>Ga0209014_10000065_pt1 | contig 50786 bp, 40 predicted proteins | sample BarGraNGADG00212_FD_184491 | JGI IMG/M metagenome (GOLD analysis project Ga0209014, IMG submission 184491) | Arctic peat soil microbial communities from Barrow, Alaska - Barrow Graham LP Ref core NGADG0002-212 (SPAdes) (version 2) | ecosystem: Environmental > Terrestrial > Soil > Wetlands >...
AGGGATTAGGGACCAGGGACCAGAGACCAGGGTCAGTTACGCGGGAAACGAAGAGGGGCGGCTTGGCGGCCGCCCCTTTGGTTTATTGCGGGGCTGAAGCCCCACACTACATCTTGCGCGGCGCGCTATTTCTTCGGCAGCGCGATCTGCTCCGTCGTTGACACCTGGAACTGCCGGAACCTGGCGTAGGTCGCCGTTCCCGTGATGGCGAGGTTCCCGGCCGCATACTTTTCTTCCATCATCACCGGCAGCCACAGACCGGGGAGTTCCTCGCGAGGCGCGTACGTGACGGTGATCGTCGCGACCGACGCCTTCAGGACGGTCCGGTGGATCCGCCCGTTTGCCGGCTCCACCCAGAGCCTGCCCGAGGCCGGGACGTCCTCGCCCCCGGACGTCTTGATGATCGTGGGGTGGCTGGTTTCCGAGTAATCGAGGACCGACACCCGCCGGCCTGCCAGCGTCTCCTCGCCGGCCCTCCTGAAGCTGAAGCGATGGCGGCTCTCCGGTTCGAGGAACCAGAGCGCCAGCGTGGGCAGGTTGAGATTTCGCCGGATGGGCCCGATGTTGTAGCGGGCGCTCTCACGCAAGATCTCGTTTGCGCTCTCCAGCGCGACGTGGGGCGCCGACTGGAGAAACAGCTTGACCAGCCGGTCCTGCCGATCGCGGACGCGCTCGCCATCGACTTCGAACACGTCGCGAAACGGCAGCCATCCGTCGAGGCCAGGGGGTCTCACGAGGAGGAAATCCGACACGAGCTGCCTCGACTTCGTCGTCGACGCCGGTACCGGCTTGCCGTTGATGGTCACGTTCACGCGGCCCACGTTGCTGTCGCCGCGAACTTCCTGCGTGTAGGTCTCCTCGGACACCACCGACGACAGCTCTCGCCCGTAGTCCCATACGTACTGCGAGACGCGGTCGAGGAGGAGCGCCAGCGATGAATCGTGTTGCGCCGGCGGCAGGGCAGGGGGCTGTGGGTGTTCGTCGGCCGCGGCCGGCGGCGGGCTCGCGCGCGGGGACAACGCCGCGGCGAGCGCGCTCGGGGCGAGGCGGCCCGGCGCCACGCGTCTGGCGGCTTGGACGGTGAGGTCGGGGCGCTTGGGCAGCGTCACCTGCAGGGCATGGGAGACCGGATCCGAATCGCCAGGCATCGGCGCGAGCAGCAGCAGGTAGGAGAACGCAAGCTGGCCGGCGAGCCGCTCGAGCGCCTGCTCGGGCTTGCTGGTCAGCGGGACCAGACGGCCGCCCGTCTCCTGCGCGAGCAGGTGCAGGTCGCGGGCGCCTGATTCCCCGAACCGTGAGGACGAGGGCACCTGGAGGACGAAGATCCGCGCCTGCGCCCGTGCCGCGTCCTCGACCACCGCCTGCGCAAGGGACGCCGCGTCGGTGGCGACCAGGCCGGACGAAATGAACAGGACTGTCTTGGCCCCGGGCGCCATCCCCAGCACCTGGAAAATCTGGCGCAGGCCGGAGAGTGTGGAGATCGCGTGCGCCTTCAGAACGGCGGGAGACACCGTCTCGCGTTCACCTGCTCCGCCGGCGGGCCTCGGGTCATCCAGCGCGGGGATCGCTCCCGGAGGTCCTGTCGGCCTCTCCGGGTTCGTGTCGGCCGCCTCGATGTTCAGCGCCTCGGCGCCCAGGGCGCCCAGGGCGCGCAGGTTCGCCAGCGTCTGCCTGATGGCCGCGCGATCGAACGAGATCGCGGCAGCGCCGGGCCGTGCCGGGAGCGACACGACGGCGATGCGGTCAGAGAGGCTGAGCAGCGCGAGGCAGCTATTCACGACCTCGTGCGCGCGTTTCTCGTCGCCGGGGAAGAAACTGGCCTGGTCGAGGATCGCCACGATCATGCGACTGGGCTCGGGGATGGGCAGCACTTCTCCGGGCGTCGTGGCCGTCCTGGACGCTGCGAGGAGGTTGGCGCCCGGCCCGCGGTAGAGGCGCGCGATCGCCATCCCGGCACGTCGTCTTCCGTCGATGCTCACGGCGAAATCGCGTGCGCGCAGCCCCTCGACGGGCGCGCCCTTCTTGTCCACGACGATCGCCTCGACGACGAGCTTGGGCGGCGCGTCGAGCGTCAGGGGCGGCGTGTCGGGCTCGACGGTTGGCGCTCCACCTCGCGGAGCGCCGCCGGTGGTGGCGCACGCGGTCGCGACAGCCAGCAGGCAGGCGGCTCCGACCTCGCGCAGGCACCGACGCAGCCGTGCGTCCATGACGATCACTCTACTCCAGTCCGAGCCTCTGGCGCTTGAGATAGAGCCCTTTCCGCGAGAGGCCGAGCATCTGCGCGGCCTCTTCGATGCCGCCGCCGCATCGAGCCAGCGCGTAGCGTATCTGCGCCCGCTCGGCGTGCTCGATCAGCGCGGTGTGCGGCTGGTCGAGGCGGACGACGATCTCGGTGGGCGCGAGGTTCGGCCGCTCGGTCGCGATGGTCTTCCGGCCGGCGGTGATGGCGGCGTCGAGGTGCTCGGGCATCAGCACGGCTCCGGGTTCCGCCATCGCGGCGAGGCGGCGCATCTGGTTCGCGAGCTGTCTGACGTTGCCCGGCCACTTGTAGAGCACCAGGTACTCCATCGTCTCCTCGGCGAGGTGGAGGCGGTCCTTGCCGAAGTCGCTGGCGGCGCGGCGCAGGAAGTGCTCGGCGAGGGGCGGGACTTCCTCGCGGCGCTCGCGGAGCGGCGGCAGGTGCAGCGGAAACACGTTGAGCCGGTAGAAGAGGTCCGCGCGGAACAGGCCTTCGGACACGAGCTGTTCGAGGTTGCGGTTCGTGGACGCGATGATGCGAACCTCGACGTGCTGGGGACGCGAATCGCCGAGAGGCTGGATCTCGCCGGACTCGAGAAAGCGCAGGAGCTTTGGCTGAACGTCGAGCCCGAGTTCCCCGATTTCGTCAAGGTACAGCGTGCCGCCTGCCGCTGCGCGGATGATGCCCGGGCGATCGGATGTGGCGCCCGTGAACGATCCCTGGCGATAACCGAACAGCTGGCTGTCCACGAGGTCGCGCGGGACGGCGGTGCAGTTGAACGGGACGAACGGGCGGTCGGCGCGCGGCGACGCGCGGTGAATCAACCGCGCGATCACTTCCTTGCCCGTGCCGGTCTCGCCGGTGACGAGCACGTTGATCGTCAACCCGGCGGCCTTCCGCGCCGTGGCCACCAGCGTGGTCATCTCGTTGCTGCAGAAGATGACGTCCTCCGCCTCGGGGTTCGGGTCGATCGGCCACAGCGCCACCCGTTCGCGCTCCTCGGTCCGCGCCTTGTGCTGGAAACGCGCCGCGACTACGAGCCGCTCGAGCGCGAGCAGCGTGACTAGCCGGCCCACCTCGGCTGGCGTCGCCACCGAGATGCTGTACTCGCGTTCCTGCCAGGTCCCGAGATCGATCCGCCGCGGCGGGCGGGCGATTAGCGCTCGGGCCTGCGACCAGGAACAGCCGAACCAGGTGAGCACCTCGGGCCGATGTCCCGTTCTCGCCACGGCCAGCGCCGCCCGGGACACGCAGCGGGTGTCGAGTATCGCGTTCATGACCTCGCGTCCGACGACGGCCGGGTAGGCTCCGGAATCGACGATCGAGGCGGCCCGCTCGAGCGATACCGCGGCGTCATTGCCCGAGGCGGCGACCAGCGGCGAGCACGCGTCGAGGCGGTGGACCACCTGCCGGGGTCGCGGCGGCAGCGAGCCCATCGGCCCCTCCGGCTCGTGCCGCGCGGCGGGTGCGCCGGTCCTCCGGGCAATCGCGTTGGCGTAGCCGTCCACGAGGTTCGCGAGCGCCGTGTGGTTGCCGACGCTCGCCAGCGCCTGCCCGCCGCGCTCGAACCACCAGCGACCGGCGTTGCCCGATTCGTCGGCCGACAGCGCGGTCCCCACGACGCGGCCGAATTCGGCCAGCAGTTCGATCGTGCCGGACCAGTTCGCCGGCGCCGCTTCCGCGAGCACACCGGCAGCCGCCGCGGTGCGGCCGCGCCGCGTCTCGGCCTCGACGAGCAGCAGTCGGAGGACGGCGGTCAGAAGTGGATCGGCCAGATCACGCGAGCCGGCGATCGCCGTGGTGAGCATGGCGACGGCTTCGTCGGGACGGTCCTGCACCAGCAGCAGCTTCGCGCGCGTCACCGAGGTCCACAGGCCGTAGTACCAGGATCCTTTCGGCGACTCTGGAGTCCACGTGCGGGCCGTAGCCAGGATGCGCTCGGTCTCGGCAAGGTCTCCTCGGGCAAGGCTCAATTGGGCCAGTCCGTCCGTAATCCCAGCCTGCGTCATCCCCGCCGGGGGAGAGAGCCGCGCGGCCCGCTCGAGGAAGCGCTCGGCGTGGACGAACCGCCCGCGCGCCAGCTCCACGTGCCCGAGATTGGTGATCGCGGCTCGCCGGATAGCAGCATGCCCCGACCGCGCCGATTCCCGTATGGCCCGCCGCGCCTCATCCCGCGTCTCATCGAGATCCGACACGGAAAAGGCGATGCAGGAAGAGTCAATCGCGGCCGTTCCCTCTAGCCAACTGTTCTGGTGGTTCGCCAACAGCGATCGTCCGATGCGGATGTGCTCGCGTGCATTGCTTAGCAGACCTCTCTTTGCTTCCATCTGGGCCACGAACAGATGAAGGGCGGCCAGCACTTGCGGGTGACCGAGTCGCGTGACATCGCGACGTACGGTCGGGAGGTAGGCAGTTGCTGTGTCGAGGCCAGGGCCTTCAGTGAGCGCGAGCAGAAGTCGCAGCTCGGCCCAACACTGTTCTTCGGTCGGTTTGACGGCCTGGGCTATGTCGATGGCTTTCCTGAGTTGGTCGATCGCCTCATCTGTCGCACCTCTATCGCGGAGAACGCTCCCCACAACAACATGGCACCGCGCTCGCTCGAGAGCCGGCACATCGTGGCGAGCTAGAACTCGCTCCGCAACGGCCATGGCGCGGCGGGGGGCACCGGTTCGCTGGAGCAGTTCAGCAAGAAGCGTGTCCCGCGCAGTTGGTTGCTCTTGTGGTCCGCCAACCGTCGACGCCCGAAGTTCGGTTAGCGCTCTGAGAAACTGCCCCGTCCGGATGAAGTCCTGAATGGTGTCCATCACGAATCGCTCCAATGGCGGACGATGCGGGAACGACACGGATCGTGACGAAAGGCGCTGGGAGTTCAGAAGTCTACGGAATACTAACTCAAGAGGAAGGCCACGGCGACGGGCACCCACAATGGGCAGCAGTTCTGAGCCGTTCGAGGGGAATCATGCTGAGGCGCAGGTTCCTGCCCGCAGCAAACTCTTTGCCGGAATTGCGGAGCGGCAGGACCGGGCCGAGTCGTTCAATACCATTGCTCCGAATTGCCGCGTTCTGGGATGCGCGTACAACAAGACAGCCTGCCAGACACGCATCAGTCTGGCAGGCCGAGCAGAGCTCTGGTCGTTGCCTAGTTCTAGTCGCCCCAGATAATTCGATTCCCCCAAACAATTCTGTCGACAGCCAAATCACCGGTTCCCCAGACAATCCGGTTGCCCCAGACAATCCGATCGGGCATCACCGTATTCGCGCCCCAGACTATTCGGTTGCTCCAGACAATCCGGTCCGAGTCAACGAGATCGCTGTTGCCCCAGACGATCCGATTACCCCACACGATGTGATTACCCCAGACAATCCGATTGCCCCACACGATCCGGTCTGGGGCTACCGAGCCGGCGCCCCAGACAATTCGATTGCCCCATACAATTCGGTCGGCTGAGAGCTCGTCGTTGCCCCACACAATGCGGTTGCCCCAGACAATTCGAGTGCCCCAGACGATCCGATTGCCCCACACGATCCGATCACCCCACACCGCAGACCCGCCCCACACAATTCGGTCACCTTCGACAATCTCGGTGCCCCACACAATCCGGTCACCCCACACGATGTGTTCAGCCTCAACGACATTACCCCACACGATCCGGTCACCCCTCACGATCCCCTCGCCCCACACGATCCTGGCTGCCTGCGTGGTCTCGTCTTCGCGCCAGAATGACAGACCGCTCGGCGTGATCGTCTCGCTCGCAATCATCACGTCGTCGTTCGTCTTCGGCCCGTAGAGCGCAATCCGCACCGAGGTGATCGCGTCAACGCTGCCCGCGCCGCCGCCCACCAGCCCCGCGTCGGGCAGGAACGTCGCCCCAAGCTGCAGCGCCGCCTTCACCTTCACCGGGTCCAGCTTCGGGTTCGCCTGCAGCACCAGCGCCGCCACCCCAGACACCACCGCCGCCGACATGCTCGTGCCGCTCATCTGCATGTAGGCCGCGTTGCCCGCTTTCGCCACGTGCAGCGCCGGATACTCGCTGATGATCGCCGTCCCGGGCGCCTCGAGCGACACCACCTTGTTCCCCGGCGCCAGCAGGTCCGGCTTCATGACGAAGTCGAACATCGTCGGGCCGCGCGAGCTGTAGGTGGCCACCACGTCGTCCGACCGGAAGGTCGTGCCCTTCGTGTTCAACGCGCCCACCGTGATCGCGTAGGGCGAGTTCCCGGGTGAGTCGATCCCGCCCAGCACCAGCCGCCCATCGTTCGTCTTGCCCACGTTGCCCGCCGCCGCCACCACCACGATGCCCTGAGCGACCGCACGCTTCACCGCCTGGCACAGCGGGTCGTCCTCGGAGGGTTCCATCACCGGGTGACCGAGCGACAGGTTGATGATTCGGATCGCGTAGCGCTGCCGGTTGGCAATCGCCCAGTCGATCGCGTCGATGACGTCGCTCACCGTGCCCGAGCCGTCCGCCTCCAGCACCTTCATGTTGATGAGGTGCGCGCCGGGCGCCACGCCGCTGTAGCCATCGGGGACCGTCGCGTCGGTGGACGGCCTGGCGGCGATGATGCCCGCCACGTGCGTCCCGTGCCCGAACTCGTCCACCGCGGCGCCGCGACTCGACGTGAAGTCCACGCTCACGACGATGCGGTTCCGGATCGCCGGGAGGCCGGCGATGCCCGAGTCGATGAGGGCGATGCCGATGCCGCGGCCGTCGTACCCCTTCAGCCCCTCGAGGCCGCGCCACACCTGGTCGGCCCCGATCGCCTCGTCGGTCACCGCCATCGTCCCGTACACCTTGGGGTTGCCCGAGATGTGCGACACCGCTTCGTCCTCGCTCAGCGCCACGAGCTCGTCGGGCGTGACCGGGATGACGACGCCGTCGACGAGCCACCGCTTCGGCACGAGGTTGTGCCGCGCCGCCAGCGCCTGGATCTCATCACGGCTGCCCGCGACGATGACATCGACCGTGGCGGCCGAGCGCGTCGAGAGGTGCTGCTGGAGATCCGAAGACAGCCGGGCGTGGTGCGGGCCGGTGCCGGCCGACACGACGCTCCCGGCAAGCGCAAGGGCCGCCACCAGAAGTGCGATGAACGGGAAACGACGCGACATAGATGCCTCCAGAGCCTGGCTTCCAGGGTGCCGATTAGGACGTGAAGCCGGTCAGGGCTTCGGACAACACCGGCCGCGGCGCGGTCGGTGTCTGGCTGCGAACGAGATCGTGAATCGATGCGATGAGGACACGCTGAGACCCGCAACGGGTCCGGATGGTCTGCAGGCGCCCCTGCCGAATCCGGTAGTACACGGTGCGCTTGGAGACGCCGAGCATCAGCACCGCCTGGTCGATCAACACGCTCCGACCGAAAGGGTCCATGACCGACGGCGACGCTTCGGACGTGTAGACCTGCTCCACGCAGAACCTCCCGGTCCCGCAAGAGCAAGCGTCGGGCCAGCCGGCCGCTCTTCCGCGAGCCTCGTCCAAGTGGTTGCGCGGCCGAGAGTTATTGCACTAGGATGCTGTCGCAGCGAGTGGCGTCGCCGCCGAAGGAGAGGCCAACAAGTTGGCCTCTGTCCGATGAGGGCGGTTGGCGCACACCGATTGCAGAAATTGCCACGCTATCGTGCAGAATTTGCTAACCAATCGTGCAGGAGCCGAAAGCGATGCCTGTTTTTCAAGGCCGCATGGGCGCCAGCAAGCGACCGGCCAATGGGTTGGCCTGGAGGACAAGAAATTGACCGCTTCCAGACTCGTCTACCAGCCCTTCCCGGTCGTTGGTGCCCTGATCCTGATCGCGTTGGTGAGCCTGTCTGGGGGGTGTCTGAAGGAGGCGCCGCCATCGGGAAATAAGGCGGCGGTCAAGGCGCTCGTCTCCAGCCTGCGGGCCGAGCCGCGGACCTTCAACCGCTACGCGGGCCGCGACTCCGTGCTCGAGATCTTCACGCACCTGACCCAGGCGGGGCTGGTGCGAATCGACCGCCGCACGCAGGCACTCGAGCCGTGGCTGGCTGAGTCGTGGACCTCGTCGGCCGACGGCCTCACCTACACGCTGAAGCTCCGGCCGGGAGTGACCTTCTCGGACGGCACGCCGTTCACGTCGGCCGACGTCCTGTTTGCCTTCCGCGCCGTCTACGACGAGAAGACGGGCAGCGCCCTGGGCGAATCGATGCGGGTCGGGGGGAAACCGCTCGCGGTGAGCGCGCCCGACGCGTCCACGGTGGTCGTGCGTTTCCCGTCGGCGTTCGGCCCGGGCATTCGGTTGCTCGACAACCTGGCCATCCTCCCGCGGCACAAGCTCGAGGCGGCGTTGAACGAGGGAACCCTCGGGAAGGCGTGGGACCTGGCCACGCCGCCCGCGGAGATCGTGGGCCTCGGGCCGTTCGTGCTGAAGGCCTACCAGCCGGGACAGCGGCTCGTCTTCGAGCGCAACCCGCGTTACTGGCGCACCGACGGGCGCGGCCAGCGCCTGCCGGTCCTCGATCGGCTGACGCTCGAGATCGTGCCCGACCAGAACGCCGAACTGCTCGGCCTGCAGACCGGGCAGACCGACTTCACGACGAGCGAGGTTCGTCCGGAGGACTACGCCACGCTGAAGCGCGCCGCGGACGCGGGGAAGCTGTCGCTGCTCGACCTTGGCGTCGGCCTGGACGCCGATTCGTTCTGGTTGAACCTGCGGCCCAACCGCCCGGCGGTCGCGAAGCGGCCGTGGCTGCTGCGCGCCGAGCTGCGCCGCGCGATCTCACACGCGGTCGATCGCCGCGCGTTTGCGGAGACGGTGTTCCTTGGCGCCGCGGTGCCCGTTCACGGGCCGGTCACGCCGGGCAACACGCGTTGGTACTCGGCAGACCTGCCGCGCTTCGAGTACGACGTGCCGGCGGCGAGGCGCCTGCTGGCCGGGATCGGCCTGACGGACCGCGACGGTGACGGCGTGCTGGAGGACCGGGCGGGCGCGACCGCGGGCTTCACCATCCTGACGCAGAAGGGCAACACGGCGCTCGAGCGCGGGGCCGCGTTCCTCGCCGAGGAACTGAAGAAGGTGGGGCTCGCCGTCAATGTCGCGCCGCTGGACGTCGGCGCGGCCATCGACCGGATCGAGCGCGGCGACTACGAGGCCGTCTACTTCCGGTTCCTCACCACGGACCTCGACCCGGCGCTGAACATCGACCTGTGGGTCAGCTCGGGCAGCGCCCACGTGTGGAACCCGGGACAGCCGAAGCCGGCCACCGAGTGGGAGCGAGAGATCGATCAGCTGATGGGGCGGCAGGTGGCGGCGCTCGACCAGGCGCAGCGCAAGGCGCTGTTCGACCAGGTGCAGACGATCGTGGCCGAGCAGTTGCCGATGATCCAGTTCGCCGCGCCGCGCATCTATCTCGCGACGAGCGTGCGCGTGGTGAACGCGACCCCGGCGCTGCTCCGGCCGGCCATCCTCTGGAACCCGGACACGCTGGGCGTCCGCTGACGAAAGCAGGCATTCTTGGTGCGCTACCTGGCCAGGCGTGTGATCGCGGCCGCGGTGCTGGTGGCCGTCGTGTCGTCGGGCGCGCTGCTCCTCACGCGCCTCGCGCCAGGCGATTTCGCCTCGGAGCTGTTTGGCGCGGGGGCGAGCGCGGACACGATTGCCCGGGAGCGTGCGCGCTACGGCCTCGACCGATCGCCGGTCAGCCAGTACCTCGACTGGCTTGGCCGCGCCGCCCGCCTGGACTTCGGCGTTTCGCTCGTCTATCACCGTCCCGTCGCCGAACTGGTGGCGCAACGGGCCGCGAATACCGGCCTGCTGGCGTTCGTCGCGCTGGTATTCGCCACCTTGCTGGGGCTGCCGGCGGGGATCATCACCGGCAGCCGCCGGCGAGGCCCGCTCCCGACGATCCTCCGAGGTCTCTCCCTCGTCCTGCTCTCGCTTCCCTCGCTGATCACGTCGCTCGTCCTGGTGCTGGTGGCCGCGCGCACGCAGTGGTTCCCGACGGGCGGGATGCAGTCGGCGGGCGCCTGGGACGCGGGCGTGTTCGCCGGCCTGGCCGATATCGCCCGCCACCTGCCGTTGCCCGCGCTCGCGATCGCGCTGCCGCTCTCGGCGATGATCGAGCGGGTGCAGTCGCAGTCGATGGGCGACGCGCTCGAGATGCCGTTCACGCTCTCCACCCTCGCCCGGGGCGTGCCGCATTCGCGCCTGGTATGGCGCGACGCGCTGCGCCCGGCGATCGGCCCCGTCGCCGCGATGTACGGGTTCGTCCTGGGGAGCCTGCTGAGCGGCTCGTTCGTGGTGGAAGTGGTGACGTCCTGGCCGGGGCTCGGCCGCCTGATGTACGACGCGCTTCGCGCGCGCGACCTCTACCTGGTCGCCGGGTGTGCCGCGGCCGGCTCGCTGTTCCTTGCCGTGGGAACGCTCCTGTCCGATCTGCTCCAGGCCTGGGCCGACCCGCGGCTGCGGCGCGACGAGCCTGGCGGAACGTCGGGAGGGCCCGCATGAGGCCGCTCGGCGCCGCCCTGCTCGCGCTCGTCCTCCTCGCGGCGCTCGCGGCGCCGGTGCTCGCGCCGAACGACCCCGGGCAGACGTTCCGGGCGTACCTCTACGCGCCTCCGATGCGGCCACGCCTGGTGACGGCCGACGGACGGTGGCAGACTCCCTTCGTGCACCCGCTGCGACTCGTCAGCCGTCTGGAGCAGCGGTACGAGGAGGACGCCAGCCAGGCGATTCCTCTCACCTTCTTCTCGCGGGGGAAACTGGCGCGCCTGGCCGACGAGAGCCGCGGCCCGTGGCTGCCGCTCGGCGCAGACCGCGAGGGCCGCGACCTGCTTGCCCGGCTGCTGTTCGGCGCGAGGACCTCGCTCGGCGTGGCGATGCTGGCCACGCTGGCCGCGCTGCTGCTCGGCGTCCTGGCAGGAGGCGTCGCCGGCTACCGGGGCGGCATCGTCGACGAAGGGATCATGCGAGTGGCGGAGTTCGTGCTGGTACTGCCGGCGGTCTACGTCGTCCTTGCGCTGCGTGCTGCGCTGCCGCTGGTGCTGCCGTCGTGGGCGGTCTTCTCGCTGATGGCGGCGATCTTCGCGCTGGTCGGGTGGCCGTGGGTCGCGCGTGCCGTTCGGGCCGTCGTGGCGGTCGAGCGGACGCGCGAGTACGCGGCGGCGGCCGTGTCGCTCGGCGCCGGACACGCGCGCGTGCTGTTCGGCCACCTGTTGCCGGCGTGCCGCGGCCAGATCGGCGCGCAGGCCATCCTCCTGCTGCCCAGCTTCATTCTCGCCGAGGCCACGCTGTCGTACGTCGGCCTGGGTTTCCCCGACACCGTGCCCAGCTGGGGCTCGATGCTCCACGAGGCGAGCAACGTCAACGCGATGGCCGATTTCCCGTGGACGCTCGTGCCCGCGGCGGCCATCTTCGCCGTCACGCTCGCGGCGAACCTCCTCGTCGAGAAGCCGGACCGGGCCGCGTGGTGAGACGCCGCCGGCGACGCGGCGCCCGGGCGCGGCTTTGCGGGTAGAATGGACGCGATGAGTGCCACGTCGCGCGCCGCGGCCGGCGGAGGGCTTGGTTCAACAGCATGAGCATTCGAAACCACCGGGACATCTTCCAAATGAACCTGCACGGAATCTTTCCGCCAATCGCCACACCGTTCAAAGACGACGAGATCGATCTCGATGGCATGAAGGCCAACGTGGCCAAATGGATGAAGACCGGGCTGGCCGGCGTGCTGGTCCTCGGGTCGAACGGCGAGGCGCCGATGCTCGACGCCGACGAATCGTTCCGCGTGGCCTCCGCCGCGCGGGAGTCGGTCCCGGCCGGAAAGACGCTGATCGTCGGGGCCGGCGAGGAGTCGACGCGCAGCACGATCGCCGCCGTCAAGCGCGCCGCGCAGGCCGGTGCCGACATCGTGCTCGTGCGGACGCCGTGTTATTTCAAGAACCAGATGACGACCGACCTCTTCGTGCGCCACTTCACCGCCGTGGCGGATGCGTCGCCGGTCCCCGTGCTGCCGTACAACGTGCCCGGGCTGACGGGCGTGAACATGGCGGCCGAGGCCCTCGTCTGGCTGTCATCGCACCCGAACATCCCCGGCGTGAAAGATTCGAGCGCCAACCTCACGCAGATCGCGGACCTCGTGGCGCTCACGCCGCCGGATTTCAAGGTGCTGGTCGGGTCGGCGCCGACGCTGTATGCGAGCCTGTGCGTGGGGGCCGTGGGAGGGATCGTCGCCGCCGCGTGCGTCGTGCCCGACCTGATCGTGCAGCTCTACGACCTGGCGCGCGCCGGGAAGCACGCGGACGCCCTGGCGCTGCAACGACAAATCACGCCGCTCGCCAAGTCGGTGACCACGTCGTTCGGTGTGGCCGGCCTCAAGGCCGCGATGGACCTCGCCGGTTACGTGGGGGGCGCACCTCGGCACCCGCTGCCGCCCGCGACGCCGCAGATGATCGACACGATCCGCGGCCAGTTCGCGGCGTTGGGCGTGGCCGTCTGAGGACATTCGTCCGGCCCGGCACACCGAACCTGCGGGCACACCACTGAGCTTGTCGTGCCCGGCCCACAGAGAGCGGGCGCCCTCATCCGAGACGCCGGACGGGCCGGCGCGGTATGCTGTCCCAATATGACTCTTCTTCCAGAATCCGAGCGTCTTCTTCTTGGCCCCGGCCCGAGCATGATCTCGCCGCGCGTGATGCGCGCTCTGGCCGCGCCCGTTCTCGGCCACCTCGACCCCGATCTGCTGGCGATGATGGACGAGATGCGCGATCAATTGCGCCGCCTCTTCCGTGCGCCCGAGGGATCGTTTGCCTTCGCGGTCTCGGGAACCGGCACGTCCGGCCTCGAGGCGACCGTCGCCAATCTCGTGCAGGACGGCACCCGGGTGTTGGCCATCGTGACCGGCTACTTTGGCGACCGGCTTGCCCAGGTGTGCGAGCGGTACGGCGCGCGTGTGACACGCCTCGAGGTCGAATGGGGCAGGGCGTGTGACCCGCAGCGGGTCCGCGAGGCGCTTGCGCGACAAGGCGCCGACATCGTTTGCGTCGTGCACGCGGAGACGTCCACTGGCGTGCGGAACCCGGTGGAGGAGATTGCCGCGGTCGCCCACGACGCGGGCGCACTCATCCTGGTGGACGCGGTGACGTCGCTCGGCGGGCACCCGCTCGAGCTGGAGAAGTGGGGGATCGACGCGGCCTATAGCTGCACGCAGAAGTGCGTGGGCGCGCCGTCGGGCATGGCGCCGGTCGCGTTTGCTCCGTCGGCGCTCGCGCGGCGGGTCAAGTGCCGCAGCTTCTACCTGGACCTCGGCCTGCTCGAGGACTACTGGGTCCGCCGGAAGTACCACCACACGATCTCGGCGTCGCTCGTCTACGCTCTCCACGAAGCGCTGACGGCGATCGACGAGGAAGGGCTCGAGGCGCGGTGGGCGAGGCACGAACGGAATCACCTGGTGCTGACCGCCGGGCTGGAGGCGATGGGACTGGGCCTGTTGCCGCCGGTGGGCGAACGGCTGTGGACGCTCAACGCGGTTCGCGTCCCGGAGGGCGTCGATGAAGCCACGGCCCGCAAGGACCTGCTGACCCGGTTCAATATGGAAGTGGGCGCGGGCCTCGGGCCGCTCGCCGGCAAGATCTGGCGAGTGGGCATCATGGGCCACAGCTCGTCGCCGCAGGCGATCCTGCTGTTCCTCGGGGCCATCGAGGGGGTGCTCCGCCTGCAGGGTCACCGAGTGCCGCCCGGGGCCGGCACGGCAGCGGCGATTGCCGCGATCGACGGGTAGCCGGGGGGGCGGGCGTCAGGAGGGAGGAGCTCACCGTGCGAAAGCTCGTCAAGCTGCTTCTGGCCGCGGCGGCGATCGGGTTCGGGTTCCTGGCCTACGTGTACCTGACCCTGCCGAACGTCGCCGAGCTTGGCGCGACCAACCCGCCGACGACCGCCTTCATGGAACTGCGGGCCGATGAGGCGCGCGCGCGCAACGTGCCGCCCCGGCGCGTGCAACGTTGGGTGCCGTACAGCCGGATCTCCTCGTCGCTCAAGCGTGCGGTGCTCGTGGCCGAGGACGGCACGTTCTGGGAGCACGACGGGATCGACGTCACGCAGATCAAGGAGTCGATCGAGCGCGACCTGCAGAAACGCACGTTCGGTCGCGGCGGCAGCACCATCACACAGCAGCTGGCGAAGAACCTCTACCTGTCACCCTCGAAGAACCCCGTGCGCAAGCTGCGGGAGTTGCTGATCGCGCGGCGCATGGAAGCGTCGCTGACCAAGACGCGGATCTTCGAGATCTACCTGAACGTCATCGAGTGGGGCGACGGGATTTACGGAGCCGACGCCGCAGCGCGCGCCTACTTCCGGAAGCCCGCCTCGGCGTTGAACGCCGCCGAATCGGCGCTCCTGGCGGCGTGTATCATCAATCCGCGGATCATGAACCCGGCGCACGAAACACCCGGACTGCTGCGCCGGCAGAGACTGATCCTCGGGCGGATGGGTGTGGTGACGCCCCCGCCCGACGTGGCGATGCCCACCGATGAACCGGCCAAGGCGGAAGAGCCGAATGGCTCACCTTGACACTCCCTCGAAACGGGCGCTATAGTCGCCGCTCCCCGGTGTCCCCCCACACCACAAATCCCGATCTCACCGGTTGGAGTCGGCTGGCGCGCGCATGATCAACTATACCGAACGCATCAGCCTGCTGATGCGCGATATCGTCGCGCGCGTTCCGCGCCTCTCCTATATCGATCCCGACGAGTTGCTGGTCTTTGCCCGCTACGGTCGGCGCGGCGCCGCGGGCGCCGTCGCCACCTGCCACTGCATCTGTCTGCCGCCCACCGAGCCAGGCCACTACTACTGGCGCGACCGACAGACCGGGTGCGTCACGCGTCGCTCGCGGTGGTTCGTCACCAAGTCGCCTCTGGTGTGCCTCGGCGGTCGGCGCGTGCAGTACCTCATCTCGTTCGCGCTGCCCAGGTTCTGCGACCAGTCGCTGGCGGGATCGAAGAAAGCGCAGTTCTACGGAAACGCGGAGAGGTGGCTGGCCAAGCTGGATACGATCATCCACGAGTTGTATCACATCGACCCGCAGGCGCCCGGCATCCGGCGCGTCGAGCGGTGCGACGGCGGGGCAGCCGTGGGCTCGCACGGGCGGACGTTCCTCGAGCAGGTGGCGGAGATGGTGAAGGAGTACCTGGCGAGCGAGCCCGACCCCGCCTGCTACGACTTCCTGCGCGACGGCTTCGCGGAACTCGACGGACGTTTCGACGGCGTGGTCGGCACGACGTTCCGGACCTTTCCGTCGTTCCCGCAGCGCTACATCGAGTTCCTGCCGTCGGCGTCGCAGCCAGAAACGCCCGCGGCTGTCCGCATCCAGGCGCTGAAGACTCCCGACGTGCCCACGCGCTACAGCGAGTACGACCTGGTGGTGCGCCAGTTCCTCGAGCGCGCGACCAGGGGCGTGGCGCGCCGCGACACGCGGCGCGAACCTGCCGCGCTCAGGCAGATCCAGCTGCCGACCGGCGGCGAGATCCAGCGCGCGGCCGCGACGCAGTCGGCGCAGCGCCGCGTGAAGTCCGGGGCCTGATCGCCCGTCTCAACGGCGCACGAATCGCCGCGCGCCCGCGAACCTCGATCGCCAGTACGCCAGGTTCAGCGATTCCTCTCGTACACGTCCGCGTGAACTGGGCGCGTGGACGAAGGTGTCATCGCTGACGACGATGCCGACGTGGGAGACCGAGCGGCTGTCGATCGCAAAGAACACCACGTCTCCTTCGCGCAGCCGGTTGCGGTTCACGCGCTCCCCGGTGGCCAACTGCCCACCCACGCTCCTCGGGACGGCCAGCCCGAGTTCCCCGAACACATACCGAACGAAGCCGCTGCAGTCGAACCCGTCCGGGTCGGCCCCGCCGTTGCGATACGGAGAGCCGACGAGCGATCGCGCCAACGCGGCGGCGGATGCGCCAGGCGCGCCACGTCGGCCGGACGGCGAACCGATCGGCCGGCCCTTCTGGGCGCAGGCGCCGGCGAGGACGAGGACGAGCAGGGAGAGCACGAGTGCGCGCACATCGAGGCGTATCGGCGCCATCTCGGACGTCCAACAGCTGTTGGAGGGTAAGCCATTGTCTTCACTCGGTTTACCTGGCAAGGCGGTTGACAGTCGGGACACCCTCGGTCACAATACGTTTCGGTATGCAGCACACGCTGCTCCTCAACGCTTCCTATGAACCGCTAAAGGTGGTGCCATGGCGGAAAGCTATCACCTTGTGGTGCCAGGGAAAGGTTGAGATTATCTCGGTCTACGACCGGGAGATCCGTTCCGTCTCGATCAGCTTCAAGCTTCCCTCGGTCATCCGTCTGCTGCGCTACGTGCGCATGAAGCGCCGCTTCGACTACGTGCCTTTCTCCCGCGCGAACATCTACGCACGAGACGAGTTCGGGTGCCAGTACTGCGGCCGCACGCTGCCCGCGACCGACCTGACGTTCGACCACGTCGTGCCGGTCGCGCAAGGCGGCCGGAAGGGCTGGGAGAACATCGTCACCTGCTGCGTGATCTGCAATCGCCGGAAGGGCGGCCGAACGCCAGCCGAGGCAGGGATGCGACTGGTTCGTCCGGCAGCCCGTCCGCACTCGGCGCCCGCGATCCGGATCACGATCGGCCTGCGCCACGCGCCCGACAGCTGGCGCGATTACCTCTACTGGAACGTCGAGCTCGACGATTCGTAGAGATTCCGCGGGCGGGGCCGCCCCCGCGCCATGAGTTCTGAGCCTCCGGTGTCCGCAACCCGCGACCTTGGTATCCTGCTGATCGATGAGCACCCCGAACAACATGGCCGTGCGCCCGGTGCCAGGTCGAGCGATCGAGGGCGGACGAGTCGCCGTCGAGGCCGTCTCGTCGCCGTTTGTCGTCGATCCCCCGCCCGTGGTCCGGCTCGGCGGCGTTCGGGCCCGCCTGGCGGCCGCCTCATCGCGCCGCCTGGTGCTGATCGTGCCCGCCGGGGTGGATGGCGGCCATGTGCCGATCGCGCTGGACGATCGTGACGACCCGGTCGGCCTCGTGGAAATCGGCAGACCTATCGCGACCGGCCTGCACCAGGTGGATGGCCCGGCCTTCGACCGTAACGGCACTCTCTACGCGACCTTCAGCGGCGCGCGCGGCCAGAGTGTGCCCGTCTCGATCTTCCGTGTTCCACAAAACGGTGTCCCAGAACCCCTCGCCTCCGGGATCGTCAACGCGACGTCGGTCGCGTTCGACCCGTTCGGCGACCTGTGCGTCAGCAGCCGCTTCGACGGCTCGGTCTACCGCGTGACGATGGACGGCACGGTGGAGAAGATCGCGTCGGATCTCGGCGTGGCGTGCGGCTTGGCGTTTACGCCCGACGGCACGATGTACGTGGGAGACCGTAGCGGCACGCTGTTCCGCGTGAACGCGGCTGGCCGCGCCAGCCCGTTCGCGACGCTACCGTCGAGCATCGCGGCGTTCCACCTGGCGATTGGCCCCGACGAAGCAGTCTACGTCAGCGGTCCGACCCTTTCGACCAGTGATGCGATCTACCGCGTCGATCGTCGCGGCGAGATCACCGTCTTCGCGGAAGGGTTCGGCCGGCCGCAGGGGCTCGCGGTGGACGCCGATGGCACGTTGTACGTGGCCGAAGCGCTGGCAGGCGCGAGCGGCGTCTACCGGGTACGGCCCGGAGGGCGCCGTGAACTGATGGTGGCCGGAGACGCGCTGGTTGGCCTTGCGTTCCACCCGGAGCGCGGCGCGGCGGTGGCGTCGGCCGACACGGTGTACCTGTTCGACCCGTGGTGAGGCCGCCCCGGATTCTGGACAGAACTCCCACGACACGATAAAGTGCCCGCGGAGGCCCTGCTGCAACTCTTTCAGCGCAAACCCATCAAGGATCTTCTCGTCGACGACGACCGGCCAGACGCGCTCAAGCGGGTGCTGGGCGCGGGCGACCTGATCATGCTCGCGATCGGCGCGGTCATCGGCGCCGGCATCTTCGGCGCGATCGGCACGGCAGCCGCGGGACAGATTGGCCCGAACGGCGAAGTCATCCGGACCGGTGCCGGGCCGGCTCTGGTCTTGTCCTTCCTCCTGCTCGGCGGCGCATGCGCGCTGGCCGCGTTGTGCTACGCCGAACTGGCGGCGATGATCCCGCAGGCCGGGAGCGCCTATGCCTACTCGTATGCGACGCTTGGCGAAATCGTCGCCTGGATCATCGGCTGGGACCTAATCCTCGAGTACGCCGTGGGAAACGTCGCCGTGGCCATCTCCTGGAGCGATTACTTCACCACGCTGCTCCGCGGGTTCGGGCTCGTACTTCCGACGTGGCTCACGACCGGCTACCGGACCGCGCTGCTCAGCTCCGATCCGGCTGTCCACGGGCTGCTGCAGGCGGCCCCGACGATTGCCGGCATTCCGATCCTGATCAACGTGCCGGCGTTCGCGATCGTCATGGCCATCACGTGGCTGCTGCTGCGCGGCGCGCGCGAGAGCACGACGGCCAACAACATCATGGTGGCCATCAAGCTGGCGGTGCTCACGCTCTTCATCGGCGTCGGCGCGTTCCACATCAAGGCCGCGAACTACCACCCATTTGCGCCGAACGGGTTCACCGGGATTCACCAGGGCGCGGCCATCGTGTTCTTCGCCTACATCGGCTTCGACGCGATCTCGACGGCAGCCGAGGAAACGAAGGACCCTCAGCGCAACCTGCCCATCGGGATCCTGGGCGGCCTGGCCATCTGCACGGTGATCTACGTCATCGTTGGCGCCGTGCTCACCGGCATGGTGCCGTACCAGCAGCTCGCGGTGGCCGACCCCCTGGCGCGCGCACTCGAACTCGCGGGGCTGACGACGGTGGGTTGGATTGTGGCGCTGGGCGCGTCGGTGTCGATGGCGGCGGTGCTGCTGGTCTTCCAGTACGGCCAGCCGCGCATCTTCTTCGCGATGGCGCGCGACGGCCTGCTCCCGCAGTGGGCCGCGCGCGTGCACCCGGTGCACCGCACGCCCTACGTGACAACGTTGCTCACCGGGATCATCGTGGCACTCGCGTCGGCGATCGGCGATGCCGCAGAGACCTACGACCTGACGAACATCGGCACGCTGTTCGCGTTCGTGCTGGTCTGCGTCGGCGTACTCGTGCTGCGCCACACGGAGCCCGACCGGCCGCGGCCGTTCCGCGTGCCGTTTGTCTGGCCGGTGACGCTGCTCGGGGCCTCCGCTTGCCTGTTCATCATGAAGGGCCTGCCGAAGTCCGCCTGGGAGCGATTCGGCGTGTGGCTCGTGATCGGGCTGGTGCTCTACTTCTGCTACGGGGTGCGGCACAGCAAGCTGAGGGCGGGGAAGGGGTAGTTGTCAGCCTGCAGCTGGCAGCAGACAGCTTGAGGCTGACGCCACGTCACGCTGTCCTTGACAGGAAAAGGAGACAGTCCCCATGACGTATTACGGGGCCAGTGAGCTGGCCAGGAGTTTCCGGACCGTCCGCAAGAACACCCTGGTGATCGCCGAGGAGATCCCTGAGGAGCACTACGGGTTCCGGCCGACGCCCGAGAGCCGGAGCGTGGGCGAGATCCTCGCGCACATCGTGGTGGCCGCCCGGGGCAGCTACCAGGGCCACGCGGCACGGAAGATCACGACGTTCATCGGGATCGACTTTCCAACGCTGATCAGGGAGCGCCTGGAACAGGAGAAGCAGCTGTCGACGGCGTCGAAGGCGCAGCTCCTCGAAAAGCTGCGTACTGACGGCGAGAACTGGGGCGCGTTCCTCGGCACCGTGCCCGAGGAGGAGCTCGCGATCATCATTCCGTTCCCCGAGCCCGCGGTGCCGCCGGCGAAGAGCCGCTTCGAGTTGCTCCTGAGCGTCAAGGAGCACGAGATGCACCACCGCGCGCAGTTGATGGTGTTCCAGCGACTGCTCGGCCTCGTGCCGCACCTGACGCGCGACCGCCAGGCCCTGATGGGCCCGCCGCCCTCCCGCACGCACTAGCCCGGCGCCTCACTCCCTGCCCCGTTCTACCGCTTCAGTCCGAGGGCCAGCGTCCTCGCCCCCTTGCGGTGACCGGGGCCGCGCTATGAGCCCAGGACGAGATCGGCCAGCGGCTTGCGCACCTTGTCTGAAGGTTCGTCGGCCGGATAGCCGAGCGGCGTGAAAGCCAGCGGTTCGACGCCGTCAGGGAGCTTCAGGATCGACCGCGCAACGTCTGGGTCGAAGGCGGCGACCCAGCACGTTCCCAGACCAAGGGCGGACGCAGCCAGAATCAGGTGGTCCATCGCGATTGCGGCATCCACGTCCGCGTAGTTCTTCCCGTCGCACCGCGTCCACGCCTCGGAGGGGACACTGCACATCCCGATGACAACCGGTGCCTCGGAGAACCACTTTCGGTGATAGAGCCGGCGCAGTTCGGCCTCCCGGCCGCGTGTGCGAACGACGACGAGGCGGAACGGCTGGAGGTTGGCGGCGGTGGGAGCCAGCCGCGCCGCGCGCAGGACCAACTCGACCTTCTCGTCCTCCACCGGCCGGTCGGAATAGGCGCGAACGCTGTAGCGCGATTCAATCAGAGTGAAGAAGTCCATGATCAGCCCCGTTCCTGGTGAGTCTACCCCAGTCGCCAGCACAGAGGACGGCGGAATGAAACCTGACCCCACAAGCCCGTGACCCCACAAGCCCGGCAGTTGACGGAGGGTGGAGGAGCCAGTACGATGCAAGACGCCCTTCTCATATGACCGGGAGGATTCCCTGCGCTCCCAGTTTGCCGGGTCAGAAACCAGCAAGGAAGGATGGAGAAACCATGGTTCGTAAGCCGTGTCTTGGGGCGTTGTTGTGCCTCGTGCTGCTTCCGGCGCTGTCGTTCGCGCAGCAGACGGGGGCGGTCATCGGCAAGGCCGTCGACACCGCGGGCCTCGTGCTCCCGGGCGTCACCGTCGAGGCGAGGTCGGTCAGTCTGCCCGCCCCGCGCCTGACCGTGACCGGAGGCGCCGGCCAGTACCAGCTTCCGGCGCTGCAGCCTGGCGTCTACACGTTGACCTTCGAGCTTTCTGGCATGAACAAGGTGACCAGGGAGGTCATGGTCCAGCTCTCGCAGGAGACCGTCGTCGATATCACGATGAGCGTCCAGGGCGTGTCGGAGACCGTGACGGTCACGGCCGCCATTGTGCCGATGATCGAGAGGGACTCGACGGCCATCAAGAGCGGCGTGTCATCCGAGACGATTCAGTCCGTGCCCGTCGGCCAGGAATACCGTGACCTGATCAAGCTGATCCCCGGCGTGCAGTACACGCAGGACGCGACCCGTGGCCCGAGCGCGGGCGGCAGCGGCCAGGACAATGTGTACAAGTTCGACGGCGTCAACGTCACGCTGCCGCTGTTCGGCACGCTCTCGACGGAACCGGCCTCGCACGACATCGCGCAGGTCACGACGATCAAGGGCGGCGCCAAGGCGGTTGACTTCGATCGCTCGGGCGGATTCACGGTTGATTCGGTGAGCAAGTCGGGCACGAGCAAGTTTGCCGGCATGCTCAGCTACCAGTTGCAGAACAATGCGATGTCGGCGGGCCTCGAGAACGGGAGCCTCTCACGCTACGAGCAGGATCGCGCGTGGCTGACGCTCAACGCCGGTGGCCCGGTCATCCCGAACAAGGCGTACTTCTACGGGTCGTACTACCGGCCCACGCGAACCCGCCAGAATGCCGCGAACCTCTATGGGACTCTCCCGAATTACGAGAGCATCCGGAACGAGGGATTCGCCAAGTTCACTATCACACCGATCAACCAGGTGCTGCTGAACGTCAGCTGGCGCCAGTCGCATCGCCTCGACACGGGCGACCTGTTTGGGTTGGCCTCGACGGCGACGACCGGGTCCGGCTACGAAAGCTGGCAGCGAATCGGCACGGTCGAGGGTTCGTGGGTCATCAATTCGCGCAGCTTTGCGTCCTTCAAGTACACCCACTTCGAGAACCCCAACCAGGGCCGGCCGGACAACGTGGCGGACGTGCAGATCAGTACGGCGGTCGGGACCAGGCTCGATGTCAACAACCTCGACACGGTCGGCCGTACGTCCGTGCCGACTCCCGTCAGCGGCGCGACGGCGTACAACGCCTTCATCCAGCCGCTCATCGACAAGTATGGCTACCTGTCGAACGGCGTGAAGACGGGCGGCGGCATCGTGGGCTACGGCGACCTCTTCGACAAGGACGACTTCTTTCGCGACTCGGCGCAGATTGCCTACAACATCACCCTCGGCACGACGATGCGGCACGATATCCACGCCGGCATCCAATGGTACACCGACTCGGAGGACCTCGAGCGAAGTTCCAACGGCTGGGGGATCATCTCCGTGCCGGGTGGGCGCAGCCCGAGCGTCGGACTCCCCGGCCTGCCGGCCTATTACCTGGCGGCCTTCCAGCAGCAGACCACCGGACTCGTGCCCGTCATCCACTCGGAGTACAAGTCGATCAACTTCGAGGTGAACGACACGATCAACTTCAAGAACCTGTCGATCAACCTCGGGCTGATCATGAGCCGCGACAAGCTCTACGGGCAGGGATTGCGGGAGGATTCCTCGGTGCTGTCCGGCTACGTGCAGGCCACGGGGAACATGTACAACATGTACACGGTCCCGTTCAGCAAGACGCTGCAGCCGCGCATCGGTGCGACGTGGTCCTACAACGGCCGCGACACGATCTACGCCAGCTACGCCCGGTACGTGCCGGCCGCCAGTTCGCTGCCGCGCGCCGCGTCCTGGGCACGCAACCTCGCGACGACGATCAACGCGTACTTCGACGCGAACGGCGTGTTGTACGGCACGGCCCCGGTGGCGGGCTCGTCCGGCAAGCTGTTCGTGCAGGACATGACGCCGCGGACGACCGACGAGTTTCTGCTGGGAACGGCCAAGCAGTTCTCTCCCAGTCTGACGGGCCGGGCCTACTTCCGCTACCGCAAGGGCAGCCACTTCTGGGAAGACACGAACAACAATGCCCGGGTTCTCTTCAATCCGCCGGCCGGTATCCCGCGGGACCTGTACATCGCGGATCTCACCGCGAGGCTCGCCCAGATCGGCAGCGGGTCGACGTATGTGATTACGGAACTGGACGGCGCGTACACGAAGTACTACGAGGCCACGCTGGAAGCTGAATGGCGGACCAGAAAGGCGTTCATCCGCGGGTCGTATACCTGGAGCCGCTACCGCGGCAACTTCGACCAGGACAATACGACCACCGGGAACGACATGAACACCTTCATCGGATCGTCGTTCATCGGCGACGGGGCGGGGCGCCAGTTGTGGAACTTCAGGGACGGCACGCTGCGCGGCGACCGGCCGCACATGCTGAAGTTGTACGGCTACTACCAGCTGCCCTGGCGCGCGACCATCGGGGCGTACGGGATCCTGCAGTCCGGTCAGCCGTGGGAGATGTGGAGCTACGAGCCGTACATCGCGCTCACGACCAACACGAACGACGCGTCGCGCTACGCCGAGACGGCAGGCTCGCGCCGTACGCCCACGCACTACCAGCTGGACCTGAACTACACGCAGGACTTCAAGCTGACCCAGCGATTCAAGTTCCAGATTGCGGCGGACCTGTTCAACGTGTTCAACAAGCAGACGGGCTACAACTACGACCCAGGCTTCCACAGCTCACTCTTCGGCCAGCCCCGGTCCTGGTATGATCCGCGCCGCGTCCAGATAGCCGCCAGGTTCCAGTTCTAGCGGGCACGAGAGCGTTCGGGAAGTAAGAGAGGGCCCGGTGGCTGCCGCTGCCGGCTACCGCGTTCGCCCGTTCTGGAACAGCCGCTCCTTCTCAATCAGCGCGCGCGTGGTCGCGTCGGATCGCTGCCGCGCGCGCTGAATCCGGGCCTCGCGGTCGGGCTCGTTCAGCAGCACGCTCACTTGTGCCCGCTTGTATAGCACCATCGCATATTCCGGGTGCGAGGTCGGAACTCGGTCGAGCGCGTCCCGGGCATCCGCGAACCGCCGCGCGTCCAGGTAGAGCAACCCCAGCTCGAAGTCATGAGTGAATTGGCCCGGGTCGAGAGCGCGTGCCCGCTCGAACGACTCGATCGCCGGCGCCGTCTGGCCGACACCCATCTCGAGCTCGCCCAATTCCACGAGCTCATGGCGGGTGGGTGTGCGGAGCGCATAAATCTTCTGGCGAAGGCCCACCGCCTCCTCCATCCGCCCCTGCCGCTCCCGGACCATCGCCAGCGCTTCGAGGGCCGGCAGCCGCTCCGGCGCGTCGGCCACGACCTTCTCCAGCAACGGCACCGCCAGTTCCCACTGCGTTCCGCGCGCGTAGTGGAGCGCCAGATAGGTGCGGACATCAGGCGAGGTTGGCGAGATCGCGGCCGCCTTCTTGAACATCTCGAGCGCCTTCGCCTCGTGGCCGAGAGACGAGTGCGCGGTCGCCAGCCTCAGGGCGGCATCGAGGTTGAACGGATCGGCGGCGAGGATCCTCCCGAGCAATGGGATCGCTCTCGCGTACTCCTCGGCGACAAACAGGCCCGACGCTTTCTCGATCACGTCGAAGAGAGCCACCATGTCGGCGGGGCGGGGCGCGCCCTTCCTCACCTCCGGCGTCGCCGTGGCGTTGACATACCCGAGGCTGGCGAGCGACCGCCGCGCGTGCTCGTCCAGGTTCTCAGGCGGCCGCGAAGTCGCGGGCGACGGCACCGGGTAGTCGCGCAACGCACGAGGCACTGCCGGCCGCAGGCTGTCGTTCGCGCTCAGGTCGCGCGCCTCGGCAGGATCGGCCGACACATCGTAGATCTCCACTCGTCCCGCGAGGATCGACTTGTGGCGGCCATCCACCGCCATCACCTGCGGCTGCCACCCGTACTCGAGAAATGGTTTCATCGCTTCACCGACCACCACTTCTGTTTCCGCCCGGCGAAGGCTGAGGGGAGCTTGCACGCCGGCCCAGTCGAGCAGCGTGTGGAACACGCGCCGCGTGCTCACCGGGGCGTCGCTGACACCCGGCATCACGCCAGGGCCGAGGACGATGAGCGGCACGTGCATCGTGGACTGGTAGAGCAGATTCCCGTGCTGCGCCTCGCCATGCTCGCCCAGTCCCTCTCCGTGGTCGCCGACGATCACCATCGCCACCGGCCCCTGCGCCCGTTGCTCGAACGCAGCGACGAGACGGGCCAGCTGCGCGTCCATCGCGGCCACTTCGCCGAGGTACGGCTTGTTGGCGAACTGGCTTCTGAACGGTTCTGGCGGTGTGTAGGGGTAGTGGGGGTCGAAGTAGTGGACCCAGAGAAACAGCGGTTGGGCGGACGGCTGACCCAGGTAGGCCAGCGCCGCGTCCGTCGTGTCACGCGAAGCCCGTTCGGCCGCTCCCGCCGGCAGGGCGTCGTCGTAGGTATCGAAGCCGCGGGCCAGGCCGAATCGACGCGCCAGCGTGAACGACGACACGAAGGCCGCCGTGCGATAGCCCGCCTGGCGTAGGCGGTCGGCGACGACCACCTGGGTGGTGGACAGGTGGCGGGCGTTCTCGTGGACCGCGTGGCTGGCGGGGTAGACGCCGGTCATCATCGACACATGTGATGGCAGCGTTTCGGGAACGGCCGCGTAGGCCTGGCGGAAACGCACGCCCCTGGCGGCGAGGGCGTTGAACGACGGCGTCTGGATGCCAATGGCCTCCGGGCCGACCGAGTCGGCGCGCGTCGTGTCGAGGGTGACGAGAAGAATCGACGGCCGGACGGCCGGCGTCCCTGCGGCTTGCGGCGATTTGTGTTCGGCTGTGCCGCAGCCGGCGACGAGCAGCGCCCAGCAGACGACGGCGGCCGCAAGCCCGCGCGGCTTCCGGCTCTCGGCGCCCGGCTTCCGGCCTTGCCGGCCGCCGGCCATTGGCTCCCGGGTTTCGGCCGATCGACTGTCAGTTGCCTGCATACCCTTCGACTCGCTGTGCTCGCTCAGGGCAAGCTGCCTACTGCTCACGTCAGGCACTCAGTTCGTCGTACGCTGCGGTGAGCACGCGTTCGATGAGCGGCCCGTGGTCGGGGAATCCCTTCAGCGGGTCGGTGATCTTGCCGACCACGTCACGCGTCTTCCCGGCCTTCATCTCGCCCCGTACGAAATCGAGAAGCGCGCTCAGGTAGTCGCGCTGGTAGAGCAGGTCCGCGCCGGCGCCGGTGACCTGAGACGGCGTGTTGGCATGGCCAAAGATGTAGATCGTGTCCTTCCTGTGGTCCGCGACGGTGGCCTCGAGCGCCTTGATCCAGTTGGCGATTGACGCACCGCCCGGGCGATCGATGAACGGGTGCCTCCGGTTGAAGACCAGGTCGCCCATGTGGACCACGTTGGCCTTCTCGAACGTGACGACGCTGTCGCCGCTCGTGTGCGCGGGGCCGTAGTACTTCAGCGCCATCACCTCGCTGCCCACGTCTTCGCGCCACGTCTTTTCGTAGGTCGTATTGGCCACGACCTGCTCGGGCGGGGGCGGGGGTGGGGCGCCGGGCTTCGCATTCCTGGCCGCCGCCGCTGCTGCTGCTGCTTCCAGCTGGAGCTTCGGCACGTTCACGTGCGCCAGGATCTTCTTCGCCACCGGCTTGAACACCACGTTGCCTGCCGTGTGGTCCCCGTGGTGATGGGTGTTGACCAGGTAGTCGATCGGGAGCGAGCCGGAGCGCTCATTGACGCCGTCGAGGCAGATTTTCGCGGTGGCCGGGAACTGCGAGTCGATCACGACCACGCTCTTCTTGTCAACGTGCCATCCGATCGTGCCGCCCTGGCCCGTGAAATACCCGATGGACCCGCGCACGGCGACAAACGCGGTCTGCGGCGGCGCCTGTGCGGCCTGCGGCGCCATCGCGAAGAGCGCGCGCAGGTCGATCGCGGACGCGGCCGCGGCCAGTGACGACGAGGCGAGGAATTGACGACGGTTGACGGGCATCGGCGTTCGGCTCCTTGCCGCAAGGTTCACCCAGAGGTTTGGTCCTTCGCCACTGTGGCCTGGCGGCGAAGTTATTGTACCATTCAGATCGCCCTCCGACACCGAGAGTCCGCCCATGCTGCTGCGACGCGTCGAGATCGAGAATTTCCGGGGTCTCCGCTCGGCGGTCCTGGATTTCGACCCGACCACCGCGCTGATTGGCGAGAACAGCGCGGGCAAGACCACACTGCTCGACGCGATTGCCATCTGCCTGAGCGGGCGCGACGACCGGGCCAGGCTCGAGGTGCGGGACTTCCACCAAAGTGGCGACTCGGCGCCATCCGAGCGGCTGAGCATCACGCTCACGTTCGAGGAGGTGGCCGGTGAATGGCGCGAGCACGCCTATGCGGCGTTCGTGCCGTTCGTGTCCACCGACCCAGCGGGGCGGCGCTCGATGCGGTTCGAGGTCGTCGGCACACGGGACCCGCGCGGCAACGCTGTCGACGCACAGTGGGCGTTTGGTGCGGGCCAGGGCGGTCGGTCCATGGGCCAGGCGCCGGGACTGCTCGCGGAGTGGCGTCGTCTGAGCCCGATGCTGCGCCTCCGGGCGAACCGGTATGTCGAGCAGGACCCGAGGGGCGACGGCGCGGAACGGTCCGATGCGGGCACCGACACGACGGTGGCCAGCGACCCGGTCGCCCGCCAACTGGAACAGCAGATCCGGCTGGTGTACGACCGCCTGACAGGTGCCGCAGACATCGGGGAAGACGAGCTGCATCGCGGCCTCGAAGCGGCGGAATCCTACCTGGCCATCCGCAGCCCATATCGCCGTGCCCCCGTCTCGCAACTGCCGCCGCTGATGAGCGAGTTGGCCGAAACACCGATTCAGGCTGGGCGGAGACCCGACACGCTGCTGTCGAGCATCAAGCAGGGGACGGGCACCCGCGGCCTCGCGCTCATCGCGTTGATCGGCGCCATCCTGGAGGCGCGGCAGCGCCACGCTCCGGACGAAGAGGCGCAACCGCTCATCGTGCTCGAGGATGTGGAAGCGCACCTGCACCCGACCACGTTGGCGGCCATGTGGCGGTTGATCGAGACGCTGCCCACTCAGAAGATCGTGACGACCAACTCCGGGGAACTGCTTGCCGCCGTCCCGCTCCGCTCGATCCGTCGCATCGTCACGGATTGCCGGGGCACGCGCGTGTACCGGGTCGACAGCGACAGGTACTCGGTGGACGATCTTCGCCGGATCGCGTACCACGTCAGGATCAACCGCGCGGGCGCGCTGTTCGCGAGGTGCTGGCTGTTCGTCGAAGGGGAGACCGAGGCCTGGCTGTTGCCAGAATTGGCGCAGATCTGCGGCTATGACTTCCCGGCCGAAGGCATTCGCTGCGTCGAGTTCGCGCAGAGCGGCCTTCGAGCGCTGTTGCGTCTCGCCAACGACCTTGGCATCGAATGGCACCTGCTGACCGACGGTGACGAGGCGGGGCACGCCTACGTGGCGTCAGTGTCCGGTCACCTGAACGGGCGCAGCCCGAGCGACCGAATCACGAGGCTTGAGGACCGTGATATCGAGCACTGCCTGTTCTACAACGGGTATGCCGGCCTCTACCGGGAACTGGCCGGGCAGCCGATACCGGGCCCGCGTGGGCGACGGATGCGCGAGAAGGCCACCGGTATCATCAGGAGAGCCATCCACGCGCGCTCGAAGCCAAGCCTCGCGCTCGCCGTGCTGGAGGCTGCGAAGAGGCCCGGCGCTCCCGGCGTCCCGCGGGAGTTGCGGGCGGTGATCGACACCACGGTTCGCCTGGCCCGCCCGCCCGTGGAGTCAGGTGCAATCGGGGAGGCTACCGGCGTTCGTGCCGGGACACGCCGGCGACGTACACTTGCTTGACCGCGGACCGGCCCGCGCGATGCAGGATGCGCGACAGCAGGTCCTCGGTGGACTCCGCCGTGGGCGCGCCGGCCGGAACGATGTGGCGCGCGTCGAGGACGATGAAGTCCGCGGCCTTCCCCTTCTCCAGGCTCCCCACGTCATCGAAGCCGAGCGCTTTCGCGCCGCCAACCGTGGCCGTCCGCAGCAGTTCGCCGGGACCCGGCGCGTGGCCATCGAGCAGGTGTACCGTCCACGCCATCCGTGCGACTCGGAAGACGGAGAGATCCGGGCCCGCGCCGACGTCGGAGCCGAGGCCGACGCGCGCGACCTGCGCGCGCTGCCAGCTCATGACGCCGCTGCCGAGGAACACGTTCGACGTGGGGCAATGCGCGACCGCGCAAGGCGCAAGACGCTGCCACTCGCGCGCCGTGAGCCAGATGGAGTGCGCGAAGAGGCTGCGCGGCGTGACCAGTCCCGCCTCCTCGTAGACCTCGAGATACTCCTGGCCGAACCGCTCGCGCACGGCCTGGCACTCGAGCTGCTGCTCGGCCAGGTGCGTCTGGACCGGGAGGTTCTTCTCGCGCGCCAGCGAGCCGCAGCCCTCGAGCAGTTCCCGCGTACACGAGAGGGCGAAGCGCGGCGTCACCGCGAAGCGCAGCTTCGGGCGATCGAGCTTCGCCAGCGCGTACGCCTCGTCCAGCACCCGTTTCGTCGTCACCGGCCGATAGGCGCCATCGTCCATCAGCGGCGGGCCGATCCACGCGTGGATGCCGACTTCCTCAGCCGCGGCAAAACAGGCTTCGACCGAGTCGGGCCACGCCGAGGTGTACAGCGCCGCGGTCGTCGTGCCCTGGACGAGCATCTCGTGCATGAAGTCGCGCGAGAGCGTCAGCGCCCGCTCGCCGCGGAAGCGCCGCTCGAGCGGGAACGTCCACTTGCGCAGCCACTCGAGGAGGTTCTCGGGATGGACGCCGCAGATCGGCAGTTGCGGCACGTGGGCATGCGTGTCCACGAGTCCCGGGAAGAGGATGTGCGGACGGAGATCGGTGTAGTGGCGGGGCGTGACGGCGCGGCCGGACCGCTGCTTCCAGGGGCCGGCGTAGACGATTCGGCCGTCTTGCACGTCCAGGCGGCCGTCGTTCCAGTCTCCCCAGCCGCAGTCGTCGACCGGCGTCAGGACATGCCCGCGATAGGTGGTGGTCCCTCCTGACGGCTGTCGGCTGCTCGCTGCCCGCTGTCTGCTGTCGGCTCTTTTCATGCTGTCTCGGTCCAGAAAGCGCGTAGCAGGTTGCAGGCGACACGGCGGCGGTATTCTGCCGTCGAGCGGATATCGTCGATCGGGGCGATCTCGCCGAGGAGCGCCGCAGCCGCCTCATCCGGCGTGCCGCCGGCGGCCAGCACTTCCTCCGTCCTGACAGCGCGCACGACGGTCGGGGCCACGCTGCCGAGCGCGATCCGCGGGTGCGGGGCCCGAACCGCCGCCATCACGATCTTCGAGATCGCCTGAGCCGCCCGGGTGCCGACCTTGCGGAACCACTGCTGACCGTCCACGGGCGGAATCTCGATGGCCACGACCAACTCGTCTGGCCTCATCACCGTCTTGCGATAGCCCGTGTAGAACTCGTTGAACCTCACGCGGCGCACGCCGTCGGCGCTTCTCAACACGACGATCGCCTCGGTGGCGGCGAGGACCGGCAGGCTGTCGCCGGCCGGCGAGCCGTTGGCGACATTGCCGCCGAGCGTGCCGCGGTTCTGAATCTGCACCGCGCCGATCTCCCGGGCCGCGGCGACGAGCGCCGGCAGACGCTTGCGTGCGACCGGCGACCGGATGATTTCGCTGAACGTCGTGAGCGCGCCGATCGACACGGTCTGGCCGCGCAACTCGATGCCCCGCAGCGCGTCCAGGTTCCAGAGGTTCAGGAACCGCCCGCCGGGCGGCGTGCCCGCGTTGATCGACACGTAGATGTCGGTGCACCCGGCCAGCGGCACGATCGGCTGGCTGTCGCGCAACACGTCGAGCGCGTGCTTCAGCGACCGCGGTTCGATCAACTCGAACGTCGAAATGGCGCTGCGCATCGCTAGGCCCTCCGTCCTCGGGCGCTCTTCCCGCCTTCGCCCTTCGGGCTTCGGCGTGGCAAGCCCGCCTTTGTCGTTCCGCCCGCCGCCTTCCCGCCCTCCGCCTTCTGCCGTGCGGCCTCGATCGCCCGGTAAATCCCCGAGTAGCCCGTGCACCGGCAGATGTTGCCTGCGAGGCCTACCCGAACGTCCTCGAGCGTGGCGTTCTTCGGCAGCGCGGCGGCGGCCATGATCATGCCGGGCGTGCAGAAGCCGCACTGCGCGCCACCCTCCGTGACGAACGTCTGCTGGAGAGGGTGCCTGCCGCGCAGCCCTTCGATGGTCTTCACCGCGCGGCCGCGCACCTGCCCGAAGGGAACGAGGCAGGCGTTGACCGCCTGGCCGTCGAGCAGCACCGTGCACGCCCCGCACTCGCCTTCGCCGCACCCTTCCTTGGTGCCAGTGAGCCCGCAGTCCTCGCGCAGGACGTCGAGGAGGCGCTTCATGGCGTGAGCCCGGACATCTACTTCTTTACCGTTGAGTACGAATCGCACGTGACCATCTCCAGATCCAGAGTAGGCAGTATGCAGTCGGCAGCAACAGGCGGGCCTGCCCCCGCCCTCTGTCTGTCCGCCTCCCGCCTGTCCGCCCCCCGCCTACGCCCCCCCGCCTGTCCGCCCCACGCCTACCGCCCCCCCGCCTACCGCCCAGCGCCAGCGATCTGCGGCGCGTCCATCACCCGTTCCGGCGTCAGGGGCAGCGCGCGCACGTCGAAGCCGAGGTGTCGCACCGCGTTCGCGATGGCCGGCGCCGCCCCGTCGAACGGCAGTTCGCCGACGCCCTTGGCGCCGAACGGCCCGTGGCGATACGCCTTCTCCACGATGACCACGTCGATCGTCGGCGTATCCATCGTCGTCGGCACGATGTAGTTGGTGAGCTGGGCGTTCGCCATCCGGCCGTCGCGCATTACCACGTCCTCGAGCAGCGCGTAGCCGAGGCCCTGCGCGGTCCCGCCCTCGATCTGCCCGGCGACGAGCATCGGGTTGAGCGCCTTGCCGATTTCCTGGACGGCGGTGACGTGAATCGGCCTCACTTCCCAGGTGACCGGGTCGAACTCGACTTCTGCCACGTCGCACCCCCAGGCATATGTCCCGTAGGCATCGCCGCGGTAGGTCTCCTCGTCGAAGACCGCAGCCGTTGGCGCCTCGTATTCCTTTGTCACCACGAGCGGTCCGTGACGCCGAAGGTACTCGCGAGGCGACAGCCGCCCGAGCGTCTGCTTCATCTCGACCGCACAGCGCTGCAGCAACCCGCCCACCACCATCGAGGTGCGCGAGGCGACGGTCGGCCCGCTATCCGGCACTCGCGCGGTGTCGGCGCGCGCGACTTCCACCGCCTCGTACGGCACGCCGAGCGTTTCGGCGACAATCTGCGCGAGCACCGTGCGAGCCCCCTGTCCAATCTCGGTGCTGGCCACCAGGACGCGCGCCCCCTGCTCGGTCAGTTCCAGCGAGGCCTTCGACGCCAGCTTCACCTCGCCGGCCCCGGTAAACCCCGCGCCGTGGAAGAACAGCGCGAGGCCGAGACCACGGTTCGTCCCGCGCAACTCGCGGCGGCGCCGCCTGAAATCCGTGCGCTCAACCGCTTCGCGAAGCACCTTCAACGCGCTGGTGTCGCGACCGAGGACCTGGCCGGTCGCCGTGGTGTCGCCCGCGCGCAGTGCGTTGATCTCGCGCAGTTTCACAGGGTCCATCCCCAGGCGCTCCGCGATCCGCTCCATGTGGACCTCGGCCGCAAACTGTGTTTGCGGCGCGCCGAACCCGCGGAACGCGCCGTTGGGCGGCGTGTTGGTCATCACCACGCGGCCGTTCACTCGCACGTTGTCGCAGCGGTAGGGGCCGGTGGCATGGATCACCCCGCGCGAGAGCACCACGTGGCTCAACGTCATGTAGGCGCCACCGTCGAGCACGACGTCCGTGTCGATCGCGGTCAACCGCCCGTCGCGCGTCACACCGGTGCGGGTCCGGATGATCCCCGGGTGCCGCTTGGTCGTGGCCACCATGTCCTCGGCCCGGTCGTAGATCATCTTCACGGGGCGACCGGACTTCATCGCCAGCAGGCAGGCGTGCGCGGCGATGATCGACGGGTACTCCTCCTTGCCGCCGAAACCACCGCCCGTCTCGGCCTGGACCACCCGGGTCTTCTCGGCGGGCAGACCCAGCACGACACCGAGCGCCTTCTGCACGTAGTAGGGGCACTGCAGCGATCCGTACACCGTCACCCCGCCATGTTCCGGCACGGCAATGACGCCGTTGGTCTCGATGTAGGCATGCTCCTGATGCCCGACCCGATACTCGCCCTCGACGATCTCGTCCGCCCGCGCGAACCCGGCATCGATGCTGCCCTTGTTGATGCCGATCGCCTTGAAGACCTTCGGCGACTCCAGGGGATCGAATACCGGCTCGGACGCCTCGTACTCGACGTCCACCTCCGCCGTCAGCAGTCGCTCCCGATCCTCGTGCGCGATCAGCACGATCGGCTCGGCGAAGTGCCGGACGACGCGCTCGGCCAGGCACGGCTGATCGTCGGCAATCAGCGCCACGATGTTGCGGCCAGGGACGTCATGATGATCGACGATGGTGAACCCGGTTGTGTCGAAGAGGAGGTTGACCGACCGGATTCGGCCACAGGGGATCGTCGAGCGGATGGTCCGGCCGTGGATCATGCCGGGGAAGACGAGGTCGTCGATGTACTTTGCCGCCCCAGTGACCTTATCGGTACCGTCACGGCGTGGCAGGCTGCGACCAACTACAGGCATAACACTCCGGGAGTGATTTCCCATCTCATCCTCCGGGAAATCACTCCCGGAGTGTAGTTCCGCGCCTTCCAGCTCACGCACGGAGCGAGGTGACTCACGAGGACAGGGGCGCGAAGGGGGCACGTTTCAGGAAACGGCCACGGCCCGGTGCCCCGACGAATCGACCGTGGTCGACAATGATGTCGCCCCGCGCGACAACCGTTTCGACCGCCCCGCCGAGCGTGCGGCCTTCGTAGGGATTGTAGTCCACCCGCATGTGATGTGTAGCAGCCGAGATCGTCGTCGTGCCCGAGGGGTCGAAGACGACGAGGTCGGCATCCGAGCCCACGGCCACCGCGCCCTTCTGCGGATACAGCCCGAAGATGCGTGCCGGGGCCGCCGCCGTGATCTCCACGAACCGTTCAATCGGGATCCGGCCGCCGCGAACGCCTTCGTCGTACAGCAGGCTCATGCGCGGTTCGATACCCGGCGCCCCATTGGGAATCCGCGAAAAATCATCGCGACCGCGGGCCTTCTGCTCCAGCAGGAACGGGCAGTGATCGGTGGCGACCACCTGGAGATCGCCTTCCGCCAGGCCCCGCCAGAGCGCGTCGGGAGTCTCGCGGGAACGGAGCGGCGGGCTCATCACGAACTTCGCACCGTCGAACTGGTCGCCCTCGTAGGCCTCGTCGGACAGGAACAGGTACTGCGGGCATGTTTCCGCAAGGACGCGAACTCCGCGCCTGCGGGCCGCCGAGACCTCCCCGAGCGCCTCGGCACTCGACAGGTGGACGATGTAGAGCGGAGCGCCGGCCAGTTCGGCAAGGGCGATGCCCCGGTGAACCGCCTCGGCTTCCACGAGAGGCGGACGCGTAAGGGCGTGAAACCTCGGTGCGGTGTGACCCCTCGCGAGCGCCTCGCGCACCAGGACGTCGATGACGTCGCCGTTCTCCGCGTGGAGGCAGACGAGGCCGCCATTGGCCGCCGTGCGGCGAAGCACGCGGAAGATCTCGCCATCGTTCAGCATCAGGCGGCCTGGATACGCCATGAAGAGCTTGAAGGACGGGACGCCTTCCGACACCATCGCGTCCATCTCCGCTTCCACGTCTGGCCGCAGGTCCGAGACGCACATGTGGAAGCCGAAGTCCACGACCGCGCGACCGTCCGCCAGGGCCATCCAGGTGTCGAGCGCCCCGCGCAGCGAGCCTCCCTTGGCTTGCGTCGCGTAGTCGATCACCGTCGTCGTGCCCCCGCAGGCCGCCGCGATGGTCCCGCTCTCGAAATCGTCGGCCGTGCGGATGTCGCCGAGCGGCATGTCGAGGTGCGTGTGCACGTCGACCCCTCCCGGCAGGACCACCCGGTTGGTGGCGTCGATGACCCGGTCCGCCTCAGCCGGCAGATCCGTGCCGATCGCCGCGATGCGTTCGCCGTCGATCAGCACGTCGGCCCGATGCGGGCCGTCGGCATTGACAATGGTCCCGTGGCGAAGGAGAGTGCGCATGGACGAGAGGATTATACTGACGCGGGACATCTTCCGGGGCTGAGATCGTGACGGTTGAAGCGAATTTCTGTGGGTCCCCTGGAATCTGTCTTGGGAATCTGTGCATGGCTGTTGAGTTCAGGCTGAACGGGAAGAGTGTGCGGGTCGAGCCGCGGGCGGACGAGTCGCTGCTCGACACGCTTCGCGAACGGTGCGGTATTCGCTCGCTCAAGGACGGGTGCTCCCCGCAGGGGCAGTGTGGGTGCTGCCTGGCGCTCATCGACGGTCACGCGAAGGTGACGTGCGCGATGACCGCCGCCTCGGCGGCGGGTCGTGACGTGCTGACGCTCGAGGGGCTCGCGGCGTCGGACCGGCACCTGTTCTCGCGGGCGTTCGCGCTGGCGGCCGGCGTGCAGTGCGGCTTCTGCATCCCCGGGATCGCGCTGCGGTCGAAGTACGTCCTCGACCGCAATCCGAACCCCACCCGCGACGAGATCGCGCGCGCGATCGACGTCCACCTGTGCCGGTGCACCGGCTACAAGAAGATCGTGGACGCGATCGAGTGGATGGCCCGCGGCCGACGCGGCGAGGAGATCCCGGAACCGCTGAGCGACGGCGGCGTGGGCGCGAGGCTGGCGCGGTACGACGCGATTCGCGCCGCGCTCGGCGAACGGCCCTACGTGGGCGATCTCGACCGGCCCGGCCTGCTGCATGGCGCCGTCGTGTTGTCGCCGCACGCCCGTGCGCGGGTGCGGCGCATCGATACGTCGCGCGCCCTGGCGCATCCCGGCGTTGTGGCCGTGGTGACGGCGGCCGACGTGCCGGGCGAGCGCTGGTACGGGCTCATCGAACAGGACTGGCCCGGTTTCGTCGCGGTGGGCGAAGAAGTGCGGTGCGTTGGCGACGTTGTCGCCGCCGTGGCTGCCAGCGACCGCCACACGGCGCGCGCCGCGGCGGCTCTCGTTGACGTGGAGTACGAGGTGCTGCCGGCGGTTCTCGATCCCCTGAGCGCCATTGCGCCCGGCGCTCCACGCGTGAATCCCAGGCACGAGAACCTGCTCTCCCACTCCTCGATTCGTCGTGGTGACGCCGACTCCGCCCTCGCCTCGAGCGCGCACGTCGTCCACGGCATCTGGCAGACGCAGCGGATCGAGCACCTCTTCCTCGAGCCGGAGAGTGCGCTGGCCGAACCGCGTCCCGATGGTCGGTTGCACCTCTGGTCGCAGGGCCAGGGGATCTTCGACGACCGCCGTCAGGTGGCCGCGTTTCTCGGAGTGCCCGAGGACAACGTGTTCGTCGAGTTGGTGCCGAACGGCGGCGCCTTTGGCGGCAAGGAGGACATGTCGATCCAGGCGCACACGGCGCTGCTGGCCCGCGTGACCGGCCGGCCCGTGAAGCTCACGCTCAGCCGCGAGGAGTCGATCCGCCTTCACCCCAAGCGCCACCCTATTCGCATGGAGTACTCTGTCGGGTGCGATGCCGAGGGGCGGCTGACCGCCGTGAAGGCGCGCATGCTGGGCGATTCGGGCGCGTACGCATCGGTGGGCGCCAAGGTGCTGGAACGCGCGGCGGGGCACGCGTGCGGGCCCTACCGTGTCGGGAACATCGACATCGAGTCGACCGCGGCGTACACGAACAATCCTCCCTGCGGCGCGATGCGCGGGTTCGGCGTCAACCAGGTTCACTTCGCGATCGAAGGATGCATGGACCTGCTGGCGAAGAAGGCCGGCATCGATCCGTGGGAGATTCGCTGGCGCAATGCCGTCGAGGTCGGAGACGTGTTCTCCACGGGCCAGGTGCTCGAGAAGTCGGTCGGTATCAAGAAGACGCTGGCAGCGGTGAAGCCGCACTACGAGCGCGCCAGGGCCGAGGGGCGTGCGGTCGGGATTGCCTGCGGGCTGAAGAACAGCGGCATCGGCAATGGCGCGAAGGAATGGGGCAAGGCGCGGCTGGTCGTCGAGGCCGACGGCACGGTCTCGGTCTACAACGGCTACACCGAGATGGGGCAGGGCCTGCTGACGGTGCTGGTGCAGTTTGCCGCCGAGGTCACCGGCCTGCCGGCCGGGTGTTTCCGCCCGAAAGTCGATTCGACATATCAGCTCGCGTGCGGCCAGACGACCGGGTCCCGCGCCACGCTGCTCGGCGGACGGGCGGTGACGAGTGCGGCCGCGAAACTCAGGGCCGACCTGAACGCAGGGTTGCGCCTGCCCGATCTGGTCGGACGGGTGTACGCCGGCGACGTGCTGGTGGACGATACGACGCCGCTCGGCGCTGACGTGCCGAAGGTGAAGACGCACACCTCGTTCGGCTACGCCACGCAGGTCTGCATCCTCGACGACCAGGGCCGCGTCGCGAGGATTGTCGCCGCGCACGATGTCGGGCGCGCCGTGAACCCCGCGCTCTGCGAGGGACAGATCGAGGGCTCGATTCACATGGGCCTCGGCTACGCGCTGACCGAGGAACTCTCGTGCGCCGACGGCATGCCGGTGACGTTCAAGCTGCGCGAGATCGGCGTCCTGCGCGCGCGGGACATGCCGGAGATCGACGTGATCCTGGTGGAGGATCCGGAGCCCGAAGGGCCGTTCGGCGCCAAGGGGGTCGGCGAGATCGGCCTGGTGCCGACCGCCGCAGCCGTCGCCGGCGCGCTCGAGGCGTTCGACGGCATTCGCCGCTACACGCTGCCGATGAGAGACTCGCCCGCGGCGAGGGCGATGAGTGTCGGGAAGAGGGCGTAGCGGCGAGGCATGCCGCCCAAACAGTTGCCAGCCCGCCCTGAGCGAGCGAAGCGAGTCGAAGGGTTGTGAGTTGTCAGTCTGTCGGACGCCTGCTGCAAGCTGCCTGCTGTCCGCTGCCAGCTATGTGACCATGTTCGTCAACTCTCACACTCACCTCTACAGCGGGCTCGCGCCGCTGGGCATGCCGCCTCCGGCGGAGCCGCCGCAGAACTTCTTGCAGAACCTCGAGCGGATCTGGTGGCGGCTCGATCGGGCACTCGACGGCCCGTCACTGCGAGCCGGGGCCCGGTACTACCTGGCGCACGCCAGGCAGACTGGCACGGCGGCTCTCATCGACCATCACGAGTCGCCGAACTTCATCGAGGGCTCGCTCGACGTGCTGGCCGAGGCGTGCCTGGAGGCCGGCATCGCCGCCGTGCTCTGCTACGGCTCCACGGAACGCAACGGTGGGGGCGAGGAAGCGCGGCGCGGGCTCCACGAGTGTCGACGCTTCATCCTCGAGAACCGTCGCCAGGGCATCGTGGGCCTGGTTGGCCTCCACGCGTCGTTCACCGTGTCGGACGAGACGATTCGTACGGCAGGCGCGATGTGCCGCGAGCTGAACACCGTGCTGCACATCCATCTTGCCGAGGACAGGGCGGACGTGGATGACGCGCGACGCCGCGGCTACCCCGGGCCGCTGCAGCGGTTGATGGCTCTCGATGCGTTGCCGGCCGGCTCCATCCTGGTGCACGGCGTGCACCTCTCGGCCCATGACGTCGCGCAGGCGTCCGACGCAGGCTGCTGGTTCGTGCAGAATCCGCGCTCGAACCGCAAGAACCGCGTGGGCTATCCCAGCGCGCTTCGTGCCGGGGCGCGCGTGGCACTCGGCACCGACGGCTTTCCGTCGGACATGTGCGACGAGGCCGTCGCCCTCGAGGAGACGACGACAGCGGCCGGAGGGCGCTTCGAGGATGTCGCCAGTCGCGTCGACGCAGGTTGGCGCCTGATCGAAGAACGCCTCGGCCTGACGCAAGACGACGCAGAGCGCCTGAGCGCCATACACGGCCCCCCCGGGTCCACTGAGCTCGAGACCATCGAGGCCGAGGCCCGTGAACAGGCATCACGACTGTGGGCCAGATGGTAGGGGAGTACCTATGAAACGACTGGGCATTGAGACGCACATCGTGGACCGCGGGGTCTACGAGAATTCTGTGGCGCGTTTCCGGGAGGCCGGAATCCTGCTGCCGACCTTCACGCAGTTGGCCGACCCGACGAAGATACCGGCCCGCATTCACGAGGCGCTCGCCACCATCGACCCAGACGCGCCGCACCCGCTGAACCTGTTTCGCGTGCACTGGTACAACGGCAGCGACCGTCGTCACCTGGCGCCCACGCCCGATCACCTCGTCCTGCCGTCGGCGCTCACCGGCGTCCGGGCGCAGATTGTCGTCGCGCTCGGCAACCGTTTCCCGATGATCCACGCGCACAAAGTGCTCGCGGCCTACGGCTGCCTGGCGCCACGCGTGATTACCGGCCAGTTCGATCCCACCGCCCACAAGGCGATCTGGCCGTCCACCGGGAACTACTGCCGCGGCGGCGTCGCCATTTCCCGGATCATGAACTGTCAAGGCGTGGCGATCCTGCCGGAAGGCATGAGCGAGGAGCGGTTCCGCTGGCTCGAGGTGTGGGTGAGCGACCCGGCCGACATCATCCGGACGCCGGGGTCGGAGAGCAACGTCAAGGAGATCTACGACGCGTGCGCGGCGCTCGAGCGCGACCCGCGGAACATCATCTTCAACCAGTTCTGCGAGTTCGGGAACTACCTGGCGCACTATTCCTGCACGGGCCGCGCCCTCGAGCGGATCGTCGAGACGCTCGATCCGGCCGGGAAGCGCAAGGTGCAGGCCTACGTATCGGCAACCGGGTCCGGCGGCACGCTCGCGGCTGGCGACTACCTGAAGGAGCGGTTCGGCGCGCGCATCGTCGCGGTCGAGGCGCTGGAGTGCCCGACGTTGCTCTACAACGGCTTCGGGGAACACAACATCCAGGGAATCGGCGACAAGCACGTGCCGCTCATCCACAATGTGATGAACACCGACATCGCGCTGGCCGTCTCGGACGTGGCCACCGACAGCCTGGGACTGCTGTTCAACACACCGGTCGGACGCGAGTACCTCGTGGCGCGTCGCGGCGTGTCGCCGGCGCTCGTGACGGCGCTCGACGCGCTCGGCCTCTCGAGCATCTGCAACGTGCTGGCCGCCATCAAGACGGCGAAGTACTACGGCCTCGGCCCCGACGACTTCGTCCTGACCGTGGCAACCGACGGCGCGGAGATGTATGGTTCCGAGCGCCAGAAGGCGCTGGCCAAGTACTTCGCGAGGGGGTTCGACGCGGTGAGTGCCGGCGAGGTGTTCGGTCAGCACATGCTTGGCGCCGGGACGGATCACCTGCTGGAGTTGTCAGCCGTCGACCGATCACGTATCTTCAACCTGGGCTACTACACCTGGGTTGAACAGCAGGGCGTCACCGTGACCGATTTCACCGCGCGCCGACAGGCGTCGTTCTGGACCGGCCTGCACAGCATCCTGCCGGCGTGGGACGCGATGATCGACGAGTTCAACGCGCGCACGGGCCTCACATGCTGACCTACGTCTGCGCCGGCTGCGGCGCCACGGTGCCGGCTGGCGACTCCGCCGCTCAACCATTCCGGTGCCCGGCCGCGCGGGCCGGCGACGATGTCGACCACGTCCTGCGGCGTGAAGACGAGCCGCCATGCCCGTTTCCGGAGAACGAGGACGCGAACCCGTTCATCCGGTACCGGGCTCTTCTCGCGGCGCACGCCCTGGCGCTCGGCGTCGGGGCGAGCGACCCGGTCTTCATTCAGTTCGTTCGCGAGCTGGACGATGCCGTGGCGCGCGTGGACGGGCATGGCTTCACGGAAACCCCGTTCGGGCCTTCGCCCGGTCTTGCCGAGAAACTCGGCTGCACCACCGGGGAGATCTGGGTGAAGGACGAGACCGGGAACGTCGCGGGCTCTCACAAGGCGCGGCACTTGATGGGCCTTATGCTCTACCTGCTGGCCGACAGCAGGCGCGGCGGCCTCGTCGGGTTGCCGGAGAGCAGCTCCGAGGACACGGCCGTGCTTGGCGCCACGACGCGCGTCGGCCTCCACGGCACGGAAGGCCGACATCCGCTCGCGATCGCGAGCTGCGGCAATGCCGCGCTGGCCGCCGGCGTCATCGCGGGCGCGGCCGGCTGGCCAATCGACGTGTTCGTCCCCCCCTCAGCCAGCGCAGCGGTCGTCGAACGACTCGGCCAGTTGTCGGCCGACGTCCACACCTGCGACCGTCTCGACGGTGTCCCCGGCGACCCGTGCCATGCGTTGTTTCGAGTGGCGGTGACGGCCGGCGCCATCCCGTTCTGCTGCCAGGGCAGTGACAACGCCCTGACGATCGACGGCGGGAAGACACTGGCGTGGGAGATGATCTCCGCCTTCCGCCGTTCAGCCCGCCGGCTGTGGGGCGCCAGCCGGCTCGATGCCGTCTTCATCCAGGTCGGCGGTGGCGCGCTCGCCAGTTCGATCGTCCAGGGGTTCGGCGACGCGCTGCGCCTCGGTGCGATCGACCGCCTGCCTCGTTTCTACGCGGTGCAGACCAGCGGCGCCTACCCGTTGAAGCGAGCCTACGACAGCGTGGCGGACCGGATCCTCGCACGCGTGCCCCTCGTCGTCGAGCAGGGGTTCAGCCCGGCGTCGGACCGCGAGCGGGCCGAGTTGATGAGGAATCACCCCGCGATCATCGATGACGAGATGCGCTACGCCCGCACCCACCGATCGGCGTTCATGCGGCCCTGGGAGAAAGCCCCGCGCAGTATCGCCCGTGGGCTCCTCGATGACGAGACCTACGACTGGGCAGCGGTGGTCGACGGGATGCTGAGAACCGGCGGGTGGCCGCTGGTGGTCAGCGATGAGCGCCTGGTGGATGCAAATGTCATCGCCCGCCAGGCGACCGGTATCACTGTCGATCACACCGGGTCTGCAGGGCTTGCGGGGTTGATGAAAGCCGTCGGCATCGACTCGCGGCTCGCGGCCGAGCACGTCGCCGTGGTTTTCTCCGGCATCCACAGGGCATAGCGGCCTGCGCCGTCAGGGCTTGGGCGGGCGGCAGGCGGAATTCAGAATTCAGAATTCAGGGGTCAGAAGCCAGGAGTCAGAAGTCAGGATTCAGCATTCAGCATGGCTCGTTCAGCGGCCTGACAGGGGCAGCCGCGTCAGCGCGTCGATCAGCCACCAGGCGCCGATGACCCTGAAGATCCAGAGGGTGTTGCCAATTCCAAGCAGGAACAGGTTGTGAAGCGGGAACGGGCAGCGGAGTGGCTGTCCGAACGGAACACTCTGAGCGGAAAACGGGACGTGGCGGAAGAACGCCTGGCCAACCAACGGCACGAGCGACGCGGTGACGACGGTCGCGGCGACGACCACGCGGAAGATGAGCGCGTTCGTGTCGTGTGGGAGCAGCGGGTATCCGGCCGCGGACGAGAGTGAGGCGACGATCAGCCACGCCAGCGGCACGAAGATCCCGAGCGCGATCTGGATGCGGAAGCGGAAGACGGATCCCAGGAACCGCGCGACCAGGGCGGCGTGGGCGTCCGAGCAGGCGGTCATCCGCCACTCGCGTCCGCCCGCGATCACCGGCACCGCCAGGCCGGCGCCCGCCCGGCCGCACCAGAGACACCGCACGTCCGCGAACTTGGCCATCCATGGCGCGGCCACCAACCGGTGCCCGAACATGATCGCCAGCCCCAGGGCGACCGACCATCCTGGCCCCAGCGGCTGCCTCAGAAAGAGCAACAGCACCAGGGGGATGAAGAGGAACAGCAGCAGGCCCTGGATCATCAGGGCGTTGGTCAGTCGCATGGGTGTGTCCGACGAGGTGGCGAGAACGCCAGCTATCCCTTCCGCCGTGGCTCGTTGCGCGCGACGCATTGGCCGAGCACGGCCGCCGGGTCCGCGAACCGCGTCGCCAGGATTATCGCCGCGATGATGAACGGCTTGTGGCCGGCTTCGCGATACGTTTGCAGCCGGTAACGCTCGAAGACCGATGCGCTCACCTCGCCGGCCTTGCAGCTCACGTTGGTGACGTCGGCCGGCAGGCAGTGCATGTAGAGCGCCTGCGCGTTCTTCGTGAGCTTCATCAGGTCGTCGGTGCACTCCCAGTTCTTGAAGCGCGCGTTGTTCGCGAGCGCGTCGCGTTCGAGATCCGCGAGCGTCGCGGTTTCCCCGGCGCGCAGGATCCTGGTGCGCTCGTGCATCACGCGCGCGGGCGCCCAGCTCTTGGGATAGACGATGTCCGCGTCGCGGAACGCGTCCTCCATCGACCGCGCCACCGAGAACGACCCGCCGCTCTCGGCCGCAAAGCGCCGCGCCGCGTGCAGCGGTTCCTCGACCAGGTCGTATCCCTCGGGATGGGCCAGAACCACGTTCATCCCGAAGCGCGACATGAGCGCGACGACCCCCTGCGGCACCGACAGCGGCTTTCCGTAGCTTGGCGAATAGGCCCACGTCATCGCCAGCTTCTTTCCCTTCAGCGCGTCGAGGCCGCCGAAGGTGCTGGCCAGATGCCGCAGGTCTGCCATGCTCTGCGTCGGGTGATCGAGGTCGCACTGGAGGTTGACGACGGCGGGGCGCTGAAGGAGGACGCCCTGCTGCGAGCTCTCGCAAAGGGCGTCGCTGACCTGCGTCATGTACTTGTGCCCCTCGCCGAGGAACATGTCGTCCCTAATGCCGATCACCTCCGTGAGGAACGAGATCATCGCCGCGGTCTCGCGGACCGTCTCGCCGTGCGCGATCTGCGACGTCGATTCGTCGAGTTCCTCCGTCATCAGGCCGAGCAGGTTGCAGCCCGAGCGGAAGGCGTAGCGCGTTCTGGTGGACTTGTCGCGGAAGATCGAGATGCCGAGGCCCGTGTCGAACACGCGTGTCGAGATGCCGGCCGCCGCGAGGTCCTCGAGGATCTCTGCGGCGAGCAGGACGGCGCGGATGGTGCTCTCGGGGTACTGCCACGTCAGCAGGAAGTCCTTCTCGAACAGGTTGGTCGGCAGCGCGGCCAGGGCCGACAGTTTCGAAGCGATCGTGTTCATCGTGCACCCTCGGAATCTCGCGAGATGGCGACCGGCCAGGAGTCTCTGCCGCCGCCCAGGATCTCGAGCCGTGGGGCAGGGCTTCAGCCCTGCCTGACAGAATTCAGGTATTCCTGCGAAAACAAGGCGTAGAACTGCGCGGCCAGCGTGAGGTGTTCGACCGAGCACTGGTCCTCGGGCGTGTGCGCGTGGACCTCGTTGGCCGGGCCGAAGCCAACCGTCGGCACCCCGAACAAGCCGCACGTCGCAATGCCGTTGGTGGAGAACGTCCACTTGTCCACGACCGGCGGTCGTCCGAGTGCCTTCATGGCGGCCGCGACGGCGCCGCGGACCGCAGGCGCGCTCTCCTCGACGACCCATGTCGGATAGTACTTCTTCGTGGGGTACGTGAGGCCGGTGTACGACTCGCGCGCATAGTCGAGCACGGTGACCGTCGCGCCAGCACGCGTCACGCTCTCGAGCGCCTGAATCTGCGCGACCGCCCGTTCGAGCGTCTCGCCGCGGGTCAGCCGGCGATCGAGATGGATGGTGCAGCTGTCGGCCACCGCGCACAGCGACGGCGACGTGGAGCGGATCTCGGCGATCGTCACCGAGCCCTTGCCCAGGAAGGGGTCCGCGTCGGCTGCCAGGCGCTCGTTCAGCCGTTCGATGTCCGCGACGATCGGCGCCATCTTGTAGATCGCGTTGATGCCGCGTTCGGGGGCCGAGCCGTGGCACGAGAGCCCTTGCGTCCGGACTTCCATCTCCATGCGCCCGCGATGCCCGCGGTAGACGCCGAGGTTGGTCGGCTCGGTGATGACCACGACCTCAGGCTTCAGCACGCCCTCCTCGAGGATGTATTGCCAGCAGAGGCCGTCGCAGTCTTCCTCCATGACGGTGCCGGTCACCCACAACTGCACACCGTCGAGCAGGCCCAGTTCCTTCGCGATGCGCGCGCCGTGCACGCCTGCCGCGATGCCGGCTTCCTGGTCCGAGGCGCCGCGGCCGAAGATGATGCCGTCGCGCAGTTCGCCCTTGTAGGGATCGCGCTTCCATGTGGAGGGGTCCCCGACGCCCACCGTGTCGAGGTGGCCGTCGATGGCGATGACCACCGGGCCCTGGCCGACGCGTCCCAGCACGTTGCCGAGGCCGTCGATCTTCACCTCGTCGAAGCCGACCCGCCGCATCTCCTGAGCGACGCGCGCGACGACCTCGCGCTCGCCCGCGCTCTCGGAGGGAATGGCAATCATGTCGCGAAGAAACGTCGTCATCTCGCCGGTGTAGCGGGCGGCGAGCGCGGCGACGTGGGCAGCTTGGTCCTGGATGCTCATGCTGTCTCCCGGGGGCGGTCTTTCACTGTGTTCCGTCCGGCCCCGGGTCGTCAACCCTGGGTCTCGCACCGCGTCTTGCCAGCTCTTGACGGCGACCATCGGGTCGGCCATCTTCCGTTTGCCGAGACCCAGGGCGGCAGCCATCAGATTGCCGTCCCGGCTGTACACCAGGTGCCCGGTCGGAAGGAAGCGGGCGCTGGTGGTTCAGCGGTACCGCGAGGGCCCGAGCCAGCGCATTGATGCGTTGCAGAGTCTGCGCCGAACCATGGCTGGTTGCCCGGCAGAATCTGCATCTCCGACTCGTCGAGTCCTCGAAAACCTGTGGAATTCAGGGGATCGACCTCGGGCATGGTTCGTGCGTGACGACGATGTATCATGGAGCCGATGTCCCGGATCCCGCCGATCGATCGCCCTGCCACGTACGAGGATCTGATGAACGTCCCCGACACGATGGTGGCGGAAATCGTGGACGACGAACTGCACGCGTCGCCGCACCCGGCGCTGCGGCACGCCAACGTCACGTCCTCGCTCGGCGTGATGATTGGCGGGCCGTTTCACCACGGTCGCGGCGGGCCCGGTGGCTGGTGGATTCTCGATGAGCCGGAGCTGCATTTCGGCCGGAACGTACTCGTGCCCGACCTGGCCGGTTGGCGGCGAACGCGTCTGCCCCGGTTGCCGGATGCGGCGTACTGCTCGGTCTTCCCGGACTGGGTGTGCGAAGTCCTCTCGCCGTCCACGGCCGCGCTCGATCGCTCGAAGAAACTGGCAATCTACGCGCGAGAGCAGGTCGGCCACGCGTGGCTCGTCGATCCTGCCGCGCGCACGCTGGAGGTCCTTCGCCTCGAGGCGGGCCGCTGGACGATTCTCGTCGCGCACGCGGGTTCCGACGTGGTGCGTGCCGAGCCGTTCATCGACGTCGAACTGGAACTCGCGTCGCTCTGGGCCGACGAGCGGGCCTGACGCAGCTGGATCCCGCCCTTCGACGATCCCCGGTCCCCGACCCTTGTCCCCGGTCCCCGACTCCTGATCCCTGATCCCCGATCCCCGAGGGGGAAGGGCAGGGCGCCTGGCGGATAGCCTGTGTGGGCGGCCATAGTCACGCTGACAGTGCCTCACCGCAGCAGGACGGACCCGAATCCTCAGGATCCGTGCGCGAGTCCGCCCTTGTGCTGCGCTTCAACCGTCATGCTCATCTCCGCGCGGCCAATCCGGCGCTGAGCCCGGACAGCCGCGCAGGATCACGTGTGCGCTGACGATCAGGCCCCGGTCGGCTTGGCGGCAGCCGCGGCGCTCGATCGTGCCTGCCGTTCCCGCGTCAGGTGCGGGACAATACCCAGCAGGCGCTCGAGCACCATGAGCTGGGCACGATGGTGCATCTCGTGTTCTTTCACGCTGAGAAACATCTCGAAGCGGCTCTTCGTTGGCGGCGCCGCGCCTTCGGAGAACGTGACGAGCTGCGCGCGCTCAGCTTCCGGAACCGAGTCCAGGTACGACGCCCACGCCTCGCCGCTCGAGCGCAGCGCATCGAGGATCTGGGCCCTGGTCTGGAGCCGCTGCTCCTCCTGCTGGGCCTTCTGCATGTGCGCGCCCCAGTCGAATCCAACAAACGACGTCATCTTCCGAACGGCATGAAGGGTGTGGTACCCCTGGGTTGAGACCGCGATGTGCCGGAGCACCTCGGCCACGCTGCGAGAGTCGGGTGTCGGCCGGAAGCCGTACTGGTCCTCGGGGATATCCTCGCCGATCGCCATGGTGTTCTTGCGGACGGTGCGGAAGCTTGCGGCCAGTTCGTTGTTGCCGTAGTACGTCATGCGATGATTCCTCCTTGGGCGCGGTCAGGCGCCTGGTCTCCACTCTACCATCCTCGCATCCGGGCGGCCAGGACGAGGGATGCGACGCGCGCTGCCGATTGTAGCGCGCGAGGATGCTCGTTCAGTTCCCGGAAGGCGTCGTCCTGCAGATCCTTGGTCAGGAGGACGCGGCATCGGCCGATGCAGTCGGCGGGCCGCGGTGCTATCATCCGGTCTGTGAGCATCATTGAACCGCTGGGTCGCATCGTGACTGACTATCGTCTCGATGCCATCTACGCGTTCGGAAGCAGGGCGGCCGAGGCACGGCAGGCGGTTGCGGAGGGGACAGGCCTGTCAATGGAGAACCGGTCCGATCTGGATGTCGGCGTCCTGCCGGAACCGGACGTCCACCTTGACGCGGCTCAGCGTGCCGACCTGGCGTCGGCTCTCGAGGACGTGTTCGTCCCGGCCCGGGTGGATCTCGTGGTCCTGCCCGAGGCGTCGCCGTTCCTGGCCCTCGACATCGTGACGGGCGAGCTGTTGCTGGCCCGGGACCCGGACCGCGAGGCGGAGTTCCAGCTCTTCGTGCTTCGACGCGCGGGCGACCTCGCGCCCTTCGAACGGGCGCGTCGGGCTCTCGTGCTGGAAGGTGGCCGATGACACCGTCGGTCCTGAGCGCGCGGATCGTGACGGCCCGGCTCGCGTGGGTGCGCACGATGCTCGCCCGCATCCGCGCACTTCCCCTCGACACGGCCGACCTGTTCGCCGCAGATCCCCGGACGCCGGCAGCCGCTGAATCGTATCTCCGCCGCGGCCTCGAGGCCCTCATGGACCTCGGGCGCCACGTCCTCGCCAAGGGGTTCGCCGTCTCCGCCGCGGAGTACAAGGAGATCGCGACCCGTCTCGAGGAGGTGGGTGTCCTCGCCGACGCCGACCGTCAGGTGCTCATCAGGCTGGCCGGCTATCGAAACCGCCTCGTGCACTTCTACGACGAGATCTCGGAGCGCGAGTTGTACGAGATCTGTGCGACCGAACTCGGCGACGTCGAACGGATCGCCCGCGCGATCGCAGACTGGACGCAACGCCATCCCGAACGATTCGACCAGCGCCTCTGAACGCACCAGCCCGGCGCGCTCACCGCTCACACCTCGAAGGCGCATTCCTTCTCGTGCGCTTTCTCCATCAGCGCCTCGAAGCGCGGGTCACCGCGGAGGGGGGCGAGGAAGCGGTTGTGTTCGGATAGGAACCGATGGTTCGTGATACCGGAGGGCTCGGTCCGACTGGATTGTTTTTTCCACAGTTATGACTGGCCAATAAGGCCAGCGCGAGAATCGGCGTAATCACGCCAATCACGACATGACCCTGTTGCGCATGATGGCCTCCTTTGACCATTGGCTGAGAGTTTGAATTCTAGCCTCGTATCGTGAATTTTTCACAGGACTGCGGATGCTTCGCCGTACCGCGGATCATGGTTGCATTCGCATCGAATGCAACCACTTCTAGACGGTGCCCGCCAGGTCGACGGAGAGGGGTTCGTCGGCATAGAGCGTACGCGCCGTGCGAATGAGGCTCTGCGCGAAGTCGGCGTAGATGCGCCAGTCGCGATGCTCGTTGGCATCCGCGAATGTCGACCGCGCCACGCGCGCCCGAATCCCGACGTGATACCACTTGGGCTGCACGGCGCGCAGGCACGCTTCAATATCCCGCAAACTCTCGCGATAGGTCAACTGGGCGAACGCCATGCATAAGTACTGGTCCCAGCACGAGAAGCGTGATGACTTCTGGTCGCCAGCATATCGATCCACACACGTCCGGAAGGTTCGTGGCGACACATGAGACATCAACTCGGCGAAAGTCGTCCGACCAGGCAGCATGCGGTATTCTGCCTCTGGGAGCCGGAAGGGCGGTTTTCCGCCGAAAACCGCGATCTGCCAAAGATATCGTTGCGAGGCAAAACTCCACGCATGTCTTGTGCAGTCAATATGTTACAGCGTTTCACGCCAACGATGACCGGACACTACTGGATGGCGTCGCACCACACCGGCGCGTGGGTCGGTGGAGAGCGTGTGGCTCGGGAACACCCAGAACTATCCCAGGTCACGGCCCGCGTTCGGGTACTTGCGGTCGAGGGCGTCCGGCATCCACACCCCCGCGAGCCCCGACTTGCGGTCGGCTTGGTGCAGCGCTTCGGCCTTACGCAGCTGGGCGCGCAACTCGTCGCGGCCGATCTCGGCCAGCAGCGTGGAACGGTCCTTGTTACCCTTTCCGCTGCGCACGAACACCAGGCTCTGGTCGAAGTCGATATCCTTCACCCGGAGTTCACAACACTCCGACACGCGTAACCCGCCGCCGTAGATCACTCCGGCCATGATGTGCGGGAGGCCGCGCATGGCAGCCAGCAAGGCGGCCGTTTCCGGGATGCTCAGGACGACTGGCAGGTGTTGGCCGGGCTTTGCCCTCGGCGTGAGCGAGAGCGCCTCGGGGTTCAGCCCAAGCACCTCGTGGCACAGGAACAGAATGGCGCACATCGCCTGGTTCTGCGTGCTGGCTGAGACTGGCCGATGTACGGCCAGGTGCGTCAGGTAGTCGCGAACCGCTTCGGCGTGGACCTGCGGCTGAGGGCCATCCTGCTGGCTGACGAGGTACTCGAAGAAGCGGCGCGCCCAATCCGCGTAGCAACACTCGGTGCGATCGGAGTAGTGTCGGGTTCTGATGCGCAACCGCAGTTGCTCCAGAGCGGCCAGAGGGATCGTACGGCCCTTCTCGTCCACGACCGTACTGGTAGGACGCCGGTGCCAATCCGTTCGATCGAGGAAGTGGACGAAGTAGATTTGGAGGGCCTGTTCTGCCTGGTGCTGCTGCCAGTCCGCGACCTTGCCTGAGCGTTCCAGATCGTCGCAGAAGTGCCGGACCTGATCCGCCAACGGTTCGTCCGATGCCTGGCGCGAGAGGAACTGCCGTACCCAGCGGACGAAGTAGGGAGCGGCGATCGGGCGAACCAACTGGCGCTTCAGGAGAAACTCGCCGAACTGCTGCAAGACGGACTCGGTTTCGCGCATGGTCTTCTCCTGGCGGGATCCTGAGCAATTCGCCGGCCATTCCGTCCATTCTCGCTCCGCATGGCGAAGTGATTGTGGCGACAGGGGTTGCCGTTCCGTAGAACCGCTTTGGCCTCGGCCAGCAACCGACCGCCTGCATGTACCGTCAACTGCGGTTGGCCCCGAGCCATGAGATGCCGCCGTCCAGCTAACCTGGCGATGCCGGGATTAGGTCGCCGGCGGCATTTCGCGGTTCCGATCCCGCCGGCGCTGCGCAACTCCAACGTCCAAAAGTACTTGCGCCTCAGCAGCCCTCCCGGGATAATGCCCACGGTAGGTGCCCGGGGCAGCCGCCGCGGCGGACATTTTGCACGTAGAAACCACGAAACGCCGCCGTCTACCTATTGGACGTTCGGGGAATTGGAAGACACGGAAAAACGAAGACACGGATACGGATCGCTCTCGGGGCAGAGTGGGCTGAGGCGGGCCGTTGCGAACTCGGAGGCCCGCCCAGTTGTCGCCGTGGGTGACGACG
>Ga0209014_10000066_pt1 | contig 49866 bp, 47 predicted proteins | sample BarGraNGADG00212_FD_184491 | JGI IMG/M metagenome (GOLD analysis project Ga0209014, IMG submission 184491) | Arctic peat soil microbial communities from Barrow, Alaska - Barrow Graham LP Ref core NGADG0002-212 (SPAdes) (version 2) | ecosystem: Environmental > Terrestrial > Soil > Wetlands >...
CAGCACGTGGAAACGCCGGACAGACCGGCAGCCTCATCGCGCCCCGCAGAAGACACCAACCAAACAAAGATCAACAGACAAGACGGAAACGATCACCGCCATTTACGCGGTGGATCCAGGCTGAGGGGTCGACGAGGACGACTTGAAGCTCGGGTGCCGGGACCCCTCCACTCACCAGGCACCACCGAGTCAACGACTCGAGCGCGGACTCGGCGAGGGGCGAGCCGTGCGGCAGGACCGCACGCGCCGTGACCGTTCCCGGCAAGGGGCCGGCTCGGTCCAACGCCGCGATGACGTCGACCAGATCGACGACGCCGTCCCGCAACGCACCGTCAAGGGCGACCAGGCCGCTCGCGGCATCGGTCCGGGCCAGATCGACGATCGTCCGCGCGACAGACACGACCGGCGCTCCCCACCACCGGTCGACATCCTCAGGCTCGAGCCAAGCGGTTCTCACGTGGCCGTCACGGCTCGTGTGGCTGTAAGCACCGTGTGGTGCACTGAGCTCGGGCCTTCGGGGCGCGGAGATCAGCTCCAGACCATGCAACAGCGCGGCACTGCGATGACTGATCACATGATGACGCCGCGCGCGCACCGCGGCAGTTGCCGCCAGGTGCGCTGCCACATCGCGGTCTCGCGGCAGGACCGCGATAACCCCGCGACGTGGCAGCCACCAGCCACCCCGTCGCAGTTCACGTCTGACCGCTGCCTCGTCCACGCCCCGCCTCGCGGGCCTGCCTTCTCGACAGGACGAAGCCCTGGCCGACTGCGGTCAGGCCGACATCCGGAAATCGTTCGATCGCCTCCGCCGCGCGGCGCCGCCAGGTCGCGCGAGCGGCCTCGACACGTCCGGATCCGCGCGGCAAGCCGTCGGGAACGCCACCGCAGGCGTCAATCGTGTAGGTCACGGACGGCATGGTGGCCCGAGACCGCGATAGCGTGACCGGATTCGTCCACACCCTCAGGCCACGTCCACACCTCGATGCGCGGGGGCGGTTTGGTGTCCCTAGTGTGTTACGGCTGGTACGACCATCCACGGGGCTCGAATCTGGTCAGAGCAGACGTAACTCACCGGATCAGGTGGGCGAGTGCAGCTCCCCGTGCTCGACGCAGCGGGCGGTCCACCCCGTCGGCGTCACCTGAACGACCATCCGCCGGCGGCACCGGGCGCAGTACCGCGGCGGCTCCAGCGCACGCGCGCGGGCGCACCCTAGATGATCGCCGACGTCGGCCGGTTGGCCGCACCGATCGCAGTACGGCCCGTTCACAGGTTCTTGACGAGTGCCTTGATCGGCATCTTCAGGTCGGCGAGCATGGCGAGGTCCTCGTCTGCGGGACGCCCGAGCGTCGTCAGGTAGTTGCCGACGATCACCGCGTTGATCCCGCCGCGCACTCCACGCTCGGCCAGGTCGCCCAGCGTGATCTCACGGCCGCCGGCGAAGCGCAGAATCGTCCGCGGCATCACCAGCCGGAACGTCGCCACCGCCCGCAGCGCGTCGACCGGAGACATCGGATCCTGTTCGCCGAACGGCGTCCCCGGCCTCGGATTGAGGAAGTTCAGCGGCACTTCGTCCGGATCCAGTGCGGCGAGTTGCGCGGCGAACTCGGCGCGCTGCCCGAGCGTCTCGCCCATCCCGACGATGCCTCCGCTGCACAGCTCCATGCCGGCCGTACGCACCATCTGGCAGGTGTCCCACCGCTCCTCGAACGAGTGCGTCGTGACGACGTCACCGAAGTACGAGCGTGCGGTCTCGAGGTTGTGGTTGTACCGATGGACACCGATGGCCGCCAACTCGTCGACCTGACCCTGCGTGAGCATCCCCAACGAGCACGCGACGTTGATCTCGACCTCGGCACGGATCGCGGCGACGCCCTCACGCACCTGGCTCATCAGCCGCTCGTCGGGGCCGCGTACAGCGGCGACGATGCAGAACTCGGTGGCTCCGGTAGCCGCCGTCTCACGAGCTGCCCGCACGAGCGAAGGGATGTCGAGCCAGGCCGAGCGAACCGGTGAGTCGAACACCCCCGACTGCGAACAGAAGTGGCAGTCCTCAGGGCAACCGCCGGTCTTGAGCGAGACGATCCCCTCGACCTCGACCTCGTCGCCGCACCACTTCAACCGCACGTCGTGAGCCAGATCGAGCAACTCGTCGACTCGGTCATCCGGCAACAGCAGGCACTGCAGCGCCTGCCCCTCGGAAAGGCCGGTGCCCTGCTCGAGAACCTGCGTACGGGCGACGTCGATGATGTCGATCAACCTGATGCTCCTATGGTCGGACCGAGGCCCAGAAGGCCCGGTAGTCGAAGGTGCCACCGAACTGCGGCGACAACGCCGCCCGAGCCCGCTGAGGGAAGTCTGCCATCGTCGCCATGTCGGCGGGCAGGACGCCCGCGAGTTCATGGCGGGATATCCCGTAGGCGACATCCCAGACGTTGTAGCGCTCGGCAAGGTCGGGTTCACGCGGCCAGCTGCCGATGATGAGGCCCGCCGGCGCCTCATCCAGATACTTCAGGGTGAGTGCCGTGTGGTTGAGCGTGCCGAGGCCGGCGGTGGTGACGACGACGAATCGGGCATCCAACTCGCCGGCAATGTCACAGATCGTCGATCCGCCGGCGTCATACGGGACGAGCAGCCCACCAGCCCCCTCGACCACGACGAGGTCGTGCGTGTTGTCGAGGTCGGCGATGCGCAACACCGCGGTACCGACGTCGTACTCAGGCGCACCGGCATGTCGGGCCGCGCGAGACGGCGACAGCGGGTCGGGGTAGCGGGCGAGTTCGTGCACGTCGGTGCAGCCCGACAGCCGAGTCACCTCGGCCAGATCACCGGGCTCACCTGGCGCGACACCCGTCTGCGCGAGTTTCACCACGGCAACGCTTCCGGTGGCGCACGCGGCGATCGCGGCGGTCACGACCGTCTTGCCCACGCCGGTGCCAGTGCCGGTCACGAACAGAATGCTCACGCCAGCACGGTAGCCAGCACGTCCGACGCACGATCGAGGTCCGCCTCGACGAGGTCGGCACGCGCCGTCAAGCGCAGGCACGAACGTCCGGGCGCGACGGATGGCGGCCGGAAGCAGCCGACCCTCAGACCGGCGTCCAAGCACGCCTCGGCGGCGGCAAGGGTCCTGCGCGGATCACCGAGGACCGCGGATACGACGGCCGCGTCCGGGACCGTCGTCTCGACTCCGAGCGAGGCGACGATCTCGGCGAGCGCGACCGCGTGCACGCGAACTCGGGCGACGCGCTCTGGCTCGGCGATGAGAATCCGCAGCGCCTCACGCGCGGCACCGACCGAGGACGGCGCCAGCCCGGTGTCGAAGATGAACGGTCGAGCCGTGTTGACGAGCAGGTCGACCACCTCGGGTGCCGCCGCGACCGCGCCACCCTGCGCGCCGAGGGCCTTGGACAACGTCAGCGTGCGGACGATGTCGGGCTCGCCGGCCAGGCCGGCTGACGCCACGGCACCGACGCCGCCGATGCCCACGACGCCGAGCGAGTGTGCCTCGTCCACCACCAGAATCGCCTGATACCGCCGACAGATCCGATGGATCGCGAGCAAGGGAGCCAGGTCGCCGTCGGCGGAGAACACGGCGTCGGTGACGACGACGGCGTGGGGTGTGTCGATGCCCGCCAGCGCGGCTTCGAGCTTGTCGACGTCTCGGTGCGGGACGACGTTGACGGTGGATCCCGACAGTCGGCACGCGTCGATGATCGAAGCGTGGTTGCCGGCATCCGACACGATCGTCACGTCCGGACCGCCCAGCACGGTGAGGATGCCGAGATTCGCGAGGTAGCCCGACGAGAACGTCAGCGCCGCGGGTGCGCCGACGAAGTCCGACAGCTCGTTGTCGAGGGCGACGTGCAGTTCGGTCGTACCCGTCACCAGGCGCGACCCCGTGGCGCCTGCCCCCCAGGTCCGCGCCGCTGCCGACGCCGCGTCGATCACGCGCGGGTCGCGGGACAACCCCAAGTAGTCGTTGCCGGCAAGATCGAGAACGTCGTCGTGCGGTGGCCGGGCTCGCAACCTTCGGCGCAGCCCAGCGGCGTCACGAGCGGCCAGCGACTCGCGAACACGGCGCAGCGGATCGACGGTCACAGCTCGCCCGCCTGCGTGGTCCCCGATCACTGGACAACCTCGCGGATCGACTCGTCGAGCGCCCCGATCAGCTCATCGAGTTGGTCGTCGCTGATACCCAACGGCGGCATCAGGACGACGACGTCGCCCAAGGGACGAACGATCACGCCTCGCCGACGAGCAGCTCGGCACACGTCGAACCCGGTCCGCACGCCGACCGACCGCACCTCGACTCCGGTCATCGTCCCCATGCGACGGACCTCGACGACGCCGTCGTACTTCGCCACGGACTCGAGCGACGCCGCCATGCGCTCGCCGATGGCTGCGGCGCGCTGCACCGTGCCGCGGGCGTGCATGAGGTCGAGATTGGCAAGAGCGGCGGCACAGGCAAGGGGATTGGCGGTGTAGGTGTGCCCGTGGAAGAAGGTTCGGCCGCTGTCGGGAGCGCCCAGGAAGGCGTCGTAGACCCAGCCGCGCACCACCACCGCGGACAACGGCAGCACGCCACCGGTCAGCCGCTTGCCGACGACCATCAGGTCGGGCGTCACACCCGCGTGCTCGACGGCGAACCACGTACCTGTGGCGCCGATCCCGGTGGCGACTTCGTCGACGAGCATGGCCGCGCCGAACTCGTCGCAGAGCCTGCGCACGCCGACGAGGAAGGACCGGTCATGGGTGAGCATGCCTCCGGCTGCCTGCACCATCGGCTCGACGACCACGGCGCACACCCGGTCTCCCTCGCGCTCGAGCAGGGACCGCATCTCGGCCAGCACCTGTGCGGCGCGCTCGGGTCGCGTCTGTCCGGCTGACAACACGCCCGGCGAGGACACCATGCGAGTCTCGATGAGCAGTGGACGGTAGGTGGCGTGGAACAGCTCGACACCTCCGAGCGACACCGCCCCGAGCGTGTCGCCGTGATAGCCCTCCGCACAGTGGACGTAGAGCGGGCGATCCTGTCCGCGCTGCCGCGCCGCCTGGTACGCCATCTTGATCGCGGCTTCGGCCGCGGAAGACCCGTCGCCGGCGAAGAAGACCTTCTCCAGACCTACGGGCGCGATGCGCAGCAGCTCCTCGGCGATCCGGATGCCCGGTTCGTGAGTGAGCCCGAGAAACGTCGAGTGGTCGAGGCGTTCGAGCTGGTTGCGGACCGCGGCGTTGATCGCGGGTTCGGCGTGTCCGTGAACCGTCACCCACAACGAGGAGACGCCGTCGAGATAGCGGTTTGCGTCGGTGTCGAAGAGGTAGACCCCCTCGGCCCGATCGATCACGAGAGGGTCGTCGGCGGGCCATTGCGCATGCTGGGTGAACGGATGCCAGACGGCCGCGAGGTCTCGGGCCACAAGCTCGGAAGTCGATGACACACCCGCAGCTTGCCATCTGCGCGCGATCGAACTCAGCTCAGGTGCGGCTGTCCCGAAGTGACCGGTGGGTAACGGGCAGCCTCACCCGCGCCGGCCCGCAGCCATGACGTCGAGCCGAGCCCTGCCGTCATCAGGCAGCCGGTCGTGCGCGTCCGCGTCCCTCCCCGTGATCAACAGCGGACTTCGGCGGCCATGGCAGCCATTTTCGGCTGTTGATCACGGAGCGCGGGCGGAGCCCCATTGTTACGGGACATCGGACGAGCCCGATGGTCACAGCGGCAGATCCTCGAGCATCTCGGTGACCAGCGCGGCGATCGGGGACCGCTCGGAGCGGGTGAGCGTGACGTGCGCGAACAGCGGATGACCACGCAGCGCCTCGATGACCGCCGCGACGCCGTCGTGCCGCCCGACCCGCAGGTTGTCGCGCTGCGCGACGTCGTGGGTGAGGACGACCCGGGAGCCCGAGCCGATGCGTGACAGGACGGTCAGCAGCACGTTGCGCTCGAGTGACTGTGCCTCGTCGACGATGACGAACGAGTCGTGCAGTGAACGACCCCGGATGTGCGTCAAGGGCAGCACCTCCAGCATGCCTCGGTCCATGATCTCGTCCATGACGTCCGACGAGACGAGCGCGCCGAGCGTGTCGAACACTGCCTGCGCCCACGGCGACATCTTCTCGTTCTCGTTGCCGGGCAGGTAGCCGAGGTCCTGCCCACCCACGGCGTAGAGAGGACGGAAGACGACCACGCGCTTGTGCGCTCGCCTCTCGAGCACCGACTCCAGCCCGGCGCACAGCGCGAGTGCGGACTTGCCGGTACCGGCGCGCCCGCCCAACGAGACGATGCCGACGTCCGGGTCGAGCAGCAGATCGAGCGCAACCCGCTGCTCGGCCGAGCGGCCGTGCAGACCGAACGCCTCACGATCGCCGCGAACCAGCCGCACGCGCTTGTCCGCTGTGATCCGGGCGAGCGCGGATCCCTTTGCGGAGTGCAGCACCAGACCGGTGTGGCACGGCAGGTCAGCGGCCCCGGCGAACTGTGGATGATCGACGAGCTCGAGGGACTCTCCGTCGTAGAGCGCGTCGATGGCGTCGGCGGACACCTCCAGTTCGGACATCCCCGTCCAGCCCGTCGAGTCGGCGACCGGGTGCATGCGGTACTCATCGGCGGTAAGTCCGACCGACGCTGCCTTCACCCGCAGCGGCATGTCCTTGGTGACGAGGGTGACGTTCCGTCCGTCAGCGCCGAGGTTCAGCGCCACGGCGAGGATGCGCGAGTCGTTGCTGTCGACCCGGAACCCCGCAGGCAGGGACGAGAGGTCGGAGTGGTTCAGCTCGACGTGCAGGGTCCCGCCGTGGTCACCGATCGGGATGGGCGCGTCGAGACGTCCGTGCTTGATACGCAGCTCGTCGAGGACCCGGAGCGTCTGACGGGCGAACCAGCCGAGCTCGGGGTGGTGCCGTTTGCCCTCCAGCTCACTGATGACGACCAGAGGCAGGACGACATCGTGCTCGGCAAAGCGCCCCAACGCTCCCGGATCCGAGAGCAGGACTGAGGTGTCGAGTACGAACGTCCGCACGCCTGACTGGTCGGCGGGCATTGGGGCAGCGGTCACAAGGCGCTCCTGAGGGTGGGCTCGGCGCGGGCGCATGACGAACACGTTCGCCGCGCTGTCGGAGTTCCGGTCGTCCCTGTGGCCTGAGCCAGCGGGGATGTTCCGGTCCCCTTCGCTGGAATCGACCACCGTTGTGGGACCTCCCGAGCGGACCGGGTTGGCCGGCCGCTGAGTCGGACGCTACGTCGCTGTCGGAGTCCATATGGTGAGGCGCGCGGAACGTCTCATTGCGGATTCGTTAACTCTGGGGGCTGCCCAGTTCGGCCGGCCGCTCGGGGTCGCCGGCCCACTGCGACCACGATCCTGCGTAGAGCGCGGTGTCGGTGACGCCCGCCACCTCGAGCGCCAACAGGTCGTGGCAGGCGGTGACTCCGGAGCCGCAGTACGCAACGACGGGTGCGGCGGTGTCGGCGAATCGGGCTCGCAGGTCCGCCGGCGGAAGCAACCGCCCGGTGTCGGCGTCGAGGTTGCCGGCCCACGGCTTGCTGAGCGCGCCGGGGATGTGTCCAGGGCGTGGGTCCACGGCCGGGTCACCGTGCTCGTATCGGGCCGCCGTGCGCACGTCGATCACGGTCGCAGACGTGGACGCCACCTCCTCAGCGCTGACGAACCGGCCGGCCGGCCATGGGCGCGCGGGGCGAGGAAGAGATGGGTAGTGCGCGACTTCGGTCGTGACCTCGCCGGGCCAGGCGGCTACTCCTCCGTCGAGGACCGCGACCGGCTCGCCGAGCACGTGCAGCATCCACCACAGACGCGCCGCGATGGAACCGCCGGCGTCGTCGTACGCGACCACTGCCTGACCCTCGGCTATGCCGACCCGGCCGAGCACCTCGGCGAAGCGCTCCGGCGATGGCAGCGGGTGCCGCCCGTCCGCGAGCGTCGCCGGCGCAGACAGGTCGGTGTCGATGTCGAGCCGGACCGCGCCGGGCAGGTGGCCGCGTCGATACGCGGCTGCGGCCGAACGCCCGTCGAGATACCACCGGACGTCGACGATCCGCACGTCGTCGAGATGCGCGGCCAGCCACTCGCCGGACACGAGCGGTCCGAACGGCGCAGCGGCCATCTCGGGTTCGGGGCTCATCCGCCGTAGCGCCGCTGGCGGGTTCCGTAGTCGCGAAGCGCACGCAGGAAGTCGATCTTGCGAAAGTCCGGCCACAGCGCGTCGCAGAAGTAGAACTCCGAATGCACCGACTGCCACAGCAGGAACCCTGACAATCGCTGCTCGCCGGAGGTCCTGATCACCAGGTCAGGATCGGGCTGACCCTTCGTGTACAGGTGCTCGGCGATGTGATCGACGTCGATGACTTCGGCCAGCTCTTCGATGGACGTGCCGGCCGCCGCGTGTTCCTGCAGCAGCGCCCGCACGGCATCGGCGATCTCGCGCCGGCCGCCGTAGCCGACTGCGACGTTCACCGTCAGGCCGTCGCGTCCGGCGGTGCGTTCCTCGGCCGACTTGAGCGCCTCGGCGGTTGCCGCGGGAAGCAGATCGAGCGCGCCGACGGCGTGCACCCGCCACGGCTTGCCCGGCGCGGAGAGCTCGTCCGCGACGCCGGCGATGACACCGAGCAGTGGTTCGAGTTCGTCGGCCGGCCGCCGCAGGTTGTCGGTGGACAGGAGCCAGATCGTGACGTGCCCGACGCCGGCCTCGATGCACCAGTCGAGCAGGCTGGCGATGTGCCGAGCTCCCACGACGTGACCCTGGCTGACGTCGTCGAAGCCTGCGGCACGCGCCCACCGGCGGTTGCCGTCGATCATGATCGCGACGTGACGCGGTATGGGCAGGCCTTCGAGGTCTGCGCGAAGCCGCCGTTCGTAGATCCGGTAGACGGCGTCGCGAATGCTCACCCAGCAAACTTAGCGCCGCCCGAAAGGGGGGTGCGGTGCGGTCGTCAGCGTTCGACGAGCGCCACAACCTACGCTCGCGTAACCTTGGCAGGGTGACGATCGGAGAACCGACCAGCGCCAGCCCTACGGCTGCGTTCGCGACGGCGGTTGCCGAACTGAAGCCGCGTCTGCGGGGGTGGCTGCACGCCTATGCGGCAGCGATCTCGATCGCTACGGGCGTGATCCTCGTCGCAGTCGCCGCGGTCGCCCGCGGCGGGCCCGCGGGGGCGACGACCGCGGTCTACGCAGCGACCGTGACCCTGCTGTTCGGTACGTCCGCGCTGTATCACCGGCTCAACTGGAGCCCCCGCGGGCACGCGGTCATGAAGCGGCTCGATCACTCGATGATCTTCGTGTTCATCGCGGGTACGTACACACCGATCGCCACGTTGACCCTTCCGAGAGGGTCGGCGGTCGCCGTGCTCGTCGTGGTGTGGACGGGCGCGGTGTTCGGCGTCCTGTTGCAGTCGGCGTGGCCGACGTCGCCGCGGTGGCTGGCGGTCCCGTGCTACGTCGCGCTGGGGTGGGTCGCGGTGTTCGTGATGCCGCAGATGCTGCACAACGCCGGGGTGGCCGCGCTGACCCTCATCGTGGCCGGCGGAGCCATCTACACCTTGGGCGCCGTGGTCTACGGCGTGAAGAAGCCGAACCCGGTGCCTGGCGTGTTCGGTTTTCACGAGGTGTTCCACCTGTGCACTCTGGTCGCCGCCACCTGCCACTACGTGGCCATCTGGCTCGCTGTCTTCCACTGACGGCTCGCGCCCCTTACTGACCCCTCGCTGACCTCTCGTTCCCGCGACCCCTCGTTCCCGCGACCCCTCGTTCCCGCGACCCCTCGCTGACCTCTCGATCCCGCGCCCCCCTCGTTGATCAACAGCACCTCCTGGTCGCCACAGCGACCGAAACCTCCTCTTGATCACCGGAGGGCGGCTTGATCGCCGGGGAACGGCGCGCCCTCGATCGCGGAGGGTTCCGCCCGCTCTTGACACGGCAGGTAACTATGTAACGATGTAATCAGTACACAAGACGTTACAAAGGAGCAACCATGAAAGAGCAGCATATGCACGGCCACCGAGGGCGCGGTCGAGGATTCGGCCGTCCCGGCGGCTGGCAACAGGCCGACCTCCCTCCGGCGGACGACGCGCCCGCATGGCTCGCGGGACGGCTGCCCGACAGCTGGTTCACCGGCGAACCGGCGATCACAGTCGATCGCGAGGAGATCACCGTGATCGGTGAGATCCCAGCGCCCGAGACGGCGACGGACGCTGACGACGCGGCCCGCACCGCTGCCGCCGCGGGTCGCATCGGGCGCTTCCGTGAGGAGACCCGCGAGCAGCGCATGCAGATCGCCGACGAAGCCGAGGCCCGCTACGGGCGCAAGGTGGCCTGGGGCGCAAGCATCGGCGACACCAAGGCCGTGTTCACGCATCTGGCGGTTCCGGTGATGACCCGCCTTCGCCAGGATGAGCGGCGCGTTCTCGACACGCTGGTCGACGCGGGCGTCGCCCGATCCCGGTCGGATGCGCTCGCGTGGTGCGTACGGCTCGTCGGCGAGCACACCGAAGACTGGCTCAGCGGACTGCGCGACGCGATGACCGAGGTCGACAAGCTACGGGCCGAGGGGCCGGCGCTCTAGGCACTGGGTCCGGCGCGCAGCGCGGCGATCAGATCGTCAGCACTCGTCACCGGCAGTTCGCACACCATTCCGCGACAGACGTACGCGGCCGCACCGCCCCGTACGAGCGGGCGGGCGGCGAGCAGCGGTACGCCGTCTGCATCCGGATCGCCCGACACGATGACCGCTCCTGGCGGGCGGTGCCACCACGCGGCGCGAGTCATCTCATCGCCGGGCGACTCGCCGGCGACGGCCACCTGAATCGGGCCGGCAACCAACGCCTCGGCTGCCGCCAGAGCCCAGCCCAGAAAGCGCGGCTGCTTCGTGCCGAGCGAGCCGACTATCCGCAGCGCGTCGTCCGCGGCCACGCGATGCCGATGCGAACCCGTCAGCGCCGAGTACGTCAGCAAGGCATGCACCAGTGCGCTCGCCCCGGACGGCGTCGCGTTGTCGGTCGGATCCTTCGGTCGACGGACGAGACGCTCGGCGTCATCCGCGGTGTCGAAGAATCCCCCTTTGCCATCGGCGAATGCAGCCAGCGAGAAGTCGAGCAGCAGGCCGGCCTCCTGCAGCCAGCGCGGCTCGCACGTCGCCTGATGCAACGTGAGCAGCCCTTCGGCCAGATCGCCGTAGTCCTCAGCTACGCCCAGGGCGTCACCGACCTCGCCGTCGCGCGAGGTTCGCCGCAGTCTGCCGTCGACGACGTGGACCCGCAGCACCAGGTCGGCGCACGATCGCGCGGCGTCGAGATAGCGACTGTCGTCGAGCAGCACGCCGGCCTCGGCCAGGCCCGCGATCGCCAGCCCGTTCCACGCAGCCACCACCTTGTCGTCGCGCGCAGGCTGCGGACGGTGCAGGCGAGCGGCGAACAACGCGCCTCGGACATCCAGCCAATCCCTCGATTCATCAGGATCACGAGGCAATCGAAGCGTCGATGCGCCGTGCTCGAACGTGCCCTCGTCGGTCACCCCGAACAACCGCGCGGCCGGCTCAGCGTGCTCGCCGAGAACCTCACGCAGCTGTGCGGGCGTCCACGCGTACGTCAGCCCTTCGACGCCATCGGTGTCGGCGTCGAGCGCGGATGCGAAGCCACCCTGCGACGTGCCCAGGTCACGAAGTAGGAAGTCGGCCGTCTCGCGGGCGATGCGCTCAGCCAGCGGACGGTTCGTCAGCCGGAACCAGTGCAGGTAGACCCGCAGCAGCAGCGCGTTGTCGTAGAGCATCTTCTCGAAGTGCGGCACGACCCATGACTCGTCCACCGAGTACCTGGCGAATCCGCCGGCGAGTTGGTCGTAGATGCCGCCTCGAGCCATCGCCTCGAGCGTCTGAGCTGCCATCGCGAGCGATGCCGGGTCGCCGGTGCGCTCGTGGTGGCGAATCAGGAACTCGAGCACCATGGACGGCGGGAACTTCGGCGCCCGCCCGAAGCCGCCGTTGACGTGATCGAACTGCGAGCCGAGCTGGGCTGCCGCCGCATCCAGCTCGGTGGCGCCCGGAATCGGACCATCTCCGAAATCGGGCAGCGATGCCTGGGCGATCGCCGAGACGACTCGTTGCCCCGACGCGATCACGTCGTCGCGATCGGTCCGCCATGCCTGGGCGACGGAGAGCAGCAACCGCTTGAACTGGGCGCGAGGGAAGAACGTCCCGGCAAAGAACGGCGCGGCATCCGGAGTCAACAGGCAGGTCATCGGCCAACCCCCTTGGCCGGTGAGTGCCGTCGTCGCCTCCATGTAGACGGCATCGACGTCGGGCCGCTCTTCGCGGTCGACCTTGATGTTGACGAAGTTCGCGTTCATCACGGCAGCGACATCGGGGTCCTCGAACGAGTCGTGCGCCATCACGTGGCACCAGTGGCAGGCCGAGTATCCGACCGAGAGCACGATGGGCACGTCCCGCTCGCGGGCCTCGGCGAACGCCGCGTCCGACCACTCCCACCAGTCGACGGGGTTGTCCTTGTGCTGCAGCAGATACGGGGATGTCGACGTCGCGAGCCGGTTCACCTGCTCCATGATCCCCGCTGGCTGACGGCCTGCGAAGGAGGCTCGTCGTGATGCACGAAGTGATACACGACGCCCTCGGCACTGATACACGAGCGGCTGCCACCGGTTCGTGGGGTCGTGGGAGCAGGCGATCGAAGTCCCTCCGGGCGAGGCGTGGTCTCGCCTGCTAGAGCTACTGGCCTCGGGGCAGGCTCGCGCGGAACGGCTCGCGCGTGCCGGGAACCGTTCGTGCACGACTGCGTGAGCTGCTGACGATCACCGCCGCGGCTGACGTCGGCGGCGGGCAGGTGATCATCGTCGATCCCGACAACGCCGGACTCGTTTCCGGGTACGCCGCCAACGGACTCCTCAACACCGGCGGCCCCGACCTGCGGATGTACATGAAGGTCGCCACCACCCGCGCCTACCTCCAGTGAGGCGTGCTCCGACATCAGAGCGTCAGCATCAAGAGTGGCTGACTGATCGAGACCTCTTGCTACGCCGCGAGCGCCGAGACAGTCGACGCCGCGAGCCGGTTCATCCTCTCAACCTGCCATCTGAGTTGCTGGTGCCCGCACACCCTGCGAGCCTGGGCGACGCTCCCCCTCAGAAAGCGAGTCCCACGTGGCACCTGCCGACTCCACGCCCGAACGGCCCTACGACATCGTGCTCTTCGGTGCGACCGGATTCGCCGGCCGGCTGACCGCCGAGTACCTCGCCCGGCACGCACCGGCGAAGTGCCGGTGGGCGTTGGCCGGGCGCAACGTCGCGAAGCTCGAGGGCGTCCGCGATCGGCTCGTCGGAATCGACTCGTCACTCGCCGATCTGGCGCTGCTGTCGGCGGATGCGACCGACCCTGCCTCGCTGCGCGCGGTGGCCGAGAGCACGCGCGTCGTCATCACGACAGTGGGGCCGTACGTGCTGTACGGAGAGCCGCTCGTCGCGGCGTGCGCGCGAGCCGGCACCGACTACGTCGATCTCACCGGTGAGCCGGAGTTCGTGAACGACATGTTCGTCCGGCACAACGCGCAGGCCGTCGAGTCCGGCGCGCGAATCGTGCACTCGTGCGGATTCGACTCGATCCCGCACGACCTGGGCGTGTACTTCACGGTCCTGCAGTTGCCGCGGAACGTGCCGCTGCGGGTGTCCGGCTTCGTCCGCGCGTCGGGGACGATCTCGGGTGGAACCTTCGCCTCGGTGCTGACCGGCTTCTCTCGTGGACGGCAGAACGTGGCTGCCGCTCGCGGACGCAAAGCGATCGAGGTCCTGCCCACCGATCGGTCATCGCGAGCCACGCTGGGGCGGCCTCATCCCGACCAGGTCAACGGTGGATGGGCACTGCCCCTGCCGACGATCGACGGCCAGGTGATCGCCCGGTCGGCGCGGGCCGTGCCGCGCTACGGCCCCGATTTCCACTACTCGCACTACCTATCCGTTCCGCACCTCTACCAGGGAGTCGCCGGCGCGATCGGAGTCGGCGCGCTCGCGCTCGCGGCCCAGCTGCCACCGGCCCGCCGCACGCTGCAGAAGCGCCTGGCCCCGGGTGACGGCCCGCCTGCCGACAAGCGGGCGCGCAGCTGGTTCAAGGTCACGTTCGTCGGAGAGGGCGGCGGGAAGCGGGTCATCACCCGGGTGTCGGGCGGTGACCCGGGCTACGACGAGACGGCGAAGATGCTCGCCGAGTCGGCTCTGTGCCTGGCCTTCGACGAGCTGCCCACGCTGGCCGGGCAGCTCACGCCCGCGGCGGCGATGGGTGATGCGTTGCTTGCCAGACTCCAGCACGCGGGGATGACGTTCGAAGTCGTGCATGCGTGATCTCGGTCGGCGCGTCCTGATCTGCTCGAGTTCCCCACCTGACCCGCGATTGGTGCAAGGGTGAGCTTGTGAAGCTCAAGCTGGACCTGCACGACATCTACAACCACGGCGGAGAGATCGACCGCGCACTGCGCGCGATCATCGACGAGGCGATCGCAAAGAAGGCCCCACTGGTCGAGATCATCCCGGGCAAGGGTTCGGGGCAGCTCAAGAAGCGGGTCCTGCGATTTCTCGACCAGAAGGAGATCAAGGCGCTCTACCACCGTGTCGAGAAGGACTCCGACAACTTCGGCCGGGTGTTCGTCCACTTCCGGTGGAAGTAGCGCAGACGGATCACGTCTTCCGCCGCCGCGGTCGACAGCGGGGAAGAGCCCCCGCCGCGGCGGTCGACCCGGGTCAGCCGACCAACGGTGGCGCGCTCAGCACCGTCGGTGTGTCCGTGACCTCGCGCTCAGCGCCGTACGTCCACTTCAGCACGGCATTGACGTCGATGCCGTACGGGGGATCGTCCGCATACGCCTCGATCGCGGCCGCACCACGGCGCAGGAGCGCGACAGCACCGCTTCGGTTGCCGCGAGCGGCGTGCGTCGCACCCACCGCCAGTTGCGCCAGACCGCGCCACAGCGCACGCTCGCGATCCGGTGCCGACTTCCAGGCGTCCTCGAGAACCTCGTGCGCATGGAACGGCAGTCCCTCGTCGAACAGACGTTGTGCCTGGGCCAAGGTCTCGCGGGGAGTTCGACGCACCCCGGAGGGCGCGCGCCCGACGCCCGTCGATCCGTACGGCAGGGGACGTCCGAGAGCATCGCGTGGTCGCGTGTTGCGCGGTTGCCTGGGTGCGCGCTCGTCGGGCGGTTCACACGTCGGCCGAGCGTCGGAGCCCATTTCATCATTGTGACCTGATTTGGCACAGGTTTGGCCCCGGACGCCCGAGCCCCGGCCGGCGCCTGCTGTGGCGCGCGAGTGTGGCGCAGCTCGCAACAAGCTGGGAACATATTGCGGCCCAGCCTCGGCCGCCTAGTCAGGAGCACCCGATGACTCAACCGCCCGGCTACCCCACCGCCCCTGATCCGGGACAACAGCCAGGCGGCAACCCGCCGCCCGGCTATCCGGCCCCGCCCGCGGGCCCACCGGCCGGCTACGCCGCCCCACCTGCCTACCCCGTCGGTTACGCTCCCGCTCCCCCGCCCGGAAGCTATGCGGCCCCTGGGACGATGCCGCTGCCACCGGGCACCGAGCTCGCCAGCGCCGGAAAACGGATCGGCGGCTTCCTCTTGGACGGCGTGCTCGTGATCGTCACGCTCGTCATCGGCTACCTCATCTGGATGCTGATCGTCTGGGGGCGCGGTCAGACGCCGGCCAAGCAGATCCTCGGCATGCGCATCTATCACCTGCAGAACCAGCGGGCGGCGAGCTGGGGCCAGATGTTCCTGCGTCAGGTGGTCGGAGGGATTGTCAACGGGATCTTCTTCGACATCGGACTCATCGTGTCCTTCGTGTTCCTGTTCACCGACCCGCAACGGCGGACGATACCGGACCGCATCGCGGGAACCGTCGCGCTCAACGACCCCAACAAAGTGCTCGAACCGCGGAAGTAGACGCCGACGGCCAGGCGGCGCCACCTCAGCGTGGCGTTGCCTGCTCGGCGAGCTTGGCCTGCATCGCCTCTGCCAGCGCCACCAGCGCGGACAGGGGCCGGATCAGCACCGTGAGGTCGACGACGAGGCCGTCGGCGTCGTACCGGATCACGTCCACACCCTCGACGTCGCGATCGCCGACGCGAGCCGTGAACCGCAACACCTGTTCGTCGTCGCCGCTTGTCTGGCCGACGTAGCGGAACTCGTCGAACACCTCGATCACCGCGCGTAGCAGCGTCATGGTGGCGTCACGGCCGAGGTACGGCTTGAACACCGCCGGACTGTGGAAGACGACATCCGGATGCAGGACCGCACGCAGCGCCTGCACGTCGCGCGCCTCAACCGCGTCACGGAACGCACTCGTCATCGCTGACCTCATCTCTGCCGCAGTTGCGGGTGGCTGACCGGAACCTGACCATCAGCACGCACGTCAGCGCACCCCACGGGGACGGAACTGGATGCTGATGCGCGGACCGACCGGGCGGGCGGTCTTGGGTACGGCATGCTCCCACGTTCGCTGGCAGCTGCCACCCATCACGATGAGGTCGCCGTGGCCGAGCGCGTGCCGCACCGTCGCCCCACCACCGAGCGCGGCGCGCGGGCGCAGCAGCAGAGCGCGTGGCGCTCCGATCGAGATGATCGCCACCATCGTGTCTTCGGTGCGGCTTCGGCCGATCGTGTCACCGTGCCAGGCGACGCTGTCTCGTCCGTCGCGGTAAAGGCAGAGCCCGGCCGTGGCGAACGGCTCGCCGAGTTCGGCGGCGTACCGGACGTCGAGCGCGGCCTTCATGGCGACGAGCGCCGGATCCGGCAACGCCACGCCCTCGCCGTAGAAGGCGAGAAGGCGGGGCACGTCGACGACGCGGTCGTACATCGGCCGTCGTTCGGCGTGCCATGGCACGGACGCCGACAACCGGGCGAACAGCGCATCGGCTCCGACGAGCCAGCCGCGTCGCAGGTCGATCCAGGCGCCGTGCGACAGCTGCGTGCGCGTAATCGATGCGTCGAGCGGGCCGGGACCGGCGGCGTCGGCAAGGTCCAGCAGGGACGCCTGGAAAGCGACCGTCATGGTGCCGAGCCTACGTCACATGTCAAACATATGTTCGAACGACCCGTCTGGCTCAGAGCGCCGCCGCCACCCTGGTGCCCTGATCGATAGCCCGCTTCGCGTCGAGTTCGGCCGCGACGTCGGCGCCCCCGATGACGTGCACGGCGCAGCCCGATGCCTGCAGCTGAGCCAGCAGATCACGCCGCGGCTCCTGGCCGGCACAGACCACGACGTCACCGACGTCGAGCAGGCGCGGTCGCTCGTGCTTGTCACCGAAGCTGATGTGCAGACCCTCGTCGTCGACGCGTTCGTAGTTGACACCGTTGATCATCTCGACGCCGCGGGCCTTGAGGGCGGCACGATGCACCCACCCCGTGGTCTTGCCGAGCCCGGCTCCGACCCGTGACGTCTTGCGCTGCAGCAGGAACACCTGACGCGGCGACTGCTGCGGCGCGGCGATTGCCAGTCCGCCCCGAGTCTTGGCCGGATCGCCGACACCCCATTCCCGCATCCACGACTCGGCGTCCTGAGCCACGCCGTGGGCGCCCGCGTGCGTCAGGAACTCGCTGACGTCGAATCCGATCCCGCCGGCGCCGACCACGGCGACCCGCGAACCGACCTGCGCCCGACCGGTGATCACGTCCGCGTACGAGTGCACCTCGGGGCGGTCGAACCCCTCGATGGACGGTGTGCGGGGCGTAACGCCAGTGGCGAGGACCACGTGGTCGTAGCCGCCCTTGGCCAGTTCGTCCGCCGTCACGGGGTGGTTCAAGTGCACCTTCACGCCGGTGCGTTCGAGTCGGCGGGTGAAGTACCTGATCGTCTCGGCGAACTCCTCCTTGCCGGGGATGCGCCGCGCCAGGTTGAACTGCCCGCCGATCTCGTCCGTGGCTTCGAACAGGTCGACGCTGTGCCCGCGCGACGCGGCCGTAACCGCCGCCGCAAGACCGGCGGGACCCGCACCCACCACCGCGACGCGCTGCACGATGCGCGTCGGCAGCAGCGTGAGCTCGGTCTCGTGCGCGGCGCGCGGGTTGACCAGGCAGCTGGCGATCTTGTGCGAGAAGGTGTGGTCGAGGCATGCCTGATTGCAGGCGATACAGGTGTTGATCTCGTCGCTGCGGTCGGTCGCGGCCTTCAGCACCCAGTCGGCGTCGGCCAGGAACGGACGCGCCATCGAGACCATGTCCGCGTCGCCTCCAGCGAGGATCGCCTCGGCCGCCTCTGGCATGTTGATGCGGTTCGAGGTGACGACCGGGATCGAGATCTCGGGGTGCAGGCGAGCCGTGACCCAGGTGAACACGCCGCGCGGGACCGACGTCACGATCGTCGGCACGCGGGCTTCATGCCAGCCGATGCCGGTGTTGATGATCGTCGCTCCGGCCTGCTCGACCTCTTTCGCGAGTGCGACGATCTCGTCCCAGGTCTGGCCGTCCTCGACGAGGTCGAGCATCGAGAGCCGATAGACGACGATGAAGTCCTCGCCCACCGCCTGGCGCACGCGTCGCACGATCTCGACCGCGAACCGCCTGCGGTTCTCAGCCGTTCCGCCCCACTCGTCGGTGCGCTTGTTCGTCCGCGGCGCGAGGAACTGGTTGATCAGGTAGCCCTCGGATCCCATGATCTCGACGCCGTCGTAGCCGGCCTGGCGGGCCAGTGCGGCCGACCTGGCGAAGTCGTCGATCGTCGACCTGATCTCGCGAGCCCGCAACGCGCGAGCGGTGAACGGGGTGATCGGCGACTTGCTGCGTGAAGCGCTGACACTGAACGGGTGATACGCGTACCGGCCGGCGTGCAGCAGCTGCAGCGCGATCTTCCCGCCGCTCTCGTGAACGGCGTCGGTGATGACCCGGTGCCTGTTGGCTTCACTCGACGTCGTGACCTTGCCCGCGAAGGGGAGCAGCCATCCCGCCCGGTTGACGCTGAACCCTCCCGTGACGATCAGGCCGGCGCCGCCGCGAGCCCGCTCGGCGTAGAACTCGGCGAGCTTGCGCACGTTCTTCGGCCGGTCTTCCAGACCCACGTGCATCGAGCCCATCAGCACGCGATTCGGCAACGTGGTGAAGCCGAGGTCCAGCGGTGCCAACAGGTGCGGATATCGCGTGGTCATCGTTTGCCTTTCGGACGGGGACGGAGGGACTCGAGGATCTCGTCGCACCACTCGATGGCGCCGCGCTCGTAGCTGATTCCACCGCGCAGGACGAGGTACTGGTGCAGCTTCGCGCCACGCAGGCGCGAGGGATCGGGAAAGTCGCGCTTCTCGTTCGCGAGGTAGGAGTCGAGCCGCTCGGCGTGCAGGTCGCGGTGCCGCTCGACCTCGGCGGCGACGAGGCGCACGTCACCGTACGACGCGCCGCGCACCTTGACCGCGAGCTCGGACCGCGTGAGTTCCGGCTCGGCGGGGCCACCGATCCAGCGGGCCAGTTCGGCCCGCCCCGCCTCGGTGAGGTCGTATCGCTTCTTGTCGGGACGCCCGTCCTGCGCGAGGACGGTGACGGTCACCCAGCCCGCCGCCTCCATACGAGCCAGCACCTTGTAGACCTGCTGGTGCGTGGCCGTCCAGAAGTAGCCGATCGACTTGTCGAACCGCCGGGCCAGGTCGTAGCCCGTGCCAGCCCGTTCGGCCAGCGACACGAGAATCGCGTGTTCGAGCGCCACGCGGCGACCCTACTATGCATCTAGTTGCACTGCAACGAGATGCCTACACTGACAGCGACTCACCCGTGGCCGTGTGGGAGTACTCGACTCCGTACTGAGCGCCGATGCGGGTGACGTGGCCCTCGACCAGGTTGAGGCCGACCTCGTTCGCCACGGCCTCGTGGATCTGGTGCACCTTCGGCGCCCGAACCGCCACGACGAAGTCGATCACTTCTGACACCTTCGACCAGGGCGCGACGATGGGCACGAGGAGGGTCTGAACGGGTACCGGCGGGACGACGAACGAGTCGCCAGGGTGATACACGGAGCCCTCGACCAGGTACGCGACATTCGCCACCATCGGGATGCTCGAGTGGATGAGCGCGTGCTGGCCGCCGAAGCTCTGCACCCCGAACCCGGCGACGTCCAGCGACTCGCCCGGCCCCACAGCTACCACCTGCTCACCCAGATCGCCGAGTGAGGTCGCTACCGACTGCGGCGCCCAGATGCGCAGCCGGGGGTCTTTCACGGCGGCGGCCCGGAGCCGGTCGACATCGAGATGGTCCGGATGCTCGTGGGTGATCAGTACGGCCTGCGCGCCGTCGAGCGCCGCATCGACCTCACTGAACACGCCAGGGTCGATGACCAGTGCGCGTTCGCCGTCGTCGAATCGCACGCACGAGTGCGTGAACTTGGTCAACTGCATGGTGACGACTCCTCTTCGATGATCGCCGCCAACTTCAGCAGGCGGCGTTCGGTCTCTGCGTCGGCCGGCGTGTACACCAGCAGGCGCGTACCCGGCCGAGGCGCCAGCCAGGTGTTCGTGACGTCCAGGCGCAGCAAGCCGACTCGGTGATGCTTGAACCGCTTCTCTTTGTTCTCGATTCCGCGGACGTCGTGCCGCGCCCACAGTTCGGTGAACTCCGGCGACGCGGCGCGAAGACGCGAGACGAACGCCTTCCACGCCGGTTCGCTGACGTGGTCGGCCATCAGGCTGCGCAGGTTGGCCGTCATCCGGATGGCGCCGTCCTCCCAGTCGACGATCGACTTTCGCCACAGCGGATCGGTGAACATCAGCCACATGCAGTTGCGTGACTCGAGCGGGAGGTCGTCGATGTTGCCGACGAGCCGCGAGTACACCCGGTTGTAGGCCAGCAGGTCGTACTTGCCGTTCTGGATGCAGGCCGGATAGGGATCGAACTTCGCGAGCGCCGCGCGCATCTGGGGCGACACCGCCGCGCACTCGATGGCCATCTGCTGGTCGGTGGATCCGGCGAGGGTGAACAGATGCGCGCGTTCGTCCCGGTCGAGCATGAGCGTGCGTGCGATCGCCTCGAGCACCTGGTCGGAAACCTTGATGTCGCGGCCCTGCTCCAGCCACGTGTACCAGGTGACGCCCACCCCGGCCAGCTGGGCTACCTCCTCCCTGCGCAGACCCGGGGTGCGCCGCCGTCCGCTGTGCGTCACGCCGACCTGCTCGGGAGCGATGCGCTCGCGGCGACTGCGCAGGAACGCGGCAAGCTCGAGCCGGCGGACTTCATCGGTGTCTCGTACGGACGGTCCGGCACGCAGCGGAGTGGCGCTCATATTCCCAGCTTCCCGCATTGATACGTCACATGCCAGGTGCACTTGATACCTGGATAAATGCCCTCCTGGTACCAGGTTAACTGTTCCTGCACCGTGGACGCATGATCGCACTGATCGACCGACTGACAGAGCGCAAGACCGGACTGACGGAGCGCAAGACCGCTCGCGCCGCTCCGCCTGTTCGCTCTGTCGGGACTGCGCGACCGGAGAAGTCGCCGATGCTGACGCCCGTCGGCATCGCCGTCCTGCTGCTGGGGGCGTTCCTGCCCATCGTCGACTTCTTCATCGTCAACGTCGCGCTGCCGACCATCTCTACGACACTGCACGCCTCGGCGCCGACGCTCGAGCTCATCGTCGCCGGCTACGGCACCGTGTACGCCGCCCTGCTCGTCGTCGGAGGCCGCCTCGGCGATTCACTCGGCAGGCGCCGAGTCTTCGTCGGCGGCCTCGTCGCGTTCACGCTCACCTCGCTGGCGTGCGGGCTCGCGCCATCGGTCGGCATGCTGATCGCGGCTCGGCTTGCCCAGGGAGCCTCGGCCGCGATGATCGTGCCTCAGGTCCTGGCCAGCTTCCAGGCGACCCTCACCGGCCACCGGCGTGCCCGCGCGCTCGGCCTGTACGGAGCCACGGCGGGTATCGCCACCGTCGTCGGGCAGCTGGTCGGCGGCCTTCTCGTCACCGCGAACATCGCGGGAACGACGTGGCGGCCGATCTTCCTGGTCAACGTTCCGGTCGGTCTGCTCGTGATCGCACTCGCCGGCAGGTTCGTCCCCGCCACGCGCTCGGACCATCCGGCTACCGTCGACCTGCCCGGCACTGTGCTGTTCGCCGCGACCCTCACGGCGTTGCTCGTGCCACTGACCGAGGGGCGCACGCTGCACTGGCCGCCGTGGACCTGGCTCGTCCTGGCCCTCGCGCCACTGCTCGGGTTGGCCACCTACCGCGTCGAGCGTCGCACCGAACGACGCGGTGCCGTTCCGCTGCTGCCACCTTCGCTGATCCGCGTGCGGTCCATGCGCCGCGGACTGACGCTCGGGCTGCCGTTCTTCCTCGGGTTCGGCGCGTTCATGTTCGTCTTCGCGCTCACCGTGCAGGACGGTCTGCACGCCGACGCCCTGCGCAGTGGCCTGGCGATCACCCCGATGGCCGTGATGTTCCTGATCGGCTCACTGCTCGCTCCTCGGGCCATCGCCCGGTTCGGACGCGCGGCTCTCGGCATGGGCGCGGGCGTTCAGGCCGTGGGCTTGGTGCTGCTCATCGCGACCGTCGCAGGCAACTGGCCCGACGTTCGGCTCATCGACCTTGCCCCGGCTCTGGCGATCACCGGTTTCGGTCAGGCGTTCGTCTTCGGATCGTTGTTCCGGTTGGTGCTCGCCGACGTGCCCCCGCACCTCGCCGGCATCGGTGGCGGCGTCCTGGTCACCCTGCAGCAGAGCGGCCTTGCGCTCGGTGTCGCGACCATCGGCACGGTGTTCGTCGGGCTCGAGCCTGTCGGCGTCGGCACCGCGTTCGCCGTGGCGATCGGCATCCAGGCGGTGCTCGTGGTGCTGGTGGCGGTCGGATCTCGCACGATGCCCGGCGTCGTCGGCGAGCCGGTACCCGTCGAAGCCTGACCCGACGTCCTGGCCAGTTGCTGCCGTCAGATGGGCTGGATGCCCCACGTTCCTGTCCAAGACCCGCCGGGCTCGAGGACGAGCAGGCCAGAGCGAGAGTTGAACGCGTCAGCCGCGCACGTCATCGGTTCGACCGCCACGGCCGGGAGGCCCCGCGCCAGCAGATCAGGCGTGTACACCTGCACGTACCGGAAGGACTCGTCGAACCACACCGTCGCCCCGCCCGCGGGCGTACGCATCTGCGCCACCCCTCGGCCGTGGTCCGTGTGCAGCTGGGTGAACGCGTCGTCCAGTCGCAGATCGCGCAACCGCCGTCGCCTGCGCAGGTCGTACGCGGTACCCATGACCGACTGGACGCCGACCGGAATCCGCGCGTCGTCGGTCACCAGCCGTTGCGTCGCCGGAACCTGCAGAGTGACCTCGGCCAGGGAGCGACCGCGCAGCGACAGATAGGGGTGGAAACCCGCACCGAAGGGCGCCCGCCTCGAGCCCGTGTTGCGTGCCACGGTCGTGACCGCCAGACCGTGTTCGGGATGCAGCTCGTAGCTCACCTCTACCCGCACCTCGAAGGGCCAACCCGGCTGCGGCGGGATGTCGAGGGCGAGCGTCACGGCCGCCGGTTCGTGCCGGATCGCTGTCCACCGCGCCCATCTGCCGAGGCCGTGGATGGCGTTGCCCGGGCCCGGCTCCGTCAGCGGAAGTTGATAGGTCACGCGGTCGAAGGAGTACGTGCCTCCGCGCAGCCGGTTCGGCCACGGGACGAGCACCGCCCCGCAGCCCCCGGGTGGAAGATCATCGTCACCGTAGGTGAACGTGACGTCCTTGCCGCCGACCACATAGCTCCGCAAGCCCGCACCGACCTCGACGACGGTCACCCGGTGATCGCCCGCGGCGATCGGGAACTGCAGACCGGTCAGCGCCATGGCGCGACGCTACCCATCCGCGGAACTGGCCACGCGCTCCGCCTCGTGTACGCCGACGTCGTAGCGCCAGAACTGACGCGACACCAGCCCCGCGAACAAGACGATGACGACGCACGCGACACCACCCGCCGTCCACGAGAACACCGCGCCCGTGACCGCCGCCGTGGCGCCGGCCCGCACGTCCCCGAGCCGTGGACCACCCGCGACCACCGCCGTGAACACGCCCTGCATGCGCCCGCGCAACTCGTCGGGGGCGTACGTCTGCAGGATCGTCTGCCGGTAGACGGAGCTGATCAGGTCAGCCGCGCCGGCCAGCGCCAGCAGCGACACGACCAGCCACAGTTGCGTCGCGATGCCGGACACCGCGACCGCCGTACCCCATCCGACGATGGCGAAGACCAGCGCACGGCCCTGTCGCCGAACCCGGCCTATCCAGCCGCTGGACAGGCCCGCGAGCACCGACCCTATGGCGATCGCCGCATACAGGGGTCCGACGTTGCCGTGAAAGCGATCGGCACTCACGGCGGGAAACAGCGAACGCGGCATGGCGAACACCATCGCGACGAGATCGACGGCGAACGACATCAAGAGCACCGGACGTCCGACGATGAACCTCAGCCCCTCGGCGACCGACCGCAGACCCGGGCGCTGCATGGCGTGATCAGGCGGCATCGGCGGCAGACGAAGTCCCGAGTAGAGGGCCGCCGTGAACGTCAGCGCATCCAGTCCGTAGGCGTAGGAAAAGCCGTGATGCACAGTGACCAGCACACCCGCGAGCAACGGGCCGAGAACCATCCCGATGTTGCCGACGGTGAAGTTCAGCGTGTTCGCCGCCGGCACCAGAGGGCGCTCGACGATGCGCGGGATGATCGCACCACGCGCCGCCGACGCCATCGCGAACGTCGCCGACTGCACGGCCACCAGGGCAAGGATCAGCCCCACGCTCCCGACACCGATCACGGACTGGGCAAGCAGGGCGAGAGTGACGCACCAGCTGCCGACCGAGGACCAGACGTAGAGCCGGCGCCGGTCGACGGCGTCGGCGATCGCGCCGCCGTAGATGCCGAACACGACGATGGGCAGCAGTCCCGCAAGGCCGACGAACCCCACGTACAACGATGATCGCGACAGCGCGTAGACCTGCACCGGAACGGCCACCTGCGTGAGCACCGAACCTACGAACGACATGCCGCTGCCGATCAACAGCCGCCGGAACGCCACGATGGCCAGCGGCCGGGTATCGACCGCGTGTCGGCCGAACAGTCCGCGCATCGACCGCGCCTGGTCGGGAGCCGCAGCAGGATCGGGAGTGCCGGCAGTGGCCGAGCCGCCCGGCTCGATCAAGGCGCCAACCGCTCGACGGCCCACCGTTCGCCGTCGCGCCGATAGCGCAGCCGATCGTGCAGCCGGTCGGGGCGCCCCTGCCAGAACTCGACGGACGAAGGCTCGATCCGGTAGCCGCCCCAGTTCGGCGGCGTCGGCACGTCCATGCCCGCGAAGCGGTGCTCGATCTCGGCGACCGCGGCCTCCAGCTCGGCCCGGGACGAGACGACCTCCGACTGCGGTGATGCCCACGCACCCACCTGGGATCCCCTGGGCCGACTTGCGAAGTAGGCGTCGGTCTCCTCCGATGCGACGCGGGTCACGCTCCCGCTGACGCGCACCTGGCGTTCGTGTGCCAGCCAGGCGAACACGACCGCGGCGAAGGGCGTGACCTGCAGCTCGCGCGCCTTCGCCGACCGGTAGTTCGTGTAGAAGACCAGGCCACGCTCGTCGAACCCCTTCAACAGCACTGTTCGAACGCTGGGACGGCCGTCCGCACCGGCGGTGGCCAGTTGCATGGCGTTCGCCTCGACGACGGCTGGGTCATCGGCCGCTCCCTCGAACCACAGCCCGAACTGCTCGAGCCAGCTGCGCGAGGACGGCGTTTCGTCGAGCGTGCCACGGAGATATCGGCGTCGCATTGCGGCTGGGTCGCTCATCGCACCAATCCTCGCACCTCCTCGCCGCCTGCATATGGCGTGCGGGCAGAATGGGCCCAGGTGCGATCCACCCCAGCCGAAACCAGCAGCCGAACTACCCGATCGGAGCGAGTCCATGACAGCCGCCGACTACAGCCCAGGCCTCGAGGGTGTCATTGCCTTCGAGACCGAGATCGCCGAGCCGGACAAGGATGGCGGGGCGCTGCGCTATCGCGGCGTAGACATCGAGGATCTCGTCGGCTCGGTCACCTTCGGCAACGTCTGGGCGTTGCTCGTCGACGGCAAGTTCGGCCCGGGTCTGCCGCCGGCCGAGCCGTTCCCGATCCCGGTACACACCGGTGACGTCCGAGTGGACGTCCAAGCGGCGCTGGCGATGCTGTCACCGGTCTGGGGTTACCGCCCGCTCCTCGACATCAGCGACGAAGAGGCGCGTGAGCAGCTCGCGCGCGCCGCGGTCATGGGTCTGTCGTACGTCGCGCAGTCGGCGCGCGGGCTGGCCACGCCGGCTGTCCCGCAGTCACGCATCGATCAATGCTCGACGATCGTCGAACGCTTCATGGTTCGCTGGCGCCTGGAGCCCGATCCTGAGCACGTCAAGGCAGTCGACGCCTACTTCGTCTCGGCGGCCGAGCACGGCATGAACGCCTCGACGTTCACGGCACGAGTCATCGCGTCCACGGGAGCAGACGTCGCGGCGGCGATGTCCGGAGCCATCGGCGCCATGAGCGGCCCCCTGCACGGAGGCGCGCCGGCACGCGTCCTGCCGATGATCGAAGAGGTCGAGAAGACCGGCAACGCGCGAAAGGTCGTGGCCGGGATCCTTGATCGGCACGAGCGCCTGATGGGCTTCGGCCACCGCGTCTATCGCGCCGAAGACCCTCGCGCCCGCGTCCTGCGACGCACCTGCCATGAGCTCAAGGCCCCGCGATTCGACGCCGCGCTGGCCCTCGAGCAGGCCGCGCTCGAGGAGTTGCGTGAGCGCCGTCCAGACCGTCCGATCGAGACGAACGTCGAGTTCTGGGCGGCGGTCGTACTCGACTTCGCCGAGGTGCCGCCGCACATGATGCCGGCGATGTTCACCTGCGCGCGCACGGCGGGATGGTCGGCACACATCATGGAGCAGAAGAAGACCGGCCGACTGGTACGGCCCTCGGCTCGTTACATCGGCCCGGCTCCCCGCAAGCCGTCCGCGGTCGAGGGCTGGGGCGACATCGCCCACAACTGAGCGCGGCGCCGTCCGGTGTACGGCGCACTGAGTACGACCCGGTCCAGATGACTCGACCAGTGCTGGTCTCGGGAAGCATCCGAACCGCGTCGTCGAACTCCGCGCTGCTACCGCCGAACGCCGGCGGACTCCGCCGGGCCGCGCACTCACGTGGCAGACCTCCCGGCGTGTGCTCCCGCGATCCGGCGGATGCGCGCTTATCGTCTGCCCATGCGGCACTTGCGCTTCGTCCGACCCGCGATCGACGGTGACCACGTCATCCTCGAGACGGGCGACGGCAGCGAGCAGTTCACCCTGTACATCGACCCCGCCCTGCGCGACGCCGTCCGCGCCGACCTTCCTCGGCTGAGCCACAGCGCTCCGGAGCCGGCCGCTGCGATCAGCCCGCGTGAGATCCAGATGCGGGTACGGGCCGGAGCCTCGCCACAGGACATAGCCGAAGCCAACGACATGACCCTCGACAGAGTGCTGCGCTTCGCCAGCGCGGTCCTCGAAGAACGCAGTCGGGTCGCCCAGGAGGCCCGCCGCGCCCGTGCCCGCCGCAGCACCACCGAAGGCCAGACAGTCGTCTTCGGCGACGCCGTCGACATGCGCTTCGCCGCGCACGGCATCGAGCCGTCGTCAGTGACGTGGGATGCGCGGCGCCGAGACGACGGCCAGTGGGTGGTCACGGCTCATTGGGTGGGCGGCGACTCCGAGCGCGCGGCCGAATGGCTGTTCCACCTGACCAGCCGTTCGGTGACGCCGATGGACGACACCGCGGCCGACCTGCTGAGTGATCGCCCCATCCGCCCGGTCGCACCGCCGGTCGAGCAGCCCGAACGCCCGACCCTCGCAGCCGCTCCGCCGCTGGCACCAGGCGTCGTGGCGTTCCCGGCGATGGAGTCGCGCGCCGAGACCGTTCCAGCCGCACGCGTCGAGGACGTCTTCGACCAGGACGCGCTCGACGAGGACCCGCGACGAGTCACGGCACGTGAAGGCGAGCTGGACTTCCACGCACCGCCGTTGCCGCTGAGGCTGGCCGACTTGCCGGTAAAGGCAGAGCTGCCCAGCGCATCGGCGACGACCCCTCTGCGCAGCGCCGAGACACCACCCGCACCGAAGATCAAGAACCTCGGCATTGCCCACCGCGAAGACGAGACCGACGAGGAACGCGCTGCCCGAGCACGCATCCCGTCGTGGGACGACATCCTGCTCGGCGTTCGCCGCAAGAACGACTGAGCTCCGCACACCTCGCCGTCCGCGCCGCGGAGCCGACCTGATCCGGCTCGCCGGAGCCTCGCGTGCGTTGCGCTGGGCGCGAAAACCGTTCGCTGTTGTCAGCGGCGGAACGTACGGTCGATCAACGTGACCGCATCCGTTCAGCCAGCCGACGAAACCGGTCGGGAAGCGTCGGGCGGATCTGGGGCTCTGACGTCCTTGCTTCGGCTGCGATCATGGGCGCACCCGCACCGCAAAGCAGTCGCCGTCATGATCGTCTCGGCCACCGGCGCCATGCTGGCTCAGTCACTCGTTCCGCTGATCATCGGACAGGTCGTGGACGGGCCGATCCGGCACAACGACACATCCGGGCTCTGGCCACTCGCGGGCCTTGCCCTGCTGTTCGGGATCGCCGAGGCAGCCCTGTTCTTCGTCCGCCGCTACGCGATGGCCAACGCCGCTCTCGGTGTCGAGACCGACCTGCGGCGGGACCTCTTCGCTCACCTCCAGCGGTTGCCCGTGTCATTCCACGATCGATGGCCGTCCGGGCAGCTTCTGTCGCGGCTCACGACCGATCTGTCGACGATCCGCCGCTTCGTAGGATTCGGCTTCGTGTTCCTGATCGCCAACTCGGCGACGTCGATCGTGGTGCTCGTGCTGCTCATGCACCTCCATCTGCTGCTCGGGCTGTTCGTCCTCGTCGCAATGGCTCCGCTGGTGGTGTTCACCCGCCGCTTCGAGCTGCGCTACAGCCGCGACGCTCGACGGGCCCAGGACCTCACCGGCGATCTCGCCACGTCCGTCGAGGAGTCCGCCCTGGGCATCCGGGTGATCAAGTCCTACGGGCGGCGACCCCACATGCTCGCCGCGTTCACGCGCGACGCCGAGCGCCTGCGCGGCGCCGAGCTGACCAAGATCCGGACGCTGGCCGCGTTCTGGGCGCTGCTCGAGGGGTTGCCGCAGCTCATCCTGGCCGGCGTCGCCTGCGGCGGCGTCATCGCGGTGGCCCACCGTGCAATGACGTTGGGGCAGCTGGTCGCCTTCGTCACGCTGTACCTGCGCCTGATCTGGCCGATCGTGTCGCTCGGCTGGCTGCTCGCCCTGACCCAAGAGGCAGCCAGCGCCGCCAGGCGCATCTTCGAAGTGCTCGACAGCCCGCCGACGATCGTCGATCCCACCGATCCGGTCGTCGCCGAACGCGGCTCCACACTCCGATTCGAAGCGGTCCGATTCACGTACGACGACGCCGACTCAGAAGTCCTGCGCGGAGTCGATCTGGAGGTACGCGCCGGAGAGACGATGGCACTCGTCGGCGGCGTGGGCTCTGGCAAGACGACGATGACCGCGCTGGTCCCGCGCCTCTACGACGTCACAGCCGGGCGGGTGCTGATCGGCGGGGTCGACGTCCGGGCCCTGCGCCTGGACGAGCTTCGGCACGCGGTGTCGACGGCGTTCGAAGAGGCGACGCTGTTCTCTGCCAGCGTTCGAGAGAACCTCGTGTTGGGACGCGCCGCGATCTCCGACGAGGACGTGGCTGAGGCGATCGAGGTGGCCCAGGCACAGTTCGTCCACGACCTGCCGTTCGGACTCGACACCCGCATCGGCGAACAGGGCCTGTCGCTGTCCGGCGGCCAGCGGCAGCGACTCGCCTTGGCGCGCGCGGTGTTGGGCCGACCCCGGGTGCTCGTCCTCGACGATCCCCTGTCGGCGCTCGACGTCCACACGGAGGCTCAGGTCGAGACCGCCCTTCGTCGGGTTCTCGCGAGCACGACGGCGCTCGTCGTGGCGCACCGGCCGTCCACCGTCCTGCTCGCCGACCGCGTCGCGCTGCTCGTCGACGGACGCATCGCGGCGGTAGGAACGCACAGCGAGCTGCTGGCGTCGGTGCCGCAGTACCGCGAGCTCCTGGCGCAGACCTCCGAGCTGCAGGTCACCGCGCATGACTGATCCCGACAACATCGAGCGACCCAGCGACCCGGCCAACTGGCAGGGCACGCTGACGCCGGACGCCACCGCGCGCGATCGCGACGAGCCGACCGCCGACACCCGGCTTCGTCTTCGGGCCAACGCTCGGCGACTGCTCGCCGAGCTACTGCGCCCGCACCGCCGCGCCATTGCGTGGGTGCTCGCCGCCGCGCTCGTGCAGGTCAGCGCCACGATGGCCGCCCCGTGGCTGATCGGCGTCGCCATCGACGACTCGTTGCCGGCGGCGCTGCGCGGTGACTACACCTCGCTCACGGTCGTCACGGTCGCGCTGGTCGTGGCAGCACTGCTGTCGGGCTGGTTGCGTTCAGTGTTCGTACTGCGCAGCGGCGTGATCGGCCAGGCAATTCTGTTCGACCTGCGCCGCCGGGGCTTTGACCACATCCAAGCGTTGTCGGTGTCCTTCCACGAGCGGTTCACGTCCGGGCGAGTCATCTCGAGGCTCACCTCCGACGTCGACACCCTGACCGAACTGCTGGATTCAGGGTTGGACGGCCTGCTCACCGCGCTGTTCAACATCGCTGCCATCTCAGTGCTGTTGTTGATCCTCGACCTGCCGCTTGCGCTCATCGCGCTGGCGTCGCTGATCCCGTTGTGGCTGCTCTACCGATGGTTCTCCGCACGCGCCAGCGTCGCGTTCCGACGCACCCGCGAGTCGGTCGCCACCCTGATCGTCAACATCGTCGAGTCGTTCAACGGCATCCGAGCGGTGCAGGCGTTCCGTCGCGAGCAACGCAACGACACGATCTTCGCGGCGCTCAACGACGACTACCGCGATGCAAACCGGCAAGCCTTCAAGCTGCACGCGGTGTTCATTCCCGGCACCGCGCTGATCGGCAACGTCGCGACTGTCGCCGTGTTGCTCGTCGGCGGCTACCGCGTGGCGAACCACGGCCTCGAACTCGGCGTGCTGACGTCCTTCCTGCTGTATCTGCGCCAGTTCTACGACCCGATGGAGGACGTCGCGGTCTTCTACAACTCGCTGCAGTCGGCGAGCGCGGCGCTCGAGAAGATCTCGACCGTCCTGGCCGAACGGCCCTCGGTGCCCGAGCCACAGGCACCCGTTCGGCTTTCGGCACCGATCCGGGGGTCCGTGACCTTCGAGACGGTCGAGTTCGGCTACTCCGACGATCATCCCGTGCTGCACGAGCTGAGCATCGAGATGTCCGCCGGGCAGACCGTCGCGTTGGTCGGCGCCACTGGAGCCGGCAAGACGACGATCGCCAAGTTGATTTCCCGCTTCTACGACCCGACGTCGGGCGCGGTGCGACTCGACGGCGTCGACCTGCGCGACATCGCCGAAGCCGAGCTGCGGCGCGCCACCGTCATGATCACGCAAGATGGCTTCCTGTTCTCCGGATCGGTCGCCGACAACATCGAGTTCGGTCGTCCTGGCGCCGCCCGTGACGAGGTCGTCGCGGCCGCGCGCGAAGTCGGCGCCCACGAGTTCATCGCCCGGCTGCCGGACGGATACGACACCGACGTACGCAAACGCGGCGGTCGGTTGTCCGCCGGGCAACGGCAGCTGGTCGCGTTCGCTCGCGCCTTCCTTGCTGACCCGGCTGTGTTGATCCTGGACGAGGCGACGTCGTCGCTGGACGTGCCCACGGAGCGCGCGGTGCAACGTGCACTGCGCACGGTGCTCGCCGAGCGAACCGCGCTGATCATCGCTCATCGGCTCTCGACTGTTGAGATCGCCGACCGGGTGCTCGTGCTGGCCGAGGGGCGCGTGGTCGAAGACGGTTCGCCGGAGGAGCTGATCACGTCAGGCAAGGGCCAGTTCGCGGCGCTGCACGAGTCGTGGCGCGACTCGCTCGTCTGACGTGATGATCTCAGGCGAGGTGCGCGAACGCCACCGCCGCAGCGGTCGCCACGTTGAGCGAATCGACGCCGGCAGCCATCGGGATGCGGACCCGCTCGTCAGCGGCGGCGAGGGCTGCGGCGCTCAGACCGGGACCTTCAGCGCCCAGCATCACGGCCCACCGCTCAGGCGCGATCACCTCGCGCAGCGGCGTGGCACCCGCGGCCGGGGTCAGCGCCAGCAGGCGGAGTCCTGCCCCGGTGACCATGCTCAACGACGCCGGCCAGTCACCCGGCAGGACGGCGAACGGCACCCGCAACACGTGCCCCATCGAGACGCGGACGCTGCGACGGTACAACGGATCCGCGCACTGCGGGTCGAGCAGTACGGCGTCGACTCCGAACGCCGCGGCGTTGCGGAACAACGCACCGAGATTCTCGAAGTCGTTGAGCGATTCGAGCACCGCGACCCGGCGGGCGGTGGTCACCAGCTGCGAGACCTCTACGGGCGCCGGCCGGGCAGCGGCCGCGAGCACGCCCCGCGTCACCCGGAAGCCGACGACCTCCGACAGCAGCCACTTGTCGACGACGTACACCGGAGCGTCGATCACGGACAGCGCCGGCGCCAAGGCCTCGATGCGAGAACGCACACCGACCACCGACAGCACCGGGTAGGGCGAAGACAGCAACCGCTCGACGACGTTCGCGCCCTCGGCGATGACGACGCCGCGACGGTCCGGACGCACGTCGGCGTCGGTGAGGTCACGGAAGTCGTCCAGTCGTGGATCCGCGGCATCGCTCACCTCGATCACGGTCACGCCCGCCATTGTGGCCGACGACGTGGCCGGCTCAGGCGTGAACGCCGGCAACCATGCGTCCCGCGATGTCGCCGGGCCTGAGCCCCCGCCGATGGGCGAGCACGGCCGCGATGCCGAGCGCCGCGAGCAGGCAGATCAACCCGCCGCCGATCAGCCCCCACCGCGGGCCGAACACACCGGCCATCCATCCGATGAGCGGGGCACCGACCGGCGTTCCGCCCATGAAGCACATGAGGTACAGAGCCATGACCCGGCCGCGCATGGTCGGTTCGACCCCGAGTTGCACGGATGCGTTGGCGGCGGTGGTCAACGTCAACATGACAAGTCCGGTGGGGACGAGCAGCAGTGCGGTCGAGTCGAAGTTCGGCATGGAACCGGTTCCGATCTCGAGAACCGAGAACGCCAGCGCCGTACCCACCAGGAACAGCTGCGTCGGCCGACGAATGCGGCGGGTGGCGATCACGGCACCGACGCAGGCACCGATCGCCAGGGCAGTGGACAGCAGACCGTAGCCGGTCGCCGTGCGGCGGAACACCTGTTTGGCGAGCAGGGCAGTGGTGATCTGGAAGTTCAGCCCGAACGTCCCGACGATGAACACGAGCACCATCGTCAGCATCAGGTCCGCGCGCCCGCGGACGTAGCGGAACCCCTCGCGGACCTGCCCACGCGCGCGCTCGATGGCCGGCGATGGATGCAGCTCAGCGGTCCGCATCATCGTCAGGCCGACGAGTACCGCGATGCTCGACGCGGCGTTGCCCACGAACGCCCACCCGGTGCCGACCGCGCTGATCAGGAAGCCCGCCACGACCGGGCCGATGACCCGGCCGATGTTGAAGATCGTCGCGTTGATCGCGACCGCGTTGGCGAGCTCGTCACGGCCGACCATCTCGACGACGAACGACTGCCGCACCGGTGTGTCGACCGCGGCGATGAGCCCGAGCGCACCGGCCAGCACGAGCACATGCCAGTACTGCACCACGCCGATCACGTCGAGCACACCCAGGACCAGCGCCACGACAGCGAGCCCGGACTGGGTGACGAGCAGCAGCTTTCGCTTGTCGCTTCGATCGGCGAGCATGCCGCCCCACAGCCCGAACACGAGCGCGGGGCCGAACTGAAGTGCGGTCACGATGCCGAGTGCGGTGCCCGAGTTGGTGATCGTGAGGACGAGCCAGTCCTGGGCCACGCGCTGCATCCACGTGCCGGTGAGCGAGATCAGCTGTCCGGACGCGTACAACCGGTAGTTGCGAACCTTCAGCGAGCGGAACATGCCCGTGGCGCGTCGCTCGACGCTGGTGGGGGTGGTCGTCGGCCCTCGAGCCGCGACCGCGGTCACTGCTCAGCCAGCTTGTCGAACACGGGGACGACGTTGCGGAGCAGGGTGCGTTCCTCGGGGGTGAGTTCGGCCAGGCGCTGACTGAGCCACGCGTCACGAGAGCGCCGCTCGGAGTCGAGCAGCTCGATGCCGGAGTCGGTGATGGCGATGATCGCCTGCCGGCGATCGGTGGGGTGGGCGTCTCGACGCACCAGGCCGCGTTCTTCGAGATTGGCCAGCACCTTGGTCATCGACGGCGGCTGGACGCGCTCACAGCCGGCGAGTTCGCCGGCGCTCATCGGCCCGTGCTTCTGCAGCGTGTTCATGGCGGAGAGCTGCGTCAACGTGACGGACATGTCGACGCGCTGGTTGCGGACGATGCGGGTGAGCCGCAGCAGCGACGGGCGCAGGACCGCGGCCAGCTCCGAGATCGTGGAACGTGTCGCCGTCGTCATAATCGTTAGTCTACCTAACGAACCGTCGGTTCGCCAATGGAATCAGCGCCGCACCCAGCCGCCGGATCTCCTCGTCACAGCGGGGCAGCTCGACACCGTCGACGACGTGGATGGGTACCGCTCCGCTCAGGCTGCTCGTCCAGAACGGCGCGCAGTCGCGCATCTCGTCGAGCGTGAATCCCCTCAGCTCCGTGCGCCGCCCCACGTCGCGGGCGTGATCCAGCAGCGCCCGACGCGTGATTCCCGGCAGCAGGTCGTCGCGCAGCGGCGGCGTGACGAGCGCGCCGTCCGCCGACAGCAGGAACACGTTGCCCCGACTCGTCTCGAGCACCGTCGCGTCCGGCGCGACGAACAGCGGAACCGCCTCACCCTGTTCCCAGCCGGCGAGCAGGCGCCGATCGGCCCACTTGTGCCGCCACAGGCCAGTTCGGGCGCGCACCGTCCGCGCCGAACTCGACACCGGCGCGTCGGCGGCAGGAGCCACGGTCATCGTGACGTCCCCCTCTGGCGCGCGGACGATCCGCAACACCGCACGGCCTCGGTCACTGGTGCGGGCGAGGTCGCACGCTCGGGACGCCACGCCGTCGGGCAGGCCGGCACCGAACAGTTCCCGGCAGGATCGATCCAGCCGGGCCAGGTGATCAGCCAGCCGGACGCATGCACCGTCCATGGCCAGGACCGTCTCGAGCAGACCACCCGCGAGTTGGCCGGCGTCGGGATCGACGACGGCGGTGTCGAGGTCTTGCCGCAGCGGCGCGCCGAGGGACGTCAGAAGGGGTGCCGCCTTGTGCAGGCATTCACGCCACTCGAGCATCGGGACGCTGTCTGCCGTGACACCGCCGCCCACGCCGAGCTCGACCCGCGTACCGGCGATCTCGAACGTCCGGATCGCGACCGAGAGCTCGAGCCCCCAGCACGGGCTCGCGAAACCGACCGCACCGGTGTACGCACCGCGCCTGCCCGCCTCGAGCTGCGCGATGGCGTCGAGCGAGCGGACCTTCGGCGCACCGGTCACCGAGCCCGGTGGAAAGGTGGCGTCGAGCAGCTCGCCGTCGTCGACGTCGTCGCGCACGGCGCCCTCGACGGTCGACACAAGGTGCCATACGCCGGGATGCGCCTCGACGTCGAGCAGGGTCGAAGCTCGTACGCTGCCGATCTCGCACACCCGACCGAGATCGTTGCGCATCAGGTCGACGATCATGACGTTCTCGGCAGCATCCTTCGCGGACCTGCGCAGTGCCTCGGATCCGCTGCCGTCCGCACGTGGCCAGGTGCCCTTGATCGGCGCAGTGACGATCTCGGCGGCGCGACGACGGAGGAACAGCTCCGGGCTGACGCCGGCCACGAAGCGATCTCCGCCATCCACGAACGCACCGAACCGCGGTGCGAGGTAGTGCGAAAGGTCAGCGAACAGGCCGGCCGGGCTGCCGCTGAACCGAGCGTCCAGACGACTGCAGATGTTCACCTGGTAGATCTCGCCCGCCCGGATCCACTCGACGGCGCGTTCGACCGCGTCCAGATGGCGGGCCATCGACGCGCCACCGAAGGCACCGACCGTCCACGGCGTGGTTGCATCGGGGCCCTCCAGCAGCGCCGCGAGCTCCTCGCTTCGAGCCTGCAGCAGCCCGTCGCGCTCGTCGCTCCACAGCGCCTCGAAGAACCAGACACCGTCACGAAAGCGCAACAGGTGGTCGTAGAACGCCAACCGCGACGGCCCGTCGAAGCTCAACCAGCCGAACCATCCGCCCCCGACGACCTCACCGCGTCCGCGACCGGCACCGTCGAGACGGTCCACGACCGGCTGTGTCGCGATGGCGCGGTGTGGATGCACGCCGTCGGGAAGGACGAGCAACGGCTCGGACGCGATGAGCGCTCCACCACTGGCCCACGCACCGACCAGCCCGACCGAGCGCTCCATGCCCGACGAGCGGCGCACGACCTCGGACGGGGACGGCCCGGGGCCCAGCCGGCGCGAGACCGCGCGGCAGCGCAGCCCACGAAGCGCGTCTAGCACCTGCTCCTCCGTCTCGGGCCGGGAGGCTGGACAGTACGCTGCGCCACATGGCCGAGGAGCGCAAACTCGTTCAGCCGCCGGCTGTCCAGATCAACGCGCGCCGCATCGTCGCGGTCGGCATCGCCATCTGGTTCGTGGCGTTCGTGGCTCTGTTGCCGTTCTACGGCTGGCTCGGCCGCCACGGGCATCGAGTCTGGCTGTGGACCTGCCTGGCCGGCTGGATCCTGGGTCTCGTCGGGTACTCGATCATGAGCCGTCATCGCGCCGCGGGCCGCACGATCTGACGCGTGACTCAGACGAAGACGTCGCCGTCGTCGTACACCTCACCCGTCGGTTCGGCCAGCGACGGCGCGAGGACTGCCGCCTCCGAGTGCGCGCCGCAGCCGAACTCGACGCTGACCACTCGGGCATCGGTGTCGGTGATGTCGTTGCCGCACACTCCGAATCCGGCCTGAAGCGACCCGGCGAGCGGCAGGAGGAACCCGCAGGTGCCGCAGCGAGCCGGAGCCTGGCGGGCCATCGGTGCGTCCGGACCGGTGTCGCCGCTGTACCAGCGTTCGGCGCAGTCCTGGCGTCCCTCACGTGACATCACGCGCTCGCGACCGAGTCCCAACTCCTGCGCGACGGCCTCGACTGCCGGATCGTCGGACAGCACGTACGCTGGGACGAGGCGCGGGTCGTTCTCGACGGGCGGCAGCAGATCGCCGGGTGAGAGGTCCCCTGGGCGCAGCCGGTCGTGCCAGGGCACCCAGGTCGGCGCGAGCAACGCGCCCTCGCCCGGCAGCAGCACGACCTCGTCGACGGTGGCGTTCTTGGCGCGAGGCGCTCGAGCGAGCGTCACGCACCAGTGCCAGCCGCGGTAGCCGGGCAGCGTGGCCGCGAACGCGTGGGTGACGATGCGCTCAGCCACGGCGGTGACGCCGAGGTGCTCGCCGACCGTGTCCTGGCCGAGTTCGAGCGCCGCGTCACGAGCGAGATCGACCGCAGCGGCGAGCGCGGCGTCCGGCGCGCGTCCGGCACCGGATGGCTGTGGGCTGGCTGCTGGCTCGAAGGTGGTCACCAGACCATTGTGACCGATCGCCGCGCCCACCCGGTGAGCGCGGCGGTGAGACCGGCGCGGTGGGGCAGGATGGACACGTGGCCAGACGACCGGACGAGCGCCCGCGCAAGCGGTTCTCGCGCTCCGGGCACACCAGCCACGCGCCTGGATCCGGTTCGTTCCCGCCGCCGCTTCCGCCTTCCACCCCGCCCCAGACCTCGCAGCCGATCCCGCCCGGCTACCCGCCGCAGTACGGGCAAGCTCCGTACCCACCCCAGTACCCGCCCCAGTACCCGCCCCCGTATCAGCCCCCGGGTCAGCAGCCGTACGGTCCGCCCCAGTACGGGCAGCCGACCGGCTACGGCCCGGCGGACCCTTACGGCAACCCCACGTATCACGGTGCCGGCGAGGCCGATCAGCAGAAGGCGCCGGCGAGTCCGGCGGTCTCGCTGGCCAAGGCGGCGTTCACTCAGACGAACCGCGCGGCTCGGGGCGTCACCCGCAAGGTGATCAGTGCGAGCAAGGCCGACGGCGCCCACGAATCGGGCCTGACGGCGCTCATCTGGAACCAGGTTCTGAGCTACGGCACCGACGCGATGATCACCGTGGCGCTGGCGGGCACGGTCTTCTTCGGAGCATCCACTCACGCGCAGCGCGGCAACGTGATCCTGTACCTGCTCATCACGATGGCACCGTTCGCCGTCGTCGCCCCGGTGATCGGCCCGGCGCTCGACCGGCTGCAGCACGGCCGTCGGTGGACGATGGCCGGCACCGCCATCGGGCGTGCGGTGCTCGCCCTGATCATGGCGAGCCACCCGAGCGAGCTGCTCGTCCTGTACCCGTGTGCCCTCGGGTCGCTGGTCCTGTCCAAGGCCTACGGCGTCGTTCGTGCCTCGGCGGCACCCCGGCTGGTGCCACCGGGCATGACACTCACCGAGACCAACGCCCGACTGTCGATCTTCGGACTGGGCTCGACGCTGGTCGCGGGCGGAGCAGTCGGCGTCATCATCAAGGTCAGCGGGTCGTACTCCCTAGGGCTCGTCGTCACTGCCATCGCCTACGGCGCGTGCGGCTACTTCGCGTTCCGGTTGCCGGCCCAGGTCGACTCGGCGTTCGCAGTCCCACGCCACCCGCAGGAGCCACCCCGGCCACGCGCACAGACGCGGGTACCGCCACTCATCCGCATCCGCAGCTGGGCTCGCCGCGGCTTTGCCGATCAGCTCGTCACCGCGCTGCAGGGCGAGTCAGTGCTGCGCTTCCTGTCCGGCCTGTTGACGATCTTCCTGGCGTTCTACGTCGAGTCCACCGCCCACGGGGTTCGCGCGGCGATCGAGCTCGGCGCGGTCATCGGCGCGGCCGGCCTCGGCAACATCGCGGGCACCGCCGTCGGCACGAAGATGAAGCTCGACCGGCCCGAACTCGTGATCCTCACCTCGACGACCGCGGCAGCGATCACCTGCATCCTGGTGGCGGCGCTGTTCAACGTGACGATGGCCGTCGTCGGCATGCTGGTGAGCGCGATCACCAACTCGTTCTCGAAGATCTCCCTCGACGCGCTCATCCAGCGTGATGTGGTCGAGACGATGCGATCGAGTGCGTTCGCACGGTCCGAGACGTTCCTGCAGCTGTCCTGGGTGCTCGGCGCTGCCGTCGGCGTGCTGCTGCCGGTCAACCACGGCGGCGCCGTCGGCTTTCTCGTCGCCGGCATCGTGGTCGGCCTCGTCGCGGCCGTCGTCCTGCTCAGACATCGGGCCACGACCCGCGCGGCAGCCGCGCGCGAGTGGCGTGACCGCGCCCCACGGCCGAACCCGTGAGCCGGCTGCTGGTCGTCACGGCCGTCGACGCCGAACGCGACGCGATCAGCTCGGCGCTGGAAGGCGTGCCGCTCGATCTCGTCGTCGGCGGCGTCGGACCGGCGGAGGCCGCGGCGTCGGCAGCCACGGCCCTGGCCACTGGCACCTACGACCTGGTGATCAGCGCGGGAATCGCGGGCGGGTTCGCCCCGATGCGAACAGGTGACCTCGCCGTCGCGTCGACGTCCGTGTTCGCCGACCTGGGTATCGAGACCGAGGCCGGGTTCGTACCGGTCTCGGCGCTCGGCTTCGGCAACGAACGTTACGAGGTGACCCCGCGACTGGCCGCCGAGCTCGTCGACATCACCGGCGGGCACATGGGCACGATCCTGACCGTGACCACCGCGACCGGCACCGACTCGACGGCAACCCGGCTGCGCGAAGCCCATCCGGACGCGATCGCCGAGGCCATGGAGGGCGCCGGCGTCGCCGCGGCCGCGCGGGCACACGGCGTGCCGTTCGCCGAGGTGCGCGCCATCAGCAACGCCGTGGGTGCCCGTGACCCCGCAGCCTGGGACATCCCTGCTGCCCTGCGCGCCCTCGGCGCCGCGGTGGCCGCGATCGCCGCGGATCGGGCAGCGCGACAATGAACACCGTGAAGCTCGCGTTCTCGCCGTGCCCGAACGACACCTTCGTCTTCCACGCCTGGACGCACGGGCTGCTCGAAGCTGCGCCGCCGGTCGATGTCACGTTCGCCGACATCGATGTCACCAACACCGCTGCCGAGCGCGGCGAGTTCGACGTCGTCAAGGTGTCCTACGCCGCGCTGCCGTGGCTTCTCGACCGATACACGCTGCTGCCGAGCGGCGGCGCACTCGGCAGGGGATGTGGCCCGCTGGTGCTCACGCGGGGCCACCTGGACGACCTCGACGGACGCACCGTGGCGGTGCCGAGCGAGCGGTCGACGGCGTACCTGCTCTTTCGCCTCTGGGCCACCGGGCAACGCCCCGCGCGAATCGACGTCGTGCCTTTCGCGTCGATCATGCCCTCGGTCCGCGACGGTGCCTACGACGCCGGCCTGGTGATCCACGAGGCCCGGTTCACGTACCCGTCGTTCGGGTTGGCGGCACTCGTCGATCTCGGCGCGTGGTGGGAGCGCGACACCGGCCTGCCGATCCCGCTGGGTGCAATCGTTGCTCGGCGGGGCCTGGACGCCCGCGCGCTGACGCGCACGGTGCGCGCGTCCGTCGAGCACGCGTGGCAGCACCCGCACGACTGCGCTGAGTTCGTCGCGGCCCACGCCGACGAGATGTCACCGGACGTCCAGCAGCAACACATCGCGCTCTACGTCAACGAGTTCACCCGCGACCTCGGCGACGAGGGCTACGCCGCCGCGGCCGCGTTGCTCGACAGAGCCCACCGTGCCGGGCTGACGCCGAGCAGCCCGCCGCTGCGCTAGCCAGCGGGCCGCGGCAGCTGGGGGTCGTCGGAGCTGGCGGGATCAGGCGTCGAGGTTGTCCGCGAAGGCACGAAGCAGCCCCGCCACCTTGCGCGCCTCGGCGCGTTCGGGGTAGCGGCCTCGCCGCAGGGAGTTGGACGTGGAGTCCAGCAGCTTGATCAAGTCCTCGACGAGCGGTGCCATGTCTTCGGCGGGCTTGCGAGTCGCTCGCGCGACCGAAGGGACCGGGTCGAGCAGGCGCACCTGCATCGCCTGATTGCCCTTGCGGCCGGACACGACGCCGAACTCCACCCGCTGACCGGGCTTGAGCTCGGTCACCCCCTCAGGAAGTGCGTCGCGATGGACGAAGACGTCGTCGCCTTCGTCGTAGGACAGAAAGCCGAAACCCTTGTCCGCGCTGAAGAACTTCACCTTGCCGGTAGGCACGGGGACTCCTTGCTGAGAAATGTCGAGCACGCCGGGTGTGACGCAGTGAAGGCACCGCACGCACGCGGTGCCTTCGTACTACAGGCTACTGGTCCCTCGCGAGGATTTCACCAGCGAGGTCGGCCGATTCCACATGAGAATGCACTGCGGGCACCCGCCAGGCGTAGGGGCATGGCAAACTGGATAGTCCGCGCCTGACCGATCGAGAGGTACCCATGGCCAGCACCGCGCCCCGGCTCCCTGAGCAGTACCGTGGCACCCCCGTCCTCCACGTCGGCGACTTCCACGTCTCCGAACTGGCCGCCGACCAGGCAGGCCCGCTCTCGCCCTTCGGGCCGGACGTGCAGTTCCCCTGGCCCGTCGAGAAGCTGCTCTATCGGCATCCCGAACTGTCAGCGCGTCCGCACCTGGCCGACGGGCGCTGAACGAGCGCCCCTTGGTCACACCCCCAGCATCGGCAGACCGCCAGCACCGAGCCGGGTCGCTGACCGAGTGGCTTCGCGACCGCACAGACGAGCAACTGTCGGACCTGCTGAGGCTGCGGCCGGATCTTGCCCTGCCGGCTCCCACCGACTTGGCGATGCTTGCCAGCCGCCTCAGCGTCCGTACGTCCGTGCAGCGTGCGGTCGACGGCCTCGACGAGCTGCATCTGCGCACGCTCGAAGCCCTGGTCGTGGCCGGGGGCGGTGAGTCGCCGCTGCCGGTGGCCGCTGCCCTTGCGCTGCTGCCCGGGCTGGACGCCTCCGACGTCGAGCACGCCGTCGACGGTCTGCGCACGCTCGGGCTCGTCTGGGGCGGGCCTGATGTCGTCCACCTCGTCGCAACCGTGCGAGACGCCGTCGGCGCCTATCCGGCCGGCCTCGGGCGCCCGGCAGCGGTCCTGCTGCGCCACGTCTCAGACGTCCAACTCGCTCCGGTACTGCGGGCGCTCGGGCAGACTCCGGCCACTCAGCCTCGCGCAGGCGCCGCGGTCGCCGAGGTCCTCGCCGACCGCACCCGGCTCGACGGCTTGATCGCACAGGCCGATGCGGCCGAACGTGAGGTGCTCGACCGCCTCGCCGCCGGCCCGCCGGTCGGCAGCGTGCGCAACGCCCATCTGCCGGCCACGTGGCCGGCGTCGGAACAGATGCCGGCGCCGCATCGGTTGATGCTGCGCGGACTGCTGGTCCCCATCGATGCGCAGACCGTCGAGCTGCCGCGTGAGGTCGCGTTCGCGCTGCGCGCCATGCCGCTCGGCGCCGTCGCCGCCACGCCGCCGCCCATCGACGTCGTCGACCACGAGCCCGCGGAACTCGACCGAATGGGCACCACCGCCGTACTGGACGTCCTGCGACTCGTCGACGCACTCGCGGGGTCGTGGGCCGCGCAGCCACCTGCCTTGTTGCGAGCGGGAGGTGTCGGCGTACGGGACCTGCGACGTACCGCCCGCGACCTCGGCGTCGCCGAGCCCACCGCGGCTCTGGTGATCGAGACGGCACACACGGCAGGGCTCATCGCGCCTTCGACCGGCATCGAGCCGGTCTACCTGCCGACCACCGAGTACGACACGTGGCGTGCGCACGATCCGGCACAGCGATGGACCGACCTGGCCGCCGCGTGGTTGGCGATGAGCCGACAGCCCAGCCTCGTCAGCCAGCGAGGCGACCGCGACCGCCTCATCACGGTGCTGGGACCCGACGTCGAACGAGGCACGATCGCGGCGCTGCGAACCCGCGTCCTGGGCGTTCTCATGACGCTGCCCCCGGGCGGGTCACCCGCACGGCGATCAGACGTGCTGGCCCGCCTCTCCTGGGAGGCACCTCGACGCGCAGGTACGCAGCGACCGCTTGCCGAGGCACTCCTCGCCGAGGCCGATGTTCTCGGGATCACCGCGGCCGGCGGCCTTACCGGCTACATGCGCACCCTGCTCGACGGTTCGCGGGCCGCCGCACGGCAGGCTCTGGCAAACGCCCTGCCGCAGCCGGTCGACCATTTCCTCGTACAACCCGACCTCACGGTGGTCGTGCCCGGGCCCCCGACCCCCGACCTCGCGAACGAGCTCGCGCTCGCCGCCGACCTCGAGTCGACGGGCGGCGCAAGCGTGTACCGCATCACCGAGACCTCGATCCGGCGGGCGCTCGATGCCGGACGAAGCGGCGCCGACCTCACGGCACTCGTCACCGAACGCTCGCGCACTCCGGTGCCGCAGGCCCTTAGCTACCTCATCGACGATGTCTCACGGCGCCACGGCGTGCTCAGAGCCGGCACCGCGTCGGCCTATCTTCGCTGCGACGACGACGCGCTGCTGTCGCGGGTGCTCGCCGACCGCGACGTCCAGGGCGCGCAACTGCGCCGCCTGGCGCCCAGCGTGGCCATCGCGACGGCGCCCATCAACCGGGTGCTGGACGTGCTGCGCCAGGCCGGCTACGCGCCCGCGGCCGAGGCACCCGACGGCGCCGTGATCACGCTCGGGGCCGACGCTCCACGCGCCACCTCACGAGCCGCGGTGCGTGTGATCCGCCCGCGCTCGTCGCTCGAGTCAGCCGCGCAGCTGTCCGAGCTGGTGCGGCGAATCCGCGCGGGCGACTCCCTCACCGAGCTCAGCCGGCGGGTGCAGCCGATCGTGCAACAGGTACCGGGCGTGACGTCGGCGACCACCATGGCCTTGCTGCGTCAGGCAATTCGTGAAGGACGCCACGTCCTGCTCGGCCACGCCGACCCGGACGGCACTGCGTCGCGACACACGATCCTGCCGATCTCACTCGCCGGCGGGTTCGTACGTGGACACGAGTCCGCCACCCAGCGACTGCAGTCGTTCCCGCTGCACCGGCTCACCGCCGTGAGCATCGTGGCCGACGACGGCGAGGTCGACGAGGACTCCGACGATCCCGCGTGACGGGCCGCGGCCGTCGTCCGTCGGGCTGACATCCCCTCGGGCAACCCAGCGCGCGGACTCAACGCCGCGGTCCACCCCCGGTGATGCCGCCTGCGTACCTCGAGGCGGTGAACGTCAGCGTCGCGATCGCGGCGAATGCGATGCCCCACATCGGATGACGTGCCGTCACGGCGAGCACGGCCGTCCCCACGAACAGCACCACCTGGGCGATCAGGCGGGACGGCAAGGCGCCTGCTCGACGTGGGGGCCATCCACACCGACCAGATCAGGATCGCCAGCGCGGGGTAGAAGACCGCCAACGCGATGCTCATCAGGCCGCCGGTGCCCAGGCCCCACCCAGCGACGGCGAGCAGGACGAGCATGGCCAGCTCGCACAGGAACGCGGCGGCTTCGACGACGCCCCGAAGCACGGACCCGCCCACCGGCGACGCGGCGGGCTGCTCCGGGTCCAACCCGTGGGCCATTCACAGAGACTACAAAGCACACCGCGCGCAGTCGCGTCGAGCGAACGTATCCTCGTAAGTTACGGCTGCTCCACCGCGCGACCGACCGTCTGTGCGCTCGACGTCGATCTGGTTGGTGGAACAGCCGCAGCACGCCCACCGTTTGGGACAATGGCGCCAAACACTTGATGAACCACCAATGCGGGGAGACCAGTGACCGACGGTCCGCTCATCGTCCAGTCCGACAAGACGCTTCTGCTCGAGGTCGAGCATCCACTGGCAGCTGAGGCCCGCGCGGCAATCGCCCCCTTTGCCGAACTCGAACGATCGCCCGAGCACGTCCACACGTACCGCCTGACACCGCTGGGGCTGTGGAACGCGCGGGCAGCGGGCCATGACGCCGAGCAGGTCGTCGACGCGCTCGTCCGCTACAGCCGCTACGCCGTCCCCCATGCCCTGCTCGTCGACGTCGCCGACACGATGGACCGCTACGGGCGGCTGCAGCTGGTCAAACACCCCACGCACGGTCTGGTACTCGTCAGTTTCGATCGTGCCGTGCTGGAGGAGGTCCTTCGGCAGAAGAAGATCGCACCGATGCTCGGCGAGCGCGTCGAGCACGACACCGTGCTCGTGCACCCGTCCGAGCGGGGTCGGCTCAAGCAGGCTCTGTTGAAGGTCGGCTGGCCCGCTGAAGACCTCGCCGGGTACGTCAACGGCGAGGCTCATCCGATCGAGCTGTGCACCGACGGCTGGGAGCTGCGCGACTACCAGCGTCAAGCCGCCGACATGTTCTGGGCCGGCGGCTCGGGCGTCGTCGTGCTGCCGTGCGGTGCCGGCAAGACGATCGTCGGTGCCGCCGCCATGGCGCAGGCGAAGGCCACCACCCTCATCCTCGTGACGAACACGGTGGCCGGCCGGCAATGGAAACGCGAGCTGATCGCGCGCACCAGCCTGACCGAAGAAGAGATCGGCGAGTACAGCGGCGAGAAGAAGGAGATCCGACCGGTCACGATCGCCACGTACCAGGTGATGACGACGCGCCGCAACGGCGAGTACCGCCACCTGGAGCTCTTCGACAGCCGCGACTGGGGTCTCATCGTCTACGACGAGGTACACCTGTTGCCCGCGCCGATCTTCCGGCTGACGGCCGACCTGCAGTCGCGCCGCCGTCTCGGGCTGACCGCCACCCTGATCCGCGAGGACGGCCGTGAAGGCGACGTGTTCAGCCTCATCGGGCCCAAGCGCTACGACGCGCCGTGGAAGGACATCGAGAACCAGGGTTGGATCGCGCCCGCCGACTGCACCGAGGTGCGGGTCACGCTCACCGACGCAGAACGCATGGCGTACGCCATCGCCGAGCCGGAAGATCGCTACAAGCTGGCAGCCACCGCCCGCACGAAGCTGGCCGTGATCAAGACGATCGTCGATCAGCATCCTGACGATCAGGTTCTGGTCATCGGGGCCTATCTCGACCAGCTCGACCACGTCTCAGCCGAACTCGACGGGGCGCCGATCATCCAGGGTTCGACGACGAACAAGGAACGCGAGCGGCTCTACGACGAGTTCCGGCGTGGCGAGCAACGGGTGCTCGTCGTCAGCAAGGTCGCGAACTTCTCGATCGACCTTCCCGAGGCCGCGGTGGCGGTGCAGATCTCGGGGACGTTCGGGTCCCGGCAGGAAGAAGCCCAGCGCCTGGGCCGCGTCCTGCGGCCGAAGCACGACGGGCGGCAGGCGCACTTCTACACCGTCATCGCTCGCGACACGCTCGACGCCGACTACGCCGCTCATCGGCAGCGCTTCCTCGCCGAACAGGGGTACTCCTACACGATCGTCGACGCGGACGACCTTCTCCACCCCTTGTAGCTCCGCATCCCAACTTGGTACCGTTTTGGTATGAGCAAGCAGATCGCGGTTCGGCTGCCGGACGCCATGGTCGCGTTTATCGACGACCTGGTGTCGCACGGCGAGGCGAAGAGCCGCGCCCAACTGGTGTCGCGTCTTATCGAACGCGAACGCCGTAGGCGCAGCGCCGAGGAAGACGCTGCGATCTATGCATCCGAACAACCCGATGGCGACATGGCTGCATTCGTCGCACACACCTCTCGCAGGTCGCTGGACCACCTCGACTGATGCGTCCAATTCACCTTGCGAGACTCGACAGGACACGTCCGGTCCTCGTGTTGACCAGGGAACTGGTCCGGCACCGCTTGACCAGCGTGACGGTGGCGCCCATTACCGGCAGAATTCGTGGCCTAAGCACGGAAATCGCTGTCGGTCCGTCGAATGGCCTCGATCACCGGTCGGTCGTCAACCTCGACAACATTGCGACTATCGACGTCACCGATCTGGGCCGCCAGATCGGCCGCCTTCTGCCCGAGCAGGAACTCGCCCTCACCGAAGCGATTCACGCAGCGTTCGATCTCGACTGAACCTCTACCGGCGCGTGCGGGTCCGAGCTGGGCGATGTTGTCGATTGAGGCAGCCGGTGAACACCGGAGACGCCGGCACCGACGGTGTGGATCCGATCGCGGACGCGACGCCGGTATAAAGGCCGGCGCCCCCCGCCAACGCGAATGCGACGACCAGAGCTTTCGCCGCCCTCGGGGTACCTCGCCAGATATGGACCATCACGTATCCCAACCTGTTCTCGGCCACGCACGGGCCGGCGCATGAAGGTAGAGCAGCGATCGCGCGCGCAGACGACCCCCTGCCGGATCTTCGCGCCGAACGCTCTGCGTGCAGAGCACATGATCCGAGGACTTCGATCGACATCTCGGATACCGTCCACGTCGTGATGCCTGAGCCGATGACACCGCCGCCCGACGACAAGGACTGGACCTGGGTGCTCAGCGAGCCGTGCGCCGAGTGCGGCTTGGAAGCCGCGGCCATCGATCGCGCCAGGCTCCCCGCGCTGATCGACTCAGCAGTAGCCGCGTTCCGGTCGAGGCTGGCCGAACCCGACGCCGCGCGGCGATCGGATCCACAGACCTGGTCGGTCCTCGAGTACGCCTGCCACGTTCGCGATGTGTGCCGGACATTCGATGAGCGGGTCACCCTCATGCTCACCAGGGACAACCCGCGCTTCGCCAACTGGGACCAGGACGAGACGGCGCTCGCGGAGCGCTACTGGACGCAGGACCCGGCCGTCGTCAGCACCGAACTGCAGGTGGCCGGCGCGCACGTAGCGCAGGCCTTCGCGACGGTCGCGGATGATCAATGGCAGCGTCCGGGTCGCCGCTCCAACGGCTCGGTGTTCACCGTCGACTCACTGGGGCGCTACTTCGTGCACGACCTCGTGCACCACGTTCACGACATCCGCTCGGCTCGGCACCGACCTCGGCACCGACCTCGGCCCTGACCTCGGCGCAAGGATCTCGGGCGTACACGACGAAGGGCGGCCCCTTTCGGGACCGCCCTTCGCAGTGCTTCTGACCGGACCTAGAAGTCCATGTCTCCGCCCGGCATACCGCCGCCGCCGCCACCAGCCGGCTGCTTCTCCGGCTTCTCGGCGACAACCGCCTCGGTGGTGAGGAACAGCGCGGCGATGGACGCAGCGTTCTGCAGAGCCGAACGCGTCACCTTGGCCGGCTCGACGATGCCCGCGGCGAACATGTCGACGTACTCGCCGGTGGCCGCGTTCAGGCCCCAACCCGCGGGAAGCGAGTTGACCTTCTCGGCGACGACGCCGCCCTCGAGGCCGGCGTTGATCGCGATCTGCTTCAGCGGCGCGGTGAGCGCGACCTTGACGATGTTCGCGCCAGTGGCCTCGTCACCCACGAGGTCGAGCTTGTCGAACGCGGTGACGACGGCGTTGGCCAGAGCCACGCCTCCACCGGCCAGCAGGCCCTCCTCGACAGCCGCCTTCGCGTTGCGAACGGCGTCCTCGATGCGGTGCTTGCGCTCCTTGAGCTCGACCTCGGTGGCGGCACCGACCTTGATGACCGCAACGCCGCCGGCCAGCTTGGCCAACCGCTCCTGCAGCTTCTCACGGTCGTAGTCCGAGTCGCTCTTCTCGATCTCGGCGCGGATCTGGTTGACCCGACCCTGGATCTGGTCGGCCTCACCAGCGCCCTCGATGACGGTCGTCTCGTCCTTCGTGACGACGACCTTGCGAGCCTTGCCCAGCAGCTCCAGGCCGGCGGTCTCCAGCTTGAGGCCAACGGTCTCGCTGATGACCTGACCACCGGTCAGGATCGCGATGTCGTTGAGCATCGCCTTGCGGCGATCGCCGAAGCCCGGCGCCTTGACGGCGACGGACCGGAAGGTGCCACGGATCTTGTTGACGACCAGGGTGGCAAGTGCCTCGCCCTCGACGTCCTCGGCAATGATCGCCAGCGGCTTGCCGGTCTGCATGACCTTCTCGAGCAGCGGAAGGAGGTCCTTCACGTTCGAGATCTTCGACTCGACGATGAGGATGTACGGGTCCTCCAGGACGGCTTCCATACGCTCGGCGTCGGTCACGAAGTACGGGCTGATGTGACCCTTGTCGAAGCGCATACCCTCGGTGAGCTCGAGCTCGAGGCCGAAGGTGTTGCTCTCCTCGACGGTGATGACGCCTTCCTTGCCGACCTTGTCCATCGCCTCGGCGATGAGCTCGCCGACCGTGGTGTCAGCGGCGGAGATCGACGCAGTAGCAGCGATCTGCTCTTTGGTCTCGACGTCCTTGGCCTGGTTGCCCAGCACCTCGGACACCGACGCCACGGCCGCCTCGATGCCGCGCTTGAGCGCCATCGGGTTGGCACCGGCGGCCACGTTGCGCAGGCCTTCCTTGACCAGCGCCTGGGCGAGCACGGTGGCGGTCGTGGTGCCGTCGCCTGCTACGTCATCGGTCTTCTTGGCAACTTCCTTGACCAGCTCGGCGCCGATCTTCTCGAACGGGTCGTCGAGCTCGATCTCCTTGGCGATGCTCACACCGTCGTTGGTGATCGTGGGTGCGCCCCACTTCTTCTCCAACACGACGTTGCGGCCCTTGGGGCCCAGCGTCACCTTGACGGCATCAGCGAGAATGTTCATGCCGCGCTCAAGACCGCGGCGGGCCTCTTCGTCGAACGCGATCAATTTGGCCATGCGGTGTCGTCCTTACTCGTAGATGGACACGCTCGTATGTGGCCGGACCCAGTGCCCGCGACGGACGGCGCGCACGAGCGCGCCTCACTGAAACCGGCTGGCACTCAGACTAGACGAGTGCCAATTCCTGTTTAGCACTCGGCCCGGGTGAGTGCAAGCACGGCGGGGTCGACGCCGC
>Ga0209014_10000067_pt1 | contig 49841 bp, 44 predicted proteins | sample BarGraNGADG00212_FD_184491 | JGI IMG/M metagenome (GOLD analysis project Ga0209014, IMG submission 184491) | Arctic peat soil microbial communities from Barrow, Alaska - Barrow Graham LP Ref core NGADG0002-212 (SPAdes) (version 2) | ecosystem: Environmental > Terrestrial > Soil > Wetlands >...
GATTACTCGTTCTTAAGGCCGCTTATACACGACCCCCGACTTCATCACGAACCTCACATTGCCCGCGCGGATCTTCGCGATGTCGCGCGTCGGATCCCCATCCACCGCGATCAGGTCCGCCCACAGCCCGACCTTCACCGCGCCGAGCCGGTTCTCGAGGTGCAGCACCCGCGCGTCCACGCTCGTGGCCGCCTTGAGCGCCGCGGCGGGCGTCATGCCGTAGTTCACCAGCAACTCGATCTCGCGCGCGTTCTCGCCGTGCGTGAACACGCCGACGTCGCTGCCGTTGCAGATTCGCACGCCCGACTCGAGCGCGAGCTTGAACGACGCGCGTTTGCGCGTGATGCCCGCGGGCTCCGCCGTCACGCCCTTCTGCCACCCTGCGTACTGGCTTGTCGCGTCGCCGGCCGCGAGCGTCGGGCAGAACGACACGTCGTGTTGCTTCATGAGCGCGAACACCTCCGCCGTGCCGGCGTCGCCGTGCTCGATGTCGTCGACGCCGGCCATCACCGCGCGGCGCATGCCCTCGGCCGTCGTCGAATGCGCAACGACGTAGCGTCCGCTCGACTTCGCCGTCTCCACCATCACGCGCAGTTCCGCTTCGCTGAACGTCGGCATCGCCTCGCCGTTCGGGCCCCAGCGATAGTCGGCGTACACCTTGACCCAGTCGGCGCCGTGCGCGATCTGGTCGCGCGTCACGCGGATCACGTCCTCGGGCCCGTTCGCTTCTTCCGCGCCCTGAGCGGGCTCGAACGAGAAGTCGGTGCGCTTCGGCGCGTAGCTTCCGGTCGCGACGATCGCCCGCGTGACGACGTACATGCGCGGGCCGGGAATGACTCCCTGGTTCACCGCCTGCTTGAGGCCGACGTCCGCGTAGCCCGCGCCCTCGGTGCCGAGGTCGCGGATCGTCGTGAAGCCGGCCATCAGCGTGTTGCGCAGCGAGACGGTCGCGCGCGCGGTGCGAAGCGCGAGCGGCTCCTTCATGACCTGGTCGTTCCACTGCGCCTCGTTGTACGGATGGAGCAGCACGTGCGCATGTGCCTCGATCAATCCGGGAAGGAGCGTGGTGCCTGGAAGGTCGACCACCGTCGCGCCCGCGGGCGAGCCGACCTGACTCGCCGGGCCGACGGCGTCGATGCGGTCGCCGCGCACGAGCACCGTCCATCCCGCATGGGGCGTGTCGTCGATAGCGTCCCACACGGCGGCGGGTTTGAGCAGCACGAGCGAGTCGCGCTGCGCACCGGCGGAGGCGCCCGGAGGGGCGGCGCGGCCGCGCTGTGCGAGCAATGCGGCCGGAAGCAGGAACGCCGCGGCGAACAGTGATTTCTTCATGAGTCGCTGATCCTGGGAACCTCGGTGACACCGCCGGAAACGACGAACGCCATCACGTCGGACGAGACCGCATCGATGCGCGTGACGCGTGACGCGGGCACGATGATCGTGTTCCCGGCGAACGCGTACGACTGCGGGAAGTAGACGGCGACGGAATCGTGCAGTCCGAGCATCGCGAGCGATTCCTGCGTGATGAACCCGAACCCGCGCAGTGCGCCGTCCGCCGAGAGCGTGACGATGACGGGCTTGTCGAAGCGCCGCTTCTCGCCGACGAACGCGTTCAGCAGGTCTTTCGTCGACGTGTAGAGCAGGCGGACGAACGGGAGCCGCTCGATGAGCTTCTCGAACCCGTCGACGAGCGGCTTGCTGAGGACGGTCGGTCCCAGGAATCCGATCAGCGTGATCGCGCTGATGGTCGCGACGAAGCCGGCGCCCGGAATCGGCAGGTGCAGCCAGCTGTCGATGCGAACGAACACCCCGTAACACACGTATCCCGTCACGACCGCGGGGACGGTGAGGATCAGGCCCTGCACGAAGTAGCGAAGGAGGCGCTTCATGCTTCCAAGATAGCTCGCATGGGGGCGAGGGGCGACGAGAACTACGGCGACGAGCGACGGGAACTACGGCGACGGGCGACGGGAACTACGGCGAGGGGCGACGGTACGAACAGCTACGAGCGACGGGTGAGGGGCGACCTGGCGAAGGGCGACGAGTGAGAGGTGAGGAGAACGTCTTCTCGCTCCAGACACGTTGTTTTTCGCCAGGTCGCCGCTCACCCGTCGCCCGTTGCTGTAGTTCTCGTCGCCCGTCGCCGGACGGGAAGTGGACCGCGTACACCGCCGTAGGTGAGGGCGAGCTGGTGGTGCGCGCGACGTCGGGCAGCACGGAGTTCCGCGTTCCCCGCGGATTCACGGGCCGGCCGCAGATGCAGCCGAATGCCGACTCCACGTCCACCTTCAACGCCGCGCCCGCGCAGTTCTCCGCCGATTCGCGTTTCGTCGCATTCCTGCAGTACGCGCCCAAGGCGGTGGCTCGGACTCAGGGCGTTCATGAAACGGGCGGTGACGTAGTGAGAGGGAGTAGCGGGGAGTGCGAGCTAAGTGGGAGTGCGAGGCCAGGGTTGCAGGCGGTTCTCGCGCTCCCTCGACTTCCACTCGACGCCCACTAAACTCGACTCCCACTCGACTCCACTCGACTCCACTCGACTCCACTCGACTCCACTCGACTCCACTCGACTCCACTCGACTCCCACTCGACTCCCACTCACGCTCGCTCTCAGACTCCAACTACTTTCTCCAACTCATCCCTCCGACTCGTACTCGCTCTCGTCACTACTCAACCCTCCCACCAACTCACTCTCCCACTCGCCGGTACCGCAGATGCCGCGAAGCGCCTACTATTGAAGGCCATGACCACGACTTCACCCGATCCCGCCGTCGTAACGCCGCCCGGCGAGCCTCGAACCAGCTGGACGATCGACGCGGCGCGCGCGCTGTACAACGTCGAGGGCTGGGGCGACGGATTCTTCGACATCAACGAGAAGGGACACGTCGTCGTCAGGCCCGACAAGGACCATCCGGATCGCTCACTCGACCTGTTCGAGCTCGCGATCGACCTGGAAGCGCAGGGTGTGACCCTGCCGGTGCTGCTGCGATTCTCCGACATCCTCCGCTCCCGGATCGAGGCGCTCAACACGAAGTTCCACGGCGCGATGGAGGAGTTCGCGTACACCGGCGGCTACACCACGGTGTACCCGATCAAGGTCAACCAGCAGCGCCACGTGGTGGAGGAGATCGTCGAATTCGGCAAGGCGACCGGGGTTGGTCTCGAATGCGGATCGAAGCCGGAGCTGCAGGCCGTGCTCGCGCTGCGGGAGAGCACCGACCATCTCATCGTCTGCAACGGCTACAAGGACGAAGAGTTCATGCGGCTCGCCCTCATGGGCCAGCGGCTCGGTCACAAGGTGTTCATCGTCATCGAGCAGGTCAGCGAGCTCGACGTGCTGTTGCAGGTGGCGGAGCAGATGGGTGTGGAGCCCGAGTGCGGGGTGCGCATCAAGCTGAGCACCGAGGGCAGCGGCCGCTGGGCACAGTCCGGCGGCGAGAAGTCGAAGTTCGGCCTGAGCCCCGCCCAGCTCATGCAGGTCATCGACAAGCTGGCCGCGGCCGGCAAGCTCGGCATCGTGAAGCTGATCCACTGCCATCTGGGATCGCAGATCACCGACATCCGCTTCATCAAGCGCGGCCTGCAGGAGCTGTCGCGCTTCTACGCCGAACTGCGCGCGATGGGCCTCGACATCACGCACGTGGACGTCGGCGGCGGCCTTGGCGTGGACTACGACGGCTCGCAGTCCACCGCGCAGGCGAGCGTGAACTACTCGCTGCAGGAGTACGCGAACGACATCGTCTACACGCTCGCGGAAGTGTGCCGCGATCGCGAGCTGCCGATGCCGCACATCATCAGCGAGTCGGGACGTGCGCTCACGGCGCACCATGCGCTGCTGCTCATCAGCGTGATCGATGTGGAATCGGCGGCGGAGCAGCCGGTGCCCGCGATCAACGGTGAGGATCACCAGCTGCTGCACGAGATGTCCGACGATCTCAAGACCGTGACGCGCAAGAATGCCTCGCTGCGACGGGTGCGCGAGGTGTACCACGACGCGGTGTTCGACAAGGAACGCGCGCAGGCGCTCTTCAACAGCGGCGTGCTGTCGCTGCGGAATCGCGCGCTCGCGGAGCGGCTGTACCTGTGCTCGATCAACCAGATCGCGCGCGTCGCGCAGAAGCATCGCGACGAGTTCGAGGACATCATGGCGGACCTCGACGCCGCGCTGGTGGACCGGTACTTCTGCAACTTCTCACTCTTCCAGTCGCTGCCCGACAGCTGGGCGATCGACCAGCTCTTCCCGATCATGCCGATCCACCGGCTCGACGAAGAGCCGAGCCGGCAAGGGACGCTGCAGGACATCACGTGCGATTCCGACGGCAAGATCGACCGGTTCGTCGGCGGCCGCACCGGTGAGCCGAGCATGGCGCTCCATCCGTTCAGCGACGCCGATCCGTACATCCTCGGGATATTCCTCACGGGCGCGTACCAGGAAATCCTCGGCGATTTGCACAATCTGTTCGGCGACACGAACGCCGTGCACGTGCGGCTGACGGACCAGGGGTACGAGATCACGGATCTCGTGCACGGGGATACCGTGACGGAAGTGCTGAACTACGTGCAGTTCCGCGCGTCCGACCTGCTCACGACGTTCCGCCGGAAGGTGCAGGCGGCGACGGCGATTTCGCGCGAGGAGGCGAATATGTTCATCGCGGAATATGTGGCGGGGCTTGAAGGCTACACCTACCTGGAAGGAGAAGCGGCACGTTAGTCCGGCAGCTGGCGGGTGACGGCTGCCGTCTGGCAGTTTTCCTGCAACGCTATCACCTGACAGCTATCAGCATCTAGCCGCCAGACAACGACTCGCCGACAATTCCGCGCACGGAGACCGTGTACTCACTCCTTCTCTCGCTTGCGGCGGTCATCATCGCGACGAAGCTTCTCGGCGAGCTCGCGCGGCGGTTCGGGCAGCCGTCCGTTCTCGGAGAACTGTTCGCCGGTGTGCTGCTCGGCGGCGGTGCGCTCGCGGTGCTCGATGCACACGATCCGGCGATCCACGCGCTCGGCGAACTCGGCCTGTTCGTCCTGCTCTTCCAGCTCGGCCTCCACACCGACATGCGCTCGCTGCGGCGGGTGGGTTCGTCGGCGATGATGGTCGCGGTCGCCGGGGTGGTGCTGCCGTTCGGCGCGGGGTTTCTCGCTGTGCGCGCGCTGGGCATCGCGGTGATCCCGGCGGTGATCGCGGGAGCGTCGCTGACCGCGACGTCGATGGCGATCTCCGCGCGCGTGCTCGGCGACAAGGGCGTGCTGCACACGCGGGAAGGACAGGTCGTCCTCGGCGCCGCGCTCGCCGACGACGTGATCGGGCTGATCGTCCTGTCGGTCGTGGTGGCGCTGGTCGGCGGCGAGAGCGTGTCCGCGATGGGTATCGCGCGCACGTCCGCCATTTCCGTCGGATTCATCGTGATCGCGCTCGCCGTCGGAAGGTATGCGATCCCGCCGCTCTTCCGCGTGCTCGATGGAATCCGCGCGAAGGGGTCACTCGGCATGTTCGGGATCTCGTTCGGTTTGCTGCTCGCGGCGATCGCGATGGCGAGCGGAACCGCGATGATCATCGGCGCGTTCGTCGGCGGCATGATCCTCCATCCCACGCCGCAGCGCCAGGAGATCGAGCGCACCACCGCGCAGATCGGGCATTTGTTCGTGCCGATCTTCTTCGCCGTCGTGGGCGCGTCGATCGAGCTGTCCGCGCTGGCGAGCCCGTCCATTCTCGCAATCGGTGCGGCGCTCATCGCCGTCGGCATACTCGGCAAAGTGATTGCCGGCTTCGCGCCCTGGAACTTTCAGGGGAACAAGTTGCTCGTCGGTGTCGCGATGGTCCCCCGCGGCGAAGTGGGCCTGATCTTCGCGCAGATGGGACTCTCGACTGGTGCGATCACACCGGAGCTGTTCGGCGCGATCCTGTTGATGGTCGTCGTGACGACGTTCGTGGCGCCGCCGCTTCTCGGCGCCGTAATCAGGCGCGACGAATCGCTCGAGCGCGAGGAGCTGAGCGGACCGGAGATTCTCGCGCCGGACGGACCGCGGCAGACGACCGTCGGGCGGAAGCACTGACCAACACGAACGAGCGACAAGTGAGGGGCTTTCAAAACTGGGAACGAGCGACGCGTGAGGGGCGCCTTGGCGAAGAGCGACGCGTGAGGAGCGAAGAGACATTCTCCTCACCCATCGCGCGTCGCTCTTCCCAGATCGCCCCTCACCCGTCGCTCGTTGCTCTTCCAGCCGATTCGAGCGTTAGGTTTCAGAGCCTCACCTCGCGTCGTACCGCTTCCCGACCTCTCCCCAGTTCACCACGCTCCACCACGCCCCGATATAATCCGGCCGGCGGTTCTGGTACTTCAGATAGTACGCGTGCTCCCACACATCGAGCCCGAGCACCGCGTGCTTCCCGTCCATCAGCGGGTTGTCCTGGTTCGGCGTGCTCTCGATCGAGAGCTTTCCGTCTTTCGCCGCGACGAGCCACGCCCAGCCTGATCCGAAGCGCCCGACGCCGGCGGCGGCGAACTGCTCCTTGAACTTCGCGAGATCGCCGAACGCGCTCTTGATCGCGGCGGCGAGCGCGCCCGTCGGCTCACAGCCGTCCGCTTTGTGCATCAGCGTCCAGAACAGCGAGTGGTTCCAGTGTCCGCCTCCGTTGTTGCGCACGGCGGTTCGGACGGCGTCCGGAACCTTCGCGATGTTGCGGCAGAGGTCGTCGAGCGACCAGCTCGCGAGTTCGGGCGCCTTCTCGATCGCGGCATTCAGGTTGTTGACGTACGCCTGATGATGCTTGCCGTGGTGGATCTGCATCGTCTGCGCATCGATGTGCGGCTCGAGCGCGTCGGGAGCGTAGGGAAGGGGCGGAAGAGTATGCGCCATGCGATTCTCCAGTGGGTTCTAACTCAATATAGCCGGACTGCACCAGTGTGTCAGGCGCGCTTCGTCCCCCGGGATCTCAGCCATGTCACGATCGGCGGGGAGATCGAGAGCAGGATGACCACGGCGACCAATCCCTCGATGTGATTGCCGACGACGGGGAACTGCCTGGCGAGAAAGTATCCCAGCAGCAGCATCGACCAGATCCAGCCGACCGCGCCGACGATGTTGAAGGTGATGAACGTCGTGTAGCTCATGTCGGCGGCACCCGCGACGACCGGGGCGAAGGTGCGAACGATCGGCATGAACTGCGCCATGATGATCGTCTTGCCGCCGTGCTTCTCGTAGAACTCGTGCGCGCGAATCAGCTGCGCGCGCTTGAAGAACCGCGAGTCCTCTCGCGTGAACAGCGCGCGTCCCGCGCGGTTCCCGATGAAATAGCCGCTGGTGTTGCCGAGGATCGCCGCGATCGAGCAGCACACGGCGAGCACCCAGACATTCAGCTTTACGGGCCCGTCGGGTTGCGACGCGAGCAGTCCGGCCGTCACCAGCAGCGAATCTCCGGGAAGCATGGGAAAGAGCAGCCCGGTCTCGATGAAGATGATGACGGGGATGCCGATCATTCCGACCGCGCTGATGAGCGCCGACGGATCGCGGAGCGCGTGGAGGAGGTCGGTGAGCGAGTGCAATGGGAACGATCGAAGATGGAAGATGGAAGATCGAACGCGCGCGGTCGACGTGGGAAGAATACTATCATTCACCGCTGATGTCTCGTCCTTCCATCTTCCATCTTCGATCTTCCATCCTGACGTGTCGGTCCTCGATCAAGTCGTCATCGTCCTGAACGAACCGCAGGATCCCATCAACATCGCGGCTACGATTCGCGTGATGAAGAACATGGGGGTGCGTGATCTGCGCCTGGTGAACCCGGTGCCGTACGATCCGTGGCGCGTCGAGGGAGTTGCGCACGGCACGAGAGATCTCGTCGATCGGATCAAGCACTTCGACTCGCTGCAGGCCGCACTCGCCGACTGCGTGAGAGTCGCGGCGTTCGCCGGGAAGCGGAGGGCGGTGCGCTGGGCAGTGGCGACGCCGAGAGACATGGCCGCGCAGTTCATCGAGACCGCCGCCGAGGGCAAGGTCGCGTTGCTGTTCGGCCAGGAGGATCACGGCCTTCCCAACGAAGCGCTCGACCTGGCGCAGCTGCTCGTGCACATCCCGACTACCGAGCACAGCTCGCTCAACCTCGCGCAGGCGGTGATGGTCGCGCTGTACGAGCTGCACCTCGCGGCGGGAGATGCGACGCGGGTACTCGCGCCGCCGAAGAAGGAGGCGCCGCCGGCGGCGCAGGCGGAGTGGGAGCAGACGTACGCAGATCTCGCGCGTGCGCTGGAGGAGATCAGATTTTTTCGGACACGGAATCAGGACAACGTGATGCGATCGGTTCGATCGCTGCTCGCGCGCGCGGAGCCGGATGGGCGCGAATTGATGCTCGTGCGCGCGATGGGAATCGAGGTGCTGCGGACAATCGAGAGGATTCGGAAAGGGCTGCCCGACTAGAAACTGAGCTCGTCGCTTCAACTCCCGCGCCGTTCATCCGTTAAGGGTTGCGAACTCCCGCTCCGACAATCATTTTAACCCGTCCCGATCGGCCATTGTGAAGACTTTCACAAGACCGAATTAAACCCCGTCTACTCCGAAACTTCCCCGATTGTTAATGACCGGACTCAGGAAGTGGGCTGCCATTGCAGGCGTGGCCGCCATAGCTGTGACAGCCACGATGATGTCCGCCTATGCAGGCGCACAACAGGGTGCCGCCACCGCCGCTCCGAAAAAAGAAACCCCCACCGAAGCCGCCAACCGCGAGGCCGCCGGCAAGGCGGTTCCCGGGCCATGGGCCTACAGCGGCGCATCCGGGTACACGCATTACCTCGGGCAGGGCACCGGTCGCTCGCCCGTCCAGCCCATCAAGTTTCCTCACCCGGTGCACGTGAACACGCTCAAGATCAATTGCGTGTTCTGCCACTTCGCCGCGTTCAAGTCGCCTGATCCGGGACTCCCCGCCGTCGGAACGTGCATGGGATGCCATTTGATCATGGGCGCCGACCGCCCGGAGATCCAGAAACTCGCGGCATACGCAAACAAGAAGCAGCCCGTGCCATGGGTGCGCGTGCACAAGGTGCCCGAGTACGTGCGCTTCCCGCACATGCGCCACGTGAATGCCGGCGTCACCTGCCAGACGTGCCACGGACAGATCAACAACATGCCGCAGGTTTTCCAGTACGCATCGCTCAACATGGGCTGGTGCGTCAGTTGCCACGTGCAGGGTTACTCGCCGGCCGAGGGACTGAAGGCTGCCGGCTACGTGCCCGATTCGGCGACGATCGCGCTGCCGCGCAAGAAGGCGTCGTACGACTGCTCCAACTGCCACTACTAGGAATCGCGAGATGAGCCAGGACCCAAGCGACACGGCAGTGAGCGACCCGAAGCCCGGCGTCAGGCGACGTGACTTTCTCAAGGTGGTCGGCGTGTCGAGCGCCGCGGTGGCGGCCGTCGGATGCTACAGCGACAAGGTGGAGAAGCTCATCCCCTACGTCGCGTCGCCCGACAACACGGTTCCAGGAGTCTCCACCTACTACGCCACGACGTGCCGCGAATGCGCCGCCGGTTGCGGCGTGCTCGTCGAGACGCGTGACGGCCGGGCCATCAAGGCTGAGGGAAATCCCGATCATCCCGTGAATCGCGGTGCGCTCTGCGGCCGCGGCCAGTCGGCGTTGCAGGGCCTCTACAATCCCGATCGTTTCCGCGGCCCCATGACGCGCGAGAGCGGCAAGCTGGTGCCGGTCACATGGGAGAGGGCGCTGCAGCTGCTCTCGCAGAAACTTGGTGAAGCAAAGAGTAAAGGTCCTGCAGCCAATGCGGTCTTCATCAATCAGCACGAGCAGGGATCGTTCGGTGCGTTCCTCGATCAGTGGCTCGGCGGCTACGGCATGCCGGCGCACGTCAGCTACGACGCCGAGGCGCCGCTCTCGACGATCGCCGCGAACCGCGCGTCGTACAGCGTCGCGTGGCCGAAGCTCGACTTCGCCGCGGCGAAGGTCATCGTCTCGTTCGGCGCGGACTATCTCGACGGCTGGGGACTCTCGGTCACGCAGCAGCTCGATTTCGCCGAGGCGCGCGCGAAGCTGGAGGGCGGGCCGAAGGTCGTCTACATCGGCGCGCGCCGTTCGCTCACCGGGCTGAACAGCGACACGTGGATTCCCGCGAAGCCGGGCAGCGAGAAGGGCCTCGCCGATGCCCTCCTCGCCGCGGTCACGGGAAAGGGTGCCGGCGCGCTCACGGCCGCCGCCGCCGCCGCCGGCGTTTCGGTCGCGTCGCTCGAGTCGCTTGCCAAGGATCTGCAGTCCGCGAAGCCGAGCCTGCTGCTCGCGGGCGGCACCGGCGAAGACGGCACCGCGCTCGGCACGGTGGTGAACGATCTCAACAAGGCGCTCGGAAATGTCGGCGTGACGGTGAGGCCGAGCGATTCTTCGCTCGCCTACGAGGGGCTTTCCTCGCATTCCGCCGTGCGTGAAGCGGCCGAGCGCATGGCGGCGGGCCAGGTGTCGCTCGCGTTCGTTCGCGGTGCGAACCCTGCGTACTCGCTTCCCGGCGGGGTGAAGTTCGCCGAAGCGTTCGCGAAGGTGCCGTTCAAGGTTTCGTTCTCGAGCTATCCGGACGAAACGACGGATTTGGCGGATCTGATTCTCCCCGACAACCACTCGCTCGAGAGCTGGGGCGACGCCGAGCCGGCGAAGGGAACGCTCGGGCTGCAGCAGCCCGTGATGGATCCCGTGTTCAACACGCGGGCGACGGGCGACGTGCTCATCGCCGCGGCGAAAGGTGACGCGGCGATGGCGTCGAAGTATCCGGCGGCCGATTATCGCGCGTGGATCGTGGCGCGTGCCGGCGGGATTTCGGCAATCACGAAGGCGCTGCCGACAGGCATGATGAGCGGCTCGCCGCTCGCCGCCGCCGCGCCGAAGCCGGTCGCTGCGAAGAGTGCGGGCGCCGCGACGGGCGACTACTTCCTCCACGTCTACTCCTCGCCCGCACTCGGCGACGGACGCGGTGCGAACAAGCCCTGGCTCCAGGAACTCCCCGATCCCGTCACGAAAATCGCGTGGCAGACGGTGATCGAGCTCCACCCCGAAACCGCGACGAAGCTGGGCCTCGAGGAAGGCGAACTCGCGACAGTCGAGACGAAGCAGGGAAGCGTCACCGCGCCCGTTTATCTGTTCATCGGGCTCCGCCCTGACACGATCGCGATCGCCACGGGCCGCGGACACACGTCGTACGGTCGCTACGCCAACGGCTGCGGCGTGAACCCGATGACGCTGCTCCCGGTCGGCGAGGATTCCCGTTCGGGCGCCGTCTCGCTCGTCACGAAGGCCTCGCTGCGCAAGGCGGGCGGCGCGACCCGGCTGATCACCACCGAGGGTTCCGGCCGCCAGCACGGACGCGGCATCGCGCGGGCGCTCACCGTCGCGCAGCTCGTCGCCGGCGACACGAAGGATGAGAAGGAAACGTTCGTCGGCCAGGCGAGCAACGATTTCCTCCCGGGACTCCGCTCGCCCGTCGCGAACGATGCGCAGGGCGACCTGGGCGATCCGAAGTCGAAGGACCACGGCCAGTACGATCCGAATCACTGGAGCGGCGTCGCGAAGCGGCGATGGGCGATGACCATCGACCTCGCGCGCTGCACGGGCTGCGCGGCGTGCGTCACCGCGTGCTACTCCGAGAACAACATTCCGACGGTCGGCGCGCCGTGGCAGGGCCCGCGCGTCCTGCCCGACCGCACCGGCTTCGGCGCGAACATCACGCGCAGCCGCGAGATGGCGTGGATACGTCTCGAGCGTTACTTCGAGATCGACCGCGAGCCGAAAGACGTCGCGTTCAATCCGGAGTTCGACACGCGCGTCATCCCGATGCTCTGCCAGCAGTGCGGCAACGCGCCATGCGAGCCGGTGTGCCCCGTGTACGCGACGTACCACTCGCCGGACGGACTGAACGTCCAGGTCTACAACCGCTGCGTCGGCACGCGCTACTGCTCGAACAACTGCCCGTACAAGGTCCGCTACTTCAACTGGTTCGGCTACGGCGAGCCGAACCGCTCGCAGTACGCCTTTCCGGAGCCGCTCAACTGGCAGCTCAACCCGGACGTCACCGTCCGCGGAAAGGGCGTGATGGAGAAGTGCACCTTTTGTGTGCAGCGCATCAAGGAGGCAGAGAACAGAGCGACGCTTGAGCATCGCGAACTGCAGCCGGACGAGTTCACGGTGGCGTGCGCGCAGGCCTGCCCGTCGCGCGCGATCGTGTTCGGTGATGCGGCCGATCCCAAGTGGTCGGTCTCGAAGATGGTCAACGACGAACGCGCGTACCACGTGTTCGAGGAACTCAATACTTACACGGCCGTGGTCTACTTGAAGAAGGTGAACCACTAATGGCGACGATCGCGCGTCCCACCGACGACATGCCGCGCCCCAACATCGCGAAGGCGGGGCTGCAGCTTCCGGCGGTCAAGGACTACGAGCAGGTCGATCGCGAGATCATGGCGACGCTGCGCCCGACCAAGGGATGGTTCGCGGCGCTGACGATCGCGATCGTCTGCCTGATGATCGGCGCCGCCGCGTGGACCTACCAGATTCACGAGGGCCTGGGTGTGGCCGGCTACAACCCACCCGTGATGTGGGGCGTGTACATCGTGACTTTCGTGTTCTGGATCGGTATCGGACACGCGGGCACGCTGATCTCGGCCATTCTCTATCTGTTCCGCGCCGGCTTCCGCACCACCATCTACCGCTGCGCCGAGGCGATGACGGTGTTCGCCGTCATGACCGCGGGACTCTTCCCGATCCTGCACCTCGGACGGCCGTGGAAGTTCTTCTGGCTGGTTCCGTACCCGAACTGGCGTCTCCTCTGGCCGCAGTTCAAGAGCCCGCTTGTGTGGGACGTATTCGCGATCTCCACGTACCTCACGATATCGACGACCTTCCTGTTCATCGGCCTCATCCCCGACGTCGCGACGCTGCGTGACGCCGAGAAGAACCCGATCAAGAAGCAGATCTTCTCCGTGCTGTCGTTCGGCTGGCGCAACTCGGAGGCGGAGTGGCGCCACTTCGCCCGTGCGTACCTGTTCCTCGCCGCGTTCTCAACGCCGCTGGTGCTCTCGGTGCACTCGGTGGTGTCGTTCGACTTCGCGATGGCGCTGGTGCCCGGCTGGCACACCACGATTTTCGCGCCGTACTTCGTGGCCGGCGCGATCTTCTCGGGCATGGGAATGGTCTTCACGATCATCATCCCCATCCGGAAGTTCTTCAAGCTGCAGCACTACGTGACGCTCAACCACCTCGACGCGGGCGCCAAGCTCTGCCTGTTCACGTCGATGGTGGTCGGCTGCGCGTACATGGTCGAGTTCTTCATCGGCTGGTACGGCGCGGTGCCGGTTGAGCAGGAGTACTGGTGGAACCGGGTGTTCGGCCAGTGGTGGTGGGCCGCGTGGATCATGCTCACCTGCAACATGATCCTGCCGCTCTCGCTCTTCTCGCAGAGCCTGCGCCGCAACCCAACCTGGCTCTTCATCCTCTCGCTGTTCATCAACCTCGGCATGTGGTTCGAGCGCTTCGTCATCATCGTACCGGGCCTGTCGCACGAATACGAGCCGTGGCAGTGGAGCACGTACGTGCCGACGTTCGTCGACTACTCGATTCTGATCGGGTCGTTCGGCTGGTTCTTCATGTGGTTCCTGCTCTTCATCCGGCAGCTGCCGGTGATCGCGATCTCCGAGGTGAAGGAGATCGTGCCGCCGCGCCTGAGACGCGTGCACCCGTATGCGCCCGCGCCCGAAGGGGAGTTCGCATCCGACACACCGGGGGCCCACGCATGATTCAGGGCATGCTTGGCGCGTTCAGGGAACTGGATGCTGCGGTCGACGCCATCGAGGCGCTGAAGAAAGATCGCACCGGCGAGATCACGGTCTACACGCCGACTCCCCGTCACGAGCTGGAACACGCGGTGCATCCGCCGGTCAGTCCGGTGCGCAAGTTCACGCTCGCCGGCGGCCTTTTCGGTGCCATCGCGGGCTACTGGATGGCGATCTGGTGCTCGGAATACTGGCCGCTGGTCGTCGGCGGCAAGGCGATCTCGACCTGGATTCCCTACACGGTGTTCTCATTCGAGCTGATGGTGCTCATCGGCGGGTTGTCCACCGTCGCCGGATTGTTCATCTGCGCCGGGATCCCGCGCCTGACCATGACGGTGGGCTACGACGGCCGCTTCAGTCACGGCGAGTACGGAGTATGGGTGCAGTGCGCGCCCGAAAAACTGAAAGACGCCGAGGCGATCCTGCGCCGCTGCGGCGCGGTGGAGGTGCACGGTGCGCAATAACTCTCTGTTGCGCGTTCTCGCGCTCGCAACCTGCACGCTCTGGTTCGGCGCGTGCGACTGGTTCACGGACTTCAAGCAGCAGCCGTCGGTGCACACGTGGGGCGAGTTCTCGGCGGACAGCGCGGAGCTGAAGGGCTTCCGCGGCCAGCCCGCCGGATCGGTCGGCACGAACGGAACGCTCGTCTCGATCTACCAGGTCTCGAACTCGCCGTTGCCCCTGACGGTCGATTCGATGTCGGCGCTGCCGAACCCGGTCGCGGTCGACGATCGTTCGCTGCTCAACGGCCGCAAGTATTTCCAGATCAATTGCGCGGTGTGTCACGGCGAAGCGGGTGACGCCAACACGCCGATGAAGCAGCTCAATCCCATGTTTGGGTTCCCGCCGAGCCTCCTCACGGATCAGGCGAAGGGGCGGAGCGACGGTTACATCTGGGGGATGATGCGCAACGGCCGCGGCCTGATGCCGCCGTACAACCGCATCGAGGAAGCCGATCGCTGGGACGTCGTGAACTACGTGCGCGGCCTGCAGGGCCGGTATCCCGTGACGGTCGGCCCGGTGGGCCGCCCGGGTGAGACGGGAGACAAGCTCCCCGGCGTGACGCGCCTCGGCCCGACGGTTCCGGCCGCGTATTTCCATCCAGTCGTCGTCTCGCGCGCCGCACGTGCCGGCGGCGAGGCGAAGCAGGCGGAGATCAAGCCATGAGCCTCACCTCACCCTTCACGGTCTCGCGCGAGCGCGTCGTGAGCGCCGGCGCCAAGCAGTTGCCGCCGGTCATTCGCCCGATCTCGCTCGCGCTGGCCGCGCTCGGCCTCGCCATCTTCGTGTTCGGCGTGGCCACCGGAAACGACCGCGCGTGGCACGCGTTCCATGTGAACTGGCTGTTCTTCACGACGATCTCGTCCGCCGCGGTGATGTTCGTCGCGGTGCAGCGCATCACCACCGCTCGCTGGTCGCGCGGCATCATCCGCTTTTCCGAGGGCTTCGTCGCGTTCCTGCCGCTGGCGCTGGTCGGGCTGATCGTGATGATCGTGTTCGGCAAGAGCCACGTGTACCCGTGGTGGACGCAGCTGCCGTCGCTGCAGCACGAGAAGCAGGTCTATCTGGCGCACCGCTTCTTCGCGCTGCGCTCGATCCTGGTCTTCGCGGCGCTCGTCGCGCTGCAGCTCTGGTACGTGTGGACCTCGGTTCGCCTCGACGTCGGCGTCTCACCGGAGGGCGGGGCCAAGTGGGCGGCCGGCCTTCGCGCGAGAATGCGTGCCGGCTTTGGCGAGGAGCGTCGCGAGCTGCACAGCACGCACTCGCTGCAGGGCAAGCTCGCGGTGTTCATGACGATCCTGTTCGCGTTCGGCTGGGTGGTGCTGGCGTGGGACCAGTCCATGACGCTCGACCCGCACTTCTACAGCACGATGTATGGATGGCAGGTGTTCATGGGCGGCTGGCTCGTGTCGCTCATGGTGCTCTCCGTGCTGCTGCGCGCGTTCAACAAGTACCTGCATGCCGGCGACCTCATCACCCACGCGCATTACCACGACGTCGGCAAGCTCTGCTTCGCCTTCACGGCGTTCTGGGGCTACCTCACGTTCGCCCAGTTCCTCGTGATCTGGTATGGCAACCTGTCGGAGGAAACGCACTTCTTCACGCTGCGACTGACGCACGCGTGGAAGAACTGGACCGTCGCGACCGCCATGCTGACCTTTGTGGTGCCGTTCTTCGGCCTGCTCGGCGTGAAGGCCAAGATGTGGGCGCCGTCGATGTTCTTCTTCGCCGCGTGCAGCTTCGTCGGACTGTGGATCGCCCGCTACGTCGAGGTGTATCCGTCGGTGTATGGCGTGATGGGGAATGCGCCCTTCAGCTTCTGGGAAGCGGGCATCTTCCTCGGCTTCCTCGGCGCGTGGGGGTTCTGTTACTCCTCGTTCATGGACGCGTTCCCGAAGTTCCGTGTGGTGCTGCTCACGTCGCCGTACCGCGACGAGGTGCAGGTGCCCGTGGACCCGCGTACGATGGAGCCGCTGCCCGCGCACGAGTAGCCGGCCCGCGATTATACTTCCAGTGCCGGGGCGTTAGCTCAGCTGGGAGAGCGCTGCCTTTGCAAGGCAGAGGTCGTGGGTTCGATCCCCACACGCTCCATTTCACTTCTCTTCCGGTATGGCCGAACCCACGTCAGACTTCGCGATCGACGCCAGCGGCGTGGCACGGCGGTTCGGTTCCCGCTGGATTCTGCGCGGCGTGACGTTGCAGGTGCGCTCCGGCGAGACCGTCGGCCTGCTGGGCGCCAACGGCAGCGGCAAGAGCACCCTGCTGCGCATCTTCGGCACGCTGCTCAAGCCAAGCGCGGGAGCTGCCACGATTTTCGGGCACGACGTCGTGCGCGCCGCGGACGCGGTGCGCGAACGCATCGGGTTCCTCTCCCATGAGCCTGGGCTCTACGAAGACCTCACGGCGCGGGAGAACCTCCTGTTCGCCGCGAACATGCTGGGCATCGGTTCCGCCGATGTCGATGCGGTGCTCGCGCGCGTGGAGCTGACGTACGCGGCGAACGAGCGCGTGCGCGGCTTCTCAGCGGGGATGGAGCGCCGGCTCTCCGTGGCGCGCCTGCTGCTGTCGCGCCCGCGCCTCCTGCTGCTCGACGAACCGTACAGCAACCTCGACGCCGCGGGGATCGCGATGATGAGCGAGCTGATTTCCGAAAGCGTACGGGCGGGCGGGGCCGCGCTGGTCGTGCTGCACGAGCTCGCGCCGGCGGCGGGGATCCTGAGCCGCACCGTCACCATTCAGGACGGGCGCTGCTGATGGCCCGGAGCGACGAAAGGCGCGACCTATGTCACAGTCGGACGTGAGGAGCCCCTGATGTCATGGAAGGATGACTGGCGCCGGGTGCGCGCCATCGCGTGGAAGGATCTCACCACGGAGCGGCGGTCGAAGGCGGGCTTCAATGGCGTCGTCGCGCTCGGCGTGACGATCCTCGTATTGTTCGGCTTCGCCCTCGGTCCGGACACCCAGGCGATCCGCGACGCGGCGGCAGGCGTGCTCTGGCTCGCGGCGCTCTTCTCGGCCGTGCTCGCGTTCAATCGTTCGTACCAGGTGGAACTCGAGAGCGGCGCTCTGGAGCCGTTGCTCCTGTATCCGGGCGCGCGCTGGACCATCTTCTCGGGAAAGCTGCTCGCGAACCTCGCGTTCGTCGGGCTGATGCTGGTCATCGTCGTGATGGTCGGCATCGTGTTGTTTCAGGTGACGGTCCCTGCGGGGTGGCCGGCGCTGCTCGGCGTGCTGGCGCTCGGAGCGGTGGGGATCGTGGCGCTCGGGACCTTTTACGCCGCCATGGCGAGCCGGAGCAGGGCGCGCGAGGTGCTGTTGCCCCTGCTGCTCTTCCCGATGCTCGTCCCCGTGCTGCTGGCCGCCATCGAAGCCTCGAGGGCGCTCCTCGCCGGCGACGTGATGCACGAGGCGGGCGCGTGGGTGAAGCTTCTGGTCGCGTATGACGTCATCTTTCTGGTGGTCACGCATCTCGCCTTTGAACATGTGATCGAGGCCTGAGTCGACAATGGTATCGAGAGAACCGCCTTCGTCATGGGATCCGCCGCGCCAGGGCCGCTGGCCGTGGTTCGGCGCGTTCGCATTCCTGTTCCTGGTCGCGTCGCAGACAGTCGCGATCGTGACCTCGCCGCCCGATCGCGACATGGGCGACCTGGAAAAAATCCTGTACGTGCACGTGCCCGCCGCGTGGATCATGTCGCTGACCTTCGCGGTGGTGATGTTCTACAGCCTTCGCTACCTGTGGAAGGGGCGAGAGACCGACGATCTCGCCGCCGCGTCGGCGGCTGAGGTCGGCACGCTCTTCAACGGCCTCACGCTCCTGCTCGGCATGCTCTGGGGCAAGCCGGCGTGGGGCGTGTGGTGGGCGTGGGACGCGCGGCTCACGTCGACGCTCGTGCTCTTCCTGATCTTTGTGGGGTATCTCTCGTTGCGCGCGTTCGTCGACGAGCCCGAGCGCCGCGCGCAGTGGAGCGCCGCGGTCGGCATCCTCGGCGCGATCAACGTGCCGATCGTGTACATGTCGGTGCGCTGGTGGCGTACCCTTCACCAGGTCCAGTCGAGTCCCGATACGGTGGCCGGCATCTACGTGCTGAGTCTCAGGGCCAACGCGTTCGCATTCTTGTTCGTGATGATCTATCTCGTTCGGCGTCGCTACGAGGCGGCGTGCCTCGATCGCGCCGCCGATCACGCCGAGCAGGACGCGGCGCTCGGGGGGAGATGACGATGACGGTAAACAACTGGACGTATGTGTCGGTGGCGTATGCCGCCGTGTGGGTCGCGATCGGCGGCTACTGGCTGCACGTGCATCGCGTGCTCAAGCTCGCGCGCGCGCGCTACGAGCACGCGACCTCGCAAAGGGAGGGAGCAGCTAAATGACTGAATCGAAATCGAAGCGCCGGCCCTGGGTGATCGCCGGCGTCGTGGCGGTGGTGGCGGTCTTCGGCTGGCTGCTGTACGGCGGCCTCGACAAGAACGTGGTGTTCTTCCTGACGCCGCAGGAACTGCTCGCCAAGGGCACAGCGGGCTACGACGTGCCCGTGCGGCTCGGCGGCCAGGTGAAGCCCGGCACCGTGAAGTGGGACGACAAGACGCTCCGGCTCACCTTCGAGGTCACCGACGGCAAGAGCGACGTCGCCGTGCAGAGTTCGGGCGCGCCGCCGCAGATGTTCCGCGACGGCATGGGCGTCGTGGTCGAAGGGCGCTTTGGCCGCGATCACGTGTTCAACTCGACCGGGTTGATGGTGAAGCACTCGAACGAGTACCATCCGCCGAAGCCGGGGGAGAAGCCGCAGGAGATGTACAAGACGCTCATCAAAGGGTCCGGCTCGTGACGAGACTGCTGGCACACGACGCGATCCTGGTGTCGATGGCCGTCGTGCTGTTCGGGATCGTCGCGGTGCCAGTGGCAATGCGGACCGGACGTCGAGGGCTGCTGCCGTACGCGTTCGCCGCGGTGTACACGAACTTCTTCCTCGTCAGCGTCGCGGCGGTCGCGATGGTGTACGCGCTCGTCACGCACGACTTCTCCGTGTCGTACGTCGCGCAGGTGGGAGGCCGCGCCACGCCGCTCCTGTTTACGGTGATTTCGCTGTGGGGCGCGCTCGAGGGATCGATCCTCTTCTGGGCGTGGGTCCTCTCGATGTACGCGGCCGCGGTCGTATGGATCAACAGCCGCCGCCCCGGAAACCTCGTGCCGTATGCGGCCGCGACGCTGCTCTTCGTCTCCTTCTTCTTCGCGATTCTCCTTGTGGGGCCGGCCGATCCGTTCGGCGTGGTGTCGCCGGTGCCGCCGGACGGCCCGGGTCCGAATCCGCTGCTGCAGAACCACATCCTGATGGCGATCCATCCGCCGCTGCTCTATCTGGGCTACGTCGGGATGTCGGTGCCCTTCGCGTTCGCCGTGGGCGCGATGCTCTCGGGCGAAGTCGAGACCGACGACTGGATGCGCATCACCCGCCGCTGGACGCTCTCGGCGTGGGCGCTGCTCTCCGCGGCGATCATCGCCGGCATGTGGTGGTCGTACGAAGTGCTCGGCTGGGGCGGATACTGGGCCTGGGATCCCGTCGAAAACGCATCGTTCCTTCCGTGGCTCACCGCGACCGCCTTCCTGCATTCCGCGATGGTACAGGAGCGTCGCGGGATGCTGCGGCTCTGGAATCTCAACCTCGTCGTGGGGACGTTCCTCCTCACGATCCTCGGCACGTTCCTCACGCGATCGGGGATCGTGTCCTCGGTGCACGCCTTTACCACGGGCACCATCGGCTACTACTTCCTCGCGTTCATTGCGATCGTGATGCTCGCGTCGCTGGCCCTCGTCGCCGGCAACTCCGAGCGGCTGCGCAGCACCGGGCGCTTCGATTCGGCCGCGTCGCGCGAGACGGTGTTCCTGCTGAACAACCTGTTCCTCACCGCGTTCATGTTCACGGTGCTCACGGGCACGCTGTTCCCGCTGGTCGCCGAGGCGATCAAGGGCGTGAAAGTCAGCGTCGGCGAACCGTTCTTCAACAGGATGTCGCTGCCGATCGTCGTGACGCTGCTCTTCCTGATGGGCGTGGGGCCTGCGCTGCCGTGGAAGGCCGCATCGAAGGCGGAGCTGAAGGCGAAGCTCGTGCCGCCGGCTGCTGGAGCCGGCCTCATGCTGGTCATCGCACTCGTCGCCGGCGCGCGAAATGTCTACGCGCTGCTCGCGTTCGCGTTCGCGGGATACGCGGCATTCGCCAACCTGCGAGAATACTGGATCGGCATGCGCGCGCGCCGCATCGCGCACGGTGAAGGGTGGGGCACTGCACTCGTGCGGCTCGTGGGCGGCAACCGGCATCGGTACGGCGGCTACACGGCGCACCTTGGCGTGATCCTCGTCGCGTTTGGAATCGCGGCGTCGTCCACGTTCCGCACGGAATACGAGGCGACGATCAAGCCGGGCGAGACCATCTCGCTCTCCGGGCACACGCTTCGGCTGAAGGCGATGTGGGGGCGGGAGGAGCCGCAGCGCTCCGTGGTCGGCGCGACGCTCGAGGTCATGAACGGCTCGATGGTGAAGGGGACGATGGAGCCGCGCATGAATTTCTATCCCATGTCGCAGTCACCGGTCCCGACGCCCGCGGTGCGCAGCCGCTTCCTCGGCGATCTCTACGTGAACCTGCAGGCCTTCCGTCCCGACGGTTCGAACGCGACGATTCGCGTCATCTATGAACCGCTCGTGCCGTGGATCTGGTTCGGCGGCGGCGTGGTGGTCTTCGGCGCGCTCATCGCGATCTTCCCGACGGGGAGGCGGACCGACGCATGAACTGGAAACGCGCGACGATCGCGGCGGCGTGCGTCGTACCGCTGATCATCCTCTTCGGCTACGGCCTGACGCGCGATCCGAAAGACATTCCGTCGCCGCTTCCGGGTCACGAGGCGTCGCCGTTCGCGCTCGCCGTCTTCGCGCCCGGCCAGCCGCCGCTCAATCGCGCGCCGGGCGACACCGTGCGCCTGGCGGAGCTGAAAGGCCAGGTCGTGGTGCTCAACTTCTGGGCGTCGTGGTGCCTGTCCTGCCGCGACGAACACCAGATCCTCTCGGAGACCGCGAAATCGTACGCCGGAAAACCCGTCCACTTTCTCGGCGTTCTCTACAATGACGAACCCGGGAACGGCACGCAGTGGATCGAGCAGATGGGCGGGCAGAGCTATCCGTCGGTCACCGATCCTGGGGCCCGAACCGCGATCAACTACGGATTGTACGGAGTGCCGGAGACGTATTTTCTCGATGCCAGCGGACGGATCGCGTACAAGGCGACGGGCCCGGTCAACGAGCGGCTCATTCGGCATGTCGTCGATTCGCTGATGGCGGTCGCCGCAAAGTGACGCGGCTGCTCGCTGCCTTCGCGTTCGCTGCGCTCGGCGCCCTCGGCGCGGTTCAGCAGTCGCCGGCGGATTCGGTTCTCGAAGCCCGCACCGCCGAAGTCGCAGCGCAGCTTCGATGCCCGGTGTGCCAGGGGCTGTCCATTCAGGATTCGCCGTCGGAGCTGTCGCAGCAGATGCGGTCGGTGGTGAAGGATCAGCTGAGGGCGGGGAAGAGTCCGGATGAGGTCAAGGCGTATTTCATTTCGAAATACGGGGAATGGATTCTCCTCGAGCCGAAGCCGAAGGGATTCAATGTTCTGGTGTACCTGATGCCGGTTCTGTTGGTCGTGATCGGCCTCGGATGGATTGTTGTGGCAGTTCGCAAATGGACACGGCCGCCGGATTCACCGGCGTAGCATTCCACCACTCAACCGGTCCCTGCTCGTCCCTGGACCTCGGAACCTCATGCCTCCTCGCATCCCCGCTTCCGGCGAAACCGCTCCCGACTTCACTCTGGTCACCACCACCGGCCAGCCGGTGACCCTCTCGAGTTTCCGGGGCGACAAGAACGTCCTGCTCGCGTTCTTCCCGCTCGCCTTCACCAATACCTGCGCCGCCGAGCTCGCCAGCTTCACGGAGGACTACGCCGCGTTCGAGTCGCAGGGGGTCGTCGTGATCCCGATCAGCGTGGACGCGGTGCCGAGCCTGAAGGCGTTCAAGGAGAAACTCAGCATCGGCCCCGAGCTCGCGAGCGATTTCCGTCGCGACACGGCGCGCGCGTACGGCGTGTTGAACGAAGAGAAGTTCTTCGCGAACCGGTCGTATTTCCTGATCGACAAGCAGGGCGTCGTCCGCTGGTCGCACGTCGAAAAGCTCAACGGCGAAAAGCGCGCGAACTCCGAGATTCTCGCGGAGATCGCAAAGCTGCCCGCTTGATCGATCCGGTCGAACAGCTCGCCCGCGCGGACAAGTGGCAGTTGGGCGCGGGCGACGGCACGCTGTTCGCGCCCGCGTTCCCGCGCTGGCTCGATGTCCCGGGATTCTGGGACGGCGCGAATGTCCTGCGGCGCGGAGTCGCGCCGTTGTTCACGGTAACGGTTCTCGACGACGAGGGGCGTGAGATCGCCGCCCGCGTCACCGCGCGCCGGTGGACGCCGGCCGAGCTGACGCTGCAGTACCGGTTCGGTCAGGGCATCACCGCGACCGAAGTCCGCACCGTGCATCCAGGCGGCATTTTCGTGTCCGAGTGGAGATTCGCGGCGTACCGGCCGGAGCGAATCCATCTCGTGGCGTGGACGGCCCAGCGCGCATCGCGTGTCGAACGCGGGTCGGCGCGGTGGAATGGGGCGCTCCAGTTCGTCGTCGCGGCCAAGACCAACGAAGCGGACGCGTCGGCGTTGCGGGTGCGCGCCGAGCTCGCGTGCGTAGGTGGCGCGGCGTCGTGGAGCGCGACGTGGAGCGAGGGCAAGATCGCCGAGCCGGCCTGGGAGTTCACCCCGTTCGTCGAGCAGTGGCGCGGAGGAGTGCTGCCGAAGGTTGTGCGCGCAGACACGGATGCGCCGGAAGGAGGGACGTTTTTCGCGGCGGTGCATCGGGCGCTCGAGGTGGAGTACGCGGGAGCGTCGGCGACGTTCGCGATGCGTCTCGTGCCGGGTGACGACGCCGCGCGAGAGGGGGACACCACGCCCTCGGGGGCGCGACTGGGCACGTTCGGTGGAGCGAGTCGCAAGAGATGGAGTGACTACTTCGCCTCGCTGCCGACGTTCCGCTGCTCGGATCCCTACATCGAATCGCTCTACTGGTATCGCTGGTACGTGCTGCGGATGAACGCGCACGCGCCCGCGGCGGGCGCGGCGAACGCGGTGGGGAGGGTGCGCGAGCTGCGGTGGAGCGGGGATGCGGCGGGCGCGCGCGAAATTATCCGCGAGTTCCTCGAGCAACCCGTGGCGGCGGATTGGGGATCGGGGCTGAGTGCGCTCGGCGCGGTGTGGCCCGACGAAGCGTTCGTTCGGGAGGTCTATCCCAAGGCTGTCGCGGCGGCGGAGTGGCTTTCCGCCGAACGCGATCGGGAAGAGAGCGGATTGTTCGACATGGCCCGCGACGACCCTTCGCTCGAGCTGCGCAGTGCCGATGCCCGGACCGGCCGGATCAAGGGGACGGAGGCTGCCGTGTACGCGTATCTGCTCTACCGGTGGCTCGAGCGCTCCGCGCCCGACGCGGATGGACCGCGATGGACACGACTGGCGGAGCGGACACGGACTTCCGTGCGCGAGAAGATGTGGAACGGGTCCGCGGGGATGTTCAGCGACGTCGATGCGAAGACCCATGCGCACATGGGGGTGAAGCACGCGCGGTGTTTCCTGCCGTATCGCACCGACATCGTCGATGCCGAGCACCTCGCGGGGCTCGAGAAGCATCTGCTCGATCCCGCGGAGTTCTTCTCGGCGTTTCCGGTTCCGTCGCTCTCCGCCGACGATCCGCGGTTCAGCGCGGAAGGCGAGTGGAAATCGCGGCGTGCCGGGGATCCGTGGAACGGGCGCAGTCATCCCGAGGTGAACGCGGAGGTCGTCGACGCCCTCGCACACGTCGCGCGGACGCACGCGCCGCATCTTCGCGCCCAGGCGGCGACGCTGCTGCGCCGTTTCGTGCGCATGATGTTCCACGATGGCGAACTGCACCGGGTGAACTCGCACGAGCACTACAGCCCGCTAACCGGACATGCATCCGTATATCGCGGAGCGGACGATGTGCAGCATGCGTGGCTGAACGACCTGATCATCCGGCATGTCATCGGGATCGACGCAGGAGATCAGGGCCTGACGATCGATCCGCTGCCGTTCGGCCTCGAGCACGCCGAGATCACGGGAGTCCGCGTTCGCGGCCGAGTGGTCGACGTTCTCATCGAAGGACAGGTGATCACCGTGACCATCGACGGCGTGAAATCCGTGGGTGCGCTCGGAACTCCGATGGTTTTCGCAACACCGTCAGCGGGTTGACACTGGCGCATGTCGGACGGACGTGCGCCAATACTCGGTCCTCCACCGCTCGCACCGTTCGGTCATCTTGTCCGGCGAACGCCGCGCGCGTACCTTCACGGACCGTGAGTTCCTCCCTCGCCGCGTCGCCCGCCGGTTCGCATCCGTCCCCGCCGTCCCGGGGACTCCCGGCGCTTGCCGCGATCATCGCCGAACTCGCGTCGAATCAGCCGCTCGAGGAGCGCGTCGCGCGGTCGCTCGAATCGCTCCGGGTGGTTCTCGGCGTGCCGGAATGCGCGATCTGGCTGCATTCCAGGGACGGACTCGTCCGCTCATGGGGAGCCGGCGATCCGATCATCACTGCGACGCAGGTTCACGCGCGGCTCGCGCATCCGGAGCCGGTGCAGGATTCGGTCCTCGTCGTGGGGATCGGCTCGGGCGACGGCCAGGCCGGCGCGCTCACGATGCGGCTGACGCACGAACTGAATGACGAGGAATCGCTGCTCGTCACCGCCGTCGCGAATCTCCTCGGCCCCGAGCTCGCGCACGCGGCGAAGAATCGCCAGCTCGAGGACGAAGTCGAGGCGCGCACCGCCGAGATCAATCGCGAGCGGATCTTCACCGAGAAGATCATCGACTCGCTGCCGCTCGGCCTGTACGTGATCGACCGCGAGTATCGCATTCAGGCGTGGAATCGCAAGCGCGAAACAGGCATGCAGGGCGTCTCGCGCGAAGAGGCGATCGGCCGGACGATCTTCGAGATCCTGCATCGCCAGCCGCCCGAGATGCTGCGGCGTGAGTTCGACGATGTGTTCACGACCGGCCGCATCCAGGAATACCAGATGGAATCGCTCGCCACCGGCGAGCTCCGCACCTATCGCATCACCAAGATCCCGATGCGCCTCGGCGATTCGGCGGTGACGCACGTCATCACCATCGGCGAGGACGTCACCGACTGGAAGGAAGCGCAGCAGCGGTTCGCGCAGGCCGAGAAGCTCGCGGCCATCGGGCAGCTCGCCGCCGGCGTGATGCACGAGATCAACAACCCGCTCGCGACGATCGCCGCGTGCGCGGAGAGCCTCGGCTTCAAGCTCGAAGACGTGAAGAAGGCCGGCAGCGCGATCCCGACCGACGCGAACGAGTATCTGCAGATCATCGACAACGAGGTCTCACGCTGCAAACAGATCGTCGATGGCCTGCTCGACTTCAGCCGGCCCAAGCAGGCGCTGAAGGAGCGCGTCAGCCTCAACGACGTCATCGAGCGGACGTTGCTGCTGCTCAAGCATCACGTGCGCTTCAAGAGGCTTACGGTGATCACCGAGCTCGACGCCGACCTCGCGCGCGTGCCGCAGGCGAACAACGAGCAGCTCGTGCAGATCTTCATGGCGCTCCTGCTCAACGCGATGGACGCCGTCGGCGATCGCGGACAGATCACGATTCGCACCCGCCGCGGGACGACTCCCGACGAGGGCGTGATCGCCGAGGTCATCGATCAGGGGCACGGCATCGCGCGCTCGGAGCTCTCGAAGATCTTCGAGCCGTTCTATACGACGAAGGCGCCGGGTCGCGGCACCGGACTCGGACTTTCGATCTGCTACGGCATCATCCAGGAACACGGCGGCCGGATCGAGGTGGACAGTGCACTCGGCCAGGGGAGCACCTTCCGCGTGCTGCTGCCGACCGTGGAGCGCCGGTGACCGGCGAACAGCCGATCCGCGTCCTCATCGCCGAGGACGAAGCCAATCTCGGCGAACTGCTCCAGAGCTATCTCGCGGGCCGCGGCCACAAAGTCACGGTGACGCTCGACGGGCGCGCCGCGCTCGACGCCCTCCACTCGCAGCCGTTCGACGTCGCGCTCCTCGACATCGTGATGCCGAAGCTCGACGGCCTCGAGGTGCTGCGCCAGGTGCGCGAGAATCCCTCGCCGCCCGAGTGCATCATCATCACCGGCAACGGCACGGTCGACACGGCGATCGCCGCGATGAAGTTCGGCGCGTACGACTACGTCTCGAAGCCGTATCGCCTGGCCGAGATCGACGTGCTCGTGCGGCGCGCGTGGGAGAAGCGGAGGCTCACGAGCGACAACCTGCGGCTCAGCACGCGGCTCTCGCGTGTCGATGCCGCACGCGATTTCACCTCGGTGTACGCGCCCATGCAGGCCGTGCTCGCGCTCGCGCGGCATGCGGCGCTGGGTGAGGCGCCGGTGCTGATCACGGGCGAACCCGGCACGGGCAAGAACGAGCTCGCGCGCTACATCCACGCGCACTCGTCGCGCACCACGGGCCCGCTCGTGGACGCGGTCTGCGCCGCGATGACCAGCGGCCACGCCGCGGTCGACCTGTTCGGCATGGAACGTCCTAAGGACGACGAGCCGTCGGGCGGAGTGACGGCGGCGATCGGGCTGGTCGAATCCGCGGCCGGCGGCACGCTCGTGCTCGCCGACGTGCAGCTGCTCGATCCGCCAGCGCAGGCCGCGCTCGCGGAAACGCTGGCGGAAGGATCGTTCCGGCGGGTGGGCTCGCAGCACCGGATCGAGACCGAAACGCGATTCATCGCGACCGCCGGAGCGGACCTCCCCGCGGCGGTGCGCGCCGGATCGTTCCGCGCCGACCTGTTCGATTCGCTTGGCCACGTCAGCATCGCGCTGCCGCCGCTCCGCGAGCGCTCGGTGGACATCGCGATCCTCGCGCAGGCGTTTGTGCGTGAGTTCGGCGGGCTGAGGGGGCCGTCGCTGGCCTCCGAGGCCATTGAAGCACTGCAGGATTATTCGTGGCCCGGAAACCTCCGGGAGCTGCGCAACGTGCTCGAGCGCGCGGTGCTGCTCGCGGGCGGCGGGATCATCCACGCGCACGACCTGCCGCTCCCGGCGGCGGTGCGCTCCGGTTCGTCCGCGGACGATGCGCCGCTCGCGCTGCAGGAAGTCGAGCGCCGCCACATCGCGGCCGTGCTGCAGCGCACCAGCTGGCACCAGGGCAAGGCCGCGAGCCTCCTCGGCATCTCGGCGAAGACCCTCTACCGGAAGATTCGCGAGTACCGCTTCGAGCGGCCGGCTGGTGTCGGAGCCCCGTGAGAGTCCTCGTGATCGAGGACGACCCGACGGTCGGACAGTTCGTGAAGCGCGGGCTCGAGGAACAGCGCTGGAGCGTGGATCTCGTCGCCGACGGTGAGGAGGGTGAGTCGCTCGCGCGCAGCCAGCCGTACGATCTCGTCGTGCTCGACATGCGGCTGCCCGGGCGGTCGGGGCTCGAGGTGCTGCGCAATCTCAGGGCGCGCGGATTCGAGCGTCCGGTGCTCGTGCTCACGGCGCAGGACGCCGTCGACGCGAAGGTCGAGACGCTGCGGGCCGGCGCCGACGACTACGTCACCAAGCCGTTCGCGTTCGAGGAACTGCTCGCCAGAATCGAAGCACTCGCGCGCCGCCCGCGCGTGCTCGCCACGCCGGTCCTGAAGGTCGCCGACCTCGAGGTCGACCTCGACGCGCGCGAAGTGCGCCGCGGCGGTGTGCTCGTGGAACTCACGCCGAAGGAGTTCCTCGTCCTCGAGTACCTCTGCCGCCACAAGGGCCGCGTGATGAGTCGCACGCTGATCACCGAATACGCGTGGGGCTACCACTTCGATCCCGGCACGAATATCGTGGACGTCGTGATCAACCACCTGCGCAAGAAGATCGACTCCGGGAAGGGAAAGAGGATGATCACGACGGTGCGCGGGGTGGGTTACGTGATCAAGGAGTAGGGGGCGACAGCGCATGGCATCGATCCGCACGCGCATCACCGCGAGCTACGCGCTCGCGTTCGCGGGGACGATGTTCGCGTTCTCCGCCGTGGTGTGGGCGGAGCGCCGCGACGTGGCGCAGCAGGACCTTCGCGATCGCGCGATCACCGTCGCCGATCTCGGCATCCGGATCCTCCGCCAGGCCGGCGTCGGGAACGAGTCGATGACGATCCGGACCGACTCGCTCATCGGTCGCGAACTCACGACGCGCTACAAGGCACAGCTCGACGTGCTCCCGGGATACGTGATCATCGGCGACGCGACGCACGCGGTGTACGAGTCGCCCGCCGTTCGCGCGCTCAGCGAAAAGGACTCCACGAACCTCACGGCCGCCGCGTTCAGCCTGACCGTGAAGACGGACGCGCTCGTGGACCTCGACGACGAGCGCACGCAGATCCTGCTCGTCGTGCGCTTCGATTCGCTCTCGGCTCCGCCGTCCGTGCGCCGCGTCGTTGCGGGCGTATCGACTCAGCCGCTCGCCATCGCGGGCGCGCAGGTGCTGTTCCTCTCGTTCGTCGTCGCGCCGATCATCCTGCTGATCTCGGCCGTCACGGCGTGGACGCTCGCCGGCCGCATGCTGCAGCCGATCGACCAGATGGTGAACGACGTCGAGGCGATCAGCGACGGGCGCTCGCTGCATCGCAGAATTCCCGTCGAGGACCTGGGTGACGAAATCGGCCGCCTCGGCACGACACTCAACGCGATGATCGGCCGCCTCGAGACGAGCTTCGCCGCCCTCCGCCGGTTCACCGCCGACGCCAGCCACGAACTGAAAACCCCGCTCACGGTTCTCCGCGCGGATATCGAACGGGCGATGACCACCCGGCAGGGCAGCACCGACCAGCTCGTCGCGCTCGAAGAAGGCCTGCAGGAAACCACCCGCATGGCCGACCTCGTGGAATCCCTTCTCACGCTGGCGCGCGCCGACGAAGGCCGGTTCGACCTGCATCGCGAGCCCGTCGAGATGGAACCGCTCGTGCGGGAGGTCGCCGAGACCGCGAATATCCTCGGCGAGGCGGCCGGCATTCTGGTCTCGGTGCCGGTCCTGCAGCACGTGACCGTCCTCGGCGACCGCGTCCGCCTCCGCCAGCTCTTCCTGAATCTCGTGACGAACGCGATCAAGTACACCGCGAAAGGCGGCAAGGTCGAGCTCACCCTCGAATCCACCGACGGCGGGGCGGTCTTCACGGTGAAAGACACCGGCATCGGAATAGCCGGCGCCGATCTCCCGTTCATTTTCGACCGTTTTTGGCGCGTCGACCGCGTGCGATCACGTGGCGGCGAGCGAGGGGGCGTGGGCCTCGGCCTCGCGATTTCGCAATGGATCGCCCAGGCCCACGGCGGGTCGATCAATGTCGCTTCGAGACTGGGTCGCGGCAGCAGTTTTGCGGTGACCATTCCTGCACTTCCGATCGCGGACGGCAGTCGGCAGACGACGGACGGCGGTTAACTGCCCTCCGCTGTCCGCCGTCCCAACTGCAGTCCGTCTTCTGCCGTCTGCCGACCGACTTCAAGTTCTAACTTCGCGTTAAGCGAATCTTAATGAAAATCCCTATCGACGGCGTGTATGGAACAATAGGTTCTCTCCCATCGCACCCGCTCGCAGTCCGAGTCCACCAGTAAGACGGGGTACGGACATTGTTCAACAATCTGCTCGAGTCCAAGGCTAAAAAGCAGAAGTCGCCTGGCGGCATGGTCGTCAGCGCGATCCTCCACGTGCTCGTGATCTTCCTTGCCATTCAGGCCACGCTGAGCGCGGGCCAGAAGAAGGAGAAGCGCGAAGAAAAGGTCGACTTCGTCGAAGTCAAGAAAGACGAGCCGCCTCCGCCGAAGGAGAAGGCGCCCGAGGTCATGGTGGCGCCTCCGCCGAAGGGGTTCCAGACGCTCACCGCTCCGGTGAACATTCCCGACGTCCTCCCCGACATCGACCTCAGCAAGAAGGTCACGAACGAGGCGGACTTCACGGGCAAGGGCGTGGCGGGCGGCCGCGAGAAGGGCATCGTCGGCGCTGCTCCGGTCGAGAACCAGACCTACTTCGAGTACCAGGTGGAAAAGCCGGTGATGGCCGTCAATGGCTCTCCGACGCCGCGTTACCCGGACATCCTGAAGTCGGCTGGCGTCGAGGGCGAAGTGGTCGTCGCGTTCGTGGTGGACACCACGGGCCGCGCCGACGTCTCGTCGCTCAAGATCCTCAAGTCGACCCACGAACTGTTTTCCGCGGCGGTGAGGACGGCGCTCCCCACCATGCGTTTCCTCCCGGCCGAGGTGGGCGGAAAGAAAGTGAAGCAGCTCGTGCAGCAGCCGTTCGTGTTCAACATCATCAAGTAACCCGCGTTACCCCGCGCCTTTCATTTCACGCGTCAGGAGCTGAGAAATGCAGATTTCATTGACCCAGATGTTCGCTTCGATGGGCGGCTTTGCGAAGGGCATCGTGTATACGCTGCTCGTGATGTCGCTATACTCGCTCACGATCATGATCTCCAAGTGGTTCTACCTGCGTTCCGCGCAGGCGCAGACCCGCAAGTTCGCGCCCGAGTTCTCGCAGTTCCTCGAGGAGGACAACCTCACGGAAGCGATCAACCTGGCGCAGAGCTACAAGAAGTCGCACGTCGCCCGTGTGCTCGGCAACGCCCTCGCTGAAATCAAGCCGCTGATCCAGGACGGTTCGGTGACGGTCGCCGACATCAACTCGGCGGAGCGCGCGGTCGAGCGCGAAATGCTGATGACGATCGTGCTCATCAAGCGCGGGCTGGGCGTGCTGGCGACGGTCGGCGCGACGGCTCCGTTCGTCGGACTTCTCGGAACCACGATGGGTATCGTCAACGCCTTCGAAGGCATGGCGGCGGGCGGCGGCGGATCGATCAGCTCGATCGGCGCTGGCGTCGCGGAAGCACTGATCACGACGGCGTTCGGTCTTCTCGTCGCAATCCCGGCGGTGTGGGCGTACAACTATTTCCAGACGAAGGTCGACAACATCACGGCGGAAATGACCTACTCGTCGAAGGAAATGATCGACTACTTGATCAAGGGTGTGTCCGGTGAGTTCGGCCGCTCGCGCTTCACGCGTGAGTTCAACACGGCCGCGCAGAACGCCGGCAAGTCTGCGGTCTGAGCTGACCCCCCTCGCAGCATAAGGAGCACTTCCGATGTCGATGTCCATGGGAGGGGGCGGTGTAAAGGCGGAGCCGAACGTCACGCCGATGATCGACGTGATGCTCGTGCTGCTGATCATCTTCATGATCGTCATCCCCGCACTGAATGCCGGCTTCAACGCGATTCCCCCGCAGGCACAGAACCTCAAGCCGCACCCCGAGGAAGAGCAGGATCAGGTGCTCGGAATCGACAAGGACGGCCAGTACTACCTGAACAAGAAAGCGCTGCCAAACGCGGATCTCGGTGACAAGCTCAAGGAGATCTACGACCGCCGCACGGCCGATAAGATCATGTATGTAAAGGCGCACAAGGAGCTGAAGTACGAAAAGGTCATCGACGCAATCGACGTCGCCGCGCATTCCGGCGTGCGCGTGGCCGGCATGATCTCCGATCCGATCCCGGGCACGAAGTCGACGGTTGAAGGCGACAACGTGCTGCAGGAAGGCATGAAGAAGGGAGGGAAGCCCTAATGGCGATGTCAGCAGGCGGCAATGAAGGGCTCAAGAACGAGCCCAACGTCACGCCGATGATCGACGTGCTCCTCGTGCTGCTCATCATCTTCATGATGATCATCCCGCTGAGCCGGAAGGCCATCGACGTACAGCTTCCCGATCCGACGCCGACGAAGGAACCGCCGAACGCGAAGCCCGACCAGATCGTGCTCGAGGTGCTCCCCGGTCCGACGTTCGCTATCAACAAGGCGCCGGTAGACAAGGCGAACCTCGGTGCGCGGTTGAAAGAGATCTACGATCCGCGTCCGGTGAAGATCATGTTCCTCAAAGGCGATCCGGAAGTCACCTATCAGGATGTGATTTTCGCGATGGACCAGGCGCGCGGCGCCGGCGTGAAGGCCATCGCCACGGTGCCTAAGGGTGCGGCGAAGTAGAAAAGATCAGCGGTTCTTTCAGGAAGTGATGCGACGGACGAACCTTTTGGGGTTCGTCCGTCGTATCATTAGGGGACATGACGCCAGGAACCTTTGATCGAGAATCCCGTGAGCGGCCGCGGTATCGCGGCCCGGTGGGAATGCCGCTCCCGAAGCAGTCCAGCTTCGGGGGCTCGTTGGGGTCCCTCCTGGTCCACCTGCTGATCATTCTGTTGCTCATCGGTCCGTGGTGGGCGACGAACGTGATAGAGCAGAAGATGGGCGGAGGCGGTCCCGGCCCCGCCGGCGGCGGTGGCGGCGGCAACAACGGCTCCGGCGGAGTGGTGCAGGAGCGCACGCGTTTCGTGCAAGTCCAGCCGCCCACGCCTCCTCCGCAAGTGAAGCAGCCGCAACTCGTGGTGCCGCCGGTCATCAAGCCGCCGCCGCCGGAACAGCCGAAGCCCGAGCCGCCCAAGGCTACGCCCGCACCCCAAACAACGAAGGACGCGAGCCAAGTGGTGGGCACGGGCGGCGGCTCGGGCCACGATGGCACGGCCGGCAACGGCCCAGGCACGGGCGGCGGCGTCGGCTCGGGTGACGGCACCGGCCGCGGATCCGCGAACGGCCCCGGCACGGGCGGTGGAGCCGGGCGGACCTACCCTCCGACGGTCACGAACTTGGCCATCCTCCCGATCCCTGTCCCCTCCAAGGTCCGTCCGTACAAGCTCATCGCCTATTTCGATGTAGACGAGAGGGGGAACACGACTCTTCTGCGCTGGAATGCGTCGCCGGACCGAGACTACAACAGGAAGATCGAGGCGATGCTGAAGGAAGTGAAGTTCCGGCCAGCCGTTAAGTGGGACGGCACTCCCGTTCGCGACACGACCTGGATTACTGCGGAAGCTCCATAGGGCTTTAGGGTCTGCGCGCGCGGTCGGGCTCGGTGGTATCGCTGCGTCGGGCTCCGCTCGTTTAATGCTTCGAGCCGCGCGCTGCGCACGCGAATCTCTCGCTACTCGCTGAGCCCGCCTCCGCGACACCACCGATCCCTCCCTGACCGAGCGCACGCTTGAGGGATGGCTTCAGCGATTCCGACGGGACCGACCGCGGCGCGCATCGTCCAGACAAACGAAGAAAGACGACGAAATTCTCTTCCGTAACCCAGTCACCGCAGTAACTTTCCCCGCTTATGTCATCCCCCGACACAGGCGCGAAACCGCAGTTCGTCAAAGCCCTCACGCTGACCGACGCCACGATGCTCGTGGCCGGCTCCATGATCGGTTCCGGCGTCTTCATCGTCGCCGCCGACATGGGGCGGACGCTCGGGTCGCCGGGATGGCTGCTGATTGCGTGGATCCTGACGGGGATCATCACGGTCCTCGGCGCACTGGCCTATGGCGAACTCGCGGCGATGTATCCGCGCGCCGGCGGGATGTACACGTTCCTTCGTGAATCGATGAGCCCTCTTATGGGCTTTCTGTATGGTTGGACGCTGTTCGTCGTCATTCAGACCGGTACGATCGCGGCCGTCGCCGTCGGATTCGGGAAGTTCCTCGGCGTTCTCTGGCCGGCAGTCACGGCGGACACGTATTCGTGGTTCCCGCACACGACGCTGCACACGTCCGATGGGTCGGCGATCGACCTCGGGCTCTCGCCGCAGCGGCTCGCCGCCCTGGTCACGATCTGGGTGCTCACCTGGATCAACCTGCGCGGCGTGAGGGAAGGGAAGCTCGTGCAGACCACGCTCACGGTCATCAAGACCGTTTCGCTCGCGGCGCTCGTGCTGCTGGCCCTGACGATCGGCCGCAATCCAGCAGCGGTCACGGCGAACTTCGGGGCGAACTGGTTCGCGGGTTCGCCGCAGTGGAGCTCGCTGTTCGTCATCACGTTCGGATCGGCGCTCGTCGGCTCGCTCTTCTCGGCCGACTCGTGGCATTCGCCCACGTTCGCTGCAGCTGAGGTGCAGAACCCGCAGAAGAATCTCCCGCGCGCACTGCTCCTCGGCACGGTGCTCGTTTCCGCGCTCTACATCCTCGCGAACCTCGGCTACCTGAGCGTTTTGCCGCTGCATGGCGCCGCCGACGGCGCGACCGTCATCGCGCGCGGCATCGATCACGCCACGAACGATCGTGTGGCCACCGCCGTGATGGAGTACATCTTCGGCGCGAACGGTGCGGCGATCATGGCGTGCGCCATCCTGATCTCGACGTTCGGCTGCAACAACGGCCTGATCCTCTCCGGCGCGCGCGTCTACTACGCCATGGCGCGCGACGGGCTGTTCTTCCAGAAGGCGGGCGTGCTGAGCAGGAACTCGGTCCCCGCCTTCGCGCTCATCGCGCAGTCGGTGTGGACGAGTCTCCTCTGCCTCACGGGCACGTACAACCAGCTGCTCGACTACGTGATCTTCGCGGCGCTGCTCTTCTATGCGCTGACGACGATCGGCCTGTTCATCCTCCGCGTCAAACGGCCGGATGAGCCCCGGCCGTATCGCGCCGTAGGATATCCAGTGCTCCCGGCGCTCTACATCCTGTTCGCGAGCGGCATCGCCATCACGCTGCTCGTGGCGGACAAGACCCGCGTCCAGGCGCTCTCGGGCCTCGCGCTCGTGGTGCTCGGCGTGCCGGTCTATTACCTCTGGCGGCGCGGCGGGACATCGCCCGCAGCCAGTTGAGTTCGTCGTTTCGTTCCCGCAGTCGCAGGGCTATCAGCCTGCCGTCTGCCCCCTGCCATCCGTCATCCGTCTTATAACATGCAGCCGTCGCAGTCCACACTCATCACAATCATCCTCGGCGCGAGCATCGGTGCGCTCGTCTTTGCCGTCGGCCTCGCGAAGTGGGTCCTCGCGCGCCCGACCGGCACTCCCGAGATGCGAAAAATCTCCGACGCGATTCAGGAGGGCGCCGAAGCCTACCTCGCGCGTCAGTACAAGACGATCTCGGTGCTCGCGGTGCTCGTGGCCGCGCTGCTCGCGGTCGGCTACGGCTTTCTGCGCAAGAGCGCGCCGAGCGATCCGGTCGGCAGCAGCACCGCGCTCGCCATTTATATCACGCTGTCGTTCCTGCTCGGCGCGCTGAGCTCCGGCATCGCGGGCTTCATGGGCATGTGGGTCTCGATCCGCGCGAACATCCGGGTGGCGGCCGCGGCGACGTCGTCGCTCAATGCGGCGCTGCAGACGGCGCTGCGCGGAGGTGCGGTGTCGGGTCTGTTCACCGTCGCCATGTCGCTCCTCGGCGTGGGCGGTCTCTTCGCGATTCTTTCGATGCTCGCGCCGGCCGGCGACACGCTGTGGGCCACGAAGATTCCGTTCCTGATCGTCGGCTATGGCTTCGGCGCGTCGTTCGTCGCGCTCTTCGCGCAGCTCGGCGGCGGCATCTACACCAAGGCCGCTGACGTCGGCGCGGACCTCGTCGGAAAGGTCGAAGCCGGGATTCCCGAAGACGATCCGCGCAATCCCGCGGTGATCGCGGACCTCGTCGGCGACAATGTGGGCGACTGCGCGGGCCGCGGCGCCGACCTGTTCGAGAGCACCGCCGCCGAGAACATCGGCGCGATGATCCTCGGCGTGGTGCTGTACAAGAGCTTTGGCGTGGCGGGGATCCTGCTTCCGCTCGTGATCATGTCGTTCGGCCTCGTCGCCTCGATCATCGGCATCATGTCGGTTAGCACGAAGGAAGACGCCGACCCGATGGACGCGCTGAACCGCGGCTACTACCTCACCGCCGCGCTCGTGTCCGTCGGCATCTTCTTCGCGTGCAAGTGGCTGCTCGTGTCCGACGCCGCGCCGGACGCGTGGTGGCACTTCTTCCTCTGCGCGCTGGTGGGCGTCGCGACGTCGATCGCGTTCGTCTTCATTACGCAGTACTACACGGAACAGCGGTATCGCCCGGTGCAGACGATTGCGGACGCATCGCGCACGGGCCCGGCGACGAACATCATCATGGGTCTCTCGGTGGGCATGGAGTCCACCGTGATGCCGGTGATCACGATCGTCATCGCGCTGGTCTCGAGCTTCATGATCGGGCGCGCGAGCGGCATCATGATCGACGGCGAGGCTGCGGGCGGCCTGTTCGGCACCGCGGTCGCGACCATGGGCATGCTCGGCACGTGCGGCTACATCCTCGCGATGGACGTGTTCGGGCCGATCACGGACAACGCCGGCGGCATCGTCGAGATGTCGAAGCAGCCGGAGAGCATTCGCGAGAAGACCGACCGTCTCGATTCGGTTGGCAACACCACGAAGGCGCTCACGAAGGGCTACGCCATTGGATCGGCGGCCCTCGCGGCGTTCCTGCTCTTCTCGGCGTATCTCGACGAAGTTCGCAACTACAACAACGGCGTCCGCATGCACGTCGACCTGAGCAAGCCGCAGGTCTTCGGCGCGGCGCTGCTCGGCGGCATGCTCGTGTTCTGGTTCTCGTCGCTCGCGCTCACGGCCGTGTCGAAGGCCGCGCAGAGCGTGATCACCGAAGTGCGCCGCCAGTTCAAGGAGCGTCCCGGGATCATGCTGGGCACCGAGCAGCCCGACTACGCCACGTGCGTGGACATCGTGACGGTCGGGGCACTGAAGGCGATGGTGCTCCCGGGCGCGCTGGTTCTCATTTTCCCGATCGCCGTCGGCCTGATCTTCAAGGCGCTCGGCGGTGACGATCACCTGCTCGGCGCCGAGGCGGTGGCCGGCTTCCTGATGATCGCGACCGTGGTGGGAATCCTGATGGCCGGATTCCTGAACAACGGCGGCGGCGCCTGGGACAACGCCAAGAAGTACATCGAGACCGGCGTGTACGGCGGCAAGAAGTCCGACGCGCACAAGGCGGCGGTGGTGGGCGACACGGTTGGCGATCCGTTCAAGGACACGGCGGGCCCGTCGCTGCACGTGCTGATAAAATTGCTCTCGACGATCACGCTGGTGCTTGCACCGCTGTTCATCTAACCCGATGGAAGATCGAAGATGGAGGATGGAAGGCTTTCGCGTGAGAACTGACGTCCATCTTCCATCTTCCATCTTCCATCCGCCTTCTGAGCAATGAAAACTCTCTTCGGCAGAAAGCCCATCGCCGATCTCATGGCCGAGAGCGAGACCAGCGGCCTGCGCCGCGAGCTCGGCGTCGGTGATCTGGTGATGTTGAGTATCGGCGCCGTCATTGGCGCCGGTATTTTTTCTACGCTGGGGACTGCGGCCGCGGGACAGGTGGGGCCCGACGGCGTGACCATCATCCGGTACGGCGCGGGCCCGGCGCTGATCGTCTCGTTCATTCTGCTCGGCGCCGTGTGCGCCCTGGCTGCCCTGTGCTACTCCGAGCTCGCCGCGATGATTCCGCAGGCGGGAAGCGCGTACGCGTATTCGTACGCGACACTGGGCGAGATCGTCGCCTGGATCATCGGGTGGGATCTGATCCTCGAGTACGCCGTGGGGAACGTCGCGGTGGCGATCGCGTGGAGCGGCTATTTCGTGTCGCTCATGAGCGGGTTCGGCATCACCATGCCGGATTGGCTGGTGCACGGATACCGCGAGGTATTGCTCGCGCCTCCCGACTCGCCGCTGAAGGCGCTGATGCACACGGCGCCGCACGTCGGCGGCGTGGCGGTGCTGATCAACGTGCCGTCGTTCGTGATCGTCGGACTGATCACCTGGCTGCTCGTGCACGGCGTGCGGGAGAGCGCGCGGGTGAACAACGTGATGGTGGCGGTGAAGCTGGTGGTGCTCGCCGTGTTCGTGTTCATCGGCGTGCAGCACATCGACACGGCGAACTACCACCCGTTCGCGCCGCACGGCTGGAAAGGGATCCACCAGGGCGCGGCGATCGCGTTCTTCGCGTACATCGGCTTCGACTCGATCTCCACGGCCGCCGAGGAGACCAAGAATCCGCAGCGGACCATGCCGCGAGGGATCATGATCGGGCTGGCGGTGTGCACGGTCATCTACGTGATCGTGGGCGCCGTGGCCACGGGCATCGTGCCCTACCAGAAGCTGCTCTCGAACGACCCGCTCGCGACGGCGTTCAACCAGGCCGGGCTTCAGCGCTTCAGCTGGTTCATTTCGCTCGGCGCCGTGATCTCGATGTCGGCGGTGCTGCTGGTGTTCCAGTACGGTCAGCCGCGCATCTTCATGGCGATGGCGCGCGACGGACTGCTGCCGCGGTTTGCGGCGAAGATCCATCCCAAGTACCGCACGCCGCACATCACGACGATCATCACGGGCGTGTTCGTGGCGACATGGGCGCTGGTCGGCGACGCCGGCGAGACGTACGACCTGACGAACATCGGCACGCTGTTCGCGTTCGCGCTGGTGTGCATCGGCGTGCTCGTGCTGCGAAAGACCGATCCGCACCGGAAGCGTCCGTTCCGGGTTCCGTTCGTGTGGCCCGTGTGCATCGGCGGCGCGCTTGCGTGCGTATACGTGATGCAGGGCCTGCCGGTGCAGGCGTGGCAGCGGTTCGGCATCTGGCTCGTGATCGGGCTCGTGCTGTATTTCTTCTATGGGTACAAGAACTCGACGCTTCGCAGCGGATCTCCCCAGCGTTCCTGAGCACCAACCCAGAACGAACTGAGATGAAGAAACTCAGCTCCACGCAGTGGATCGCCATCTCGATGGTGGTCGGCATCATCCTCGGCGTCGCGCTGCCCGCGGCCGGCCATCCGACCGTCGCGATGGTGGAGAAGGCGACGTCGTCCGTGTTCCTGCGGATGATCAAGTCGCTGATCGTGCCGCTGCTCTTCAGCACGCTGGTGGTGGGGATCGCGGGCCACGGCGACGACATGAAGAAAGTCGGCCGGCTCGCGTTTCGTTCGATTCTCTACTTCGAGGTCGTGACGACGCTCGCGCTGGCGATCGGCCTGCTCGTGGTGAACGTCGTGAAGCCGGGTGCGGGCGTGAACCTCGCGGTGGCGAGCACCGACAAGGGCGCCGAGTTCGCGAAGACCGAGGTGAGCTTCACGGGGGTGATCGAGCACATGGTGCCGCAGAGTTTCTTCGATGCGGCGGCGAAGAACGAAGTGCTCCAGGTCGTATTCTTCGCGATTCTGTTTGCGGTCGCGCTGTCGCGTGTGAAGGGGCCGTCGAAGGACTTCATGCTGAAGCTATGCCAGTCGCTGTCGGACGTGATGTTCAAGTTCGTGGGGCTCGTAATGGCGTTTGCGCCGTTCGGCATCGGCGCTGCGATCGCGACGACCGTGGGCGCGAGCGGGCTTGGCGTCCTGGTGAGTCTCGGCAAGCTCGTGGGGACGCTCTACGGCGCGCTGGCGCTGTTTATCCTGCTGGTACTGTTCCCCGTGGCGCTTGTGGCGCGGATTCCGATTGCGCGCTTTTGGAAATACGTAAAGGAGCCGTGGCTCATCGCGTTCTCGACGGCGTCGAGCGAGGCCGCGCTGCCGCTCGCGATGGAGAATCTCGAGGAGATGGGGTTGCCGAAGCGCATCGTCGCGTTCGTGCTGCCAACGGGATATTCGTTCAACCTCGATGGCTCGACGTTGTATCTCGCGGTGGCGAGTGTCTTCGCGGCGCAGGCGGCTGGGATCCACATGCCGATCGGCAATCAGATCGTGATGATGCTGACGCTGATGCTCACGTCGAAGGGAGTCGCGGCGGTGCCGCGCGCCGCCCTCGTGATTCTCTCGGGCGCGCTGGCGATGTTCGGGCTTCCGCTCGAGGCGGTGGCCGTGATTCTTGGTGTGGACGCGCTGATGGACATGGCGCGCACGAGCGTGAATCTGCTTGGTAATTGTCTCGCGACCGCCGTGATGGCGCGGTGGGAAGGGGAGTTCCCGGACAAGGTCAAAGGAGCACCGATATGAGCGGATCGATGGTGCAGTTCCCGGCGAACGGGCACACGTGTGACGGATATCTCTCGCTCCCGCCCAAGGGAAGCGGACCCGGGTTGATCGTGGTTCAGGAGTGGTGGGGCCTGGTGGATCACATCAAGACACTGGCCGACCGATTTGCCGCCGAGGGATTCGTGGCGCTGGCGCCGGACTTGTATCACGGCGAGCGCACGACGAGCCCGGATCAGGCGGGGAAACTGCTGATGGCGCTGAACATCGCGGAGGCGGGAAAGGACATGCGCGGTTCGGCGACGTATCTGAGGGCGCTCGGCGCGGTGAAACCGAAGAAGGTGGGGATCCTCGGATTCTGCATGGGCGGGCAGCTCGCGCTGTTCGCGGCTCAAGAGCATCCGGATGTGATCGACGCGGCGGTGGACTTCTATGGGATCCATCCGAAGGTGGAGATCGTGCCGGCGCGGGTGAAGGTGCCGGTGCTCGGACATTTCGCGACTCGGGACAAGGGTGTGCCGCTGGCTTCCGTGCACGCACTGGCCGACGCGGTGAAGAAGGCCGGCGGGAGTTTCGACGTGTACGAGTACGAGGCGGATCATGCCTTCTTCAATGACACGCGGCCGCAGGTGTACGATGCGGCCGCGGCGGCGCTCTCGTTTTCGCGGACGCTTACTTTTCTCCGGAAGGCGCTGGCCTGAGCAGGATCTTCTGACCGGGTCGCGAAGCTGACCCGCCGCTCAGCGCGGAAGCCACCGCACGATCACGAGCGCGATCGTCACCATCACGGCGAGTGAGCCCGTAACAGTCATCGCGACCTTCGGGCCGACTTTGCGAATCGCGTGGATATCGACGTTCAGGCCGAGCGCGGCCATGGCGAGCACGGTCAGGGCCCTCGCCGAATCTCGGGCCGAGTCGACGAACGGCATGCTCACCGCCCCAGCCGACCGCATCGCGCCCGCGATCATGAAGCCGACCACAAACCACGGAACGAGTGCGCCGAATCCCGTCTGAACGAGGGCGTGCGTGGGCGTCTCCGCCAGCGCTTTGTGTTCGCGTCGCGCGCGGTTCCGCTCGCGCAACGAGAATGCGACGATGAGTGGACCCAGGAGCAGTACGCGCACGAGTTTCACCAGCGTCGCCGTGTTGCCGGCGAGGAGGCTGACCGGGTATGCGGCCGCGATGACCTGTGGAACGGCGTACACGGTGAGTCCGGCGAGGATGCCGTACTGGTAGTCGTTGAGTCCGAAGGCCGGCGCCAGGAACGGAAGGCAGAGGATCACCACGACGCCGAGCACGGCGGTGTAGGCGATCGCCGAGGCGACTTCGTCCTTCTTCGCGCCGAGCACCGGGGCCAGCGCCGCGATGGCCGAGTTGCCGCAGATCGCGTTGCCGCAGGCCACCAGTAGCGCGTGCACCGGCGACAGGCCCAGCGCGCGTCCGATGGCGACGCCGGTGACGATCGCGGCGACGACCACGCCGACGATCGACGCGACGAGCGGCAGGCCGGCCTTGATGAACTGCTGGAGATCGGCGCCGAATCCGAGCAGGACGATCGCGAGCTCGAGAAGGAATCCGGCGGCCAACGCGACGCCCGATGCGAAGAGGGCGGGCGGCGACCAGAACGCGCGCACGATCGCGCCGATCAGGATGGCCAGGACGATGGCTTCGAGCGTCGGGTGACCCACGGCGGCCGTGAGCGCCCGCTCGGCGATCCATGCCAGAACCGACACCGCGACGACCAGCGCCAGTCCGGGAACGCGTCGCGAGATCGCAGAGAACATTGCCAATAATACATCACGGCAGGCAGATTCCGGGACACCCTTCTCCCGGAATATCGATGCGCTCGCTCCGACTCCTTGCTCTGCTTTCGCTCGCCGCGGCGTCGTCGCTCGCGGCGCAGGACACTCCCACGGAGCGCGAGGCGGCGAAAGACGTCCTCAAGAAAATGGCGGCGCTCGAGCAGTCGCTCGACGTGCCCGGCTGGGTCACGAAACTCACCGTCGCGAACCCGGCGCGCGATCAGGTCGCGGCGCGCGCGAAAGAGCTCATGGACAAAGAGCTGCTCGCGATGGGCGACGACCTTACCAGACATCCCGAGATCGGGTTCGTCGAGTACGAATCGGTCAAGAAGCTGACCGACTATCTCAAGGCGCACGACTTCGACGTCGAGATTGGTGTGGGCGGCCTGAAAACGGCGTTCATCGCGCGCTACAAGAAGAACAACGGCGCGCCCAACCTTGGCGTGATCCTCGAGTACGACGCGCTGCGCGGCACCAAGGGCGCGTTCCACGGCGACCAGCATTCCACGCAGGGACCGATCGGGATGGCCGCCGGGATCGCGATGGCGGAGTACCTCACCAAGAATCACCTGCCGGGCAGCGTCATCATGTACGGCACGCCCGGCGAAGAGATGATGCCGCCGTCGGCGAAGACGCAAATGTTCAAGGCGGGCGTGTTCAAGGAGGCGGACATCATCGTGCGCTCGCACTCGAGCGTGGCGACGTCGCGACCCGCGCCGGGATTCGGATCGTGCTGCATGAACATCAACGGCACCAAGTACACGTTCAGCGGCGCGCCCGCGCATCAGTTGACGGCGTGGAACGGCCGTAACGCGCTCACGGCGACGATTCACTTCTTCGACAACATCGACGGGATCCGGAGCAACATCCGTCCGGAATCGCGGGTGCAGGGGATCATCACCGAGGGCGGCGCGGCGCCGAACGTGGTGCCCGACCACGCGGTCGCCGATTTCTATATTCGCTACCCCGACGCCGTCTATCTCGAACAGCTGACGAAAATGGTCGACGACGCGGCACGCGCGGCGGCGCTCGGAACCGGCACGAAAGTGAAGATCGACCACTACGGCGAGGCGCGCGACGGAGTATCCGAATCGACACTCGCGGAAGTTGGATTCGCCTACCTGAAGAAGTACGGCGGAACCAACGTGCTGCCAGAACCGGGAAAGGTGCAGGGCTTTGAGGAGACCGGCACTGTCGCGAGCGCGATTCCGGGACTCGGCTTCAGCGCGCAGACGAGCACCGCGCCGAACCACACCTACGAAATGCTCGCCGATGCGCTCACGGACGTCGGGCACAAGGGGTTCGTGATCGATGCCGAGGCGATGGCGTCGCTGCTATTCGATTTTGCGACGCATCCGGATTATCGCGCGGCGGTCAAGAAGGAATTCGAAGGGATCCACGCGCTGTTCGGGGAGTATCAGGAAGCGCTGAAGAAAGTGTACACGCTGCCGGTGGTGCCCGATCTCGAGTAAGCCGCGCTAAGCGCGAGCCAACAAGCCGAGAGCCGTTCGCACCGCCCCGCGCGCCGGCACCACATCTTCCGCGTGAAGCACCATTCCTGGAATGGCGCTCTTGAGGCGCATCTCCACGAGCTTGCGCAGCCAGCTCCCGTGGCCGAACATGCCGCCGGCGAGCGCCACCGGAACCGCCGCACGCTCATCGGTGAAGAGCTGACGGGCGAGCGTGCGCACGTGCAGCACGAGTTCTTCCGTCGCGAGCGTGCACAACGAGTTCGCGCGCAGATCGCCCGCTGCGGCGACGGTCACCACCGGTGTCGCGAGCTGCGCGAAATCTCTCGGCGTCGCGTTCGCGGCCCACGGGATCAGCTCGTCCGGACTCTCGAGCTGAAGATGCGTCAGGATCGCCGCGAGCAGTCCGGTCTCGGGCTCGCGACCGTCGGCTGAACCCGTGATGACGCTCAGCGCTTTGCGTCCGATCCACGCGCCGCTTCCTTCGTCGCCGCACACGGGGCCCCATCCGCCGCAGCGCGCCATCTTCTGGCTCGGACCTCGGCCGTACGCCATCGAGCCCGTGCCGCAGATCAGGACGATCCCAGCCTCCTCGGCAAAGGCATCGTTGAGCGCGATCACCGCATCGGGGAGGACAACCAGCTCGTCGGCGAGAGCTCGCTTCGAGAGCGCCTCCTCGAACGCCGAGTACTCCGCATCGCGACCCACACCCGCGACGCCCACGCAGATCGCAGACGGCATCGCCTCGTCCATGTCGCACGCCGCGAGCGCCTCGCCCACGAGCCGCGCGATCACGTCGGCGGAATGTTCGGCTTCGCCCGGTCGAACCGCGCTCGCCACACCGGTGACCGTCGCGAGTTCTGCGCCGGTTCCGTCCGCCACGATTACGTGCGTCTTCGATGCGCCGCCATCGACTCCAACCACGATGTTTGTCATATGCGATGAAAGCAAAGTGTCTACGGACTCTTTCGCAACGCGGAGAGTGTGCCCGTGAAGAGCGTGATCGTCGTGCCGATGAGGACGTACCAGGGCCACGCTATGCCGGCGAACGGGCCGAGCACGGTCGCCACGGCGGGGAAAGCCACCGACAGCTGCTTCGCGAACACCACCGCGGCCATCGCGACGATCCCGACCGACATCCCGAGGATCGCGTCGCGCTGCCTCGCGCGGACGTTGTAGATCCCGAGGAAGAACGCGCCGAGCAGGGCGCCGTACGTGAACGACGCGATCGAGAGCGCAACGATCACCACGGGCGTGCGGCTCTCGGGGTAGAGCAACGCCCCGCCGGTGAGCACCACGCCCCACATCAGCGCGAACAGCCGCCCCGCGCGGTACGTCGCGGCATCGTCGGGCCCGCGCCGCGTCAGCGGGACCCAGATGTCCATCGTAGTGGCCGCCGCGAGCGAGTTGATGGCGCCCGAGTGCGTGCTCATCGTCGCCGCGACGATCGCCGCGACGATCAGGCCGAGGAGCCCGTGCGGCATTCGCTCGAGAATGAAGGTCGGGAAAATCGCGTCGGGCGTCGCAAAATCGCGGCCGGCGTACAGCGCCCAGAGTCCGATCCCCACCATGAGAAACAGCGTGAACTGCACGAACACCGCGAGCCCGCTGCCGATGATCGCGCGCTGGGCATCCTTCAGCGAACGCGCCGAGAGCAGCCGCTGCACGATGAGCTGGTCGGTGCCGTGCGACGCCATCGCGAGGAACGCACCGCCGATGAGCCCTGCGAAAATCGTGTGCGGCTGATCGAAGCCGGTGTAGAAACTCACCGCCTTGAGCTTTCCTGCCGTGCCGGCCGAGGATAGAATCGCGGCCCAGCCTCCGCCCACGGCGTGGCCGAGAATGACCACCGCGCAAATTCCACCGGTCACGTAGATCGCGGCCTGCAGCAGCTCGGTCCACACCACCGCGCGCATCCCGCCGCGCCAGGTGTACACGATCGTGAGCGCGCCGAGCACGAGGATCGCCGCGGGCATCAGGTATTGGCGCGGCAGCACGGGGCCCATGATCAGCGCGATCGGGATCGCCGTCGCGAACACGCGCACGGAATCGGCCATCGCGCGCGTCACCATGAACACGATCGAGGCGAACCGCCGGGTCTCGGGGCCGAATCGCGTCTCGAGAAGGGTGTACGCGGTCACGAGCTTGCCGTCGAAATAACGCGGGAGCAGTACGCGCGCGACGACCACCCGGCCCAGGATGTACCCGGCGCACACCTGCAGGAATCCGAGATTCCCGGCGTATGCGAGCCCCGGGATGGAGATGAACGTGAGCGCGCTCGTCTCCGAGGCCACAATAGAAAACATGACCGCCCACCATGGCAGTGAGCGGTCAGCGACGAAGTACTTCTGGGCGTCCTTCTGGTTTCTTCCGAGCCAGACACCGAGCGCGGTGGTGCCGGCGAGGTACGCGACGAGGACTGCGAAGTCTACGGCGCCGAACCCGCTCGCCGGCAAAGTGTTGTTCCAGGCTTACGCGGAGAAGGAACTACCGCAACCGCAGCCACCGGTCGCATTGGGGTTCTTGAAGGTGAAGCCCGAGCCCTGCATCGACGTGACGTAATCGACGGTCATGCCGCCCAGGTACTGCACCGAGAACGGATCGACGAACACGTTGAATCCGTCCTGCGCAACGACCGTGTCATCGTCCGCCGGCTTGTCTTCGATCAGCAGGCTGTACTTGAAACCCGAGCAACCGCCGGGCTGCACTGAAACGCGCAGTCCGCCGACGTCCGGCGCGACATTCTCCGCCACCATGAACTTCTTGACCTCGACCACCGCGGCGGGTGTCATCGCCAGCAGGATTTCGGGCTGATTGATCGTGCTCATGATTCAAAACCTCCTTGGTGCAACCTTGACGAGCGATTCTTCGCGCTACGCCGTAATTATACACCAATGGAAATCGAATCTCAAGGAAACCGGCTGGTCAGGCGCGCGGGTATAGGGTTACGAATCGTGCTCGGAACCGGCGTGCTGGTCGGCAGCGCCGCGCTGGCGTGGAAGGGACTGACCAAGCCCCAGCCCAGGCCCAAGCAGGTCATCGTCCAGACGGACAGGCTGGGGCCGGGCGTGCTCACCGTGGCGGTCGCCGCGGTCGATCTCGAACTCATCGCGCCCGACGGCCGCCGCGTGCACACGGCCTCGCGGCGGGACACGTCGATCACGCCCGCCGCCGGCGCCGAGGGACGCGTGGATTGCGCCGGATTCGGGTCGGGCAAGCAGGACGACAGCGATTGCACCGCCACGATCACGCTGCAGAACCCGGTATGGGGCGACTACAGGCTTCGCGTCACGTCGCCCGACCTGCGCGGCGAGACGATAACCATCGGCTGGACCGGCAGCACCTTCACGCGCTCCGGCGCGACGAGCGTCGGCATCACGGTGCCGCCGAGGCAGACGATGGAGTTCGTGATGATCGTGGCCCCGGAGGGTGCGTCGCAGAAGACTGCGCCGGCGGTTGTTCGTCCCTGAACGAGCGCGAGATCCAGTAGAAACTCGCGGCCGCGACCGCCAGCATCGTGAGCCCGGTGCCGTTGTAGCCGAAGATGATCTTGCCGATCCCGAATAGCGTCGCGTAGACGGCGATGATTCCGGCGATCCAGTTGGTCCACGCGAGCGCGCCGCCGGGCGTGGACTCCACTCCGAACCCGAGCCTCCTCGACACGACGGCCCATCCGGGGCCACCGGGGCGAACGCGGAGATAGAACGAGTCGAGCTTCTCGTCGGGCTCCGGCTTCGTGAGCAGCGTGACCGTGAGCCACACGACCGTGCTGATCACGACGGTCACGAGCATCACCGTCGCGGTCGCGTTCGGATCGTCCGGCGCGAAGCGCGGCTTGATGTAGATGAAGCCCAGCACGCTCACGACGAAACTCGCGGTCATCGCCGAGATCTCGCTCCAAGCATTGATGCGCCACCAGTACCATCGGAGGATCAGGACGAGGCCCGTGCCGGCGCCGAGCGCGAGCAGCAGCTCCCACGCTTTCTCGACGCTCGAGAGCTGGCTCGTCACGGCGATGGACGCGAGAAAGAGCAGCACGGTGGTCGCGCGGCTCACCGCCACGTAGTGCTTCTGTGTGGCGTCCGTCTTGAGGAAGCGCTTATACACGTCGTTGACGAGATACGACGCGCCCCAGTTGAGGTGCGTGCCGACGGTGCTCATGTAGGCGGCGGCGAAGCCGGCCAGCATGAAGCCTCTCCAGGGAGTCGGCAGGAGGTCCACGAACGCCTGCACGTAGCCGGCTTCCTTGTCCTTCAGGTTCGGATAGAGAATCACCGTCGCGAGGCCGGTGACGATCCACGGCCACGGGCGCAGGGCGTAGTGCGCGATGTTGAAGAAGAGCGTGGCGAGGACGCCGTCGCGTTCCGTCTTCGCGGCGAAGATCCGCTGGGCGATGTAGCCGCCGCCGCCCGGCTCCGCTCCCGGGTACCACGCGGCCCACCATTGGACGCTGAGATAGACGCCGAGCGTGAGCAGCGGCATCCAGGCGTAGGCGTGCAGCCCGAGCGGGCCGACGCTCACCGGGAGCACCGACAGCGCGGCCTTCTCGCTCCCGAAGTGCGCGGCGAGCTTCACCTTCATCACGTCGATTCCGCCGACGGCCCGAACAGAGAACACGGCGAGGATGATCACGGCCGTCATCTTGATGATGAACTGCACGAGGTCGGTCCAGAGCACGGCCCACATGCCCGCGGCCACCGCATACGCGACGGTGATGAGAAAACAGATTCCGACGGCGACGACTTCGCCGCTCACGGTCATGCCCGCGATCGAAACGTCCCGCAGGCCAAGGGAAATGGTCAGGATCTTGATCATCGCGCGGGTGACCCAGCCGAGGATGATCAGGTTGATGGGGATGGCGAGATAGATGGCGCGAAAGCCGCGCAGGAATGCGGCGGGCTTCCCGCTGTAGCGGACTTCGGCGAGTTCGACATCGGTCATCACGTTCGCCCGCCGCCAGAGGCGGGCGAAGAAGAAGACCGTGAGCATTCCGCTCATGACGAAGTTCCACCAGAGCCAGTTGCCGGCGACGCCCTTCGTCGCGACGAGTCCGGTGACGACGAGCGGCGTGTCGGCGGCGAACGTCGTGGCGACCATCGCGGCCCCCGCGAGCCACCACGGGACCTGGCGCCCGCTGAGGAAGTACTGGTCGAGTGATTCGCCGCCGCGCTTGGTGAACCACAAGCCTATTCCGGTGCTGAGCGCGAAATACGCGACTACGATGGCCCAGTCGATCGGAGAGATATGCATGGTTCTATCGGGTGAGTTGACGGGAGGCGAGGCGGGAGTGGGGCTGGAAAAGCGAGTACGCACCGTTCACTTCGGTGCCTCGCTGTACTTCACGATCGAATCCGCCAGCGCCTGCCGCACCGCCGTGATCTTCGTGTTGGCCCGAGTCGGATTCACCCGATTCGTGAGCATCACGATGAACAGGTCGCGCGCCGGATCGATCCAGATCGACGTCCCCGTGAACCCCGTGTGACCGAATGCCGGCCGTTTCATGAGGTGACCCGCCGAGTTCGTTCCGGTCGGGGTCTCCCACCCGAGCGCCCGGTTCGAGAACGCCGAGTCCTGCACCGTGGTGAACTCCTCGATCGTCTCCGGTTTCCAGATGCGAACCCCCTGCAGTTCGCCCCGGTTCAGGTAGACCTGCGCGATGCGGGCCAGATCCCGCGCGCTGCTGAAGAGTCCCGCATGCCCGGACACTCCGCCGAGCATCGACGCGTTCTCGTCGTGCACCTCTCCGCGAAGGTGGCGCTGGCGCCACGGATCGATCTCGGTCGGGGCGATGCGCGGAAGCAGTGACGCGGGAGGGAGGAACATCGAGTCGTGCAATTTCAGCGGACCCGCGATGTGCTTTGCGAAGTACGTATCGACACGGTCGCCGCTCACCGCGCGGACGATTTCTCCCATGAGGATGCCGCCGATGTCGGAATAGACCATGCGCACGCCGGGGAGCGTGTCGAGCGGTGTGGCGTATGCCAGACTCATCGCAGCGTCCGCGTCCGTGGCCTCCTTGTACAACGGCCGCCAGGCGGGGAGGCCGGACGAATGCGTGAGCAGATGGCGGACCGTGACCTTCTCCTTGTTCGGGCCCGTCCAGTTCGGGAGATAGCGCTGCACCGGCGCGTCGAGTTCGACCCTGTGCGCCTCGACGAGCTGCATCATCGACGAGGTCATCGCGATGACTTTGGTGAGCGAGGCCATGTCCCACATCGTGCTTTCGGTGGGGACGGGCGACTTTTTTGGCGCCCAGTCGAGGTGGCCCGCACCGTACTTCGCGATGATTCGGTCGTGCGTTCCCACGATGACGAACGCTCCCGGGAAGGCGCTGTCGGCGACGGCGCGATCGAGCGAAGCGCGCATCGAGTCGTACATCGACGCATCGCGCGCTAGGTT
>Ga0209014_10000068_pt1 | contig 49705 bp, 39 predicted proteins | sample BarGraNGADG00212_FD_184491 | JGI IMG/M metagenome (GOLD analysis project Ga0209014, IMG submission 184491) | Arctic peat soil microbial communities from Barrow, Alaska - Barrow Graham LP Ref core NGADG0002-212 (SPAdes) (version 2) | ecosystem: Environmental > Terrestrial > Soil > Wetlands >...
CGGCGCCGTCCGGCGCCCCCATCGTCTAGAGGCCTAGGACGCCACCCTTTCAAGGTGGAGATCAGGGGTTCGAATCCCCTTGGGGGTACCACGCACGCGACCGGCGGCAGCGGCCCGCGGGTGCGCCCGGCGCGGCGGGGAGGCCGAACGGCCGACGTGGACGATCGGCGGGAGGTACGGGCCGGGGCGGCGGTGGCGGATCCGGTCCTACGGCGTCGGAGCGACGATCACGAACGCGTCGACGTCCACCCGCGGCCGCCCGGCGGTGCCCACGACGCGGATCTCGAGCGTATGGCGGCCGGCCACCGGCCACGAGCGGAGCACCATGATCAGGCGCGAGGCCGACGTCGCACGGCCCAGGTCCACCGTACGTTCGTATGCACCGTCGACGTAGACCCGCGCCTGGCCGCGCGTGGGGCCGACGGTCGTCACCCAGCCGATCTGCTGGCCGGTGAAGGTGATCCCGACGCTCGCGCTCGCGACCGACGCCGCGATCGCGCGCCCGCCGACGAACGCGGTGGAGAGCTTGGTCGACCACGCGCCTTTGCGGACGATGGCGGAGGACGTCTCCTGCACCGCGCTCAGGCGGAATGCGGCGGCCGTCGCCCACGCGCCGATGTTGCCGGCGCGATCGATCGCCCGAACCCGCAGGCGATGCACGAGGCCGGGAGCGAGCATCACCGTGACGCTCGTATCGGTCGCGTTCGCGAGCGGGACGCTCACCCACGTGGACCCGACGGCGCGTTGGAGCTGGTATCCCTTGACGCCGCGCCCGACGTCCGTCGCTGCCGGCCACGTGACGGCGACCGGGACGGTCGACGCGGGCATCGTCGTCGACGCCACGAGCGTGAACGTCGGGGCGCGGGCCACCGGCGGGAACGTGTCGAGGCGGACGGTGACCGTGGCAGTCCCCTGGACCCCGCCGGCCGTCGCGACGACGGTCGCCGTGCCGGGCGCCGTCGCCGAGTACCGCCCGGCGGGCGAGATCGCACCGGGCCCGCTCACCGTCCACGCCACGTCGCCGGGGCCGAGCACGACGCCGTTGTACGCGGCGTCCTGGCCCTTCACCGTGACGCCCATCGCCTCGCCCACCCAGAGCGACGTGACGGCGGGCGCGACGCTGAGCGTCGCAAGCGGGCCGGTCGGGATGGAGCTGAAGACGATGAGGCTGTTCGCGACCGAGACCTCGCGGCCGGCGGACGGGCGGTTCACGAGCGAGGCGTCGGTGTCGCCGGGCAGGCGAACGTCCATGGTCGTGGAGCCGCCGCCGTCCATGTTCAGGGCCTGGACGACCCCGCGCGAGAGCATCAGCGTCGCGAGCTCGTCGAGGTCGACGCCCCCGCTGTAGCCGGACTGGCGCCCGTCCACGGTGGCGAGGACGAGGCCGCCCGCGGCGGTGATCCCCAGCGCCGTCCTGGGGTGGAGCTGGTCCGCGATCGGCGGGTGCGGCGAGATGGACTCCACGCCGTCCTGGACGATGAACTCGCGGCCCCCGATCGCCTCGCGGACGTTCTCCCAGCCCGGGGTGATCGAGAACGTGAGCGGCAGCGGATCGCCGGGCTTGAGCGCGTCGAGCGGCGTCCCGGCGGGGCCGTTGAGAACCACGGTGTCGGGCTCGATCGGGAGGTCTCCGGTCGCGGGCCGGACCTCGCGCACGATCGCCGCCTGGTTGCCGGTCGGGGCGAGGGGCAGCGTGACCCCCGCGAGGACGATGTCGGTCCCGCCCATGTCCCCTGGGGTGGTGGGCCCGAACCGGGGCGTGTAGAGCGCGAACTGCGGATCGGTGCGGCCCTGGTTGACGTGCTCGATCGCGTGGGTCGTCCCGTCCGGCCAGGTCATCGAGACGCTCACGAGGACGTTCCCGATGAGCGGGTGACCGGAGGCATCGATCCCAAAGGTCGGACGCGCGGTCCGCGCCGCGGTCACGAGCTCCCCCGCGTGGATGTCGATCCCGTTCGGCGCGTACTGGGTTGGGCTGGAATAGCCGCCCCACACGTCCCCGTTGATCGCGGCGACAGCTCGGTGGCCGTCGGTCGACGCGCGGAGGGCCTGGCTCGTGGTCGTCTCGAGACGGGTGATCCGGTCCCCCCCGAGCGACGTCTCGAGGCTGATCCCGGGCGTCCCCATCGCGACCTCGACGACGTTGACCGCCTGGGTTCCCGAGCGGGTCGTGACGATGGTCCCCCAGTCGTGCTGGATGCCGGGCGCGACCGGGGCCCGACCGGCCGACACGTAGGCCGTCGAGACGGCCGCGGCGGCAGCCTGCGGTCGCAGTGCGCCGGGGATCTGCGGGAGCGGGACGGCCCCGGTCGAGAACGTGAGGAAGGCCACCACCGTCGCCACGGCCGCCACGCGAGCGCGTCGGCGGGTCGACCGGGGCCGGGGCGTCATCGACCCAATGGTAGCGCAGGGCGGGGGCGTCGCCGCCGACCGACCAACCGCGACGGCGCCGCCCCCCCCCGGCGCTGACGTTTCCCGCCTCTTCATTGCGACGACGCTAACGTTCCCGGGCGTCCGTCGTTGTCGGAGACGTAGCCGGACCGCGGTTCGGCCGTCCAGGCCACGCACCAGGAGAACGCGCATGCGACGACTTTCGATCCTCGGGGCCATCGGGCTCCTCTTGATCTCGGCATCCATGGTCTCGGCCGCTTCGGGCACCAGGGTCTGGCAGGCGAAGGTCCAGGTCGGAGCCGCCTCCGGCGGCGCGTCCCTGGCCCTGAGCGCCAACGGGAAGGCCGCGAGCGTCGCGGTGAAGCTCTACCACGTGACGCCGGCAACGAAGGTCACCGTCGCCCTGTACGACGGCGCGTGCCTGTCGTCGACGCAGCCGCCACTGACTCTGATCGTGAGCCCCAGGGCATTCAAGGCCCCGTCGGCCGGCTCGGCCGTCCACCGCTTCTGGCTCATGAAGAGCGATCTCGCGACGCTGAAGACGGACATCACCGCCAGCAATCACGTCTTCTCGGTGTTCATCACCGCGACCGGGACGGCGACCGCGACCGCCTGCGTCAACCTGACGTCTCGCTAGGCGGACGAACGGGGCGGCCGTCCGTTCAGCGTCGAGATGTGGTCGAGGATGGCCCGTTCTGGGCGGTCCTCGACCATCACGTTGGGCCGCGCAACGGACGCTCGCCACAGTGATGCGAATCACGCGCTCCGCGACGATCCGGGCGCCTCGGGGTTGATCTGCCCCCCTGCAACAGCGGCCGGCGCCGCTCCTGCCTCTGCTACGATCCGGGCATGCCGTTCGACATCAACGGGATCCGGATTCCGACGATCACGAGAGAGAACGTGGCGGTTCGCTGTCGCGGGTGCGGCGACGTGATCCAGGGGACGCCGTTCCGCATCAACGTCATGGACATCACCTCGGTCGAGATCCCGCCCTCGTGGTCGGGTCGGACGACCATCAATCCCGGGCCATTCCAGTTCCACGCCGATCCCGCCTGCGCGCGGCGATGGATGCGCGACCGCGGCAACCTCTTCTGCCGGAAGTCCGCGGTCCGCGAGCTGATGCGGCCGATCCTGGTTCCCGGCGAGACGCCCCGATGGGGACTCTGCGACGGGTTCCATCACGACGACCACGAGCTCGTCCCTGCCTGACCGGCCCGATCGGGCCTCCTGGGAGGTCTCACCGGCATGAGCGTGTTCATCACCGGCGTGACGGCGCTGATTGCCCTGGCCTTCGCGGTCGCCCTGCTGGACCAGTGGCGGGTCCGCCGCCAGAGCTTCCAGCTCGCCTGGGCCATCGGGATGCTCTTCTTCGGGATCGCCAGCGCGTGCGAGGCGATCGCGGCGGCCAGCGGCTGGAACGAGACGCTCTACCGGACCTGGTACCTGACGGGTGCGGTCTGGACCGCGAGCTGGCTGGGGCTGGGCACGGCGTTCCTTCTCGGACGCACGCGCTTCGGCTACGCATTCGCGTTCTGCCTCTTCCTGGCCGGCCTCTTCACCTTCCTGACCCAGCGCCGCTACAACTACGAGGGCGCGGGGAGCGCCCCGATCCTCTACTTCCTCGCCGCCGGCATCCTCGCGCTCAGCGTGGCCGTGGAGACGTACTTCGGGGGCAATCGATGGCCGCGGATCGCGGCGGTCGCGGTGGTCGGCGCCAGCCTCCTCTCCGTCGGCCTGATGCTCACGACCACGCTCGCGGCGCCGGGCTGGAAGGTGGACCCGGCCACGAACGCGCCGGTCGCCGACCTCCTTCCGGGCACGCTGCGCCTCCTCACCCCGTTCCTGAACATCACCGGCGGACTTGCCCTCGCCTTCGGGGCGCTCTTCTCCGCCTACGAGTTCATGCCCAAGCGGCGTCTCCTCGACTATTCGCTCGACCCGAGCCAGACCGGCGACCAGTTCCTGTTCAACCTGGCGATCTCGCCGGTCGCGATCACGGTCAACTTCGTCGCGTCCCTGCCCGGCGCGCTGCGGGCCCTGTTCGGGGGGCGCCTCCACAGCCGCGTCCCGGCCACGATCCTCATCGCGATCGGCGCGTTCCTGGCGTCCTCGGGCGACATCCTGGCGCGCTTCGGTTCCACCGACTTCTTCGTGCTCGGAAAGCTCCTCTCGGTGATCTTCCTGTTCCTGGGCTTTCTCGTGAGCATCGAGGCGTTCAGCGAGTGGCGCGTCCCGTTCACCCGCATCGTCCTCCTGCGGCGACGCGCCGAACCCGCGCAGGCCGGGGAGTCGCAGCCCGGCACCTGACCCCGCCGGCGGAGGCTACCCTTCGCCGGTGACCATCCCCCATGGGCGCCTCGGCGGCACGCTCGCCGTCGCGGTCGCCGCGTGCCTGTTCGGAACGCTCGGCCCGGTGTCGCGGGGCGCGTACGACGCGGGCATGACGCCGCTCACGTTCGCGCTGTGGCGCGCCTCGCTCGGCACGCTGGGCCTGCTCGCGATCATCGGTGCACTGACCGTTCGCGGCCGCACTCGTTTTCACTGGAAGGCGCTGGACCGGCGCACGATCGCGGCGCTCGGCGCGGCGGTCGCGGCCGGCATCGTGCTCAACCTGGCGATCTTCACGGCGTTCGGCCAGATGTCGATCGCCCTCGCGCTGCTCGGCTTCTACACGTACCCGGCGCTGGTCGCGATCGGAGCGGTCGCGACGGGCGAGGAGCGCCTCACCCGCGGCCGCGTGATCGCGCTGGTCCTCGCGCTCCTCGGGATGGCGGTGGTGGTGCTCGGCGGCTCGGGCGCCGGATCGGGCCCCGGGCTCACGCCGGCCGGCCTTGGGCTCGTCCTGCTGGCGGCCGCGATGCAGGCGGTCTACGTGCTCCTCGGCCGCCGCGGGTTCCCGGCCGTCCCGACCGAGGAGGCGACCCTTGTCGTGCTCGTGGGCACGGCGGCCGGGTACCTGACCCTGGTGCTCGCGACCGGCTCGATCGAGGGTGCCCTGGTCCCGTTCCGCTCGCCGGCCGCGCTGCCGCTGCTCCTCTGGGGCGGCCTCGCCGGGGCATCGATCCCCACGCTTCTCTTCCTGCTCGGGATCCGGGCGATCGGCCCCACCCGCGCCGCGATCATCGCGCTGATCGAGCCGCTGGCCGGCACGGTCCTCGCGGCGATCCTCCTCGCCGAGCTGCTGGGTCCCCTGCAGGTCGCGGGCGGTGCCCTCGTCCTGGCCGCAGCGGCCCTCCTCCAGCGCGGCGGTGAGGCGGCCGAGCCGCACGAGGCGACGAGCGGGACCGCCTGACCGCGGGTCCCGCCGAGCAGGCCGGGCCGGTCGGTCGCGGCGGCCCTCGTATACTGGCCGCTGCCGGGGCTGACCGGGCTCATCGTCGCCCGTCCGGCCGTCGCCCGAATGCGAGCAGTCCGAGGTTCCATGCGCGTCCGCAAGGCCGTCTTCCCCGCCGCCGGTTGGGGCACCCGCTTCCTGCCCGCCACGAAGGCCCAGCCCAAGGAGATGCTGCCCCTCGTCGACAAGCCGATCATCCAGTACGCGGTCGAGGAGGTCGTGGCGGCGGGCATCGAGCAGGTGATCATCGTCACGTCCAGCCAGAAGCGAGCGATCGAGGACCACTTCGACCTCAGCTACGAGCTGGAGCACCTGCTCGAGGAGCGCGGCGAGATCGAGCGCCTTCGCCAGATCCGTGCCATCACGGACCTGGCGCAGATCGCGTACGTGCGGCAGAAGGAGCAGCTGGGCCTGGGTCACGCGGTCCTCATGGCCAAGGAGCTGGTCGGCCACGAGCCGTTCGCGGTGATCCTCTCGGACGATGTCGTCGTGGGCGAGCGCCCGTGCATCGGGCAGCTGATCCACGCGTACAACCAGACCCGCTCGTCCGTGGTCGCCGTGATGGAGGTTCCGGCCGAGGAGACGTCGCGCTACGGCGTGATCGGCGGCGAGCGCGTGGAGGGCGGCGACGGCCGCCTCTGGAGGATGGACCGCGTGGTCGAGAAGCCGGAGCCCGGCAGCGCGCCCTCCAACCTCGCGATCATCGGTCGCTACGTCCTGACGCCCAAGATCTTCGACAAGCTGGAGCAGACGGCGCGCGGCGCCGGTGGCGAGATCCAGCTCACCGACGCGATCCAGGCGCTCATGGAGGAACAGGCGATCTACGGCTACGAGTTCGAGGGGACTCGCTACGATGCCGGCACGACCATGGGCTGGCTGAAGGCCTCGGTCGAGCTCGCGCTCGCACGCCCGGACCTGGGGGAAGAGTTCGAGGCGTACCTCCGCGGCCTCGACCTCTAGGCCCGGAACCGCGCCTCGCGGCGCCTCGCACCGGACGAAGGGAGACGGATCGTGGCCGGTCTCGGCGACGTGCTCGGCGGGCGATATCGCCTCGTCGAGCTGCTGGGCCAGGGTGGGATGGCCACGATCTATCGCGCCACCGACAGCCAGCTCGGCCGCGACGTGGCCGTCAAGGTCCTCCACCGGGAGTATGGCCGCGACCCCGACTTCGTCGCGCGGTTCCGCCAGGAAGCCCACGCCGCAGCCGCGCTCAGCCACCCCGGGATCGTGGCGGTCCACGATTTCGGCGTCGACGAGGACGGACCCTACCTGGTCATGGAGCTCGTCGACGGCGAGGATCTGGCCTCGCTGCTCCGCCGCAACGGGCCGCTCCCGCCGCGCCAGGCGGCACGCCTGGTCGCCGAGGTTGCCCGCGCGCTCGATGCGGCACACGACCGCGGGATCGTCCACCGGGACGTGAAGCCCGGCAACATCATGCTCAACGCCAACGGCCGCGTGAAGGTGACCGACTTCGGGATCGCACGCGCCTGGGCGGACGCCGGCCTGACGCTTCCCGGCACGACGCTCGGATCCGTCCACTACTTCAGCCCGGAGCAGGCGCTCGGCGAGCCGGCGACGGCCGCCTCGGACGTCTACAGCCTCGGGATCGTCCTCTACGAGCTGCTGAGCGGCCGCCGGCCCTGGGAGGGCGATTCCGCCGCCGCGATCGCCATGGCACGAATCTCGGCACCGCCGCCGCGCGTCTCCGACATCCGGCCGAGCGTCCCGCCGGCGCTCGAGGCGATCGATCGGAAGGCCCTGGCTCCCGACGCGGCATCCCGGTTCGCGAGCGCCGGGGCGATGGCCGAAGCCCTCGAGGCATTCCTCGAGGAGGGCCGGATCTCCGGGGCGCGTCCCGCGGGGCCGGTCGCGGCTGGCGCCGCTGCCGCAAGCCTGGCCGCTGCTGCAGGCGCCGCAGGGGTCGGCATGGCGGCCGCTGGTGGCGCCGCGGGCGCTGCGGGGCGGCCCGGGACCATGACCGGCGCCGCGCCGGGTCCGGGCGCGACCCGCACGACGGCCTCGCGGATGCCGCCACCCTATGATCCGAGCGCGTACGCGGGGGTCGGGCCCGATGACGCCGCGGCCGCACGGCGGGCAGGAGCACCGCCGCCGCCTGGACCAGACGACGATGGGCGCACCAGCCCGTGGATTTGGGTCGCCGGGGTCGCGGGCCTGCTGATCCTCGCGATCGCGGGGTTCCTCCTGTTCCGGCTCATCTCTGCCGGCTCCGGCCCCGCGGCCACGCCCGGCCCGGGCAGCGTGACGCTGCCGTCGTACATCGGCCAGGCCTATCTCGATGCGTACACGAAGGCGGACGACCTGGGCGTGAACCTCGTGCCCAACTACGTCAAGCGCAACGACGCCGCGGACGGCACGATCGTCGGACAGGATCCACCGGCCGGGACGAGCGTCACGAAGGGGTCGACCGTCAAGGTGGATGTCGTGAGCGGCAAGGACCTCGTCGCGGTCCCGTCGATCGTGGGGATGGCCGAGGGAGACGCGATTCGCGCGATCACGGACGCCAAGCTGCGCCTCGGGACCCGGACCGAGGACTTCGACCCGACGATCCCCGCCGGCTCGATCATCGGCCAGGGCCTGCCCTCCGGGCTCTCGGTACCGACTGATACGCCGCTCGACTACGTCGTCTCCAAGGGCCCCGAGCCGAGCCCGACCCCCTCGCCATCGCCGTCGCCGTCGCCGTCGCCATCCCCGTCGCCCGAGCCGAGCGTTGCGCCAACGCCGGTCCCGACCCCCGTGCCGACCCAGGCCTCGGTCACGGTCGGTACGTATGTCGGGCTGACCGTGGCGCAGGCCAAGGCGCAGGCGACGGCCGAGGGTCTCGTGATCGTGTGGCAGGGCGGCGGCATCCCGCCCGAATCCGACATGGTCGTGTCCCAGAACCCCCCCGCCGGGACGACCGTCATCCCGGGGTCGTCGATCCTGCTCAACACCGCTCCGCCGCCACCCAGCCCGTCGCCCTGACCGGGCACGGGGCCGGAGACCGCGGCACGGGACGTGGGCTCCGACCGAGGCGGGGAGGCGGGCTCCGATCGAAAGGAACGGGCGTTCAGGCGCCCGGCTTGCCCCACAGCGTGCCCGGTACCGGGAACGGCGGCCCGGCGGGATCGAGGAGCGGGGCCTGGTCCCCGGATTCCGCGCGGCCCGGTGCCGCCGGGACCGGCCGCCAGCAGCCGCGCAGCTCGTCGCCGCGGAGCGCGGAACGCCGGGGATCGAGCCCGCACGTTCCGCCGAACGGCCCGGCGATGGCGCGGCGGAAGTGGGTGCAGGACCCGCAGCTGGTGCTGGAGCGACGGCAGACCCAGCATCGGGCCGCCTCGGGCTGCGGTGTCCGGCAGTGCGGGCAGCGCCAGTTCGCCATGCACGGATGGTAGCTGCGCCGGCGGCCCCGCGCTAGGGGATGATGGTGATCACGACCCGCCCGGACGCATCGCCGAACTCGGGCGTGGTCAGGAAGGCGAGGCCGGGCCCGCTGCCCTGCGTGGCGCCCGCGGGGATCAAGGTCTGGAAGGTCGCCACGCCGCTCGCATCCGTGGTGCCCTGGCCGGTGATCAGGGGCACGCCGGGGATCGAGAGCGTGAACGTGATGTCGCGGCCTGGCAGGACGTTGCCCCCCGGGTCCGTCGCAACGGCGCGCAGCTCGATCATCCGGGGCAGCTTGGCCGCGCTGATCCGGTAGGACGAGGTGCTGAGGGCGACCTTGAGCTGTCCCGAGCCGCGCAGGACGGTGACGACGGCCGTCGCGGCGTTGCTTGCGGGATCCGTGACGGTCAGGGTGAGGGGGTTCGAGCCGTCCGCGAGCGCCAGGACCACCGAGAAGTTGCCGGAGGCATCGGCGGTGGCGACGGCCGTGTGCCCGTTGGCCGCGTTGCGTGCGCTGATCGAGGACAGGGCCTGCGTCTTGCCCACGATCGTGACGGACGTGCCGTTCACGGTTGACTTGTCCGCGGGCGAGGCGATCGTGATCTTGGGCTTCGCCGTGTCCAGGACGTACGTCACGATCGGCGACGGCTCGCTCGCGCCTCCCGGACCGACGACCGTCGCGGTGAAGTCGTTGCGCCCCGGCTGGAGCGCGACGCCGGGGATCGCGAAGTTCGGGGTCTCACCCAGCTGGACCTCGACGACCAGGACCGGCTCCTTCTTCGGGAGTGCCACGTAGAGGCGGATCCGGATCCCGGCCGTGCGTCCGACGATGCTCGTCGGGACGCTCCCGGTCACGGTCACCGTGCGCTGGTTCGTCGCGGCCTGGGCCGGGGCGTCGAGCAGGGGCGAGGCCGGGACGGGCGCCAGCGTCGGGGTCGGCGATGGCGACGCGGGGATCACGGCCCCGGCGATCCCCGAGACGGCGCCGCCGACGGTCGAGACGATCCGGGGCAGCGCTCCCATCACCGTCAGCAGGACGACCGCAACGAGCGCGAGGACGGACACGCCGAGCGCGGCTTTCACCGCCATGGGCAGGCCGCTGGGCGCCTCGGAGCCACGTGGCGGCGAAACGCGCTGGACCGCCGGCCGACGCGGGACCGGTGCAGCCGGCCGTGGCCGACCGGAGGAGGGCGGTCGAGGCCGCACCTGGCTCGGCCGTCCGCGGCGGGGCATCATCGCGTGGCATTGTCGCACGCCGGGGACCCGCGGCCGGGCCCGTCACCCGGCGCCGAGGTATGCCGGTGGGGGGCGGTCCGGTGTACGCTGGCGCGCAATGAGCGCGTGTGGGAGCGTCCGGTCCGGTGCGTGAGGCGATCGGCGCTGGGCGCCTGCCGAGCGAGCCTCGCCCGGAGGCCGGTGGGCCGTCGTTCCGCCTGGGCCCCGTGGTCCGGAACACGATGCCGGCACGCGATCCGTCCGCCGGCCTGCGTGCCCCGAGCCCGATCTCCCGGCCCGTGATGCAGGATCGGCCGCCTTTTCAGGGCCGCCCCGCGGCGGTGGCGATCGGCACGCGCGACGCCGGGGCGACCGCACCCTCGTCGGTCTCGCGACCCACCGCGCGCACCGGGTTTGGCGCCGCCCGTACCGGTTTCGGGCTCCCGAGCCTCCGGCGGAACGTCTGCCCGCACTTCTACATGACCGGCCTTCGCGGCTCCGTGCCGATCCAGGCGCCGCACCTCCTCAAGGCGCTGGTCCGCCAGGACCACACCGTCTCGCGCTGCCAGCTGCGCGGCGGCGTGCACATGGAGGAGGGGTACGTCAACGACGTGTGCCTCGGGTCGCGCTTCAACCAGTGCGTCTTCTACGAGGACGACCTGGAGCTGTGACCGGGGCGGGGGCCGACCACCTGCCGGCTTCCTTCGCCGAGTCGGTCGTCGCGCTGGAGGCACGCGGGCGCTTCGGGATCCGCCTGGGCCTGGGAAGGACCAGGGCGCTGCTCGCGGCGCTCGGGCACCCCGAGCAGGGGATCCGCGGCGCGCTCATCGGCGGGACCAACGGCAAGGGCAGCGTTGTGGCGCTCGTCGGCGCCTGCCTCGCGGCTGCCGGTTATCGGGCCGGGGAGACGCCGAAGCCGCACCTGGTGAGCTATCGCGAGCGGATCCGCATCGCCGGGCACCCCATCGCCGCCGCCGACTTCACCGGCCTCGTCCGGGCGGGCCTGCCCGTCGCCGACCGAGTCGCCGGGCGCCACGGCCCGCCGACGGAGTTCGAGCTCCTCACCGCGCTCGCGTTCCGCCACTTCGCGGACGCCCGCGTCGATCTCGCGATCGTCGAGGTCGGGCTTGGCGGCCGGCTCGACGCGACCCACGCCTGGGACGGCGGCGTCGCCGCGATCACGAACGTCGACCTTGACCACACCGAGCACCTGGGGGCGACCGTCGAGCTGATCGCACGGGAGAAGGCCGCCATCGTCATGCGCGGCGACCTCGCGGTCACGGGCGCGACGGGTCCGGCGCTCGGGCCGATCCGACGGCGGGCGCGGCGAGTCGGCGTGTCGATGGTCGAGGTGGGCCCGGCGCCCGTGCTTGCCTTCGATCGGCATGGCCTCGTCGTGGAGCTTCCGGGCCTCGGGGCCGTTCGCGTCGGCCTGCTCGGGCGCCACCAGGCGGCGAACGTCGCGGTGGCCGACGCGGTCCTCGACGCGCTTGGCGCGGCCGGTATCGCGCACGTCGGCCCCGGGGCGCGTCGCGCCGGCTACGCCGCGGCGCGCTGGCCCGGACGGATGGAGCTGCTCGACCTTCCCGGTGCCGGACCGCGGGGTGCCGACGCGCAGGTCCTCCTCGACGGGGCGCACAACCCGGCCGGCGCCCGCGCGCTCGCCGCCGCCCTCGACGAGCTGCGGCCGGAGCTGCGCGGCTCCGGAGGGGCGGCGACGCCCATGGCCGCGCGCTCCGGCGCGCCGTCTGCCGCGCCGGTCACGCTCGTGATCGGCACGATGGCCGACAAGGACGTCGACGGGCTGGTCGCGGCGCTCGGAACCTCGCGGTCGCTCGCCGGTGCGCGGGTCATCGCGACAGCGGTGCCGGGCGGGCGTGCGATGGCGCCTGGGGCGCTCGCAGCGCGCTGGCAGGCGGCCATCCCGGCGTCGGACGTCCAGGTCGCCGTGGACCCGGCCGCCGCGCTCGACCGGGCCGTGACCACCGCGGAGGGCCCCGTGGTCGTGGCGGGGTCGCTCTACCTCGTCGGCGCCGCGCGGGCGCGCCTCGTGGACGACCCGGAGCTCCGCGATCCGGACGCCGCGGGCCCGGCGTAGGATCAGGCCGCGAATGTCACGCCGTCCCGACCCGGTCGACGCGCCGCCCGCGTCCGCGGAGGCCGCGGCGGGCGGTCACGCCCTGCCCGGCGAGCGCGGCGTGGTCCCGCCGGACCCCGCTCGAGGCGGCGGCGCGGCGACCCCGTCCTTCGCGGCCCCGCACGATTCGTCCGGCGGTATTCCCGGCCGGCCGGCGCCGCTCGAGATTGGTCCCCGGACGTTCACGTGGGGCCGTCGGACCTTCGTGATGGGGATCCTCAACGTCACGCCCGATTCGTTCTCCGGCGATGGCCTGCTCGCGTCGGGCGGCGACCCGGTTCGGGCAGTCGTCACGCGCGCCCGGGCGATGGTCGCCGAGGGCGCAGACCTGCTCGACGTCGGCGGGGAGTCGTCCCGGCCGGGCCACGCGAGAGTCAGCGTGGCGGACGAGATCGCCCGGGTCGTCCCGGTGGTCCGCGCGCTCCGGACGGCGCTGCCGGACGTGCCGATCTCGGTCGACACGACGAAGCCGGCCGTCGCAGACGCGGCGATCGAGGCGGGCGCGCACCTGCTCAACGACGTCTGGGGGGTCGCCCCGGACGGCGGGCTCGCGCGGGTGGCGGCCGACCACGGCGTCCCGCTGGTCGTGATGCACAACCGGGCGGAGGCGCGCTACCTGAACCTCGTTCCCGAGATCCTGGCGGATCTGCAGCGCGCCCTGGAGCGGGCGCTCGCCGCCGGGGTCGCATGGGAGCGCCTCGTCGTGGACCCGGGATTCGGCTTCGGCAAGGCGCCGCACCACAACCTCGAGCTGCTTCGGAACCTGGGGTCGCTGCGGCTCCTGGGCCGGCCGATCCTGCTGGGGACCTCCCGGAAGTCGACGCTCGGCAAGGTGCTCGACCTGCCCGCGGACGAGCGCGTGGAGGCGACGCTCGCGACGACCGTCCTGGGCGTGGTCGCGGGCGTGGACATCGTGCGGGTGCACGACGTGCGGGCGAACGTGCGGGCGGCCCGGATGGCCGACGCCGTCGTGCGCGGCCTGGGGCCGGGCCCGGAGCCGGGCGCGTGACGGACCGGATCGAGCTCCGCGGCATGCGCTTCGAGGGCCGGCACGGCGTGCTGCCCGAGGAGGCGGCGGAGGCCCAGCCGTTCGAGGTCGACGTCGTGCTCGAGCTCGACCTGGCGGCGGCCGGCGCCAGCGACGATCTCGGCCGGACCGTCGACTACGGCGATGTCTTCCGGCGGGCCCGGGCGATCGTCGAGGACGGACCGCACGTCGCGCTCATCGAGACGCTCGCCGAGCGGATCGCGGCCGACGTCCTTGCGGCCCACCCCGCGGCCGCGGCCGTCACGGTGCGCGTCCGGAAGCCGCGCGCGCCGCTCCCCGGCGTCTTCGCCTGGGCCGGGGTCGAGATCCGGCGCGAGCGCGACCGGTCCTGAGCCCGCGCTCAGAGGTTCGCGGGCCGGGTCCCCAGGGTCAGCGTCAGCGTGATCGACTTCCCGTCCCGCAGGACGTCGAGTGCCACCGTGGTGCCGGGGACGTACTCGGTCAGGATGTCGTCGAGGGGTGCCAGCGCCGTGATCTTCTGGCCGTCCACCGACGTGATGATGTCCCCGTCCTTCAGCCCCGCCTTGTCGGCCGGGCTGCCGGGAACGACCGACGGGTCGGTGGCGCCGCTCGCCGAGGCCGGCTGGAGCCATGCCCCCTCGCCGACAGGAAGCTTCGCCTGGTCGGCGATCTGCTGGGTGAGCGCCTGGTACCGGATCCCGATCCACGGGCGCGCCAGCTTCTGCCCGGCGAGCGCCTGCTCCATGATCGGCTTGGCGATGTTGATCGGGATGGCGAAGCCGATCCCCTCGGCCGTCCGGGCCACGGCCGAGTTGATTCCCACCACGTTGCCGCCGGCGTCGAGGAGCGCGCCGCCCGAGTTGCCGGGGTTGATCGCCGCGTCCGTCTGGATCAGGTTCCGGAGCTGGGTGCCATCTTCCACCTGGATCGTGCGACCGAAGGCGGAGATGATCCCGGACGTCACCGAGTTGGTATACGTGCCCAGCGGGCTGCCGATCGCGATCGCCAGCTGCCCGACCTTGGCGGCGGACGAGTCCCCGATCGGGGCGGTCGGCAGGCCCGTGGCGTCCACCTTCACGATCGCGAGGTCCGTGAGCGTGTCGATCCCGTAGATCGTGCCGCTGAACTGGCGGCCGTCCTGGAGCGCGACCTGGAGCTGGCTGCTGCCCGCCACGACGTGCTTGTTCGTGATGATCCAGCCGTGCGAATCGAAGATCACGCCCGACCCGACGCCCGTCGCCGGGATCTGGCCGAGCGGGTCGTTCGGGTTCGGCGCGGCGTCCGACGAGGTGATCGTCACGATGGCGGGCGAGACCTTGGCCGCCGCGGTCGTGATGGCGGACTGCTCGTCGATCACGACCGGTTGCGCGGCGGTCACCGTCTGCGTCTGGACGGCAGCCGGCGCGGGCGAAGGCCTGTCGAGCGATCCGGACGCGCGCAGCAGCCCGTACGTCCCGGCCGACGCGAGCAGCGCCGACGCGAGCGACACGACCACGACGAGCCCGACCAGGCCGCCTCGAGTCCCGCCCCGGCTGCCCGGCGCGGTCGCCGGACCTGACGGGATCCAGCCGCCGGTCACCGCCTCCGCGTGGGCCGGCTCGAACCACCGCTCCGGGGTCGGCCGCGGGCCCTGCTCGGCGTCGACCTCGGTCGCGGTCCAGGCCGGCCGGCGGTCCGCCGCCGGGGCGTAGCTGACCGGAGGCGTGGGGACCGCGGCGTCGTCCAGCGGGACCTGCCCTGACGCGAGCTCGGCCTCGTCCGGGGGCGGAGCGAAGGGGTCGTTCATGCGGGCGTGACTCCAGGATGCGTGGCCAGGCGAGGCAGCCGGCGCCACCCCTCCATGGTGGCAGGGGCGCGTTGAGGCGCAGGTGCGGCGACTATGAAGAAATCACCACCTCTGCGGTTTCCGTCGTCGCGGGCGGTGGGGCGGTCGTCTCGCCGGCGCCCGCGACACCGCCGACGGCCGAGGCGCCGGCGTGTGAGGTGGTCGTGCCCTCGCTCTCCGTGGCCCCGCCGGGGGGCGCGGACGCGACGGCCCGTGGGTCGCGGACCAGGATCACGCTGAACGTCGCGCCGTGGCCAACCCGGCTCTCCACCGTGATCCGTCCCCCGTGCATGTCCACGATCGACTTCACGATGGCGAGGCCCAGGCCGCTCCCGCTGCCGCGCGCCTCGCTCGCGCTGGAGCCGCGGTAGAAGCGCTCGAAGATGTGGGGCAGCTCCGTCGCGTCGATTCCGACCCCGGTGTCCGCGACCTCGAGCAGCGCGCCGTCGCGGTGGGGTCGCAGCGCCACCATGACGTGACCGCCCGACGGCGTGAACTTGAGGGCGTTGCCCACGAGGTTCCCCACCACCTGCCCGATCCGCTGCGGGTCGTGGCGGATCCGGAGCGGCGCGTCCGGGAGCTCGAGGGAGAGCTCCACGCGCCGCCGTCGCGCCGTCGCCTCCGCCTGCTCGACGGCCGACTCCACCGTCGTCCGAAGGTCGTCCGGGCGCAGGTCCAGCGCGAGGAGGCCCGACTCGAGCTTCGAGAGGTCGAGCAGGTTCTGCGCCAGCCAGTCCAGGCGCTCCAGCTGGACGCGGCTGGACTCCAGGAACTCGCGGCGGGTCGCGCTGTCCTCCCCGGCCTGCCCCTGGAGAAGCTCGGTGTTCATCCGCAGCGCGGAGATCGGCGTCCGCAGCTCGTGGCTCACGTCGGCGAGGAACTCACGGCTGCGGTCACGGTCGCGGCGGACGAGGCCCACGGATTCCTCGAGCCGTCCGGCCATCAGGTTGAACTGTCGGGCGAGGTCGGTCACCTCCGTGTAGGCGGGGCCGATGTCGGCCGCCGGGACGCGGTTCGCGAGGTCGCCACCGCCGAAGCGGCGCGTGGCCTCGCTCAGCCGGCGAAGCGGCCGGGTGAAGCGGCCGGCGATCAGGGCTCCCATCACGAGCGCCACGAGGAGCGCGCCCAGCACCGTGACCACGAGGAGCGTCGTGACGGTGGCCAGGGTGTACGCCCGGGTCGTGTAGGGGTTCGCGAGGGTGACCTTCACGCCCCACGGGACCGACAGCCCCGGGGCCTGGACCGGCCCGAAGACCGCCGACGCGTGGAGCGTCTCGCGGCTCTCGCGGACCTCCGGCGGTGCCGTGAGCGGGGCCCGCGTGGTGCCGCCGGGCGCGGCCGTCACGATCACGTCTCCGGCGGAGGTCCTGGTCGCGCCCCCGATCTCCACCGTGACGTCCGCCTTCGCGACCGCGTTCGCCAGGAAGCTCAGGAACGAGTCCGCGCTGATTCGCTCGGCGACCGTGGGGTTGAGGAGGTTGCCGGCCTCGACCACGGGGTCGGATCCCGACGCAGGGACCGCCACGACCGCGACGATGCTCCCGACCTCGAGGGCGCGCGCCGTGAGCGCACCTTCCTCCTGCTCCTCGAAGTACGCGTCGAGCCGGTTGACGACGATGGCCGAGACCACCAGGAGGACGGCGGCCACCAGCCCCACGACGGTGAGCGTCAGTCGCGCCCGGAACGACCGCGGGACGATGCGGCCGAGGCGACGCCCGCCGCGCGCGGGCGCCTCTGCGTGACCGTTGACGCCCGGGGCGTCAGCGCTCGACGAACGCGTACCCGACTCCCCGCACGGTCAGGACGAAGACCGGCGCCGACGGGTCGTCCTCGATTTTCTCGCGAAGGTGGCTGATGTGGACGTTGATCGTCTTCTCGTCCTGGTCGAGCGCCTCGTAGTCCCGCAGGAGCTCCAGCAGCTCGCTCCGCGTGTAGACGCGCCCGGGGCGGGCGGCGAGATGTCGCAGGATCTCGAACTCGGTCGGCGTGAGGTTGACCTTGCGGCCTGCGCGCTGGACGCGCCGGCGCTCCAGGTCGATGAGGAGGTCGTCGTGGCGCAGGACGCGCCCGCCCCCGGCATCGGCGAAGTCGCCGTAGGCGCGCCGGAGCAGCGCCTTGATCCGGCTCATCAGCTCGCGCAGGCCGAACGGCTTGGTGAGGTAGTCGTCCGCCCCGAGCTCGAGGCCGATGACCTTGTCCACCTCGTCGTCCCGGGCGGTCAGGACCAAAATCGGCATCTTTCCGTCGGTCGCACGGATCCGGCGCAGGACCTCAAAACCGTCCATGCCCGGCAGGCGGACGTCGAGGACGACCAGGTCGGGCGCCTGGTGCGTCGCGAAGTCCAGGCCCTCCTCGCCGGACCTGGCGACCGTGACCTCGTAGCCCTCCTGCTGGAGGGCGTACTGGATGCCGCGCGCGACCGCGTGCTCATCTTCGACGATCAGGATGGTGCTCGCCATTGCCGGCCGGATCGTACACCGGCGGAGCCCGAGGCTCAGCTCAGCAGAGCCCGTGTTTCATTGCTCAGCGCAGCCCGCGGCTCTGCGCGGCGGAGCCCGTGGCTCCGCTCGACGAGCCCAGGCTCGGCGCGTGGTACCCTCACTCTTCGACCGGGCGCCCGGCCCCATCCGGCCGCGCCGCCGCCCCGTCCCGAGATCGACCTGACCGAACCGAGAGGCCCGCCGTGAGCACCGACCGCCCCACCCTTGCCGCACTTCCCCGCACGGAGATGGGCAAGGCGACGTCCCACCTGCGCAAGGCGGGCCGGATCCCGGCCGTCGTGTTCGGGCACGGCGACTCGACGTCCGTCTCCGTGGATGCGCACGAGTTCGAGCAGCTCCGCCGCCGCGCAGGTGCGAACGCGCTGATCGATCTCGAGGTCGAGGGCAGCAAGGCCACGCCGGTCATCATCAACGGCGTCCAGCTCCACCGGGTCAACCGGACCCCGCTCCACGTGGACCTCTTCCGGGTGAAGATGACCGAGGACATGACCGTCGACGTGGCGGTCCACAGCTTCGGTGAGGCGGAGGCGGTCACCAAGGAGGGCGGCACGCTCATCCACGCGGTGGATCACGTCCGCGTCCGCGCCCGCCCGGACCGCCTCCCCAAGTTCATCGAGGTGGATGTCTCCACCTTGGCGACGTTCGAGGCGGTCATCGCGGTTCGCGACCTGCCGGTGCCCCCGGGAGCGACGATCCTCAACGACCCGGACGAGGTCGTCTTCCGCGTCCTCGCGCCGCGCGTGGTCGAGGCCGAGGCGGAGGTCGTGGCGGAGGCGGCGCCGGCCGCCGCGCCGGCCGAGGGCGAGGCAGCCGCCGACTAGGCTCGTCGCGTCTCGCCCGGGCGCACTGGCGGCCGGGTGGATCGCCGAGGTTTCGTCGGCACGTTCAGCCGTTGCGCGGTCGGACCGCCCGGGCCGCGACGAGCGGCGCGTCCCACGTGAACGCGGCGTTCGGCAGGAGGTCGAGCTCGGCGTCGAACGCCGCCAGGACGTCAGCCCGCAGGCTCGGCGCGAGCGCGGCGAGGTCCGCTGCGCGGTCGTACTCGACGAAGAGCGCCCGGGCGGCGGCGCGCTCGAACGAGTGGTGGAGCACCGGCTCCCACGCCTCCACGTCCGTGAAGCTGGCTTCCGCAAGCTCATCGCGGGCCGCGGCCGCGGACGCGATCGGTCCCGCGCGCGGCACCCCCGCGGGGGTCGGCGCCGACAGGCCAGCGCGCGCCAGCATCCCGGCGAGCGCGGCTTCGAAGGACGCTTCGATCGCCCATGGCTTGCCCTCGGCCGCCCAGACGACGAATGCCAGGACGCCGCCGGGTCGGAGCACCCGCCGCAGCCCGGCCAGCGCAGGCCGGCGATCCGGCACGAGATGGAGCACGAACGACGAGACGGCGGCGTCCATCGATGCCGGCGCGAGGCCCGCGGCCTCCGGCTCGGTGATGCTTCCCTCCACGAGCGAGAGCCGGTCCCGGTCGGCCGCGACGAGCGCGGCATCTGCCGCGGCCCGGGCCAGGGCCAGCATCCCGCCCGAGAGGTCCAGCCCGGTCACGTGGACGCGGGGCCAGCGGCGGACGGCCTCGATCGCCAGCGTCCCGGAACCCGTCCCCGCGTCGAGCAGCCGGGCGGCGGGCGCGTCTGCGACCGCGGGGCCGATGGCGTCGAGCAAGCCCAGCGCCGGCGGCGCGAGGACCGGCGCCCAGCACCGTCCGTAGGATCGCGCCCGGAGGTCGTACCGGGAGGCCATCTCGCTCATCGGGGCACCCTCATCCGCGCCGCTCGCTCACGCATCGCAGGATGCCACCGCGCGTCGTCGCGCGCGCACGGCCGGTCGCGAGCGCGGCTGCGGTGGCTCGCCGGCCCACCAGAACGGGCGCGCCGACGGCGCGGCTTCGGAGCCGCGCCACACCTCCGGGAGAATTGCCGCGACGGTCGCCGCCGGCTTGACACGGAATTCATCAGCCGTAGAATTAATCAGTCGGTGAACGAGCGGCCCGCCCCGGCCGGGCCCACGGGAAGGTGACACGCCCATGGCGTTGCATGCCGAGCTGGACCCGGACGACGTCGACTCCCCGCCGGCGATCGGCGCCCACGGCCTCGTCAAGACGTTCGGGACGCTGCGCGCCGTGGACGACGTCACCTTCGACCTGGCTCCCGGCCGGATCTACGGGCTCCTGGGCCCGAACGGCTCCGGCAAGACGACGCTGATCCGGCTTCTCACCGGGCTCGCGCTTCCGACGTCGGGGTGGGCCGAGGTGCTCGGCACGCGGATGCCGTCGCGCCCGAACCTCGCCCGGATCGGCTACATGACCCAGAGCGACGGGGTCTACGCAGCGCTCACGGTGGCCGAGAACCTCCGCTTCTTCGGCGCGGTCTACGGCGTGGAGGGGGACGAGCCGGTCGGGCACGCCCTGGAGATCGTCGATCTCGCCGACCGGCGGTCCTCGATCGTCGGGACGCTCTCCGGCGGTCAGCGTCGCCGCCTCTCGCTCGCGTGCGCGCTCGTCCACCGGCCGCCCGTCCTGTTCCTGGACGAGCCGACGGTCGGGGTCGATCCGCTGCTGCGGGTCCAGTTCTGGGCCCATTTCCGGGCCCTGAGCGACGCGGGCACCACGATCGTCGTCTCGAGCCACGTGATGGACGAGGCGGACCGCTGCGACGAGCTCCTGTTCGTCCGTTCGGGCAAGATCACGGCCCGAGGGACCGGCCAGGAGATCCGTGTGCGGGCAGGCACCGCCGATCTCGAGCAGGCGTTCCTCCGCCTCGGCGGGAATGTCGAGGTAACCCGATGAGCCGCCGCCGCGTCGTCGCCCTCTTCCGGCGGGTGGTCTCGGAGATCCGCCGCGATCGCCCGTCGCTCGCCCTCCTGTTCATCGCGCCGATCGTGATCACGGGGCTGGTGACGTTCATCCTGCGCGAGAGCCAGGTGCCCCAGGTGACGGCGGTTGTCGTGAACCTGGCGGGCCCGCGCGGCCAGGCGGTCGGCGACGCCCTCGGGGCCGCGCTGCGCACCGGCGGCGCCACCGTCACGGACGTGGCGGACGAGGGGGTTGCCCGCGCCTCCATCGCGGACACGTCGGCGTCGGTGGGCATCGTCCTGCGCGCCGGCGCCGCGACGGGGAGCGCGCTGGACATCACCGTGATCACCAACGGTCTCGACCCGTCCGGCGACGCGGGCCAGGTCTCCGCCGTCCAGCGGTCGGTCCTGGCCGCGGTCACGTCCGCCTCCGGGACGGCCATGCCGGTCATCGACCACACGACTGTCTACGGGACCCCGACCGACGACCCGGTGACGACATTCGCGCCGGCGATCGTCGCCTTCTTCGCCTACTTCTTCGTGTACATCCTCACCGGCGTGAGCTTCCTCCGCGAGCGCACCGGCGGGACGCTCGAGCGCCTGATGGCCACGCCGGTGACCCGCGGCGAGGTCGTCCTCGGCTACACGCTCGGGTTCGGCCTGTTCGCCACGATCCAGGTCGCGGTGCTCATGCTCTGGGCCCTGGGCTCGCTGCACGTCGGCGCCCTGGGGCCACTGCCCGCCTTCTCGATCGGGCTCGGCATCGCGGCGAACGGGAGCCCGATCCTCGCGTTCGTCGTCGTCGTGCTGCTGGCCGTGGGCGCGGTGAGCCTCGGCATCTTCCTCTCGACGTTCGCCCGGACGGAGCTCCAGATCATCCAGTTCATCCCGATCGTGCTCGCGCCGCAGTTCCTCCTGTCGGGCGTCCTCTTCCCGGTCAGCAGCCTGCCGTCGATCCTCAGGCCGCTCGTCGCGATCATGCCGCTCAACTACGCGGTGGACGGGCTGCGCCAGGTCTTCATCCGCGGGGCGGACCTGGGAGTGCCCGCGCTCCAACTCGATCTCGTCGTCCTCGGGATCGTCGCGGCCTTCTTCGCGACGATTGCGGCGTTCACGATCCGCCGCGACGTGGTGTGACCGGCGCTGCGCGGCCGCGCAGCCACACCGGCCGGCGACCGGGCGCGAACGACACGCGTGCCCGGGTGCTCCAGGCCGCGCGGACGAGCTTCGGCGAGCGGGGCTTCGACGGGGCGACGATCCGCGAGATCGCGCTCCGGGCGGGCGTGGACCCAGCGCTTGTCCACCACTACTTCGGCTCCAAGCAGCAGCTCTTCGTCGCCGCCATGGAGCTCCCGTTCGACGTGACGCTGACGGTCCTCCACCTTCTCGATGGGCCTCCCGATGAGCTCGGGGCCCGCTTCACCCGCTTCTTCCTCGAGCTCTGGGAGGCGCCCGCCAATCGGTCGCTGCTGCTTGCCGTGGTCCGCTCGGCGTCCACGGATCCGGTCGCCGCGGCCATGCTCCGCCGGCTGCTCGCCGAGGGCCCGTTCCTGGCCCTGGCGCGCGCGATCGACCGGCCCGACGCGATCCTACGGGCGACGCTCGCAGGCTCGCAGCTCATCGGGCTCGCGATGGCGCGCTACGTGGTCGCCGTCGAGCCGCTAGCGTCCGCGTCGACCGACCTCCTGGTTCGCGCTCTCGGCCCGACGATCCAGCGGTACCTGGTGGGCGACCTGGCGGATGGCAAGAATGCGACAGGCGCGGCCGAGGCGAGCACAGGGCCACCCTGATCACCCTGCCCCATGGCCCTCGGCCCCATCCGAGCGGCCCCCGTGATCGCACCCAATCGGTCTACCTGCCCGCGGGTCGCCGGACGACCATTCTCTTCACGCGAGCCGGCCGGGCCCCCAGGTCGACCCGCCACGGGAGTGAGCCGATGAAGAAGATTCTCCTTGCCTACGACGGCGGAGAGCCTGCCCGGCGCGCCCTCGAGACCGCAGGCGAGCTTGCCCGCGCATTCCATGCGCCGGTGAGCGTGGTGAGCGTGGTGCCCGAAGGCGCGGATGGCCCCGGGGTCGGCGCGTCGATCGACGCAAGCGCGCGCGCCAACGGGCTGCAGGAGGCGAAGCGCCTCCTCGCCGGGATGGGGATCGATGTCGAGCTCCTTGAACCATCCGGCGACCCGGCCTGCCGGATCGAGCAGATCGCGGAGGAGGGCGGCTTCGACACGATCGTCATCGGAGGCGGCGACAGCGCTCCGATCGATCGCGCCTTCCGCGGCACCGTCTCCCGGCACGTCGTCGCCCATGCGGCGGCGACCGTCGTGGTGGCCCACTGAAGATGCGGCGCAGCGCGGCGCGGGTCGCCACGCCGACCCTGCCACCCGCCGCGCGGCTTCGGTGCAGACGGCACTCCGCGGGCGTCCGGCGTCCGCCTACGCTCGACGAATGACAGCCCCGCATGTATCGCTTCCGGCCGCGCCGGACCCGCGCCGGCCGCTCCGCATCACGTTCCGGGGTCGCTCCCTGCTCGGCCGCGCGCTCTACAACAAGGACGCGGCGTTCACGCACGAGGAGCGCGACTGGTTCGGGCTGCACGGCCTGCTTCCGTCGCATGTCCTGAAGATCGAGGAGCAGCTGGGGCTGGAGCTCGAGCACGTCCGTCGCAAGGAGGACGCCCTCGAGCGCTACATCGGGCTCGCTGCCCTCCAGGATCGCAACGAGACGCTCTTCTACCGGCTCCTCGCGGAGAACCTGGAGGAGTTCCTCCCGATCGTCTACACGCCCACCGTCGGGCGCGCCTGCCAGGAGTACAGCCACATCCTCCGGCGCCCGCGCGGCCTGTGGATCACGCCGGGCGACATCGGTCGCATCCCGGAGCTCCTCCGCAACTCCGCGCAACAGGAGATCCGCCTGGTCGTGGTGACCGACAACGAGCGGATCCTGGGGCTGGGCGACCAGGGCGCCGGGGGCATGGGGATCCCGGTCGGCAAGCTCGCGATCTACACCGCCGGCGCGGGCATCTACCCGGCGCTGACGCTGCCGATCTCGCTGGACGTCGGGACCGATAACGCGGCGCTCCTGGCCGACCAGATCTACGCGGGCTGGCGCCAGCCGCGCCTCCGGGGGCCGGCGTACGACGCGTTCATCGACTCGTTCGTGGCAGGCGTCAAGTCGGTCTTCCCGCGGGCAATCCTCCAGTGGGAGGACTTCAAGCAGCACACGGCGATCCGGATCCTGGACCGCTACGTGGATGTGCTGCCCTCCTTCAACGACGACATCCAGGGGACGGCGTCGGTGATCATCGCCGGGATCCTTGCCGGACTCCGCCACCTGGGCCAGCCGCTCCGCGGCCAGCGCTTCGTCTTCTTCGGCGCCGGCGCCGCCGCCACCGGGATCGCGCGGCTCGTGCGGGCCGCCCTCCTCGCCGCCGGCTCGCCCGAGGACGAGGTTCGACGCTCGCTCTTCCTCATCGACTCGAAAGGCCTCCTGGGCCTCGATCGCCCGGGTCTCGACGCGGACAAGCACGAGTTCGCGCTCCGGCCCGCGGAGATGGCCGCGTTCGGGCTTGCGACCGATGCCGACCTGCTCTCCGTCGTGCGGGCCGTCCGGCCCACGATCCTGATCGGGACCACCGCGACACCGAACACGTTCACGGAGCCGATCCTGCGGGCCATGGCGGACGCCTGCCCGAACCCGATCGTCTTCCCGCTCTCCAATCCGACCTCGCGGACCGAGGCGACCCCAGGCCAGGTGCTGGAATGGACCGACGGTCGCGCGCTCGTCGCGACGGGCAGCCCGTTCGACCCCGTGGTCGTGGACGGACGGATGCGCCTGGTCGGGCAGGCGAACAATGCGTTCATCTTCCCCGGGGTCGGGCTCGCCGCAATCGTGGCCGGTGCGCGAACGATCAGCAACGCGCAGTTCCTGGTTGCCGCGCACACGCTCGCGGGCCTCGTGTCGGAGGAGCGCCTCGCCGAGGGCGCGCTCTATCCGCCGATGCGGGATCTCCGGGCGATCTCGCGTGAGATCGCCGTGGAGGTCGTCCGCTCGTTCGGCACGGTCGACGGGCTGCCGCTCGCGGCAGGGGACCAGGGACGCGCCGAGGCGGAAGCGGCGGTGGACCATTCGATCTGGTGGCCGGAGTACTCGCCCTACGAACCGGCCTGAGCCAGCCGTCGCATCCCTCGGGCCTCTCACCGCATAATCCGTCGATGCGCCTGCCGTTCGTCCCACCCCTCGAGCCGATGCTCGCCGCCCCGCAGGCGGCCCTCCCGGAGGGCGACGGCTGGGCATACGAGCCGAAATGGGACGGCTTCCGCTGCATCGTCTTCCGGGATGGCGACGAGCTATTCCTGCAGAGCCGCGACCTGCGGCCGCTGGAGCGCTACTTCCCGGAGCTGACGGCGCCGCTGCTCGCTGCGCTCCCGGATCGCGCCGTGGTGGACGGCGAGGTCGTGATCGCGGGGCCCAGGGGCCTCGACTTCGACGCCCTCCTCCTCCGCATCCACCCCGCCGCGTCACGCGTCCGTCTCCTGGCCGCGGAGACGCCGGCGAGCTTCGTGGCCTGGGACCTGCTCGCGCTCGGGGACGATGACCTGCGCGAGCGCCCGTTTGCGGAACGCCGCGAGGCGCTCGTCGCCGGGATCGGCCCCGACGTGCCCGCGGTGCACGTGACGCCGCTCACCCGCGACGTCGCGCTGGCGCGCGACTGGTTCGACCGGTTCGAGGGCGCCGGCCTCGACGGCGTCATCGCGAAACGCCTCGACGGCCGGTACCAGCCGGCGAAGCGGGGCTGGGTCAAGGTGAAGCACGCCAGGACGGCGGACGTGGCCGTGGCCGGGTTCCGCTGGCACAAGGACGAGGTGGGCAGCGGCGTCGGCTCGCTGATCGTGGGGCTCCACGACGACGCGGGCACGCTCCACCATGCCGGGGTGGCCAGCGGATTCACCGCCGCGCGCCGGCGCGAGCTGGTCGAGGAGCTGGCGCCCCTGCGCGAGGGCGCGCTCGACGGCCACCCGTGGCGCGACTGGGCCAGCCCGGAGCTCGCCGAGGCCGGCTACGGGCAACGGATGCCCGGCGCCACGTCGCGCTGGAACCGCGGCAAGGACCCCTCCTGGGAGCCGCTGCGCGTCGAGCTGGTGGCCGAGGTCGCCTACGATCACCTCCAGGGCGACCGGTTCCGGCATGCGACCCGCCTGGTCCGGTGGCGCCCCGACCGGCGTCCCGAGGGCTGCCGCTACGACCAGCTGGAGGCGACGCCGCCGTTCGAGCTCGCCCAGATCTTCGGGCGGGAGGCGGGCGGCCGATGACGCAGGCGTGGTCGATGCAGGCGCGCCGGCCACGCCGTCGACGGTTCGTTGCCGGGGTCGCGCTCGCGACCCTCCTGATAGTCGGCGTCGTCGCCGGCGCCGTTTCGTTGGCTCCGGGCGCCGGTCCGGCGTCTGCGGGCGCAGCGGGGCTCGGAGCCACGCCCACGCCGGCCACGGCCGCCGTTCCGGCGTCCCCGGCGGGCTCCGCCGGGGACGGGATTCCGTCGATCGCTCCGTCGAATGCGGTGGCGGTCGCGCCACCGCCCGCTCCGCCGGTCGACCCGGCGACCGCGGCCGCGCTCCAGAAGGCCCTGGAGGCCGCCCGGAAGGCGATGGTCATCCCGGGCATCGAGGCGACCGTGATCCTCGCGGACGGACGGACGTGGACCGGCGTGGCCGGTGACGCGGTCGCGGCAACCCACGCGAAGGTGACGCCCCAGACGCCGTTCCCGATCGCCAGCGTGACGAAGACGTTCACCGCGGCGCTCATCCTCCGGCTCGCCGAGGAAGGTCGGCTCACGATCGACGACCCGCTGGCGCGATGGCTCCCCGACTACCCGAACGCGGTCCACATCACGCTCCGGATGCTCCTCACGCACACGAGCGGCCTCGCCGACTTCTTCCAGAACCCGAAGCTCGACACGGCCCTGAACCGGGCGAAGGGGCGCGTCTGGACGCCGGCCGAGGTCCTGCCCTTCGTCGCCAAGCCCGCCTTCGCGCCCGGCAAGGGCTGGGGCTACTCGAACACGAACTACGTGCTGCTGGGCCTGGTGGCCGAGCGGGCCGGCGGTGCACCCTGGGCCGACCAGGTTCGCGAGGACTTCTTCGTGCCACTGGGGCTCGCCTCGACGTACGTCCAGGGAGTCGGGACGCCGAACGTGCCGCCGGCGCATTCGAACCAGATGTTCATCGGCTATGGCGGGAAGATCCTGCCGCGGGACCTCAGCGACGGCAGCTCGATCGCGCCGTTCACCGCGGTCGCCACCGCGGCGTACTCGGCGGGATCCATTGCGTCCACCACGGAGGATCTCGCCCGCTGGGCCCGGGCGCTCTACAGCGGCGACGTTCTCGCGCCGGCCTCGCTCGCGGAGATGCTCACGTTCGACCCGGACATCACGCGCTATGCCGCCCTCGCGTACGGCCTCGGCGTGTCGCGCGTCAAGATCGACGGGCGCTTCGTCGCCGTGGGCCACACGGGTGCGCTGGCCGGGACGCGCGCGTCGATCCGCTGGCTCCCTGCGCAGCGCGTGAGCGTGGCCGTGGCGTTCAATCGCGACCTGTTCACCGGCGACGACGCGACCCGCTTCCTGATCGCCGCGCTCTATCCGCGGGCGAAGCCGGCCGCCTCGCCCGGCGTCTCCACCCCGTCCCCGGCGGCGTCCGCGCTGCCCTGACCCCTTCCCTCGACCGCCGCGCGGCGCTACAGTCGCGGGCCAGGGACGCAGCATCAGGAGGGGAACGTGTCCGAGCCACAGCTTCCGCCAACGGGCCTGCCCAACCAGCCCGCGCCGGTGGCTCCACCACCGATTGCCCCGTCTCCACCACCGACGGCGCCGTCCGCCCCGCCGGCGCCTCCCCAGCCCGGCTGGGGCCAGCCGGTCCCGCCGCCACCGCCAACCTGGGTGCAGCCGGCGCCGGCGCAGACATCGCCGCCTGGCTGGGGCCAGCCGGCGGCCGGGCAGCCCGGCTGGGTCCAGCCTCCCCAGGTCCAGGCGCCGGGCCACTTCATGTTCCGTGTCCTCCTTGCCGCGCTGTTCATGCTCGCGGCCGGCGTCCTCACGCTCGTGCCCGCCGCGGGGTTCGTGCTCGGCGGCAGCAAGGTCACCGACTACCTGAACAGCCAGCAGTTCTCCAACATCAGTGACACCGTCGGGGGCGCCCTGATCGCGGTCGGCGTGGTGATGCTCGTGTGGGCGCTGCTCGAGATCCTGGCCTCGCTCGGGATGATCCTGCGACGGACCTGGGGGCGCGCCCTGGGGACCGTGGTCGGCTTGTTCGGCGGCCTCTTCATGACGCTGATCCTGGTCGGGTCGGTCGGCGCCCTGCGTGAAGCCGACACGGTGGGCTCGACGGGCGTGGGCGGCGCGGTCCTCGTGGCGATCGTCGCCGCGGTCTTCGCGGGCTACTGGTTCACGCTCCTCGCATGCATCACCGGGGGCACGCACTTCCGGCGCCGGTAGGAGCCGCGGGTCGAGCCGGATTCGAATCGCGCGGGGCATCGCGCGCAGGGCCTCGATGGACCGCGCCGCCGATCAGCTCCCGGCTGCCCGCTCTGGCGGGCCGCCTCGGCCCGGCCACTCGACACCGGCCCACGGGTCGTAGTCCGGGTCGAGCGCCTCCTGCCCGGGCCGCTGCTCGGGCGGGACGTGCTCCAGGTTCAGGCGGATGCGCGTCCAGGTGGTGGAGCGGCCGCGCATCGCGTCCACGAGCACGTCCGCCGGGGCGAGGTGCGGCCAGACGTCCGGATGGCGCTTCTTCCAGCGCGCCATGCCGGCCATCGCCTCCGCCTGGGTCGCGGCGCGCCCGATCTCGATGAGCGGCTTCGACGGCATCCGGCGCTTCGACGGGGCGACACGCGGGGGCTCGTCGATCGTCTTTGCGTAGTTCGGGGGCCACGGCGCATCGCCCAGGCCCTCCGCCTCGTGGCGAGCCGATAGCTCCAGGAGCCCGTCGAGGGTTCCGGCATGGGCGTCGATCGCGGCGTGCGGGTCCCCCAGGCGCGCGAACCGCTCGGGGACGGTCCACACGGTGAACGCCGCCGGGTCCACGGCGGGCACCTCGTCCCAGGTCAGCGGCGTCGAGACGCGCGCGTCGGGCCGGGGCCGGACGGAGTACGCGCTGGCGACGGTGCGGTCCTTCGCGTTCTGGTTGTAGTCGATGAAGACGCCGTGGCGCTCCTCCTTCCACCAGCGGCTCGTGGCGAGCTCGGGGACCCGGCGCTCGACGTCGCGAGCGAGCGCCAGCGCGGCGCGTCGGACCTCGGGGAAGGTCCAGCGACGCTCGATCCGGACGTTGACGTGGATGCCGCGGCTGCCCGACGTCTTGGGCCAGCCGACGAGGCCCACGTCCGCGAGGGCATCGCGGACCACCAGCGCCACGCGTCGGATGTCGTCCCAGGCGACGCCCGGGACCGGGTCCAGGTCCACGCGGAGCTCGTCGGGGTGATCCAGGTCGTCGGCCCGGACGGGGTGCGGGTTGAGGTCGAGGCAGCCCAGGTTGATCACCCACGCAAGCTGCGCGGCGTCCTCGATCACGACCTCGTCGGCGGTCCGCCCGCTCGGGAAGCTGAGCGTCACCGTGTGAATCCAGTCGGGCCGCGACTCAGGCGCGCGCTTCTGGAAGAAGAACGGGCCGGCCGCGCCGTTCGGGTAGCGCTTGAGGGCCATTGGCCGGCCGCCCGCTCCCCGCAGCGCGCCGTCCGCGACCGCGAGGTAGTAGCGCACGAGGTCGAGCTTCGTGACGGCGGCCGTCCTGCCCTCGCCCGTCGCCGCGCTGCCGTGGGCGTGGGCGGGGGCGGTGTCACCCGAAGGCGGAGCCGTGCTGTCGCCGGAGACGCCGACCGCCGGGGCGCCTTCGGCGCCCGCGAAGAAGATCTTGTCGGGGTTGGTCACGACGACGTCGCGGCCGGCGACGTGGATGACCTCGCTGCGTGGGGCCATGGCCAGAGAGGATACGGGGTGACGTCGAGCGTGGCCCACGACGTGCCGGCAGGCATGTCGGCGCACGGGCGACCGGCGGTGGGCAGCGGGGACGCGACGTGCGACGCCGCCTGACGTCCCGTGCGAATTCGCCGATGATGGCGCCCGCCCCGTCGATCCGGGCCGGCTCCGTTCGTCGTCTGGGCAGACGGCGAGCGAGCACCACGCGTCGAGACCGGCCGGACCAGGACCGTCTCCTCGCCGCCGCGCCACACAGGGAGGCTTCGATGCGCTACATGCTCCTCATCTACGGGCCGGAGATGGCGCCGGCCGCAGGTGCGCCGATGCCCGACCTCGGGCCGTGGAACGCCTACACGCAGTGGATGATCGACACGGGCATCTACAAGGCGGGCGACCAGCTCGCCCCGTTGACCGCGGCCACGACCGTGCGCGTCCAGGACGGCAGGCGGCTGACCACGGACGGGCCGTTCGCCGAGACCAAGGAGGTCCTCGGCGGGTACTACATCGTGGACTGCCCCAACCTCGACATGGCGCTCGAGGCGGCTGCCCGCTGTCCCGGCGCGGCCTACGGATCGATCGAGGTCCGCCCGATCGTCGACATGTGAGCGACGGGGATCACGCGCCGGCCGAGGGCGGGGTCGCCGGAAGCGACGTCCGCGGGCACGTCGAGCAAACCTTCCGCGACGAATCGGGCCGCGTCCTTGCCACGCTCATCCGCGTCCTGGGCGACTTCGACCTCGCCGAGGAGGCGCTCTCCGACGCGTTCGTGGCCGCGCTCGAGACCTGGCCACGCGATGGCGTTCCGCGCAACCCGGGTGCCTGGATCACCACGGCCGCGCGCAACCGGGCGCTCGACCGGATCCGGCGCGCTCGTCTCCAGGCGCTGAAGCTCGCCGAGCTCGAGGGCGCCCTCGCCGACGGCGGAGGACAGGAGGACGACGTGCGCCTCGGGAGCGACAGCCGCCTCGCCGACGACCGGCTTCGCCTTGTCTTCACCTGCTGCCACCCGGCGCTCGCGATGGACGCACGCGTGGCGCTGACGCTCCGGACGCTCGGCGGCCTGACGACGCCCGAGATCGCGCGGGCGTTTCTCGTCCCCGAGGCGACCCTGGCGCAGCGTCTCGTCCGGGCGAAGCGGAAGATCCGCGACGCGGGGATCCCGTACCGGGTTCCGCCGGACGATCTCCTCGCGGAGCGCCTGGACGGCGTGCTGGCCGTCCTGTACCTCGTCTTCAACGAGGGATACAGCGCCACGGCGGGCGACGCGCTGGTCCGCCGCGAGCTGTGCGCCGAGGCGATCCGGCTCGCCCGGCTGGTCGCGGAGCTCATGCCCGACCAGCAGGAGACGGTCGGGCTCCTGGCGCTGCTCCTGCTCCAGGACTCGCGGCGCGACGCCCGCGTCGGGCCTGACGGTTCGCTGGCCCTGCTCGAGGACCAGGATCGGGAGCGCTGGGACCGCGGCGAGATCGCGGAAGGGCTGGCCCTCGTCGACGGAGCTCTCGCGGCGGCGCTCGCGGGCGGCCTGCGGCCCGGCCCGTACCTGCTCCAGGCGGCGATCGCGGCCGGGCACGCGCGCGCCGGCCGCGCCGACGAGACGGACTGGCGGGCCATCGCCCGGCTCTACGACGCGCTGGTCGCGGAGGTGCCCACCCCGGTCGTCGAGCTCAACCGCGCGGTTGCCGTGGCAATGGCGGACGGGCCGCGGGCCGGGCTCGCGCTGATGGACGCGCTCGGCGCCGAGGGCGCGCTCGATGGCTACCACCTGTTTCATGCGGCGCGCGCCGATCTCCTCCGCCGGGTTGGCCGGCGTGACGAGGCCGCCCTCGCCTATCGACGCGCCGTGGACCTGGCGGGCAACCAGACCGAGCGGGCGTTCCTCGCGCGTCGACTGGCCGAGGTGCGCGCGGACGCCTGACGCCGGGCGGTGCGGTGACGTGGTTGACGCCGGGCGGTCCGCAGACGGCCCGCGCCCGCGCCCGCGCTGATCAGCAGTGGAACGTGCCGATCACGTTCGTGCCGTCGGCCAGGTGCCCGGTGAACGTACCGCCCGAGTCGTCGGCGTACAGCATGACCGACGCCGTGTCGTGGTCGAGCACGAATGTCGTCCCTGCGTGCCGGTACGTGACCAGCACGGCGTCGCCCTTGAGGGTCCCTCCGCCGGCCGCGGTCTGGAGGTCGGAGGCGCCGTACGGGCTGCGGCCGGCGATCAGCCCGAAGTACTCCGCCCCGTTCGGCTGCCCGACGTTGACGGCAACCCAGGCGTTGCCCGGACCGTCCTCGCACGTGCCACCGGCGTACGCGACGGCACCCGCGGGAAGCGCCAGGCTGGCCCTGGCGGTGCCGCCCGTGAAGTCGCCGAGCGGGGCGGACGCCGACGGGCTCGGACCGGGGCTCACGGACGGGCCGGGCGACGAAACGCTCGCGGACGGGGCCGGCGAGGCGGTGGGCCCTCCGCTGTCCGTGGCACTGGCAGTGCCCGCGGGACCGGCCGTGCCGGCGGGCGCGCTGCAGGCGGCGACAACCAGGCCGACGAGCAGGCCGAGCAGCGCCGCCCGGTATCGCGGTCCGTCCACGTGTCGTGCGCGCCGGGCGCGGCCCACGCTCGGGCCCGCCGGCGTCAGCGCGCCCCGCCCACGATGCGCGGTGGGCGGGTTCCGCGTCGCGGTTGGCCCCTGAATGGGCGCGTGCGGCCCGGTGCACGACGGCCCGTGAGCGCGTCGGGAGGGCGGGACATGCGAATGCCTCCGGGGTCGAGGGGATGGGTCGAAGCCGCTGAAGGCTCGGCGCCCAGTGTACGACTCGCGGCCCGCCCGATCCTGAAGCGCCGCGCCACGGCCAGCGTGGTCGAGGGTCCCGGCCGGCGGGCGTGGCGATTGCCGTTCCCGGTCCGCCGGCGTCGTGGTGGACGGAGGACCCGCTCAGCGACCGAGCGACTCGACGAGACGGTCGAGGAACGGCACCTGCGCCTCCTTCAGGCGGAGCCGCGCCTCGTCCAGGTCGAACCAGGCCACGCGATCGATCTCCGGGAACGCCTCAATCCGGCCGGACCGAGGCGGCCACTCCATGGAGAACGTGTTGCTGTGCGCCGCGGCCGGATCGAGGTCGCCGCGCAGCGCCCATGCGTGGACCAGCTTGCCGCCGCGCTGCCGGATCGTCCCGAGCGAGACCGGGTCGTCCGCCGGCGACGGGTGGCCGGTCTCCTCGGCGAACTCGCGGCGCGCGACGTCGACGAGCTCCTCCCCCGGCTCGACCTCGCCCTTCGGGATCGTCCACGCGCCCAGGTCGCGGCTCGCGTGGAAGGGTCCGCCCGGGTGTGCGAGGAGCACCTCCAGGCGCTCGCCGAGATGGCGATGGAGGACGATCCCCGCGCTGATGCGATCGGTCATGGGCCCGATCTTCGCAGGTTCGGGCCGGCGTCCTCCGCGGGCAGGCGATCAGCCGGGACGGCCGGCGCCCGCCGGGCCGCCATGGTCGGCCGTGGACGTGCTGCCACCCGCCGCGCCGGCCACCAGCTTCGGCAGGTGCGGCTGGGGGAGCTGGCACGATCCGATCCCGAGGACGAGCGCCGCGACGGCGACGAGCACGCGACCGCGGCGGTGCCCGGCCCAGCCTCCCGGATCGGACGTCCGGCCGACGCGTTCGTGCCCTCCGTTGGCGGGCCCACGCCGACTGAGCACTGCGAGATCCCTCATCGCGGGATCCTAGCTCGCACGCATGGCGGCGTGGCCCGCCCACTGACGGTCCTGCCACCGCGGCTCGCGCGGCGGGACTCTCGTGCCGCATCATGGCCGGACGCGGCCCGCGCACCGGGCGCCGCCGCACTTGCGCGAGGCGCTGAGACGTGTCCGTCGAGCCGCCGGAGGTCCACTCGCCGCCGGAGACACGCCGGCCGCGCGACCCGCGGGGCGTCGCGACCCGCTGGCTCCCGGTCCTCGCCAACCTGCCCACGTATCGGCTCGCCACGTTCCGCGCCGACCTGGTTGCCGGGCTCGTCCTGTCCACGATCATGGTTCCGGCCGCGATGGGGTACGCCCAGGCGGCGGGCCTCCCGGCGATCACGGGGCTGTATGCGACCGTCGGGCCGCTCCTCGCCTACTTCCTGTTCGGGCCGTCACGGACCCTGGTCCTGGGGCCGGACTCGGCGCTCATCGCGCCGATGGCGGCGTCGATCATCCCGCTCGCCGGCGGCGACGCCGGGCGCTCCGTTGCGCTCGCCGCTGCCCTCGCCCTCATGGTGGGCGCGATCTGCATCGCGGCGGCAGTGGCGCGGCTCGGCTTCCTGACTGACTTCCTCTCCGGGCCGGTCCGCGTCGGGTACATGAACGGGATCGCCCTGACCGTGATCGTCAGCCAGGTCCCGAAGCTGCTCGGCTTCTCGGTCTCGGCGTCGGACTTCCTTGGCGAGTCGATCGGGATCGTCCACGGGGTCCTCGAGGGTCGCGTGGTGCCCCTCGCGCTCCTGGTCGGCGGCTCCTCGCTCGTGGTCATCCTGGCCCTGCGGCGATCCGCTCGGCGCCTCCCGGCCATCCTGATCGCGGTCGTCCTGGCCACGCTCATGGTCTCCGTCTTCGGGCTCGCGGGCCAGCTCTCGGTGGTCGGGGCGGTGCCGCGGGGCTTCGCGGCCGCCGGGATCCCGGCGGTCAGCGTCGCAGACCTCCTGGCGCTCGCTCCCGGCGCGCTCGGGATCGCCCTGCTGGCCTTCACCGACACGAGCGTCAACTCCCGGACCTTCAACTCCCGCCGCGGGGAGTCGGTGGACCCGGACCAGGAGCTCGCGGCGCTGGGCGCATGCAACGTCGCGTCGGCGCTCCTGGGCGGCTTCCCGATCAGCAGCAGCGCGACGCGCACGCCGGTCGCGGAGGCGGCCGGCGCGCGGACGCAGGTCACGAGCCTGGTGGGCGCGGGCGTCGTCGTCCTCCTGCTCGTGGCGGTGCCGGGCCTGCTCACGAACCTGCCCTCGACGGCGCTCGCGGCGATCGTCATCACGGCGGCCCTGGGCCTGTTCGACGTCGCGGGCGTCCGACGGCTGCTGCGCCTGCGCAGGGCCGAGTTCGGCCTGTCGGCGATCGCCTTCCTCGGCGTCGCGGTCTTCGGGGTCCTGCCCGGGATCGGGATCGCGGTGGGCCTATCGCTCCTGGAGTTCATCCGCCATGCCTGGCGACCGCACGACGCGGTCCTGGGGCGCGTGCCGAACTACAAGGGCTACCACGACGTGGAGCGGCACCCGGACGCGCGACAGGTCCCCGGTCTCCTGCTCTACCGCTGGGACGCGCCGCTCTTCTTCGCGAACGCGGACCTGTTCCGGATCCGGGCGCGTGCCATCGCGCGCGGGGTGGAGCCCCCGGTCCGCTGGCTCGTCGTCTCCGCCGAGCCGGTGACCGACGTCGATACGACGGCGGCGGACGCGCTCGACGAGCTGATCACCGACCTGGCGCGGGCCGGCATCGAGCTCCACTTCGCCGAGATGAAGGGACACGTCAAGGACCGGCTCCGATCCTACGGCGTCTACCAGCGGCTCGGCGACGCCTCCTTCCACCCGACCGTCGGGACGGCCGTCAGGGCCTACCTGGTCCTTCACCACGTCCCGTGGATCGACTGGGAGGATGCGGCGGCCGGCGGCACGGAGGACGCGGCGGAACGCCCGGAGGAAGCGGACCCGAGCCCCGACACCCGCCGCCCCTGACCCGGCAGCGTTCGGCGGCGCGGCGCCGGCCCGCGAAGCGTCTCAGCAGTCCGGCGTCAGCCCCAGAGCGCGTCGACCGAGAGATAGCGCTCGCCCGTGTCGTAGCAGAACGTCAGGATCCGGGCACCGTCCGCGACCTTCGGGAGCAGCTGCGCCACGGCCGCCAGCGAGGCCCCGGACGAGACGCCGACGAGCAGCCCCTCCTCGCGGGCCGCCCGACGCGCGAAGGCCATCGCGTCGGCAGGGTCGACCTGCAGGATCCCGTCGAGGAGATCGGTCCGCATCACGGCCGGGATGAACCCGGCGCCGATTCCCTGGATCGGGTGCGGACCGGGTGCGCCGCCCGAGAGCACCGGCGAAAGCGTGGGCTCGACGGCATAGACGCCGAGCTTCGGCCAGAGCGGCTTGAGCACCTCCGAGACGCCGGTGATGTGCCCCCCGGTCCCGACGCCGGTGACGAGGTAGTCCACGCCTTCCGGGAAGTCCCGCACGATCTCGGCGGCCGTCGTGCGCCGGTGGACCTCGACGTTCGCCGGGTTCTCGAACTGCATCGGGATCCACGAACCCGGGATCTCGGCGGCCAGCTCGTTCGCCCGGGCGATCGCGCCCTTCATGCCGAGCTCGCGCGGCGTCAGCTCGAGCTCGGCGCCGTAGCCGGTCATCAGCTTGCGCCGCTCGATCGACATGGACTCTGGCATGGTGAGGATCAGCCGGTAGCCCTTGACCGCGCAGACCATGGCGAGGCCGATCCCGGTGTTGCCCGAGGTCGGCTCGATGACCACCGAGCCCGGGCCCAGGATGCCCCGCCGCTCGGCGTCCTCGATCATGGAGAGCGCGATCCGGTCCTTGATGCTCGCGCCGGGGTTGGCCCGCTCGAGCTTGACCCAGACCTCCACCCGCGGGTCGAAGAGCCGGTTGATCCGGAGGTGCGGCGTCTCGCCGATCGTGGCGAGGATCGTGTCGGCCTTCATCGAGCGGTCTCCTTCAGATGACGAAATCGGCGTCCTCGAACCCGTCGCGCACGCGACGGACGCGGACCTGGCTGGTCTGGTAGACGATGGAATCGGGTGGCAGGCTCGTCGTCAGGAACACGTTCCCGCCGACCACGCTGTCGTGGCCGATCACGGTGTCGCCGCCGAGGACGGTCGCGTTCGCGTAGAGCACGGTGCGGTCCTCGATGGTCGGGTGGCGCTTCGTGCCGGCTGCGGTCTTCGCCACGGAGAGCGCGCCCAGCGTGACGCCCTGGTAGAGCTTGACGTCGTTGCCGATCACTGCCGTCTCGCCGATCACGATCCCGGTGCCGTGATCGATGCAGAACGACCGGCCGATCGTGGCCCCGGGATGGATGTCGATGCCGGTCCTCGTGTGGGCCACCTCGGCGAGGAGCCGCGGCAGGATCGGGACGCCCAGCCCGCACAGCTCGTGGGCGACCCGGTGGATCGCGATCGCCAGGAAGCCCGGGTAGGCCGCGATCACCTCGTCGAGGCTCTCGGCCGCCGGGTCGCCGTCCGCGATGGCCTGGGCATCCTGCTGCAGCCGGTCGTGGATCTCCGGGAGCGCGGCGGCGAACGCGTCCACGATCTGGCCGGTCTCGCCCGGCTCGGCCAGGGGCGTGACCAGCCGTCGGAGATCGCGGATCGCGAGGGTGAGCCGGGCCTGGAGCTCGTCGGCGGTCCCGGTCGCACCCTCCGAGAGCTGCCCGAAGAGGATCCCCAGCAGCTCGTCGACGAAGATCGCGACGTCGCGCTTGAGCGGGAATCCCCGGTCGCCCTCGCGTCGCTCCTCGGCGAGGATCGCAGCGAAGGCGTGGTCGCGATCGTGGGGCGGGCTCATGGCATCGACTCCGGGGCGTTCGGCCGGCCTATCGATCGCGGTAGCTGATCGGCGGGCCGACGGTTGGGCCGTCGAGCCGATCGGCTCGTCGGAAGAGGCGCGCGAACTGGGTCGGCACCCACCAGCGCAGGACGTAGAGGCGGCAGCCGACGCAGATCCCGGTGGCGGCGAGGACGACCTGGAGGGTCGCCACGGCTCCCACCAGGAGCCAGCCGAGCAGCGTCGCGCCGGCCACGAAGGCGAGCGCGCCGAGCCCGATGCAAGTGGCCCCCAGGGCCTGGGCGAACCGCGCCGGATACTCGTGCTCGAGTGCCGCCAGGCCGAGACGGAGCGTTCGCCGGATCACCGGCCACAGGCGGCCGGGCAGGAAGAGCCGCATGCCGAACGCGGCCGAGATGCCCAGGTTGAGGCCGACGAGCACGGCGAGCCAGGGCAGGGACAGCACGAACGCGAGGACCAGGACGACCGCCGAGACGCCCGCGCCGAAGCGCTGGCCGCGGGGATCGACCTGGCGGGCGGGTGGGGTGAGGACGCTGGACACGAGACGGGAACCTCCGGGGGACGCGGGCCGGTGAGCGGCGGCACGAAGCGCCGCTCGTGAGTCGCGAGGAGTCGCGAGCCCCGGTGTGGGTGCCGGTCGATCAGCAGCCGACCGCTCGCGCACCCTGCACCGGCACTCGCCGGCGACAGGAGCAGCGGGGTCCGATCTGCGATTCGGGCTGGTTCACTGCGGGAGCATACCCGGCCTGCCGCGAGCGTGCCATGGCGTGTCCCGAGGCCGGCAACGCTGCGGGTCGCGACGTGCGCGCCCGATTCGAGCCGACCGTCCGTCCCGGGCGGGAAATCCTCGGTGTTGATGGCCCCCAGATCACTAACCAGAACGGGGCCATCGCTGGTCGCCCTCGTAAGCCCCGGGAGCCCGTTTCGGGCTTCCGGACCCTCGCGAATGCTGCGCCCGCGACGCACAAGCGACGGAATCACGGGCCACTGTCGGGCTCAGCGCGTGTCCCGGGCGGCACGGGGGTCCACTCGTCCCGGTCAGTGATCAGGGGCGAGGCATTGGCGAGGAATGTGTGCCGCACCGGGGGGGCCGCTCCCCGGACGCCGGCGAGCCGCTCGTCGTTGCCGCGCCGCATCACGTCCCGCCGCGGGCGCCGACCCGGGTGATCTGCGCCAGCCAGGCATGGATGCGACTGTCCGGAAGGCGCGTGTCGAGCCACTCGGGGTCGATGGCCTCCACCTGCCACCCCTCGCGGAACGTCGCTCGGATCTCCCGCCGCGAGATCCGCCGCGGGCCGCGCCCGAACGGGTTGCGGTCGCTCCAGCAGAGCAGGAAGGCCCGCCCGCCCGGTCGGAGCGCAGCCGCGAGGCTCGCGGCGTACCGGGTGCGCTCGGCATCCTCGAACGTGTGGAAGAGCCCGACGTCGAGGACCGTGTCGAACGTCCTCTCGAGCGCGGCGAGATCGAGCGCGTCCGCGACGCGGAACTCGACGGGCAGGCCGCGGTCCGCGGCCTTTGCGGCGGCGCGTTCGATCGCCGCGACCGCGAAGTCCACGCCCAGCACCGGGTGCCCGAGCCCGGCGAGATGGAGCGCGTTCTCGCCGGTCCCGCAACCCGCGTCGAGGACCGACCCTGTGACGAGGCCCGTCCGTGCGAGGCGGACGACCGCACCCTGCGGCCGCCCGACGTCCCACGTCGGCCTTCCGCCGTCGCGGTACGCGTTGTCGAAGAACCCGACCATCCGCCGCCTCCGGGGGAACGGTACCCGACCGGAGCTCGATCAGCGCCCGCGTCTCCTTCGCCACCAGGTGTGCCTCCACGTCGGGCGCCCAGCGTTCGGGCGGCACGGCCCAATGGCCGGCCCATCGCTGGCGGGGGGCCAGGAACCGCCCGGGGGTGCACCAGCCGGAGCAGCGGACCGTTCAGCTGCTCGACGATCCCGGCAAACGCCTGCTCGTCGCCGGTCCGCAGTGCCGCCATGAGCGCGACGTCGTCCGGCGTCGGCCGGAAGGCTGGGTCGGGAGTCGGAGGCACCGCCGCTGCAACCGTCGGGATGTTCGGCCGGGCCAAGTCCTGATGGGCCGGACCGGATCGACGTGCCTGCGCCGTGCTCGCCCGCGGCTGGCCACTCGAGCCACGCTCCCGTAGGATGCGGCCGTGGCTCTTCCCATCGCAAAACGCGCGACCCGGCTCTCGCTGCCGCTCGCCGGCGCGTTCGCGGTCGGCGCGATCGCGTACGGCGGCCTGTACACGTTCCCGGCCATCTCGGTCGCGTTCGCACAGGAGTTCGGGATCAGCCGGACGCTCGCCGTCACGCCCTGGACCATGTTCCTCGTCGTGACGGCCGTCGCAAGCCCGCTCCTGGGACGCGCCTACGACGAGTGGGCCGACCGCGACCTCCTGACCGCGTCGATGGTTCTGCTCGCCGCGGGCTGGCTCGCCGTCTACCTCGCGCGCGACATCTCGCTCGTGATCCTCGCGTACGCGGTCTTCATGGCGCTCGGGCTTCAGCTGTCGTTCATCGGGACCTCCACCGCGATCGCGCGGCGGTATGCAGGGATGTCGGGCCTCGCGCTGGGGATTGCCTATGCCGGGCCCGGGATCGGGGTCGCGATCGCGCTGCCCATCGCCGGCGGGTTGATCCAGACGGCGGGTTGGCGATCGGCCTCGCTCGTCTTTCTCGCGACCTGCCTGGTGGGCGTGGCGTTCGTGTGGCTCATGACGAGCGGCCCGGCGATCGTGGTCCCGGCCCGCCGTGCCGAGCGACGTCGCACCTCGGCGCCGTCCGACGTGCGTGGCGCGGCCCCGGGAGTGGCGCCATGGCCGGCCGCGGTCGAGCGACCGTCACGTGCCCTCGGCGAGCCCGTGAGCGCCGGCCGGCCCACGACGCTTGCGCTGGAGGCCGGCATCGCAGCCCGTGCGTCGGGCCTGCACGAGACCTCGGCCCCCGGCGCCGTCGCGGCCGCGCTCGAGGTCCCGCCGATCGGCAGCAGCGAGCACGCGCACAGCGTTCGGCGCGTGGTCCGCACGCGGCGATTCTGGCTCCTCTTCACCGGGGCCGCCGCGATCGGCGTCTTCGACGAGGGCGTCCTCCAGGCGTTCATCCCGGGCGCCATCAGGAGCGGCCTCGGCGCGGAGTGGGCGGCCGCGGCGCTCGGCCTCCAGTCACTCGCCTACGTCGGCGGGCAGATCGTCGGCGGTGGGCTCTCCGATCGGATCGGGCGTCGGGTCGTGGGCGTCGTGGCGGCCGTCGCCGTGGCCGGCGGGGTCGTCGCGGCGCTCGGGCTCGTCGCATCGGCGCCGGGCCTCGCGATCGCGGGCGTGATCCTCCACGGGATCGGGACCGGCGCGACCATCGCGGTTCGGTCGGCGGCCTTCGGCGACGTCTTCGGCGGGCCCAACTTCGGGTCGATCTTCGGGCTCCTGGGGGTCGCGTACCCGGTCGGCGGCACGCTGGCCGTCTACGTGGGCGCGATCGCCTTCGACACGACCGGCTCGTACGTCGCGCTGATCCCGGTGGTGCTGGTGGCGCTCGCCCTGTGGACCGTGGCGCTGTGGATCGCCGGCCCACGACGCACGCCGGCCGTCAGCCCGGCCTGACCTCTTCCGGCGCGCTGACGTCCACGACCGCGGCGTCGAGGAAGCGCACCAGGTCCGACGGGGCGACGTGGACGTTGACGCCCCGCGCGCCGCCGCCGATGGCGACGATCGCGCGCTCCAGGATCGTGGCGTCGGCGATCACCGGCCAGGCGTGGGTGGCGCCGAACGGCGTGATCGCGTAGCGCTCGTACCCGGTTGCTGCCCGCGCCTCGTTCGCGTCGGGGAGCGAGAGCTGACGCACGCCCAGGTGGGCGCGCAGCTTCGGCCAGTCGAAGCGCCGGCCGGCGGGCACCAGGACGAAGACGTAGTCGCCCTCGCCGCGCCGGACGACGATCGTCCGCAGGAGCGAGGAGATCTCGATCCCCTGGAGCGCGGCGCTCTCCTCCGCGCTCCCCGCGATCTCGGTCCGGACGACGCGGTAGGGGATGTCGACGCCGGACATCGCCGGAGGTGCGGATTCGTCGCTCATGGTTCGGGCGATGGTAACGGGTTGGGGCGGCCGACGATGCCGCGCACCGATCCATTCCGGCGACCGTGAGTCGCTCTTCCCCTGGGGCCGGTCGCTATCGCGCCTGAGAGGCTGGAAACGCGTTCATCGGCGGGCCTGATCGTCATCATGCCTGCTGATTGATTCCAGGCCGCCGAGCACGCCTACGACGACGAAACGCGGATTCGTCGTCGCGTCGAGCACGCGCCGGCGCGATCCGATCGGTGGGTCTGATAACCATCAGGCCGGCTGATCGATTCGGGCGCGAGCGTGTTGGCGACCTTGGCGGCGACCCGGGCGTGCGGGCTCCAGGTTGTCTGGATATCGGCTGAGCCGATCGTCCGGAGCCGTGTCGTGCTCGGAGACGCAGCGAGACTCGATCTTCGCTGCACCCCCACGCTCCGTGAGGCCGATTCTGATCGTGTCATCCAATCGCGGCGCAGGCCGGAAGTCACGTCCCGGCGGGCTGGAGCGGCAGAGCCACCTCTGCGACGGGGACCGGCGCCTGCCCCAGGACGACCCGGACCCGGTGCGTGGCGCCGTCGTCGACGAGCGGGATCGCCGCGACGCCGCGCATGACGGCCGGGGCGCCGACGCCGCCAACCCGCGCGGTGGCGCCGGCTCCCGCGGCGCCGGCTCGCGCCGCACCTACGCCCGCCGCGCCGACCAGCGGGGCGCCGCCTGTCAGCACCGCTCCGTCGAGTTCGATGGACGCCACCCCGCGGCTGACCCCCTCCGGGTTCTGCACGACGATCTCGTAGCGGGCCGAGTGGTAGCGGAAGTCGATCTCGAAGCCGGGCCACGCTCGCGGGATGCACGGGTCGATCATCAGTGTCGTCCCGCGCAGGCGGAATCCCAGGATCCACTCCATCCCGGCCTGGTACATCCAGCCCGCCGACGCCGTGTACCAGGTCCAGCCGCCGCGGCCGACGTGCGGCGGCTCGGCGTAGACGTCGGCCGCCATGACGTACGGCTCAACCTTGTAGCGCTGGACCCCGGCGCGTGTGCTGGCGTGGTTGATCGGGTTCAGGATGGAGAAGAGGTCGCCCGCCTTGTCCCCGTCGCCCAGCGCCGCGAAGGCGAGGACCGACCAGATGGCACCGTGGGTGTACTGGCCGCCGTTCTCCCGGATGCCGGGCAGATACCCCTTGACGTAGCCGGGATCGACGTCGGACCGATCGAACGGCGGCGTGAACAGCAGGACGAGGCCGTCCCCACGCCGGACGAGGAATTCCTCCACCGCGGCCATCGCGCGCTCGGCGTGGGCGCGAGTCGCGGCTCCTGACAGGACGGCCCAGGATTGGGCGATCGAGTCGATACGGCACTCGGCGTTGATTGCGGAGCCGAGGGGCGTGCCGTCGTCGAAGAAGGCGCGGCGGTACCAGTCGCCGTCCCAGCCCTGGTTCTCGAGCGCCCGCCGGAGCGACTTCATGCGGGCGCGCCAGCGATCCGCGCGGGGGCGCTCGCCGCGCGCCTCCGCGATCGGCGCGAACGCCGCAAGGACCGTATACAGGAACCAGCCCAGCCAGACGCTCTCGCCCCGGCCCTCGTAGCCCACCCGGTTCATCCCGTCGTTCCAGTCGCCCGATCCGATGAGCGGGAGGCCATGCGCGCCGACCGCGAGGCTCCGATCGAGCGCCGCGGCGCAGTGCGCGAACAGCGAGGCCGATTTCGATGACGCTTCCGGCTGGAAGTAGGCGTCGGTCTGGTCGGGCCGCAGGGCCGGACCCTCGAGATAGGGGACCGTCTCGTCGAGGATCGCCGTGTCGCCGGTGACCGCGAGGTAGCGATCGACGGCGTAGGGCAGCCAGACCCGGTCATCCGAGATGCGCGTGCGGACGCCCCGGCCGGATGGCGGATGCCACCAGTGCTGGACGTCCCCCTCGACGAACTGGTGGGCCGCGGCCCGCAGGAGATGTTCGCGGGCCAGCTCCCGCTTCGAGGTCACGAGGGCGATCACGTCCTGGAGCTGGTCCCGGAACCCGTACGCGCCCCCGGCCTGGTAGAACGCCGTCCTGGCCCAGAGGCGACAGGCGAGCGTCTGGTAGATCAGCCAGCCGTTGAGCATGATGTCCATGGAGCGCTCGGGCGTCCGTACCTGGATCGTGGCCTGGGCCGCCTCCCAGAAGCGCCCCACCTCGCGCAGCGTCGAGTCGTGGTCGGCGGCCCGCCCACGCCGGACCAGGTCGGCCGCGGACGCGCCCGCGGCGGCTTCGCCGAGCAGCACGACCACCTCGGTCCTCGACCCGTTTGCGAGCTCGAAGCTGGTCTGCAGCGCGGCGCACGGGTCCATGCCGGCGCCCGCGGCGCCCCGCAGCCGATAGCCGCGGTCCAGACCGGCGGGCTGGTCCGGTGCGCCGTTCCGGCCCAGGAACTCGGTCCGGTCCGCGGTCCACGCCGTCTGCCTCCCGCCGAGGTCGAGGAACGCGACCCGGCCGGCGAACTCGGTGTTCCAGGAGTTGCGCACGAGGATCGCCCGTGTCTCGGGGTCCAGCTCGGTCACGATGCGCGGGGCGCTGGCGCCGCGGGAGGTGCCGAGCGCCCACTCGGCATAGGCGGTCACCGAGAGCCGCCTGGGGCGCCCGGATCGATTCTCGACGGTCAGCACCGAGATCTTCAGGGGCTCGTCGAGCGGGACGAACTGGACGAGGTTCAGGGCGATCCCGTCGTGGACGTGCTCGAACCGGCTGTACCCCGCACCGTGGCGGACGACATACGTCGATTCCTCGAGGCGGATCGGCTGGGCGGTGGGGCCCCACAGCTCGCCCGTCTCGTCGTCCCGAAGGTAGATCGCCTCGCTGACGGGGTCGCTGACCGGGTCGTTGGACCACGGGGTGAGCTGGTTCTCGCGACTGTTCCCGGACCAGGTGTAGCCCGACCCGGATTCGGAGACCTGGAACCCGAACGCCTCGTTCGCGATGACGTTCAGCCACGGTGCCGGGGTGGACTGGCCCGGGCCCAGGACCGCGACGTACTCCCGGCCGCGATCGGCGAAGCCGCCGATCCCGTTGAAGAACTCGAGCTCCGGACGCGGCGCTGCCGCCACGCTCCTTGGCGGCCTGGGACCCGGGGGCACCAGCGGCGGCGCGATCCGGTCGGCCCGGCGCTCGAGGCGGATGACCTGGTCGCTGAGGCTGCCCCGGCGGCTGAGCAGGACCGCCCGCGCGGCCGCCTGGAGGAGCGTGCGATCCTCGGCGGAGAGCTGGTCGCCGCGCAGGATGTACACCCCGCCGTGCCCCCGGTGGCCCTCCGGGACCAGGATGGACTGGCTGGTTCGGACGAGCGCTTCGAGCGAGTCGTGGAGCTCGCCGGCGTACGTGGCGCCGTGCTCGTTAAGGATCACGAGGTCCACGTCGATGAGCTTGAGGCGCCAGTACTCGTGCGCGCGGAGGAGCTGGCGGACGATTTCGAGATCCTCTTCCTCGTCGATTCGCACCATGACGATGGGAAGGTCGCCCGAGATCCCGTGGGCCCACAGCCCGGGTGCTCCCCGCGTGTTCCCGGCCAGTAGGCCCGGGGCCGGCCGGAGCGACGGGTCGGAGAAGATGATCCGGTTGGCCAGGCGCTGGAAGAGGTGAGCCTCGTCCGAGTCGATCCCCAGGTGATGGAGCTGCACCTGCGCCTGCGTCCAGGCCAAGGTCGTCGCCCGTTCGAACGTGGCCGTCTCCCGGTACTTGTCGGCGAGGTCCAGGACGGCCTCGCGCGACTCTGCGACGACCGTGGAGAAGATCGCGTGGGCGGTGGCGCCGGGGGCGAGCCGGATGCGGCACCGGACGCTGAAGATCGGATCCAGGACGGCGCCGACCGTGTTCGACAGGGGCCGTCCGTCGATGACCGAGACCGGCGAGCGCACCGACCTGCCCCGGCCCAGGAAGCGGGCGCGATCCGTCTCGTACTGGATGACGCCCACGGCCTCGTCCTCGACGGCCGCCACGTGCGCGGCCCAGATCGGCGTCTCGTCGCGCGATCTCGGACGGCGCGTCGCGAGGAGGGCCCCGATCTCCGGGACGAACTCGGTCTGCACGAACAGGTTCTGGAAGGCCGGGTGGGCGACGTCGGCCGCCTGCGGCGCGAGCGCGATCTCCGCGTACGAGGTCAGCTCGATCTGGCGCTCGTGCGTGCCGAGGTTGGTGAGCGTCACCCGCCGGATCTCGGCGTCGTGCTCGGCCGACACGACGATCGTCAGGCCAGTGGTGATCGAGCCGTCGCGGCGCGAGATCTCGGCGTGGTCCTCCGCGTAGACGACCTCGTACGTGTCCGCCTCCGCGCAGCTCGGCTGGTGGCCCGCCGACCAGACCGCGCCCGAGTCCATGTCGCGCAGGAACAGGTAGCTCCCCCACGAGTCGCGGGTCACGTCCTCGCGCCAGCGGGTCACCGCCACGTCACCCCAGCGGCTGTACCCGGACCCCGCGGCGGTCACCATGACCGCGTAGCGCCCGTTCGAGAGCACCTGAGTCCGCGGGATGGCGTCGTGCGGCGACGTGAACCGGCGCAGGACCGGCGGGACGAGGTCGCGGACGTCGGCCGCGCTCTTCACCTCTTCGGCGCGCGGCCGGGCGACCAGGACGTCGCGCGGCATGCGCTCCTGGAGCAGGAGCTCCGTCGCCTCGACGATCGGGTCCGCGTGGAAGCGCTCCACCATCGCCCAGTTGTTGATGACGTTGCCGATCGCGACCAGGGCCATTCCCTGGTGATGGGCCATGTAGCTCTTCACGATCGCGACGGAAGCGCCCTCCGGGACCCGCCTCGCCGTGAAGTCCAGCGCCTCCCGGAAGCCGTACTGCCCGCTCGCCCCGGCCGCTGCCAGCCGGGTGAAGTTCCGGACGGCAGCCTCGGGCCGGATCATCGCGGCGAGGCCGGTCGCATACGGGGCGACGACGACATCCTCGCTCAGGCCGCGCTTGAGGCCGAGGCCGGGCACGCCGAAGCTCGAGTACTGATACTGCTGCTGGAGGTCGCGCGCGTTGAAGGCCGACTCCGAGATGCCCCAGGGCACGCCGAGCTCGGCCGCGTAGCTCATCTGGCGGGCCACCACCAGCCGGTACGTGTGGTCCAGCAGGCTCAGGGCCGGCGCGCGCATCACGAGGGCCGGCATCAGGTACTCGAACATCGACCCGGACCACGAGATGAGGGCCGAGCCACGACCGACCGGCGTGAGCGAGCGGCCCAGCCGGAACCAGTGGTCCGGGGCGACGTCGCCCTTGGCGATCGCAAGGAAGCTGGCGAGGCGACACTCCGACGCCAGCAGGTCGTAGTAGCTCGGATCCAGCATGCCATCGCGGACCCGGAACCCGATCGAGAAGAGCTTGCGGGTCGGGTCGAACAGGAAGCTGAAGTCCATCTCGCGGAAGAGCTGCTGCGCCTGGTCGGCGATCGCCCGGAGCCGTCGCACGAGCATCACCGCGGCGGCCGATCCGGAGCCGATCTCGCCGCTGGGCGGATCCGACAGCTCGGCGATCGTCGGGAAGGCGGTCGCCTGTCGCGGCGCGGAGCTCGCGAGCGTCGCCCCGAAGGGCGGTTGGAGCAGCGTCAGGTCGCGGACGTGACTCTGCACGGCGAGCCGGGTTGCCTCGGCCCACGCCACGAGCTCGCCGTCGGGTCCCTCGCCACGCTCGGCGGTGAGTGCCGCCGCGACGTCCGAGAGCGTCCCGGTGTGCGCGGAGAGCTCGGCCAGGCGGGCCGCCCACTCCTCGGGCGTCGCGGGCACCACGTCGCTCGCCCCATCGGGGAGCTCGAAGGCCTCGTCGAGCTGCCGCCTGGTGAGGGTCTGGCTTCGGCGGTCGTCGCCGATCCCGCCCGCAGCGTCGCGGGCCAGGGCCATCGCGTCGCCGATCCCGGCCAGCGCCGCGGCAACGGGGAGCGGCTGGTCGATCAGCAGGCGGCACGCGTTCGACAGCGTCAGGAGGTGGCCGGCGAGGTTGCCGCTGTCGACCGACGAGACGTACGCGGGCTCGAGGCGGTGCAGGTCGCGCGTGTCGTACCAGTTGTAGAGGTGTCCACGGAAGCGTTCGAGGCTGCCGATGGACGCGAGGGTCTCCTCGAGCCGCTCCACCATCTCCAGCGTCCCGATCCACCCGAAGTCGCGGGCCGTGACGGTCGCCAGCAGGTACATCCCGATGTTCGTGGGCGAGGTCCGGTTGGCGATCGCCGGGCGCGGGTCGTCCTGAAAGTTGTCGGGCGGGAGGCCGTGGTCCCCCGGACCGACGAACGCCTCGAAGAACCGCCAGGTCCGGCGGGCGGTGCGGCGGAGGGACGCGACGTCGGCGGGCGAGAGCTGCTCCGCGGCCGACTCGGGAGGTGGCTGGCTGGCGCGTCGCGCGACGAGGGGCGCGGCCAGCCAGAGGACGACGAACGGCGCCGCGATCGGTCCCGCCCCGGGCTTCACGGCGAGGACCAGGATCGCGACCGCCGCCGCGATCGCCACGCCTCCCGCCATCTGCCGGTAGAACCCGGCGGCGTCGAGGGCGCCGCTCGCCTTCGCCTGCGCGGCGGTCGTCCACTCGAGGAGGTTCCGCCGGGTCACGTACAGCCGCGTCAGCGTCCGCGCGATCGCGTCGACCATGAGCCACGCCTGGTGGGTGAGGAAGGTGATGCCCAGCCCGACATGGGCGGCAGCCAGGCTGAGATCCGATCCGACCGCCCGCAGGTGGCTGCGCTTGGAGATGCCCTTCCGCTGCGGCAGCAGCCCTCCCACGACCGGAAGCGCCGCGGGGACCAGCACGGACGCCAGGACGAAGGCGGTCCACACCCACGCCGAGACGGAGGGCAGCGTCCAGGCGACGACGAGCATGGCCAGCGTGAACGGGGCGGACAGGGTCCGGCGCAGGTTGTCGACCATCTTCCAGCGGGCGATGCCGGGCATCGAGGCGTGGCTCCGCTGGCCCGTGGCGTCGCGAGCCCGGCCGAGGATCCAGGGCAGGAGCTGCCAGTCGCCGCGTGCCCAGCGGTGCTGGCGGGACGCGGAGACCAGGTAGTTGGACGGGAACTCGTCGAAGAGCTCGATGTCGGTGACCAGGCCGGCCCGGGCGAAGACACCCTCGAACAGGTCGTGGCTCAGCAGCGCGTTCTCGGGAACCCGGTTCGCCATCGCCGCGGCGAACGCGTCGAGGTCGTAGATGCCCTTCCCGGTGAAGCTCCCCTCACCGAACAGGTCCTGGTACACGTCGGAGACGGCGGACGCATAGGGGTCGATCCCGGCCGATCCGGAGAAGATCCGCTGGAACGCCGATCCCTCGTGCTCGGCGGGGAGCGTCGAGGTGATCCGCGGCTGGAGCACGCCGTAGCCCCGGGTCACGCGGCCCACGCGCGGATCGAAGACCGCCTGGTTGAGCGGATGCGCGACTGTTCCCACCAGCTGTCCCACGGCGCCACGGGGCAGCCGCGTGTCGGCGTCCAGGGTGACCACGTATCGGACATCGGCCGGTGGCACCGTCGAGGCCCGCCCGGTGGTGAGGATGCCGGTCGTCGTCGAGCCGCGCAGGAGGGCGTTGAGCTCGTTGAGCTTGCCGCGCTTGCGTTCCCAGCCGACCCAGCGGCCCTCGGCCTCGTTCCAGCGTCGCTTCCGGTGGAAGAGCAGGAACCGGGCGCCTCCCCCGGGCGCCTCGCCGTGACGCTCGTTGAGCCGGTCGATGCCTGCCGCGGCCGCTGACAGGAGCTCGTCGTCGCCGGGAACCTGCTCCGTCGATGCGTCGAGCCAATCCGAGAGCAGGGCGAACCGGATGTCGCCCTCGCGGTTGGCGAGGTAGTGAACCTCCAGCCCGCTGACCTGGGCCTCCGCGTCCGCCTCGCTCGTGAGGAGCATCGGCACGACCACGAGCGTTCGCAGCCGCGACGGGACGCCATCGTCGAGGTCCAGTCGGGGCAGCGCCTTCGGGCCGAGCACGTTCGTGACCGCCCAGTTGACGAGGTCGATGGCGAGGTCGGAGGCGGGCGCGAGCGCGAGGAACGCGACGAGGAGGACGCCGAGGCCCGCTGCGCCCATGTACCAGGAGAGAGCGAGCGGCACGGCAAGCAGGAACGCCGTGACGAGGGCGATGGTCGCGAGGTAGCTCATCGTCGCCGTCCGGATGTAGGCGCGGCGCAGCCGCACCCGCACCGGCACGCGAGCGCCGAGGGCGCGTTCGAACTCCAGGCGGCCGTCCGAGATCAGGTAATAGCCGGGGTCCCGGTGATGCGCCGGTCCCTCGGGCGCGGCCTCCTCGGGCGCCGGTGCCACGGCCGCGGGTGCCCCGGGCGCTCCGGGCGCCGGGTCGCTGGGCGCGGCATGGTCGGCCGCGGTGCGGTCGGCGGACTGCGTTCCATCGTCGGCCGACGGGGTGTCAGCGTCGGCCATCGACACGGCCCGCCTGGCGACCTCGATCTCGGTCAGGCGCGAGCTCCGCGCCAGCACCTCGATGGCGTGCCGGTATCGATCACGCGTCGCGAAGTCCATCTCGCCGAACGGGCTTCGGGCTCGCAGGACCTCGTCGACCACGCTCACGCTCTCGACGAACTCGGCCCAGTCGAACCACGAGATCAGGCGCATGCTCATGATCACGTTGCGGACCGTGACG
>Ga0209014_10000069_pt1 | contig 49635 bp, 51 predicted proteins | sample BarGraNGADG00212_FD_184491 | JGI IMG/M metagenome (GOLD analysis project Ga0209014, IMG submission 184491) | Arctic peat soil microbial communities from Barrow, Alaska - Barrow Graham LP Ref core NGADG0002-212 (SPAdes) (version 2) | ecosystem: Environmental > Terrestrial > Soil > Wetlands >...
GGTTTGGTGGGCGACACTGGACTCGAACCAGTGACCTCTTGCATGTCAAGCAAGTGCTCTAACCAGCTGAGCTAGCCGCCCGATTGTTGGCTGGGTGAAACTGAGTCTAGCCGAGGCCCCTGAACTAGTCACGCTGGATAAGCCCTCGGCCGGCGGGATGCTCGCGTGTCAGTGACTGTACTCACGCGGATACCCCCTTTTGCTGAAACAGCTTCATGCCGAGGCCGGCGTCGAGAACTTGCTCCTCCGCCGAAAGGCCTACGGGACCGCGGTTGGTCGCGGCGCGATCGGACATCCAGGCGACCGCGCAGCTCGCCGCTCTCGAGAACTGAGGGGCGTCCTCGCCGACGACCAGGCCCGTCGTGGCTCTGGCCGTGGGAGCACGAGGACGCCCCCGGCTAACCTAGAAGAGTTGGCGAAATACGCCTTGATCGAGCGTTATAGGCTGTCGAGGTGGGCGCACTGGCCCAACTCCCTGCCGCCGACGATGTTCGGTGAGCCCGTGGAGTCCCCCACCTGCGGCTTGGGCGAGTTGCGATAGCAGAACAGATCCCCACCGATCACGTTCGTCACGATCTCGTTGCCGTCAGGGTCGCCGAGCACGTTGTTCACGAACACGACACTGCCGTGGACCTGGGTCCGGATGACGCCCAGCCAGCAGGACCGCAGAGCGAAGATCGTGACATTGCCACCGACCGTGACATCCTCATATGTGGAGTACGCGGGGCTGCCGCCGAGGGCAGACAATGGGCTGCAACTCATCCCGCCCCCGCCGTGGGTTTGGTAGATGCTGTGCGCGACCCCTGCGTGGTGCACGATCACCGCCAGGGCGTGATCTGCCGTCAGATTGCCGCCGACCCAGTCATTGTTCGCCGACGACGAGTCGTCCATGCACGGGAAAGCGTCAGGCTCGCAGCCCAGGACCAGGATCCCTTTAGGCCGGACAAGCAGATTGCCGAGAACGCTCAGGTTGGAACTGGCGAAAGCCGAGTTCAATATGGCAGATCTGCCGACGACGAGCGAGTGCGTTACGGAGACGTTTCCGGCATCCACCGTGCACGGAGCAGGTCCCTTCACGAACAGTGTCGAGTAGGTTCCGGCGGGTATGGAGCCCCCGGTGCAGGTGTAGCTGCTTGCCGCGGCCACGGAGCCGCCACTCATCAGAGCTGCTGCTGCCGCCAGTATCGAGGCTGTCGCGATGCCAGCCAGCCTCATACGGAATATGCCCATAGAAAACCTCCTCCTCGGATAACAGCGGCGATCCCGGGCCGCGCGACGCCACAACGACGATCGCACGCGACGCTTGTGACGCCCGTCGATCCTAAGGTCAGGAGTCAATAGCCGAGCTCGTCGAGAGGCCGCTGAGCGGCAAGGGCGCGCCAGCGGCGATGAACGCGGCGGCGCCGACCACGGCGCGGTCAACACGGCCGGTGGCTGCGGTGACAAGCACCGGCGCCACTCGTGGCCGTGTCATGAGGACTTCGACGTCCTCCCCGCGAATCAGGCCGGGACGGCCGCGGCCTCTGAGTCGACGACGAGCTCGGACGGCGAACCCGCCGGCATCTGGCTCAGGTCGAAGCCCTGTACCGACGCGGCCCGCTCACCGAACCACTTCGAGAACTCGTCGGTGCCGGTCACCAAGCGGCCAAATGAAGCCGCTGGATCGTCACCCTCGAGGGTCACGATCACGAGATCGCCCATTGGCGTCTGCTGCAGAAACGTCCGCTCGTGAAGACCGACGTTCCGGCGCGATGCCGCGAACTCCTCGTGGCGCGGACCATTGATCTCATCCATCCACGCGCGCCACTCCGGCGTCTTTCCGGGAACAATCGGGAATGCGACTGCCATTAACGGCAAAGGAACCTCCACGGACACGTGCGTGCCCAGCCACGGAAAGTCGGACTCGCCACTGGCCCCGCGCGACGGTCTTGGCGACCGTATGGGTGCGTCGCGCTGTAGGGAACCCCGCGGGCTCCCGCGCCCTTTCCGCTGGACCGAGTATGCGCCCAGACCCATGAGAACAGGATGAATCGCCCCATGCCAGCACTGGTGGCGGGTAGAGTTCCGAAATGGGCTCGCCTACGAGCGTTCGAGCGACTCCTCGCGTCGTGTCGTGGACGGAGTTGCCCAATCGCGCCAAAGTGTTCCGCGCCGCCCACGTTGTCTTTGGGATCGCGAACATCGCCGGCCTGGGCTACGTGTGGCTATCGGCGCTGAGGCGTACTCGTGACCGTTGGCTCGCCGCGTCCGTGGCGCTCTTGGTTTCCGAGGGAAGCCCTGGTCATCGGCCGTGGGAACTGCCCGTTCGGTCCGTTTCAGCGCAGCCTGGGCGACCCGGTGCCCATGTTCGAACTCATCCTGCCACCCAAGGCGGCCAAGGCTGCCGTCCCCATCCTGACCGTCGTGTCGCTCGCGGGTCTCAGCGCAGTCTTGCTGCGACGGCCCAGGGCCTAGTCGTACGCGAGATCGCGACCCGACTGCCGGAAGTCAGCATGCCTCATGTCGCTAGGAGCATTCGAAACCCGAACGCGTACTATCCCGGCCACCGAGGCTCGTGAATCCTCAACCTCGGGCCAGGCTGCGGCAGCGCGGGGGCGCTGCGGCAGGTAACGTGCGACGTCCATCCGTTCTCCTGGTTGCGCTCGCCCTGGCCGGGGTCGCGTTCAACCTCGCCAGCGTGCCTCCCGCGCGAGCCAGCAGCGGCACCACCTGGACGTATCCCGGGAGTTGCAACACCGTGTCGCTGCAGCTCTGCATCGACGGAGCGAGCGCCGCGGACACGATCGAGCTGGACGCAAACGACCTCTCCACGGAGTTCGCGTCGATCGGCAAGACACTCACGATCGGAGCGGTGGCTGGCTTCAGCCCGACCCTTCTGGGGGTCTACGTCTACGACGGCGCCAGTGCGGCTCCGATGAGCGTGACGCTCAGCGGCTTCACGGTGACCGAGTAAATCTCTGCGTCGTTCACGGGCGGGAGCGGCCACTCACTGGCGATCAGCCACGTCGTCGTTGCCCAGACCGCCAGCTCAGCCAGCTCCGGGCCTGGCATCAGCCTGGACGCGGAGGCTCCTTCGTCGTTCAGCGTGACCTCCAGCCACGTCTCCTTCACGAACGAATGGGCCGGGATCGAGGCCTTCAACAATTCGTCCGGAGCGGTCTCGTTCCAGGCGATCGGCAACTACATCACGGCCCACGGCGCGAACTACGCGGGCAGTGGCATCGAGCTGGACACGGACTCGACCGGGTCGATGCAAGCCGACGTCATGAACAACGCCATCTGGGACGTGGCGAACTGCAACTGCGGCGGCGCGTCGGGGATCTTCATCTACCCTCAGAGCACGTCGCAGATGAACGTCAACCTCGTCGGAAACACGTTCAGCGCGGTTAAGAGCGTCGCCGTCGGCGTGCGGAATTCCCTCCTGGCCGGCGGTAGCGGCACGCTGAACTTGTTCAACAACGTATTCGCGCACTCCGAGTCCGCCGCGCTGGACCTGGACGACAGCGGAGGCACCGCGTCTCGGTTCACGCTGCACGCTGGCACCAACGACGAATTCAAGAACGGCTTCGCTGACTTCCTGGACGGTCGATCGGCTGGCAGCGGGAATCTCTCGGTCAACCCGACGTTCGTCAACGGCAGTGCCGGCAACCTGCACCTGAAGTCGAGCTCGCCGCTCATAAACAAGGGGCAGGTGTGCTCTCCCGGCGGGGTGGCGAACCTCGACGCCGCGGGCAATAGCCGGGTGTTCGGCGCGAGCATGGATCTCGGCGCCTATGAGCGCGGCGCCGGCGCACCGACCGGCCAGGTGTTCATTGGCGGTTCAGGCCCGGACACCATCAGCGGCACGTCCGGTGCGGACATCATCTGCGGCATGGGCGGGAATGACACGCTGAGCGGCGGCGGCGGCAATGACTTCATCGACGGCGGTAGCGGCAATGACAAGGTAACCGGCGGCAGTGGGTCGGACTGGCTCTACAGCGGTTCCGGCAAGGACACGCTCTGCGCCAAAGACGGGACGGGCGGCAACGACCACGTGAACGGTGGCTCGGGCAGCGACGGCTACCAGATCGACAAGGGCGACTCCGCTGTCCAGGTCGAGCACAAGGTCACCTGCTGACCTCAGCTTCAGCGTCACTCAGAACGCCCTCGCCACACGGCCAGGGCGTTCATCTATTCGTCAATCGAGCTAGAGCAGTGTGCTTATGAGCGCCTCTATTTGGGCGAGCGTCGCCGGAGTGTCCGTCGCGGTGATGTCGACCATCGTCGATCCCCTGCTCGCCACGACGCCCTCGTTGTCCTTGCCGCCACCCAGCGACTGGGAGAACGACTGAGCCTGGTCGCCAAGCCCGGAGACACTCGTTCCCGGCACAGGGAACTTGCCCGTGAAGTTCGCGATGTACGACGGGCTGATGTTCGCGAGCAGCTCGATGATCACGTTGTAGGTCGCGCCGCGGTATTCGCAGGCCACGGCCGTGGCACCGGCGGGGAGCTGGTTCGCGCCGCCACCGGCTATCCCGACCGGCTCCGGCAGACTGACGCCCAGAGCGGCATCGACTGTCGCCGCGGGTGGACAACTTGGTGCGGCTGACGTCGCCGCCGGGAGCGAGACCACCGGCACCGACGCCACGGGATTGGGGACGGCGGTAGCCGAGGTAGGAGTGGCGGCGGTCGCGGCCACAGGCGCGGCGGTGGCGACTGAAGGTGATGCGCCGCCCGAACCGCCGCAAGCCATCAGGGCGGCAGCGACAACTACCGCTGCGAGCGGGAAGGATCGTTTGGTGGTCATTGACACGGGGCGCTCTCCAGGGAAGCTCGGCATGGTTCCAACCGGCTGATCGGCCGCAGGATAGGCGGCAATGCTGTGAGAGCGATGAAGCGCTCGATGAGCCGCCGGACCGCCTAACCCCGCTTGAGATTGCCGCGAACGAAGTGGAGCGGGTCGACCGGGTTGTGGTGGTGGAACACGCCCCACAACAGGTGCGGTCCGGTCGATCGGCCGGTCGAGCCCATGTAGCCGATCAGCTGCCCCTGCTTGATTTGGGCGCCCTTCCTGATGCCTTTCGCGAGCTTGACCTGCAGGTGGGCGTACATCGTCTCGAAGCCGTTCGCGTGCCGGATCATGACCATCCAGTCGGGATCGTGCTTCAGCCAAGGATCCCAGCCGGCGATGGTCACGACACCGTCAGCGGCGGCATAGACGGGCGTGCCCGACGGGTTGGCGATATCCACCCCGTAGTGGAAATGCGCGCAGCGGCCGCGGCGCGGCTCGAGCTTGTAGCCCGTGCAGCCGAACGGCTGGGTGATGTGGCCCGTCGTCGGCCACATGAACGGCCGGGCATGGCCGGCGGCCAGGGCAACATCGGGCGCGCTGATGGCACCGAGAAACACGAGCGCTGCCACAACGGCAAGCAGTACACGGCGAAGTGAGGACACGGCCACAGCGAAAGTTAGCACTCGCCCGGAACTACCAGCCGCCGAAGACGATCTCGCCGTCGATCAACGTGGCGAGCGGACGGACCGAGGCAAGTTCGGCGATACCTGGTTCGTCATAGGCGACTACGGCAGGTACGACGATCAGGTCCGCGACGCAGCCCGCGAGCAGCCGGCCGAGGTCGGTGCGTCCGGCCACGAGCGCGGGATCCAGGCAGGCGGCGCGGATCGAACGCTCCACGCTGATGGCCTGGGCGACGCCCGTCGGCACGGCACCCGGATCGAACGGGTCACGCCGCGCGACGGCCACGGCAATGCCCGGCCACGGATCGGGTGGCTCTACGGGTGCGTCGGTACCGAATGGGATCAGCGCACCTGTCTCGACGAACGTCCGCAGCGGAAACGTGTTCTCCGATCGTCGGCCCCAGCCCAGGCGCTGCTGCTCGGCATCGCTGCGCAGGTGGACGGGCTGGACTGACGCCGCGATGCCCAGCGCCCCGAAGCGCGGCTGGTCGGCCGGATCGACCAGCTGGGCGTGCTCAATGCGCGGTCGGAGCGGCGACGCCACCCGCGGCGTCTGGGCAAGGACGTCGAGCGCCATGCGCACCGCGGCGTCACCGATCGCGTGCACCTCGCCCACGATGCCGCCGCGCGCTGCGCGACGCAGGAGATCGCGCAGCTCATCCGCATCCGTCACGACCATACCGGTCGGTCCGCCCGTGGGTGGGTTCGCCTCCGCATCGTCGTACGGCGCGAGCAGAGCTGCGCTGCGCGAACCGAGCGATCCGTCGACGAACAGCTTCAGCCAACCCGTCGTGTAGCGGCCGACTCCCTCACCACTGCGCAGGCCGAGCTCCAGCGCGCGATCAAGCTGCGGATCACGGATGCAACCATGAACACGCAACGGCAATCTCCCCTCCACCGCCAGGTCGCGGTAGAAGAGCGGGCCGCGCTTGATCACGCGATTGTCATCAAGCTCACCCGGGTCGTGGCAGCCAGTCACGCCCAGCCCCGCGAGCCGCGCCGCGACCGAGACCAGTCCGGACTCCAGCTCGTCGCGCGTCGGATCAGGGATGAATTCGTCGACAAGCCCCGCCGACGCCTCGTGCAGGATTCCGCTCGCTCGCCCGGCCGAGCCCCGGCGCACCAGCGAACCCGCCGCGTCCCCACGGGCTCCATCCAGCCCGGCCCTCCGGATCGCCGCGTGGCTGACCCAGCGCGAGTGGTGATCGTGGGCGTACAGCGCAACCAGCCGCCCGGGCGCGACCGTCTCAAGCATGTCGGCATCAGGCCAGCCGCCCAGGGCATGCGCCGACCAGCCGTGGCCCAGCAGCCAGCCGTCGATGTTGCCCCGCGCGACCCGCTCGCGGTGAGCGCGAGCGATCGCCGCGAGCGCGCCCGGCAGGTCCAGCCCGCTGAGATCGAGCTGCGCCTCGGCCACGACGAGCGCCATCAGGTGCAGGTGCGCATCGGTGATGCCCGGCAGCACAACAACGTCGTCCGGTAGCCGCGACCACTGCGTCGCGGGCGACGCCAGCGCACCGACCTCCGATTCATCGCCCACTCCGATCACGCGACCGCCCGCGATCGCAAGCGCCGACTGCCAGCCCCAGCCGGATTCTGTGGCGAGGGTTGCGACGCGACCGACGATCACGCGCTCGGCGCGCGGCGTTTTGGAGCTCACTGCCCCAGCAGCGCGACGAGGCCGGCGCGATCCAGGCGGGCTGCAAGGCCGAGTGCGAGCGCGACGCGCGACTTGGGACCGTCGAAGGCCGACAGGATCGCGCCCGCGCGCTGCCAGGTCGCGCCGCCGCCGGGGAAGGCATAGAGCGGCGCGACCACGCCCTTGGCGCAACGCGTCGTCAGAACCACGGTCGTTCCGTCGGCCATGAGCTCCGTCGCGGCGGCAAGCAGGTCCGCCGACGTATTTCCGGACCCGGTCGCCGCGACGACCAGGCCGCGTGGGTGGCTGTGTGAGAGGCCGCGCACGATCGATCCGTCCATGCCCACGACGGCGGTGACCAGCTGGATGTCGTCGACCGCCTCGTCGGGGATCGCCGGCAGCGTCGGCCGCCTCGTCCGGCGCGACTCGATCACCACGCAGCCATTGACCACGCGCGCCATCGGTTCGCCTTCGCGTGGCTGGAACGTGTCCAGCGCGGTGGTGTCGGTCTTGACCACCTGGTCGGCGCCGACGACGAGGCCGTCGAGCACGACGCTCACGCCGGTGCCGCGCAGCTCGGCCGAGACCGCGCAGCGCACCGCGTCGGCGAGGTTGCGTGGCCCGTCGTAGTCCGTGGCTGAAGAGTCGCGCATCGCGCCCGTGACCAGCACGGGTTTGTCGGTCGTGAGCAGCATGTCGTACGCGAAGGCAGTTTCTTCGATGACGTCGGTGCCCTGGACGATGACCAGCCCGTCAATCTCCGGCCGTGCCAGCTGCTCGGCCGCAATTCTCGCGATCGACAGGATCTGGGCGAAGCGCAGGTGCGAGGCCGGGACCATGCCCCAGTCGATGACCTCGACTTCCGCGATAGCGGCCACCTGCGGCGCGAGGTCGAGGATCGCCTTTCCATCGAGCGTTGGCACGTTGCCGCCCGCGGCAGGATCGGGGCGCATCGAGATCGTTCCGCCGGTGAAGACGATCGCGACGCGCGGCATGGACGCTACTCGCGCGCTGGCTTGGTGGGTGGCGGCGTCGGATCATCGTCGGCGGGACCGGGCTGGCCGGGCACGACCGACACCAGTGCGATGCCCTGGGTCTGCTCGTCGTCGTCGACGTAATGAAGGTGGATCGGCGAAGTCAGCGAGCGACCGCTGAGGGCGACCGGGTCGAGCGCGTCGACGAGGCCGCCTGAGACCTGGGCGTCGACCTTTGGTCTCGCGTTCACAATCGAGCCCGCCGCCACCACCAAGACGACGATCGCCGAGCCCGCCACGACCCACGACGTGCCGACCGCGTCGGCGATCGGGCCGACGACGATGATGGGCAGGAAGCTGGCGATGCTGACGAGCATGTTGAGCACACCGAAAACGCGGCCGCGGACGTCGGCCGGCAGCTCCTCCTGGAGCTGCGTCTGGGCCGGAACGGCGACGAACGCGTACGAGATGCCGGCCGCGAACGCGACGACGATGACGACCAGCAGCAGCGGCACGGCGACCGACAGGCGCGAGGTAACTGGCTGCGCGAGCGACAGCGCGATGAGCGACAAGCCGAGAGCGACGAGGCCACTCTCGATGCCTCGCCGGCGCGGGAAGAGATGGCCGTAGACGTTGAGCACGAGGATGCCGAACATCAGGCCAACCCCGAGCGGGAGAACAACGACCACGAAGTCTTTCTCGGACAGACCCAGCACGTGGGTGGCAAATCCTGGGCCAAGCACGCCCAGCACGCCGATCAGCGACGCCGTCACGGCGAGGTAGGTCAGCGGCCAGAAGATCACCCGGTTGCCGACGATGAAGCGCACGCCGTCCAGGAGCTGGCCGAAAGTCGTCTTGACCGCGCTACCGGCCTCGCCCAGCGCCTCGGTCGGGTTGGCGCCGCCGATGCGCGGGTTGTAGCTGGGCAACAGCCAGCACAGTGCGCCGCCGACGAAATAACTTCCGCCAACGATCAGCAGCAGCGCCTGGGTGCTCGAGATGTTGACCACGAGCGGCCCGAGCAGCGCGAAGCCGAGGAAGAACGCTGCCTGGAGGGTGATGATGTACAGCGAGTTCGCGGCCAGCATCTGGCGCCGCGGCACGACGACCGGGATCATCGCGATCTCCGCGGGGCCGAAGAACGTGCTCAGCGTCGAGACGAGCGCGGTGACGATGCAGATCGTGACGACGTCGGGCGGGATGATCAACAGCAGCAGGAACAGTCCGCCGCGCGCCACGTTCGTGACGACGAGGATCAGCCGCCGATCCAGGCGATCGACGTAGACGCCGGCGATGGCGCCAAAGATGACCGCCGGCACCAGGAAGCTCAGGATGAGCAGGCTGATCGAGGTCGACTTGCCGCTCAGCGTGAAGACCTCGACCGTGAGGCCGAAGAGGACCATGTTCGCGCCGACCTGGGTCACGACCTGCGCGATCCACAGCGCGAGGAACTTGCGGTTGCGCAGGACGTCGAGCGGCGAGTCCGCGGCGTGGGCGACGGTCACGCCGGTCCCCGCTCGGTGAAGCCGCGCAGCCGACGCTCGAGCTTGCGCCGCTCGACCATCACCCGATGATCACAGCCCGCGCATACCAGCCCGATGTCGGCGCCGATGCGGACGACTTTCCACGAGGTGCTCCCGCACGGATGGGGTCGCGCCAGCGTCAGCTGATCGCCGACCCGGAAATCGATCGGCGGCTGCGTCATCGCGCTCAATACGGCCCGCGCGGTCCCATCGTCCGATTGCGCAGGAACACCCCGATCAGCAGCGTGACCAGGATCAGGACGATGACCAGCGTGATGAGCAGGACGATGCCCGACGTGTCTGTCTGGCTCGAGCCGCCGTTCGAGCCTACAGGCGCGCCACCCGTGTCCGGACCCGGCGTGCCGCCTGGTCGTGCTGTTTCACGTCCGCCGGTGGCAAACGATGGCGCGGGGGCGGCCGGGCTGACCGGCGGCCCGATGGTCGCCGCCGGGGCGCCGCCGGCGGCCGCCGTCCAGTCGGACGGCACCGGCCCGGCCGCCCCCGGCTGTGGCCCAACCGGGCTCTGCGGCTCCAGCCCGAGCGATTCGAACCAGGCCTTGTTGAACGCGGCGAAGTCGGAGCCGGTCGCTGTCGTGAACGCGTCGTCGTCGGACACGCCGTTGGCGTAGCTCTTGACCAGGCTCCAGAAGGTCTGGTCGCCGTAGGTCCGGATGAAGAAGTCGACCGCGGCTACGGCCTCGCCGTAGGCCAGGTAGAACTCGGACTGGACCGACGGGAACTCGCCGGTCAGGCCCTGGAGCGGGATGAGCGTTTTCGACGACACGGCCGAGGTGACGAAGCCCTTCCAGTAGTCGGTGTAGCCCTCCGAGAGGTAGACGGCGACTCCCTCGTCCATCCAGCGCGGCACGGCGTGATAAGGGTTGTCGATCGCGCGATGCAGCACGAGATGGGTCAGCTCATGGCGGATGAGCGTGCCGGCGAAGGTGTCCGCCGCCTGATCGTGAGGTATCCAGACGTACAGGGTGTCGAGATGCGGGAAGGCCTCGCCGGCGACGTTTTCGCGGTCCGGGGAGACCGCCGTGCGCATCGCGTCTTCCGTGTCGTAGACGAATACGTCGGCGGGCTTGTCGAGTGTCACGCCGAGCAGCTGCGAGGCCTTGTTGATGCCGTCGTTGGCGACGTTCGCGGCGGCCTGGCCGAAGGCCTGGTCGCCCGCGTACCAGTGGACGATGACCTGGCCGGACGTCAGCGTCTGCCACTGAAAGCGCTGATCGTCGACCGTGGCGTGGCCGACCGGACCGGTCGTGATCGAGCCGTCAGCGGCATGGACGCGGAAGGCGAAGTCGAACTTCGTGTTCGGCGCGCTCTGGCCGCTACTCAGGCAGGCGCACAGCGCCGAGCTGCCGATGTCGATGTTCGCCTGGGCCTGGTACTGGTCGTTGATCTGCGTATCGACGGCGAGGATGATCGACGTCGGGTTGCCGTCGAGATGGATGATCACGTCGACCGAGGCGATGTCGTCGCCGTCGATGGTCGAGGTGAACGTGATCGGCTGGCCGAGCACGGCGGTCGCCGCAGGCGTGCCGAAGGTCGGGCTCGCCGCCAGGCTGGCAGTTGGTGCCGCCAGTGCGACGACTATGAACGCCACCAGGCTGAGCACGAGCGCTTTCAATGTCCGCTCCCCGGCGCCCACGAGAGGCCCGCATAGCGGATAAGTCCGACGCCCGACTGGAGCGCTCCCTGCAGCCCCGTCCGGCTGAGCGCCCACGATTGCCCGTAGGCGACCGGGATGACCGGCACTTCCTGGGTCAGGATGACCTGCGCCTGGCCGTAGAATGTGGCCTGCTGCGCAAGGTCGGTCGTCGCCGCCGCCTGCTCGATCAGGTTGTCGTAGTCGGCGTTGCTCCATTTGCCGGTGTTGCTCGTGCTGCCCGTCTCGAGCAGCAGGCCGAGGAAGTCGTTCGCCTGTGGGTAATCGGCGATCCAGCTCAGCGCCCACAACGTGGGCTCCGTGGCCGAGCCAACCTGCTGGAGGTAGTCCTGGAAGTCGAGCGCCTCGACGTTGACCGTGACGCCGAGGTTGTCGTGCAGCTGCTTGGCCACGGTCTGCTCGTAGCCCACGCCGTACGTTGCCAGGGTCACAGTCGGGAAGTTGGCACCGTCCGGGTAGCCCGCCGCGGCCAGTAGCGATTTCGCGCCGGCCGGGTCGTACTTGGGCGAGTAATCGGTGTTGTCGCGACCCGGCACACCCACCGGGATCATCGATGTCGCGGGTGTGTCGCCAGCGAGGCTGACGGTGCGCTTCCAGTCGACGGCCTCAGCGAACGCGAGCCGAACCTGCGCCTTGTCGAACGGCGCGACGTTGGTGTTGAAGCCGTAGTAGTTGACGCCGAAGCTCTCGTTCTGGCGCAGCTGCGGGCCAAGGTTAGGGTCATAGACGATCCACGAAGCGTCGCCACCGCCGATGCCCACGTAGTCGAGGTCGCCCTGGTCGAACAGCTGCGCGCCGCTCGTTCCGCCCAAGTCGGTCACGAGGTCGATGCTGTGCAGTGCCGGCTGCCCGGCCCAGTAATCAGGGTTGGCCTGGAGGTGGATCGTCGATGAGTCGGGGATGGTCGGAACGTACGCGCCGGAGACGACCGTCGGCGGATTACTGCCGATGTCGTTGAACATGGACGGTGGAACGACGGCGAGTGAAGGCGAAGCGGTCACGGCCAGGAAGTACGCTGCGGGCCGGCGCAGATTGACGATTACCCGGTCGGCGTCCGCGTGCAGGCCCACCGCGTCGCGGCTCACCTTTCCGGCCTGGTAGTCGGCCGCTCCCTGTACATCGCCGAGCAGGCTGGACAGCGTCGACTGGTTCGACGGGGCGATCAGTCGGAACCAGCTGTCGACCACGTCCTGGGCCGTGATCGGCGTGCCGTCACTGTAGGTCAGGCCCGGCCGGAGCTGGAACGTGATCTGCCGTCCGTCCGCGCTCACGTCCCACGCGCGTGCCAATGCCGGCTGGACGTTGCTCTGGGCGTCGAACGTTGTCAGTCCTTCGTAGACCTGGGCGAGGACGCTGGCCGTGCCAGAGTCGCTCTGCTGAGCGGGATCCCAGGTGAAGACGTCGCTCGACCCAATTCGGGCATTGGCGGAGCCGGTCTGTGCCGGGACAAGCGCGCATCCCGCCGCGATGATCGCGGCGGAAACGGCTAGGCACAGGAACGTCAGCCACGCGGCGCGCGGCGCGACGAAGTGACGCTGAGAGGGCACGGGGGCCAAGTCTATCCGGTCCTCTGACGCCGTCCGTGGCGTTGCCGGTGATAACCTCGCGCCCGCTCGGCAGAGGGGCTGGTGCCGAGGAGCTCGCTGCGCGCGGAAAACCACGACGCGTACACGGCGACGACGTCACGGCGATCGCCCACGGACACTTAGCAGGATGAAAGAGATCGATACGCAAGACCTGCGCAGCCGCCTGACGCCGCTGCAGTACGCGGTGACCCAGGATGCGGAAACCGAGCGCGCGTTCACCGGGGTCTACGTCGATAACCACGCCGATGGCGTCTATCGCTGCGTCGTGTGCCATGAGCCGCTGTTTGATTCGGGCACCAAGTTCGAGTCGGGCTCCGGCTGGCCCAGCTTCTACGACGTCGTCGCGCAGGGTCGGGTCGTGCAGAAGCGCGATTTCTCGCACGGCATGATGCGCACCGAGGTGGTCTGCGCGAACTGCGGCGCGCACCTGGGCCATCTCTTCCCTGATGGGCCGAACCCGACGGGACTGCGCTACTGCATCAACTCCGCGTCACTCGATTTCGATCCGCGCGCTGGAAACACGACTCCGGCTCCTGCTGAGGGTCCGTCCAGCTCCGACTGAGAACGCTCGCGTGATCATCGGGCGTATCGTCCCCGTCGTTCGCTATCGCGGATTGCCAGGAGACGACGATGAGGATCAGCTACCAGCACGAGCCACACCCGCAGATCGCGGCGCGTAAAGCGCTGAAGCCGCCGACGCGGGCGGCGCAGGCAGTCGGCATCAACGGGCGGATCGGGCTGACCCTGACCGCGATCGTCGGCACGATGTGGTGCGCCTACGCGTTCGCGGCCCTCGCCCTGGCCGTGCTGCCCCAGGCCGTCGGCGGCGGGGTGCTCACGCTCGTGCAATGGCTCAGCCAGACGTTCATCCAGCTCGTGATGCTGTCGGTGATCATGGTCGGCCAGAACCTCATGGGCCGAGCGGCCGACAAACGCGCCGAGCTGACCTATAACGACGCCGATGCCACGCTTCACCAGGCCGAGCAGATCCAGGGCCATCTCAAGGCCCAGGACGATGCCATGAACGAGTTGCTGGACAAGATCGAGAAGCTCGAGGCCGCGCTGGCAGCTCGCTGACGCCTGCCCAACGCTAAGTGGAGGCCTTCCTCCGCTCGCGCATATGCCGCGCTCGGCATGGTAACTCCCGATTGCTGCTCACGCGCCGATCGCGTGTCCCAGGGCCTCGATCGTCACGGTTCAGTCAGGTTTCGTCCATACCATCGAGAATGACTTCGATCACTGACCTGGCGGAGAACTGTCGATCCCTATGGGCAACCGAACGCGTGATGGTCTGGCCGTGGTCTTGACTGATGTCGTCGCGCGTTCCGCAAGAGCGGCGGGCTATCGCGCCACCACGCTTCCGGGCGTCGTCGCGGAGAGGCTTTCACCGCGCATCACGTCGCGCATAGCGGCCGCCGCATCCGCGGTCGTCGTCGTTTCGGGGACCAATGGCAAGACGACAACAACACGACTCATCGTCGACCTTCTGGAAGCTGCCGGCAGACGCACAATCTCAAATCCGTCCGGCGCGAATCTGCTGGCGGGAGTCACGTCGATGTTCATTGCGCATCGCGCGGCACTGTCCGCAGCCGACGCTCCCATCGTCGTGCTCGAGGTCGACGAGATGTCGCTCGATCGCGTTGCCTCTCAGGTGCCGATTCACGTCCTCGTAGCGACGAACCTCGTGCGTGATCAGCTGGACCGATACGGCGAGACCGACGCAGTCACCCAACGCTGGCGGCCGGTCATTCGCGACCTGGTGGCCGAGTCGACGCTCGTGGTGTGCGCAGACGACCCGCGGCTGATGCACCTCGCCGCAGGCGCGACCGCGCGGACTCAGACCTTTGGTCTCGCCGAAGCTCCGGCTGAGTCTTCGGCGGACCCGGCGCTGACACCCGAAGCGGTCGCCTGTCCTGCGTGCGACGGCCCGCTCGCGCGTCGTTGGGTTGGGCTCGGGCACCTCGGTGACTTCACCTGTACCCGCTGCTCTTTCGAACGCAAGCGGCCATCGATCGCCGTACGTGTCGGCGAATCACACGACTTCGCCGAGACGCACATGACCTTACTTGATGCCGCGAGCGGCACCGAGCAGTCGCTTACTCTGGCAATGCCTGGGGTATCCAACGCGTACAACGCGGTTGCCGCAGTCACGGCCGTCGTGGCCCTTGGCGTGCCCTTCCGATCAGCGGCCGAATCGCTCTCGGGGTTGCGGCCGCCTTGGGGCCGCTACGAACGCCTCGATATCGACGGCCGCGAAGTCATTCTCTCGCTCGGCAAGAATCCAGCATCTGTAGCTGAACTCGTTCGGATCGGTGCGAGCGCCGACGTGGACACGGTCGTTGTCGGGGTGAACGACGCGGTCGCCGACGGCCGCGACGCATCGTGGTACTGGGACGTAGACCTGGCGCCGCTGCTCGCCGGCCGACAATTTCTGCTCACCGGGACGCGGCGGCTGGACCTCGCCCTCCGGCTGAAATATTCCGCAGTCTATGCCCAGCACACCTCTTCGCCGGCCGATGCAACCGTCGACAGTCCTGCCGACGCGCTCTCGAGAATGGTGGCGGCGACCCCGCCGGGAGGTCGAGTTTTCGTCGTACTCACCTATACGGCTCTTCTCGAGCTGCGCTCGGCACTTGCCGCACGCATGCTCCTATCGCCCATGCCGGCATAGGCGCCTCGCTATCCGGCCTGCGCGTCGTGATCGCGCAGCTGTTTCCGGAAAGGCTGAACCTGTATGGGGATGCAGGTAACGTCCAGACGCTGGTTCAGCGCGCCGCCTGGCGCGGTGCGGATGTTGAGCTGCGAACGGTTCACATCGAAGCGGACGCGTCGGAGTTTGCCGACGTCGACCTGATAATCGCCGGCGGTGGGCCCGACTCCGATCAATTCGCCGTCGCGCGCGGCCTCGAGCGACTCGGAGATGCGCTGAGCGACGCGGTCCGGAGTGGAGCATCGTTGCTTGCCGTGTGCGGTGGCTTCCAGAACCTCGGCCAGTTCTACGTGAACTCGGAGGGCGACCGGTTGCGCGGGCCGGGCTTGCTCAATGTCGAGACCACGGCCCCAAGAGTCGGCCGGCGAATGGTCGGTGGTGTCGTCGCGAAACTCGACCCGGAGTCTCCAATCGCCGCCATCGGTCGGATGTCTGCCGCTCTCGCAGGATTCGCCGGCCAGGAGAACACCGTCGTCGGTTTCGAAAACCATGCGGGTCGATCACACCTTGGACCAGGCGTGCATGCGCTGGGTCGTGTTCCGCACGGACACGGCAACAACGGCGTCGACGCGACGGAAGGTTTGCTGGCGCTGCCCCGGGAAAACGGCATTCTTGGCCTGCGCGTGGCGTCGTACTTGCACGGCCCGCTCCTGCCAGCGAACCCGCACTTGGCCGATCTCCTGCTCAGTGCCGCCCTGGCACGCCACGGTGTAACCAACTTGATCGCGCTCGACGATCGCGCCGAGTGGGCGGCGCATGCAGCGAACGCACGTCGCTGGAAGAGCTGAAGGCCGTGGCGCCGGTGGCCTGAGGACTTGCGTTAGCCCGGTCTTATGTCGCCGCGAGGCTGGACTGTCTCGTGCGGAGACCGATCCGCGATTTCGATGACCAGCCACGCCAGGTCCGCGGGAATGAGCCACCAGCCTCCTTCGAAACCAGCCAGGACCAGGACCGGCAGCAGGATGACTGCGACGCCAATCCGCTGGTGTCTTGTTTTTCCGAATTGACCACCGACCAGCCACACGACAAAGAGGGCGACGAGCCATCCACAGATCGGCAGCCACAGGGCGAACCGGCTGCCGACTAGCGGGATGGCCAGCCCAACGAGCGCGAAGAGCCAAGGAACCAGTCGCGCTGAAGACCGCGAGCGAGCCATGGAACTGAGATTACGCTGGGTCACGAAGCGCCGAGGGCGCGGCCACTGGAGGCGGCATGAAATTACTTCTCACGTCCGGCGGCGTACAGAACGTGAGCATCCGCGACGCCCTGGTCGAACTTCTGGGCAAACCGATCGCCGAGTCCAACGCGCTCTGCATCCCAACGGCGAACTACGGGCACCCCATGGTCACTCCCCAGTCGACCTGGCGCCATCAAGGTGGTCGACGGCACCGTCGAGGTCGTCTCCGAAGGGCATTGGAGACTGGTTCACCCCGGACAGGGAGGGTCTACGCAGAGCTGGCGCCCCCGGCGAGACTCGGGGGCTCAGGAGGGCACGCAGGATCCGCTGGCGTGGTACGCCGCGTAAGGATCAGCGTCGACGGCTGGTGGCGAGCTTGGCCCCGCTGATTGGCGCGCGTCTGCGCGCGATCATGTGCACGGCGGTCCGAGCGAGCCGGTAACGCCGAGCGGACCACTGGGGGGTGCAGTGCCGCCCCCGTCTCGACCGGCGACGGCGACACAGCGTCGACATCGTTGTACCGTGTGCCGGCCAGCCACGGGAGGTCGCACTTGAGCACTGATCGTAGCCATCACATTGGGGGCCTGCTGCTGATCGCAGTGACGATGGCGCTCGCTGCCCAGCTGACCAGTACGGCCGCCGCCGCGTCTCGCCCCGCCGCCGCCGCTCTCGCTGCCGCGACAACGGACGCGACCGTGCGGCCGTCGACCGCAGCAAAGCTGCAGAGCATCCTGGACGAGCAGCGCAACCTACGCCACATTCCCGGGATCGCTGCCGCCATGATCTTTCCCGACGGCAGCATCTGGAATGCGGGCAGCGGATACGCCCAGTTCAATACAGATGAGCTCGCCACGCCCAAGACCCCGTTTGTCGTCGCCTCGATCACCAAGACGTTCGTGACCGCAGCGATCATGCAGCTTGCGGATGAGGGCAAGCTGTCGATTGACGACCCGCTTTCGAACTGGCTGCCCGGCTACCCGAACGCTGTCGACATCACGCTCCGCGAGCTACTCGCCCACACGAGCGGCGTGTTCAACTACCTCCAGTACCCGGGCTTCAACCGGATCGTCTTCAAGAAGAATGCCGGCCACTTCTGGACCCCGCAGGAGATTCTGGATACGTTCGCCCATGCACCGAACTTCGCGCCGGGCGAAGGTTTCCACTACAGCAACACGGGGTTCATCCTGCTCGGCCTGGTGATCGAGGCCGTCACAGGTCAAGCCCTGGGCGACGTGTTCGCTCAACGCTTCTTCATTCCCCTCGGGCTCAACAACACCTACTTCCAGGGCAGCGGGCCGCCGCCGTCCAGCGCGGCGCAGGGGTACGGGTTCGTCAAGGGCGTGTACAAGGAATGGTCAGATGGATCCAGCTACCGTCCGGGCATCTCGGGAGCGACCGTTTCGTGGTCGGCGGGCGCGATCGCGTCGAGCGCGCGCGACATCGCCAAGTGGTGTGCGGCGCTGTACGGCGGGCACGTCGTCAGCGCCAAGGCGCTGTCGGAGATGGAGGCATATACGAATTGGTACGGCCTCGGGACCTGGACGCGAGTGCACAGCGGCAGGCGGATGTTCGGCCACATCGGGTCATTCCACGGTTTTGACGCTGCGATGTGGTACTACCCGAGCACCGGTCTGACGGTCGTTGTCCTGACGAACCTCGCAAACATCAGCGCCAATCCAATAGCGGACGCCCTTGCAGACGCAGTCCAGGGTTGACCACACTTGAAGATTTCGATGGGATCGGCAATGCCTGCGCGGTATGGTCGGTCGTACTCGTGGCGCCTCGCTACGGTCGTCACGTTCCCCGTCAGATAGCAGTCGGTAAGGCTCTGTCGAGCTGATCGCGCTGGGACCGCGACACGGGCTGCGGCTCGTTACGCGGACGCCCGACTGAACGTGAAGGTCAGCGCCCTCGGAAAGACGGGGGGCCCAAGCGGGCACGCAGGATCCGCTGGCCTGGTACGCAGCGGCGTGATCGTCGCGCGATGGCCGGCAAGACCCACCCTGACCCGAGGACCCCGGCCACCGCGCCCTAGAATGGCCGCGATTCGCTGAGTCACAGCGACGGCTCCATTTGGAGGGCAGGATGGCTGAGCCCAGCGGTCGCACGGTCGTCGAGCGCTATGCCCGCGCCGTGCAGGACAAGGACCACGACGCCCTGGCGGCGCTCGTCACCGACGACTACGTGGATGAGATGCCCCAGTCCGGCGAACGAGTCCGGGGCAGGGCGAACCTGCTCGCAGTCACGCGCAGCTACCCGGGTGGGGTAGGCACGGTTGACTCGACAAGCACACGACTCGTCGGGTCGGAGGACCGCTGGGTGCTTACGCCCACGTTCGCACCACTGCGCCTCGAAGGATCGGGCGACGTCTACACCTACGTCGGCACGGTCACCTATGCGAACGGCGAGACGTGGCAGATGATCCAGATCGTCGAACTCCGGCAGGGCAAGATCGCCAAGACCACGTCCTGGTTCGCCGCACCGTTCGAGGCACCGGAATGGCGAGCGCAGTTCGTGGAGCGCTTCCCCGCGCTTGGCGCCTAAGGACACCTGAGGCGGAGCAAGCGCCCGGTGTCATTCGGCGGCCTGCGGAGGTACTGGCCGCAGATCTCGGCCAGCCCGTCCCCAGGTGCGGAGTTTTCGTAACCCCTAGCGTCAGGCGGCGTGCGGCGCCATGCCGAGCAGCTGCGCGAGGTCCGGCCTCGAGAACGGGTCGTCCACCGTGATCCGGCCATCGGCCAGGCGGTAATAGGTGACACCCTGGGCCGCCAGCTTCTCGCCGCCGGTCCGCGTGACCTCGAGGCTGAAGCGGGCAACCACGGCATCGCCCTCGGCCACGAGCTCAAGGTCGTCGAAGTGCAAGGCGGCCCCGCTCTGCAGCTGGGTCAGGATTGTCCGGAAGCCGGCGAGGTCAGCGTCCCCCATGGCGGGGTTCACGTAGTTCGGGGCCAGCAATTCGTCGAGTACGTTCAGGTCACCGCCTTGCAGGACCTCGGTAATGAACCGTCGGACGACGGTCTTGTTCGGCTCGGTCGACATCTGTGTTCGTGTCCTTCTCCCTCGGGTGGCGGTCGTCACCAGCAGCAAACCACTGCTCGACGCGACCGTGAGGGAGGGATGCTATATGGCGTGGAGATAGGCATGTCCACAAAGCGCCGTAAGCGCGACCCGTGGCCCCAGGGTCGAGGAGTCCAGCGTGGCGGAGTAACACCGACCAGGTGAACGTCAAACCGAGGTGACGACGGCGTGGTACCCGCTGTGCTCCGCGCCGCCGCGGTAGTCGCTCGTCGCCACGCCGAATTAGGTAAGCGTGGAGTATCGCCCTGACGGGCTGCGTCCTCCACTGAAGGCCTGCCCGCCCCAGGCCGGCCTCAGGACGGGGTCACCCCGACTGGTCAGCTAAAGGTTGCTGTCCACGAGCATCCGGAGGGGTCAAAGATCAGGTGCAGCGGGGCCAGTTTCGCCGAGAAATGCGCGGACATGGCCGGGCCGATATAGCCGAAGAGCTCGGATCCAGCGGCGCCCTGGGCCACGAGAATCATGCCGATCTTGGTCGACGCGCAGTCGTCGCCGCTGTAGGTCTTGCCGCTGAGCTGGACGCTCACGCTCCACGAACCCGGCGGCGTGAACGGGCCGATGTCGGCCTTGCCGGATCCCGTTACGCAGGCGCCCACCTGATAGGAGAACCCCGCGCTGTACGTGCAAATCGGCGAAGGTCATCGGCGACGTTGTGGGCAACGTCGCTGGCCCCGAGGCGGTCATCGGCGAGGCTGCCCGAGCCTGAGACGGTCACAACCTTCGACGAAGTCGCCGCTGTCGTGCGATCGAGGTGCGTGGCCATCGACGTGGCGTCGCCTGCCCAGCTGAGGCAGCTCGCTCAGATCGTCATGGAGCGAGTCGTGGCCGTTGACGGCAAGGTCAGTGGCATCGATTTGGTGCCCGCGGCGCGACCATTCTTTGATCAGCCCACGAGTTTGCTTTTGGCGCCCCCGGAGAGCCTCGGGGGCTCAGGAGGGCACGCAGCCCGATCCGCTCGCTTGGTACGCGGCATGACGGGAAGAAATTCGGGATACACGCCGCGGCTGCCGCAGATGGCCTCGGCCCTTGATCAGCCCCGCAGATCGTATGACGATGGCACCGTGGAGACGCGCCGCCGTTGGATTCTCACTGTTGTGGCTTTTTCGGCGACGTCGGCAGGTTGTGGATCAGTCACCCCCACGCCTTCTCCTGGATTCACGGTCCTTCCTGTTTCCACGCTCGCCGGCAGCAATGGCAACTTGAACGCGTTCATACTGGTCACATTCCGGACCACGGTCGGAGGGGGATCGGGAGGCACCATGCTTGCTGCGCTACGACGACCACACGGCTCCCTGTCGGCCGTGGTCATGCCGTGTCGAGCGCCCTTCATCGCATGAGCGAGGAGCGCAAGCTCGTCAGCCTCCTCTTCGCGGACGTCGTCGATTCCACGGCGATGGGCGCGCGCCACGATGCCGAACTCGTTCGCACCGTCATGGCGCGCTACTTCGCGCGCATGAAGGACGTCGCCGAGACGCACGGTGGCACGGTCGAGAAGTTCATCGGGGACGCGGTCATGGTCGTCTTCGGCGTTCCCCAGCTGCATGAGGACGACGCTGAACGGGCGGTGCGGGCCGCGCTCGCGATGCGTGATGCGGTCGCCGACCTCGATCACGACTCGAGCGTCGCGCTCGCGCTCCGCGTCGGCGTCAACAGCGGCGAGGTGGTCGCCGGTGTGGGCGATGACCGTCAGTTCCTCGTGACAGGCGACGCGGTCAACGTCGCCGCCCGACTGCAGCAGGGAGCGGAGGCCGGCGAAGTCGTGGTCGGCGCGCTCACCGCGCGACTGACCCGCGACGCGATCGAGTACGAGCCGCGGGAACCGATCGTCGCGAAGGGCAAGGTCGAGCCCTTGATCGCCTTCCGCGCGCTCGGTGCCTACAGCGCGCGCCCGGCCGCGCATGGTGGGGCTCACGCGCTCGATGCCGCCTTCGTCGGACGGACGCGCGAGCTGCGGCAGCTGCTCGAGGCCTTCGAACGTGCGCAGGATGAGCGCACCGGCTATCTGGTCACCATCGTCGGGAACGCGGGAGTCGGGAAGTCGAGGCTCGTCGGCGAAGGTGTGGCGCGAATCGCACAGCGCTCGGACGTGCGCATCCTTCGTGGCCGTTGTCTGCCGTATGGCGCGGGTATCACCTACTGGCCGCTCATGGACGTCATCCGCGAAGACGCCGGGATCGGGCCGACGGATGACCGCGCCACGGCCCTCGCCAAGCTCGGCGATCGCCTGGGCGCGCTCGTGCCTCAAAGCGACCGGCTCTCCGCGATCCAGGCTCGCGTCGCGGTGCTCCTGGGTCTCGAAGTCCCAGACGCGGCGCTCCCCAACGTCCCGGCCGAGCGGATCGCCGTGGAGCTCAGCTGGGGCATCCGCCAGCATCTCGAGGCGATCGCGGCGCGTGGCCCGCTCGTCGTGGTCATCGACGACCTGCAGTGGGCGGACCCGGCCGCCCTCGACGTGCTTGGGCAGATGGCGGATCCATCCAGCGCCGTGCCGTTCCTGCTCGTCTGCATCGCTCGTCCCGAGTTGCTGGAGCGATACCCGTCCTGGTCGGTCGGCAGGGCGAACGCCACGCTCATCGTGCTCGAACCGTTGGACGCGACCGACACGCAGACGCTGGTGACTCGACTCCTTGGGATCGAGGACGTAGGCTCGCTGGCCGGATCGGCGGTCGTCGAGCGGTCGGCCGGCAATCCACTGTTCTGCGAGGAATTCGTTCGCATGCTTGTCGAGACCCGGCACCCGGACGCGGCCGGGCAGTGGTCGGCGACGCGGCCCGCGGCCGACCTTCCGCTCCCTGAGACGATCGCCTCCATCGTCGCCGCGCGCATGGACGGGCTGCCGCTGGTCCAGAAGACATGTCTGCAGCGAGCGAGCGTCATCGGCGAACAGTTCTCCCTCGACGAGCTCCTCACGCTCGGTGGGGAGCTGGGGGCGGCGCCCGAGGCGCTACTCCGCAAGGGCTTCTTCCTGGCCGATCGCGGCGATCCCTCGGGACGGTCGCTCCGGTTCAAGCACCTCCTGATCCGCGACGTCGCGTACGGATCGCTGACCAAGGCCGAGCGCGCCACGCTGCACGATCGCGTCGGCGCTGCACTCGAGGCACAGATGTCGGACCGACACGACGAGTTCAGCGAGCTGCTCGCCTATCACGCGGCGCAGTCGTATCTGCTGAGCCGGGACCTGGATCTCGAGGGCGACGAGGTCGCCGCGCGGGCGGAGCGCGTCCTGCGCTGGAGCGGTCTCGCGGGCGATCGCGCCCTCGCTTTCTACGCCACGGAGCAGGCCGCCGGCCACTACGCGCTGGCGATCGAGGTCGGGTTGCGCGAGCGGATCGACACGGCTCTTCTCGAGCACCTGTACGTGAATCGCGGTCGTGCGCTCGAGCTGCGCGGAGCCTACGACGAGGCGATCGAGACCTACGAGGCATTCGAGCGCCTTGCTGTCGAGCGCGGCGACGATCGCTTCCGCGCGGATGCGCTCGCGCACCAGGCGACGATCTATCGGACGGCGACGACGCGCTTTGACGCCGAGCGCGCCGACACGCTGCTCGGCGCCGCGTTGAAGATCGCGCGCACGCTCGGTGACCGGGTGCTGATCGCGCAGCTTCAGCGCGATCAGATCCACATCCACCTGTTTCGCGGCCATGTGCAGCAGGCGATCGAGGTCGGCGAGGAATCGCTCGCGGCCGCCACCGCGAGCGATTCGCGTGAGCAGCTCATGTACACGTGCAACGACATCGTGTGTGCCTACCGAGAAGCTGGCCTGTTCGAGAAGGGCCGGGATGCGGCGATCCGAGCGACCGCGCTAGCAGAAGAGATCGACAACAAGCCGATTGCCGCCAACAGCCGCTCCACCCGAGCCACACTCGAATTCACGGCCGGCGACTACGACACTGCCCTGCGGCTCTACGGAGAGGCGGGCGGCATCGCGGAGGGCATCGCCAACTACTGGGGCCGGTCCATGAGCATGGGTGCTTCCGCCTGGCCGAGGTTCGAGCGCGGTGACTTCGGGCAGGCGATCCAAGCTTGGGAAGAAAGCCTGCGTCTGGCGGAGGCGGTCGGCTTCCTGATGCCCGCGGCGATACATCAGTCGGATTTGGCCTGGTGCTACCGCGCTGCCGGTGCGGACGAGGAAGCCGAGCGCCACCTCGCAGCCGCGCACGCGCTGGTCGAGTCGCGCTTCCCGTACTTGCGCGCGTGGACGCTCGGCCATCTCTCTCGCGCAGCCACGGCCCGCGGCGCCCTGGACCTGGCGGGACGGTATCTGGAGCGAGCGCAAGAGGGCCTTGCCGCCAAGGGGGAATTCTTCGCGTTCCAACATGCCCACGTTGGCCTCGCGGCGGTGGAGCTGAAGCTCGGGAGGCGTGACTACGAGGGGGCCGTGGCGGAGGCACGTGCACGAGGCGACGAGCAGCGAGCGCTCATGCGTCCGTACGTGGCCGACCTCGAGTACCTCGAGGGCGAGGCGCACAGGCTGCGCGGCGAGCTCGACGCCGCGACGGATGCGCTCGCGCGGGCGCGCGCGAGCGCATCGGCCCTCGGAGGGCGGCGGATCCTGTGGCAGATCCTCGCGTCGCTTGCGTCCGTGGAGGACGCGCGAGGGCACGCCGTTTCGGCCGCGCGGACGCGACAAGAGGCTCGCTCGATCGCCGCCGGCATCGAGGACTCGTTGCGGCCGGTCGGCCTCGCCGAGCGCTTCCGGGCGCAGGCCGCGGTGCGGGAGCTCATGGGCGCGGAAGGGCGACCCGTCTAGGCAGATAGCAGGGAGGACTGGGCATGAAGCTCGAGATCAGCGGTTTCAGCCACGTGGCCATTCGGGTGACGGACTTGCAGCGGGCACGGCGCTTCTACGTCGAGCTTCTCGGTTTCCCGGTGGCGCTGGAGATCGAGGGTGTGGTGCTGGTGAAGGCGGGGAGCGCCCTCGTGGGGATCCGAGCGGATGCCGCCGGGGCTAAGCCGGGTGACCGTTTCGATCCGCATCGTGTGGGGTTGGATCACGTGTCGTTCGCGGTCGACTCGGTCGGGCAGCTCGATCGGATGAAGCGAGACCTCGACGCGGCGGGCGTACCCAACGACGGCATTCACGACGAGCCGGACCTGAACGCAAAGGGTCTCGTCTTCTACGATCCGGACGGGATCGCCCTCGAGCTCTACGCCATCCAAAGCTGAGGGAAGCGGGGACGGGATCGGAGCGAACGCAGAGGTTGTTCGCCGGGTGTTCCGGGAACTGCCGAGACGGAGCGTTTTCGGACATCGCGGCAGACCTGAGCGCCGAGGGCGTCCGGCATCGGCGGCCACGAGCATTAGCGATGCCACGAGCATTAGCGATGCCACGAGCATTAGCGATGCCACGAGGCGTAGCGAACGGTTCACCGCTCGAGCATTAGGCGCTCGTCGGTCTACGGTCAATGTGCCATTCGGTGCGTCGCGGGTGGCACGGATTTCGAGACGACGCCGAAGTCGATCAGCGCCCCCGGAGAGACGCGGGGGCTCAGGCGGGCACGCAGGATCCGCTGGCGTGGTACGCGGCCTAGTGCCGGTGCGCTACCCAGATTTCGACGCGCAGCATGCTCTGCCCCAACTGCGCGCCACGGCTGACGACGCCCAGCCCGGGTTACGGTGGCTGGCCGTCGCATAGCCGGCGCCCGTGCCCGATTATGGCATCTACCACTATCCCGCGCAGGCCACTCAGCCGCGCCTCGCTCGTACAGGCATTACCTCCTGCTGCCCGGCCTGACCTCACGCACTCTTGGTGGTTCGATCACCGCGAGAACGTCCTCGCGCTGGCGCGGATCGTCGTCGTCCGGCGCCGGCTCAGCGACGGCGAGCTCGCCGAGGCAGTGCATCACGCCAGTGTTGAGGCGTCGATCTAGAGAGTGCGAACGCCCGATGAGAAGCCGGGGGGTCCTGTGTCGCTAACCAGCGAATGCTGAAGCGAGCACCGCCGAGTGACGATCGGTCAACCTGCCATTTGGCGCGGGTAGCCCTGACAACGACATCGGCGATCGCCAATCCCAACCCTGAACCGTCGGCGGTGTCGGCCGTGTTGAGCACACGATGGAAGCGATCAAAGATGCGGCTTGTGTCCTCGTCCGCAACGCCTGGGCCCGAGTCCTCGACGGTCAGCGTCGGACGAGCTCCCTCGTAACTGACGCTGACACGGACGGTGCCCGATGGCGGCGTGTATTTGCAGGCATTGTCGAGCAACACCGCTGTCAGCCGGTCGAGCACGTCCGCGCGTGCCGGCACCGGCACCGCCACATCGGGTATGTCCTCGCTCAGGTTGAGATTACGCATCTCGGCGATCGGCCTGAAACGGTCGGTCGTCTGGCGCACGATCGTCGCCAGGTCAACATCGTCGGCAACAACGGTCGCCCGGCCTGCGTCAAAGCGCGCCAGCCAGAGCATGTCATCGACGAGGTGGCGCATCCTTTTTGCTTCCCTGTCGACGCCAACGAAGGCGCCTTCGTACCAGTCCATGTCGCGCCGCTCTGCCAGCGCCAGGCTGGCACTGGCCTCGATAACTGCCAAGGGTGTGCGCAACTCGTGCGAGGCATCAGCGGTGAAGTCGAGCTGGCGCTGGTGGGCGGCCTCAAGCGGCCGCGCGACCCGCCGCCCGATCGCGAGGGCGCCGAGGAAGACAGCAGTCAGCAGCAAGGGCGTGATAACGAGGGCGCCGAGGAGGACCGTGCGCTGCGTATCCATCACTGGCTGGAGCGACTGGGCGACGACGACGCGTTGATCGCCCACCTCGTGGCCGGCGACACGCACGGGCACACCGTCGATCGTCGCGTCCTGCGGATCGGTCACATCCACGAGCGCGCTCGGCAGATCGGGCGTGCTATCCGTCTTCGTTACCGTTCCGTTGGGAGCCACCTGCCAGATGAAAACGAGGGGGCTGAACGGCCTCGCTCCGTTGCCTGGCTGGAACGGCGGCAGGGTCGAGTTCACAGGTAGCGGGCCAGTAAAGCTGCCCTGCAGACGGGAGTCGATCTGGCCGGTCAGGTCAGCTGTTGCAAAGGTCACCACGGCGAGTGCAATCAGCGCCCACACGACGCCCACGACGAGCGTCGCGGTGAGTGCGACTTTGATCGTCTGGCCACGCAGATTGGGAGTCACCGTTCCGGCTCGAGACGATAGCCCTCGCCGCGAATGGTCACGATCTGCACCCCTGACCCGAGGAGCTTCGCGCGCAGCCGGCTGATCTGAACGTCTATCGCATTGGAACCGAGCGGTTCCGTCTCGTCCTCCCAGGCGTGATCCGCGATCTGCCGCCGCTCGACGAGGTTGGGCGAGCGGCGGAGCAGCAGCTCCAGGACACGATACTCGAGGCCGGTCAGAACGAGCTCGTGGCCGGCGACGATGACCGTGCGCCGACGTGGATCGAGCGCCAGCTGGCCGAGCGTGAGCACCGGGCCGCCTACGGTGCGAGGTCGGCGCTGGAGTGCACGCACGCGCGCCAGCAGCTCAGCAAAGTCGAACGGCTTGATCAGGTAGTCATCGGCACCAGCATCCAGACCGTACACGCGGTCGGCCAGCGAGTCGCGCGCGGTCAGCATCAATATCGAGGTCGGCTTGTCGTTCCGGCGCAGCCAGGTGATCACCTCGATGCCATCGCCACCGGGCATGCGCCAGTCGATCACGGCAACGTCGTATTCATGCCAGCGCAGCTGGTCGATCGCGTCGTAGCCGCGGCCAACTGCGTCGACCTGGTAACCGGCATGCGTCAAGCCGAGCACGATGATGTCGCGCAGACCGCGATCGTCCTCCGCTACCAGCACCCTCACGCTCCCCGTCCCTCGATGAACCTTTGTTGGCGGTGGGCGGCGGCGGCTGACCGCCGCCCACCCCGCGATTGACTGGCGGCGGCCAGCAGGTTGAGCGCCGCTGGCCGCCGCTTTGGATCAGCGACCGACGATCGTCACGTCGCTCGCGGTCAGTGTCTGCCCGGCGCCCGTGCCGGGACTGGCTCCCGGGCCGCCCCCAGGAAAGCCCAGCCCGCCCGGGACCGTGACCTGCACCGACGTGCCCTGGCTCACGTCGCCGGCGCTGGCCGCGGTCTCCGCGTGATACGTTGAGCCTGAGACGTTGACTGTCAATGTCTGGCCGGCGGCGGTCGTCAGGGTCATGGTCGAGCCGTCAGTGCTGGTCACAGTGCCCGTGATCGTGCGATCGCCGAGACCGCCGGCCGCGAACTGGCTGGGGTCGAAGCTGCCGGTCGGGAAGCGGCCGCCGTTCTGGCCGTTGCCAAGGCCTGGGAACTGCCCGTTGCCGGGACCCGCAGCCTGCGCCGGAGCGGTAATCCGGCCCACGGCGAAAGTCACCCCGCCGACGAACACGAGCACCGCCGCGACGATGAGCACATTCGTCCAGCGGTTGCCCGAGGAGCGCCGTTTGACCGGCGCCGGCACTGGCGTCGGCTCGGGCGCGGGCGTAAAAGCGTGATCATCCATTGGTTGGTCCTCCTACTCGAAGCGCAGCGCGGCGATGGGATCGAGACGGGCAGCCTGCCGCGCGGGCCACACGCCGAAGACGACGCCGACGATCAGCGAGAAGACGGTCGCGACGACGAGAATGAGTGGGTCGAAGGTGAAGCCCCAGCCGGCGACTGCGGCGATGACCGCAGAGGCGATCAGGCCGACGACGATGCCGATGAAGCCGCCCAGGAGCGAAAGAACGAGTGCCTCGACCAGGAACTGGGTGAGGATGTCGCGGTTATGGGCACCGATGGCCTTGCGGATGCCGATCTCGCGCGTCCGCTCGCGGACGGACACGAGCATGATGTTCATGATCCCGATGCCGCCGACGACGAGCGAGATGGATGCGACACCTGCGAGCAGGATGGTCAGCAGGCTATAGACCGACGTTGCCGTTGACAGCAGCTGGGTCTGGTCGGCGACTGAGAAGTCGTCTGACGCGCCGGCAGCGATGTTGTGTCGCTGCTCGAGCAGTGTCGTGATCTCAGACTTGACGGTCGACATCTGGTCGGCCGTGGCGACGCTGACGCCGATCGAGCGGACGGAGTCGCTCGCACCCGTGAAATAGCGCTTGAGCGTCGAGATCGGCACCATGATCTGGTCGTCGGCGCTGTTGGCCGAGGTTGTGCCCTTTGATTGGAGGATGCCGATAACTGTGAACGGCACTCCGCCGATCTTGATCTGAGTACCGATCGAGCTCGCGGTCAGGCCGAGGTCGTCGGCGGTCGTCGAGCCGATGGCGGCCACACGCAGCGCCTGCTCGTCGGATGTGTCGGTCAGGAACCCTCCCTGCCATATGTCGTAGGCGCGGACGGTCGGGTAGTCCTGGGTCGTGCCCAGGATGGTCGTCGTCGTGTTCTTGTCGCCGTTGACCACGAACTGAGACGTGGATAGCTCCGGTGCGATGGCGGCCACGCCGCTGATCTGCGCGATGGCCGCGCCGTCGTCGCTAGTCAGCGTCGTCGCCGAGCCGGCGGCCCCACGAGTGAAGCCGGCGAACGACGCACCGGCGTTGACCGTCAGCAGGTTGGTGCCGAGGCTGTTGATCTGGTTGGTTATGCCGCTCGAGGCGCCCTGGCCAACGGACACGAGCGCGACCACTGACGCGACACCGATGATGATGCCGAGCATGGTCAGCATGGAGCGCAACCGGCTGGTGCCCAAGCGCGAGACCGCGAGGCCGACGAGCTCAAAGATCCTCATGCCGCGATCCTTCCGTCGCGCACGTGCACCTGGCGCGTTGCCGCTGCCGCGACGTCCGCGTCGTGGGTAATCAACACGATCGTCCGACCCTGTCTGTTCAGGCCGTGGAGCACGTTCAGCACGTCCTCGCCCGAGGCGCTGTCGAGGTTGCCCGTCGGCTCGTCGGCCAGGATCATGCGCGGCTCTGTGACCAGGGCCCTCGCGATGGCCACGCGTTGTTGCTGGCCGCCGGACAGTTCGGACGGCTCATGACGTGTTCGATCGGCAAGCCCGAGTCGCTCGAGTGCCGCTTCGGCCCGCTTGCGCCGCTCCCTCTTGCTGACGCCCTGGTAGAGCAGGGGCATGGCCACGTTGTCGAGTGCGCTCGTGCGCGGCAGCAGGTTGTAGGTCTGGAAGACGAAGCCGATCATCCGGCTGCGCACGTCGGCCAGGCCGTTGTCGTCGAGATCATCGACGGCAGTGCCGTCGAGCACGTAGCGGCCACTCGTCGGCCGGTCGAGGCAGCCGAGGATGTTCATCAACGTCGTCTTGCCTGAGCCCGACGGGCCGATGATGGCCACGAACTCGCCTTCGTTGACCTTGAGGCTGGCATCGGCCAGCGCATGGACCTGGACGTGGCCCAGGTCGTAGGTCCGGCCGACCCGGTCAAGATCGATCAGCGCTGTCATCGGCTTGTCCCGCCACCAGGAAAGCCGCCCGGAAAGCCGCCGGCCGGTGGTTGGAAGCCGCCCCCTCCGAGCTGGAAGCCACCGTTGTTCTGAGAGGAGGACGAGGTCGAAGTCCGATCGGACGCCGTCCCGGTGACGACGGTCTCACCGGCGTTCACGCCGCTGGTGATCTGGGCCAGGCTCGAGGTGATCAGACCCACCTGAACCGGTCGGCTCTGGACGGTGCCATCACTGCCCATGACCTGGACCGTATAGTTTCCGGACGTGCCCGAAAGGGCGGCGATGGGAACCGCGATGGCGTTGTCCGCCTGAGCGATCACGATCGTGACATCGGCGGTCATGCCGGCCAGCGGCTCGGTTGGGTCGGCGGCCGCGGCGGGCGAGGCAGCTGGCGAACCGTTCGCGCCCGACGCCGCTGAAACGGTCGGGTTGCCATTCCCGCTGAGCGCCGCCGTCGGCTGGCCGGCGGTCTCGTCGAGCAGCACCGTGACGTTGTAGCTGACGCTGGTCGAGCTGCCCGAGGTCGCCGCGACCGGGTCAATCGAGATGACCTTGCCGGTCGCCGTGCCGCCCGTGGCGCTGACGTCGACATTGGCCGTCTGGCCGTTCTTGATGCTCAGGATGTCCGACTCGCCGACAGCGATGGTGACCGCCATCTGGGTCGACTGAAGCTCGATTGCCGTGCCCGTGGCGTCGTCGCCAACCTTGACGTTGACCGCTGTGATGCGCCCATCGATCGGCGCCTTGATGGTCGCGGCGTCGAGGGCCGCCTGAGCGCTGTCGACAGCGTCCTGCGCATCGCTGATGGCGACCTGGTCGGCGGCGATCGTGGCCGCGTCGGCCGACGTGGTCGCAGTCGTGTAGCCGCGCTGAGCGGCATCCAGCGCTAGTTGCGCGCTCGCGACCTGGCTCTTGGCCTGGCGGTTGCTGCTCGCGGTCTGGAGCTTGGTTGATGTGAGGCTCTGCTCAGCCTGTGTGATGGCCTGCTTATCCTGCGTCTTGACAGTGCTCGGCGCGCCGGCATCGCGATCGTCGGCGAGCTGCTGGCGGGCGTCGGACAAGGTCTGCTTGGCCTGCTTCAACGACAGCGCGGACTGCGCCGTGGTCGTGGTGTAGCTCGCCTTGGCGTCGGCTAGGTTGCGCTGCGCGCTAGTCAGGCTGTCGCTCGCGCTGGCCTGCGCATCCGCGTTACCCCCCGCCTGATCATCGGCCAGCTGTTGGTTGGCCTTGTCGAGGTTGGCCTGGGCCTGGGTCAGGGCGAGCTGGGCGGCCGTCGAATCGGCCGTGGCCAGCACGTCGCCCGCATGGACCACGTCACCGAGAGCGACGTTGACGGCCGTGACCGGCCAGGTCGTCGTCGTGCTGCTCGTCGCGGTTGGTGTCGTCGACGCCGACGAGCTGTCGGTCGAGGTAGCGAGGTTGTCGATCGCCGTCGGTGTATCGCCGAAGGCGAGGTCATAGGTTGTCGCCGACACGAGGCTGCCGCTCGCCGCGGCGGTCTGCGCAACCGTTTCCTGCGTGGCCTGCGAGGTCAAGTAGCGGGTCGAGGTGTTGCCTCCGGAGTTGGCGCCCAGGACGGCATAGCCGGCGACACCCAGCCCGACGAGGACCAGGGCCAAGGCGACCACCCCGGTAATGACTGTTTTCATGCGCTTAGCGTTCCTCACTTGGCGCGGCCGCGACGTGGCGTCGATGGATAGACCTGCAGCCGTGGACTCGTTTGCGTTGTCGGGCAGATCGTGGAAAGCCAACCTTTCTGGTTTGTTACGGGAACGGACGCTCGGCCCGATTTCGCGACATTCGCAGCAACTTCACCGACTCCTGACAACGATCTGACAGCGAGCGCTCCAACGCGCTCGAGTTCGGGCAATCGTTCAGTCTGCTGCCTGTAGGCATCAATGACGGCAGGGGCTTCGGACTGGGCGAGTCATTCGGCTGCTTGCAGGGATCCGAGGGTGCGAATTGCACGCCCGCCGCGCCGCGGGAACCCCGAGCGCGGCGAGCTTTGCTGGCGTGGCGATCATGGGCCGTCGTCACGAGCCGATGGCCCATGAGATCTCGACGGTACCCCGGGATTAGCACCCGAGGCGAATAGACCGCCACCGCCCTCGCCAATCGCGCTCATCGCGATGTCGACGGGCGTGCATTTCGAGCGTTCACCACGTAACGGTTGACATGCGGGTCGCGAAGGTGAGTTAGGTGCTCGCCGCCCGACCGTTCTTCACGGCCGAAGCCGCGGGCGGTGGTGCGTCGCTAGAAGCGCCCCCGGAGAGATTCGAACTCCCGACGCAGGCCTTAGGACGGCCTCGCTCTATCCTCTGAGCTACGGGGGCGGCAGGTGCCGATTCTAAGCGGCATCCGTCCGCGGCTAGAATCCGGCCATTCCATGTCCCACTCCCCTGACCTTCCCACGCTCATCTTCTACGCGCGCGATGGGTGCCACCTGTGCGAGGAGGCGCGCGCCGAGCTCCAGGCAGTGCTCGAGGACAGGGTCAAGCGCGGCGAGCCCATCGCGCGCGTGCGGACGATCGACATCGACACGTCCGGCGACCTGAAGGCCAGGTACAACGACTTCGTCCCTGTCCTTGCGCTCAACGGCCACGAGCTGCCGCTGGTCATGGGCCGGCGCACGATCGAGCGCTTCCTCGACCAAACCCTCGGCATCCTCGCCTAGGCGGCAGGCAGCATCGTGGACCTGACGATCGCCGCGGCGCTCATCGCCGGGTTCGTCTCATTCATCTCGCCGTGTGTCCTGCCGGTCGTGCCGGCGTACCTGGGTCAAATCGGCATCGTCAGCGCCGCCGCGACCGCCACGGCCACCGTCTCTCCGTTCGCCGGACCGCGCGTCACGCTCCCGACCTCGCGTTGGCGCGCTTTGCCGAGTGCGATTGCTTTCGTGCTCGGCTTCGGGGCGGTGTTCACCATCCTCGGCATCACGGTCTACGTCGCCGCGGGCCCGATCAAGGACCTGACCATCATCCGCCAGATCGGCGGCATCGTGCTCATCGTCCTCGGCCTGAACCTGATGGGCGTCATCCGTATCCCGTTCCTCAATCGAACGTTCAAGCCCGGCCAGCCGCAGTTCGGCCAACCGGCCTTCGGAGGATCGGCAGCGCGCGGGCCGCTGGGAGCGTTCGCGCTGGGCACAGTGTTCGCGGTCGGCTGGACGCCGTGCATCGGGCCCACCTTGGGCGCCATCCTCACCCTATCGGCCGTGTCGGTCAGCCCGCAGGTCGTCGCCCTGTTGGTCGCCTACTCGCTGGGCCTGGGCGTGCCGTTCATCCTGCTCGCGCTCGCGATCGACAACGCCTCACGCTTCACACGCCCGATCCTCAAGTACGGGCGCCAGATCGAGCTCATCGGTGGCGGGCTCGTCGTGATCATCGGGCTCGCGATCCTTTTCGACTGGCTGGCGATCTTCGCCAAGGCGTTCAGCTTCCTGTGGCCGCAGGTTTGAGCCCGGCATGAATTGGCGCAAGCCGCTCGTCGGCCCGTTCAGCGCGCTCCAGATCGCGAGCCTGATGGTCGTCATCGCGGCCACGCTCGCGATCCTGGCAGTGATCAACACGCCCATCGCCGCAGCGCCCCAGCCGACAATGCCGGCGCCCGGCGCCAGCTTCGTGCCGGTGGGCGCACCGGTCGAGGGCTTGCGCGTGGGCGACGTGGCGCCCGAGTTCACCGGTACGGACAACGGCCAGACGATCCAGCTGACCGACCTCGACGGCAACCCGATCCGCCTCGCCGACCTGCGCGGCCGTCCGGTCTGGATCAACTTCTGGGCGTCGTGGTGCCCGCCCTGCCAGGCGGAGACGCCGATCCTGCGCGACTTGTACAACGAGCACGCGGCCCAGGGCCTCGCGCTGGTGGCAATCAGCGTCCAGGAGACGTCAGCCGACGATGTGCGCGCGTATGCCCAGAAATACGGGCTCAATTACACGGTCGGCTTCGACGCGACGTCGGCGATCTTCCACACATATCACGCCTACGGCCTGCCGACGCAGCTCTTCCTCGACAGAAACGGCGTGATCAGAGACGTCGTGCTCGGGCCGGTCAGCCAAACCCAGGTCGAGCAGATCCTCACGCCGCTGCTCGCGAACTAGAACGCCGACGGTGGCTACGAGCGAGCGGCCACGCTTGATGCGCGTGCAGCGTCAGCCTGGGGGCTTTCGAGCAGGAAACTCCAGCCACACGATCGATCTGGATGGACTTCACCCAGTGAATCGGGCGATTCCGATGCGCTGCCCGCATCAGGCGCCGCGCTGTGGCGCTAGAACGCCGGCTCGAACCTGAAGCGGTCTCGGTCCGCGACGAAGTGACCGACGGGCTGGCGCGGCTCGTGTGACAGCACGACCGTCCAGCCCTCCTCTGCCGCCTGCTTGAAAAGGCTGGCCTTGACCTCGACGCTGGTCAGCGGAAAGTCGTCGAAGGCAGGCACCCAGCGCGGGTGGGCGCTCCACGGGCGCATGCACAGGTCGCCGAAGAAGCCGACAGTCTCGTTCTGGCCACGGACGACGATGGCCTGGTGTCCGCCCGAATGGCCACCGGTGCGCACGACCGATACACCCGGGAGCACTTCCTCATCACCATTGGCGGCCTGCTGGGCAGCCCAGGGCTCGACGAGGCGCAGGTCCTCCTGCTCGTAGCTCGCCTGGAGTCGCGGGTTGTCGTCGAGCGCGAAGCGCCACTCGTCGGCCTGGGCGACGACGCGCGCTCGCGGGAAAGCCTTCTGCGCATCTGACGTGAGCAGGCCGCCCGCGTGGTCGAAGTGCAGGTGGCTGACCGCGACGATGTCGATTGTGTTCGGGTCGAAGCCGGCGTCGCGCAGGCTGGGCAGGATCGGCTTGCCGGTCACCCCGCGTTGGGCTCGGTGGTGCTCGTCCATCCGCTCGCCGATGCCCGTCTCGACCAGCACGCGCCCGGCCGGCGTCTCGATCAGCAGGCAGTTCAGCGCTTGGTTGAGCATGTTCGTTGGGCTCAGCTCCGCCTCGACGAGCTTCTGCCACATGACCCGCGGCACGGGACCGAACGCGGCGCCTGCGTCAGTCGTGAACCAGCCCGCCTGGATCAGCGCGATGCGCGTCCCGCCGCCCAGGTCGCGGCTCCAGTCGACGGTCTCGTTCAGCGTTTGGGTCCGCCGCGGGCGCCGACCTTGCGGGTCGACTCGAAATCCTTGTAGTACTGCGAGGCCGTCGGGCTCGACTGGCCCTGGTAGCGCGAGCCGAGCTCGCGCGAGCCGTACGGCCGCTCGACCGCGCTGGACATCTGGAAGAAGGAGATCTGGCCGATCTTCATGCCGCTGTAGAGCGCGATCGGCAGGTTGGCCACGTTCGACAGCTCGAGCGTCAGGTTGCCCTTCCAACCCGGGTCGACGTAACCGGCGGTCGAGTGGATCAGCAGGCCCAGGCGGCCCAGGGAGCTGCGGCCCTCGAGGCGTGCGACGAGATCGTCGGGAAGCTCGACCCATTCCATCGTCTGGCCCAGGACGAACTCGCCGGGATGCAGGATGAACGGATCATCGCCGGCGATCGAGACGAGCTCCGTCAGGTCGGGCTGCGGGGCGCGGACGTCGATGAACGGGTAGCGGTTGTTGCGGAAGACTCGGAAGTCCGCATCGAGGTGAAGGTCGACGGACGACGGCTGAAGGCAGGCCGGGTCGTACGGATCGATGCGCACACGCCCGGACTGGAGCTGGGCGCGGATGTCGCGGTCAGACAGGACGGCCATCGCGCCAGATTGTCGGGCATCAGTGCGGGCCGTGTCGCAAGAATTCTCCTGGTTCATAGCCGCGATCGGTGTGACCGATCACGCCGCCTGATTGGAGGAAGTCGCCCGGGACCGTTAACGCTTGGGGTAGCGCTTGCCTCCCGCGCCGCCGCCGCGCGTGCGCGCCGGTGCGTCCTGCTCGATCTGCTCGCGCTCGGCGACGAGTGAGTTGACCTCGCGCTGGAGCTGGTCGAGATCCTCGAAGCTCTGGTACACGCTGGCGAAACGGATGTACGCGATCTGGTCGAGCTCGCGCAGCTTGTCCATCGCCATCTCGCCGATCGTTCGCGACAGAACTTCGGATTGCCCCCGGGCGCGCAGGGCGGTCTCGATCTCCTCGGCGGCTTTCGCGGCCGCGTCGGCCGCGACCGGCCGGCGAGTCAGTGAACGGGAAAGGCCCGTGGCGAGCTTGTCGCGGTCGAACTCCTCGCGCCGGCCGTCCGACTTGAGCACGGTCAGGCGCGCCGACTCGATCCGTTCGTAGGTCGTGAAGCGCGTCGCGCACAGGTTGCACTCGCGCCGGCGCCGGATCGCGGATTCGTCGATGTCGCGCGAGTCGACGACTCGTGTGTCACGTTCCCCGCAGTTCGGACAGCGCACCGGCAGTGTCCCTCCATCTACCACTAGCCGTAGTGGTCTCGCCGAAGCGTAGCACTACATAGCCTCGTCAAAGGCATGGATGTGTCACCGTTGACGCGTGGATGTTGGCGTGCTGGTGGCGATCATCGTTGGGGTCGTCGCGCTGTGGGCAGTGCTCCTTTTGGTTCTGTGGCTCGTGCGGCCACGCGGAGTCGCGACTCGCGAGCTGCTGCGCATGGTGCCTGACCTCGTTCGGCTCCTGAGGTCGCTGATCGCCGATAGGAACACGCCGCTGGACGTGCGCATCGTCCTCGTCTGTCTGATCGCCTGGATCGTGAGCCCGATCGACCTCATACCGGAGTTCATCCCCGTGCTTGGTCCCCTCGACGACGTAGTCGTGGCCGTGCTCGCGTTGCGCTACGTGCGGCGACGGATGGGCGTTGTCGAGTTCCGCTCACGCTGGCCCGGGACGCCGGAAGGATTCGAAATCGTGCTCCGCGTGATCGGCCGAGAATGAGCGTGTGGACACCATCCAGACGCTGATCGCGGTCGGCGCGGTCGTGGTGACGGTGCTGCTGTGGGCGACCGCGATCGCGCTGCGTCGCGTCGATCTGGGCATCACACTGCGCGGCCTGCGCAACGGCCTGCTCGTCGCGCTCGCTCTGTTCGCGCTCACGTTCGTACTCGAGACGCTGCTCTTCAACGTCACGAGCGGCCTGATCGTCGGGCTCGTGGTCGGCGTGGGCTACTTCTGGATCGGCTCGACGCTCATTCCGGTCGGGCTCGTCTTCAAATCGAAGCCAGCGTGGACGACGCTCGGCGCGTGGGCGGCCGTGCCGGTCATCGTCGTCAGCATCGGCTTTGGCTACACCGAGTACCGCTCTGCGAACGACCAGCCCCAGAGCACAACCGCGAATGGAACGATCGCGCTGAGCCTGAACGGCCTCGGCCAATACCCGGTCACTGCCAACGGCGTCGCCACGTGTTCCACGACCAGCGCGGGCGACATGACACTTTTCGGCGGCACGGCCGGCAATGCCGCGGTCATGTCCGAGGACGGACGTGTCGTCCAGCTCCAGTTCTCGATCGACGCGAGCGGCGCCAATCCCTCCTTGTCACTGACCGTCGGCAGTCAAACGGCCCACGCTGCGCCGCAGACGATGGCGCTGGACCCCGGCTCGTCGCCAAGCGGCGGCCACGCCACTCTGGCAGGCATCGACCCGCTGGGAACGAACGGCCAGCCCGACCCCAGCCAGGTGTGGTCGGGCGACTTCAGCTGGTCGTGCGGCCGATAGCTTCGGGCGAACGGGGCTCCGGGCAAGCCTGCTCCGGGCGAACCTTTAAGCGGAGATCGGCTTCAGCGCGTCGAGCTTTGCGCGCGCCCCTGCCTGGTCGGTGAACCAGAGCGCGTTGATCTCCGTGTACGGCTGCCACGCTGCGGGCAGCTCAGCCTCGACCTTGATCGCCTCGACGGAGCACTCGGGCTCGCATGCGCCGCAGTCGATGCACTCGTTGGGATCGATGAAGAGCATCCGGTCGACGCCCTCCTCGTAGTGGATGCAGTCGACCGGGCAAACGGCCACGCACGACAGCTCCATCACGTCGACACATGGCTCGGCAATTACGTATGTCACCTTCACCCCTCGAGATTCGTGGTTTGGTGCCACGATCGTCGCGGCCCCGGCATGGCCCCGATAAGGGTCAGATGGCCCGTCTTTACCCGGCTGACTTCCTCGCCTTGATTGCCTCTGTCAGCCTGGGCACGATCTCGAACACGTCGCCGACGACGAACAGGTCGGCGAACTCGGCGATCGGCGCGTCCGGATCGCGATTGATGGCCACGATGGTGCCCGCGGTCTGCACGCCGACCTTGTGCTGGATCGCGCCGCTGATGCCGCACGCGATGTACAGCGCGGGCTTGACGATCTTGCCAGTCTGGCCGATCTGCTGGCTGTAGCCGATCCAACCCGCGTCCACGACCGCGCGGGTGGCACCGACTGCCCCGCCCATCGCTTCCGCGAGAGCTTCGATCATGCGGAAGCCGTCAGGGCTGCCGACGCCGCGCCCGCCACCGACGATGATCCGAGCCTCCTCGATGGGCGCGGCGGCTCCGGCCTCGCTTACCGAGTCGACAACCTTGACCTCGGGCAGCTCGCTGACGCCGTCGAGCGTCGCGACCTCCACCTGCCCCGGCGTTGCGGCCTGCTCTGCGCTGACGCTCGCGGCACGGACGACGACGATGCCGCGCGTGCCGTTGAACGTTGAATGCGTCACGAGCTTGCCGCCGAACGTGCTCATCTCGACGCGCGGCGCAGTGCCGGTCCAGTCCACGGCCGCGCCGTTGTACAGGATCGGCAGATCCGTCAGGCCGACGAGCATGCCGGCGATGTCCTTGCCGTCGTTCGAGGCGCCGACCAACACGAAGCTCGGCTGGCGCTGGGCGATGAGCGCGGCCACGCGTGGCGCCACGACCGACGCCATCGGCAGGCCCACGACGCTCACCTCCACTGCCGTGACAGGGCCGTACGGCGCGACTGCGGTCGCGGCCTGTTGCGCACCCGTGCCCACGATCAGCGTTCGCGACTGCCCGCCGGATGCCTCCGCCAGCCGTCGCGCGAGCGTGGCGAGCTCGAGCGTGAGCTTGGTCGGCTGTCCCTCGACGATCTCGCCGACTGCCCAGATCTCGGCCATCAGATCAGCCTCCGCGAGGCCAGGAAGTCGACCAGTTGGCCCACAGCCAGGTCGGGGGCTTCGCGCACGAACGTCGCGCCGGCCCGCTCGGGCGGTCGGTCGGCGTCGAGTGTTTTCGTGGTCGACGAACCCGAGCCGACCGACGCCGCGTCGATGCCCAGGTCGACCAGCGTCCAGCTGTCCACGGGCTTGGAGCGTGCCTGCATGATGCCGCGCAGCGACGGGTAGCGCGGCGCGCCCAAGAGCTGCGTGCCCATGACCACGGCCGGCGTCGGCGCTTCGAGCACGTCATAGCCGGTGGTGGTGAGCCTGTGGATGCGCACCCCTGTGTCAGTCGGCTCGATCTCCGACGCGTACGACAGGTACGGCAGCCCGAGCTTCACACAGACTGCGGCACCAACGACGCCTCCCTGGCCGTCCGACGTGTCGGCCCCGACGAACGCCAGGTCGAAGGAAAGCTTGCGCAGGGCTGCCGCCAAGATCTCGACCGTCGCCCGCGTGTCGGAGCCCCTGATCGCGTCGTCCGCAACGTGGACCGCGCGCGCGGCGCCCATCGCCAGCGCCTTGCGCAGCGGCTCGGTGGCACCCGCGGGCCCGATGGTAAGGACGGTCACCTCGCCGCCGTGCGTCTCGGCCAGCTTGAGCGCCTTCTCGAGCAGGTACTCGTCGTTGCCGTTCGCCTCGAGCTGCACTGAACGATCGGTCAGCAGGTCGCTGCCCAGGCGCTCAGTGCCGACGACGGGCACGGCTTTCAACAGGACGACGATGTTCAACCAGGACCCTCCCTTTCGCTCGGCGAAGGTTAGCGAAGAGAGGCGAGAAGGTCGCGCGCGATGATCAGGCGCTGGATCTGCTGCGTGCCCTCGTAGAGCTGCGTGATCTTGGCGTCGCGCATCATCCGCTCGACGGGGTACTCGGTCGTGTAGCCGTAGCCCCCCAGGACCTGGACCGCGTCGGTCGTGACCGACATCGCCGTGTCGCCGCAGAAGAGCTTGGCCATCGATGCCCAGCGCGCGGCATGCATGTCGCCAGCGTCGATCCGCTCGGCCGCGGCGTAGAGCAGCTGGCGCGCCGCCTCGGTCTGCGTGGCCATGTCGGCGAGCATCGCGCTGATCATCTGGAAGTCGCCGATCGGGCGGCCGAACTGCTTGCGCTCGGTCGCGTACTTCGCCGCCACGTCGAGCGCTCCCTGAGCGATTCCGACCGCCTGGGCGCCGATGCCCGTCCGGCTGCGCTCGAAAGTCTTCATCGCGAGCGCCCAACCGTCGCCCACTGCGCCGACGCGATTGGCGTCCGAGACGCGTGCGTCCTGGAAGGCGAGCTCAGCCGTGGTCGAGCCACGGATGCCCATCTTGTGCTCGACTCGTGGACTCGTGAAGCCGGGCGTGCCCTTCTCGACATAGAAGCACGTGACGTGGCGGTGCGCCTTGCGCGTTTCGGGGCTGTCGTCTGTCTGGGCGAAGACGGCCACGATGTCCGCGACGTCGCCCTGGCTGATGAAGCGCTTCTCGCCGTTCAGGATCCACGCGGCGCCGTCGTCGGTCCGCGTCGCGCGCGTGCGCATGCTCGCGGCGTCACTGCCCGCGCCCGCCTCCGTCAGCGCGAAGGCGGCGAGTTTCTTGCCCGCCGCGAGGTCCGGCAGCCAGCGTTGCTTCTGCTCGTCCGTACCGCCGTGGAGGAGTGGCAGCGCGCCGAGCTCCTGCACGGCCGGAATGAGGCCGCTCGTCGCGCACACGCGGCTCAGCTCCTCGATCACGAGCAGGTTGGAGATCATGTCCGCGCCCAGGCCGCCGTACTGCTCCGGGAAAGGCGCGGCGAAGAAATCGTGCTCAGCGAGCAGCTTCACGATGTCCCACGGGAACTCGCCTTTTTGGTCGATCTCCGCCGCGCGCGGCGCGATCTTCTCCTGGGCGAGCTCGCGGACTGCGTCGCGCAGCGCGGTCTGGTCGGCGTTAAGAAGGGTCATCTGCCCCGCGATCGTAGTCGACCTGTCTGGCGAGGGCCATGGACCGAGCGGCCTAAATATGGATCGAGCGGCCCAAATATGCGGCGGGCCGGCCCGGCCAATCCGAAGGGGACGGCGGACACGGACTCGCTACGGCGCCGCAACCGTAACCACCAAACGTCTGTTCTGACCGAGTTACATTGAGCCTTCCGACAAGTCACGCTCGTGGCTGAGACCGCATATCCAGGCGTGTCGGTGCATATTCAGGCCGATCGGTCCATGGCGCACTGCGGACAGGGGCGGGCGGATTCGCGAGCGAACATGTCGCGGACGCCGTTACTGGACGACGGGCAGGCTCCGGCCGTTCGATGGCACGCCCGCGCTGAGGGCCAGGCCGGCGGCGAGGATCTCGCTGATGTCCTGGACCAGCACGCCCGCGCCACGTTCGCCGGCGTCGGCTACGCCGTCGCGCATCATGACCAGGCAGAACGGGCACGCCGTCGCGATGGCCTCCGCGCCGGTGGCCAGCGCTTGACGTGTTCGCTCGGCATTGACGCGCGTGCCGCGCTTCTCCTCCATCCACATCCGGCCACCGCCGGCGCCGCAGCAGAAGGTCTGCCGGCCGTTGTTATCCATCTCGCGCAGCTCAATGCCGGGGACCGCGGCTAGCACCTCGCGCGTCTCGCCGATGACGCCGTTGTAGCGCGCGAGATAGCACGAGTCGTGGACGGTGATCTTCTGCTCACGGCGCGCATCGACACGCAGCCGCCCCTCCCCCACGAGCTTCGACAGGAACTGCGAATGGTGGACGACGTCGTAGTGGCCGCCCAGCTGGCCGTACTCGTTGCCCAGCGTGTTGAAGCAGTGCGGGCAGGCAGTAATGATCGTCTTCGGCTTGTAGCGGTTCAGCGTCTCGACATTGCCCGTGGCAAGCATCTGGAAGACGTACTCGTTGCCCATCCGACGGGCCGGGTCGCCCGTGCACGACTCCTCTTGTCCGAGCACGGCGTACTTGACGCCGGCTGCCGTCAAACACGTCACCACCGCACGGGCGACCCGGCGATTGCGGTCGTCGAAGGACGCCGCGCAGCCGACCCAGTACAGGCACTCGAGCTCGCTGACGGCGTCGGCCCCGCCATCGGCGACGACGGAGGCTGCCGTGGGCACGTCAAAAGGCAGCCCGCGAACCCAATCGAGGCGCGATGACTGCGGCTGGCCCCAGATGTTCGAGTAGCGCTCGAGATTGTTGAACGACGTTGTCAGCTCCTCGGGGAAACGCGACTCCTCGAGCACGAGGTTGCGGCGCAGGCCAACGATCTTGTCGACGTGCTCGATCATCACCGGGCACGCCTCGACGCACGCGCCGCACGTCAGGCAATCCCAGACCGCGTCATACGGGATCGCGTTGTCGATGACCGGCCGGTCGGTGCCCACAGGCTGCGCCTTGATCCATGGGATCAGTGGCACGCCGGCCTCCGACTCGACCGCCATCTCGCGGATGCCCATGATCATCGTCTTGGGGTTGAGCGGCTTGCCCGTCGCCCACGCCGGGCACGCCTCCTGGCAGCGGCCGCACTCGGTGCACGTGAAGCCGTCGAGCAGGTCCTTCCAGGACAGGTCCTCGATCGTCTTGATGCCGAAGCGCGCGTCGGTGGCCTCCAGGTCCATCGCCGGCAGCTCGCCGCGCGGCCGCATCTTGCGCAGCGCGGCATTGAAAAAGGCAGTGACGATGTGCAAGTGCTTCGAGCCCGGCAGGTAGACGAGGAAGAAGCTCACCAACGCGACGTTGGCCCAGAAGAAGAGGCCGTAGCCGCCCTCCAGGATCTGCTGCGGAAATACCCGACCAAAGACGATCGAGAGCGGATACGCCATCACTGCCCAGCCCTTATCCGGATCACCGAAGGCGGCGATGCGGAAGCCTTCGGTGAACCACTCCGAGAGCACGACGCCGCCGATCAGGAACAGGATGATCAGTGAGTCGCGCGACAGGGTCGTGCGGCGCGGGTAGCGCCAGACGAGCCGTCGGAAGAGGGCGTAGCCGACCATCACCAGCACGCCGAGCACGAACAGGTTCTGGCCCAGCATCAGCAGCCGCCATAGCCAGCCGTCGAGGATGCTGCCGACGATCGTGTGGACCAGGCCGAAGGTGACGCGATCGGCCGTGCCGACGGTCAGGATGACGAAGCCCCAGAAGATCGTCGCGTGCATGATCCCGGCGTCGGGGTCGCGGAACATGCGCACCTGCACGATCGCGTACTTGACCAGTGATGAGAGGCGGCCGGGCTCGTCGCGGACGCTGGGAGCCGGCCGCGCGTAGGCCCAGACGCGCAGGTGGCGCGCCATGAGCAGCGCGAAGAGGACTACGGCACAGACGAAGAGCAGCGGCGCGAGCGGGTAGAAAGGGACGTGCTCGACCATCTAGGTCTGCTCGTTCTCCTCGTAGGTCGCGCTGGCCGCGTGCTGGGTGTGGCCGACGAGCGTCTCGAGGGCATGGTCGAGGAGCGGCTCGATGGCCTGAAGAGATTCAGTTGCGCCCGACATTGAGCCGGGGACCGCGATCACGAGCGTCGAGCCGAGCACGCCGGCGAGGCTGCGCGAGAGATCGGCCATGGGCGTCCACGTGCGGCCGAATGCCCGCATCTGTTCGCCGAAACCGGCAATCTCGTAGTCGAGCAGAGCGTGGAGGGTCTGCGGCGTCCGGTCGCGCGGGCCGAGGCCGGTGCCACCAGTCGAGATGACGAGCGCCACGCGCCGGGCCGCGGCGTCGTTCACGGCCGTGGCAATGTCCTCCATGACGTCGGGCACGACGGCACGCGCGACGTCAAAGCCAAGCTCGCCAAGGCGTGTTGCCAGGGCCGCGCCACTCTCGTCCTCGCGCGTGCCCGCGGCCACGCCGTCGCTCACAGTCAGCACGAGCGCCCGGCGCGCCATCAGCGCCCTGTGCGCTTGGGCCCGCGCGCGCCTGGCGCGGGTCGCGACGGATTGCTCGGCCGTGGCTGCTCCGCGCGTCGCCACTCGCCGGACTTGCCACCCGACTTTTCGAGCAACCGGATGTCGCTCACGGCCGCGCCGCGATCGACGCCCTTGACCATGTCGTAGACCGTGAGCGCGGCAACTGCCGCGGCGGTCATCGCCTCCATCTCGACGCCCGTGCCCGCGACCGTGGCGGCAGAAGCGCGGATGCGCACGCCGCCCGCAGCTCGATCGGGCGTGATCTCGACGACGAGGTTCGTGATCGGGATGGGGTGGCAGAGCGGGATCAGCTCGGAGGTCTTCTTGGCGGCCATGACGCCGGCCATCTCGGCCACGGTGAGCACGTCGCCCTTGGTTGTCTGGCCGTCGATGATCGCGCTGATCGTCTCCTGCTCGAGGGTCACGAAGGCCTCGGCCGTGGCGCGTCGGGCAGTCGGCGGCTTGGCTGAAACGTCGACCATACGCGGCCGCCCGCCGCGGCTGACGTGCGTCAATCGGCGCCGTTCACGTCGTTCATCTGTCATCTCAGGCGCAACACCTCGACTGTGGTTCCGGCGGCGGCCGAATCGACCGTCTCGGGAATGATTGCCAGCCCGTCCGCTGCCGCAAGTGCCGAGAGCATGTGCGACTCCTGGCCGCCCGCGAGCGACGCGCGCCAGGAGGCGCCGTCGTGTTCGAGCCGGACCCTGATGTACGCGCGGCGGCCCGGCGCCTTGCGGACGGGGTCAGTGAGCGTGGCCGTTATCGTCTCGCGGCCCAGGACGTCCGCGTGGCCGGCAAGCTGGCGCAGCACGGGGCGCACGAAGAGCTCGAACGTGACCAGGCTGCTGACCGGGTTACCGGGCAGGCCGAACAGCAGTACGTCACCTGATCGACCGCCGGCTGGCGCGCGGCCGAACGCAAGCGGCTTGCCCGGCTGCACGGCGATGCGCCACAGGTCGATCCGGCCCACGCTGGCGAACGCATCCTTGACAACGTCGTGGGCACCGACCGACACGCCGCCGCTGGCGACGATGACGTCCGCCCATGCCAGCCCTTCGAGCAACGCGTTGCGGACGGAGTCGAAGGTGTCGCGCGCGATGCCGAGCGATCTCACCGTTGCGCCCGCATCGCGCGCCGCGGCGAGCAGTCCGGGCGTGTTGCTGTCCGGGATCTGCGCCGCGCCGAGCGGCGTGCCGGCCGCGACGAGCTCATCGCCCGTGGCGATTACAGCGACACGAGGCCGGCCGTGCACGGGAAGCGTAGCGTGGCCGCCGGCGGCCGCAACGGCCAGCGCCGCGGGAGTCAGCTCAGTGCCGGGGTCGAGGATGCGCTGGCCGGCGCGCAGGTCGCTGCCAGCTCGACGGATGTGCGCGCCGGCCGCAACGGCCGTCCGGATCGCCACGGCCTGTGGCAAGTCCGCAACGCCCGGTGTCGCGTCGGTGTCCTCGACGGGCACGACCGCATCGCTCCCCGGCGGAATTGGCGCACCCGTCAGGATGCGGACGGCCGTGCCAGGTTCGACGGTCACTGAAGGCGCGGCCCCGGCCGCGACCTCCCCGATCACGCGCAGCGTCGCGGGCCGTGCGACGTCAGAGGAACGGACAGCGAAGCCGTCCATCGCGCTGTTGTCCCATGGCGGGAGCGTGGTCCTGCTGACGATCGTGTCGGCGACCACGCGGCGCAGCGCGTCTTCGAGCGCGACCTCTTCCGCCGGCAGTGGCGTCAGCCCGTCGAGCATCTGGGCGCGTGCGTCCTCGACCGACAACATTGGCCGGACAAGCGGGTTCGCGGCCATCGTCATGCCGCTTTGAGCGCGGCCGCGCGGCGCCGTGCCAGGAACCAGATGGCAATGCCGCCAACTAGGGCGAGGATGCCAAGCGCGGCCGACGACAGCTCCCAGAACGGCTCCGGGTAGAGCCTGATCAGGTTGCTCGTCGCTGGAAATGACCAGTTGCCGCCGGGGAAGAAGATCTCGTGGAAGAGCGTGAAGACCGCGTCAAACGCGACGAACGCAAATACCCCGAGCACGACGAGCCCGGTAATAAGCCAGATACCACCGCGCGACACGGCCTTCCATCGCGCTGCATCCCGTGAGCCCCGGATCAGCGCCAAGACTACGAACACGATGCTGGCCATCGCCAGGAGCAGGAAGCCGTAGAGCACGACGCGGACATCGCGCATGTGGCTTGCCTCATCGGCGGCATAGAAGGGCGCCGGCACGAGGACGCCACCGACCACTTTCGGTGGACCTTCGAACGAGAACGTGCCTGGACCGAAGAGCACCTCGTTGATTGTTCGATCGGATACGTCGGCTGCCATTTGGGGTGTGGCAAGGATGTCGTTGCCGCCACCGGACGCCCGGAGAGCGAAATGAGTCCAAAGCGGCGTAAACAGGATCAGCAGTGCCACTGCCAGGATTGAGATCGCTGTCCCGAGCGACAGCAGGATCCTCACTCCTCCTGGAGCGTGTGGGCCTGTTCCCACCAGCCCTCGATCATCAGGTCTGTAGGAGGCTCCATGGCGACGACGTGCGCCGCGCGGCCGAGTCGGGTGCGAAAGGCGTCGGTGTCGAGCGCAAGCAGGTCGGACAGGCCAACGATCCCGGCCTGGGTGAAGATCTGCTGCTCGTTCGGCCCAAAGTTGGCGAGGTTGAGCAGCAGCGCTTCGTCGCGCCAGGCATTGACGTCGTTGGTCGTTGCGCCAATCTGGTCGGCCAGGTATTGGCGCCGTGTGGACGTCTCGGACACCTCGAGCAGGAGGCCCGTGGTGAAGATCCCCTGGCGCTCGAGCGCCTCGAGGTGGTAGATCGGAACGCGCTGCAGGTTGTCGAGCGGCGGCATCGCTTGATTATCCCTGTCCGCTAAGCGTCGAGAGTCGCCTCTACGCTCAGCTCGACGTTGCCCTTCAGGGCGCGCGAGATCGGGCAGCTGTCCTTCGCCCCCTCGGCGGCCTTCTCGAACGCGGCTTGGTCGACGCCCGGGACTCGTCCGTGGACGACGAGATGGCTGCTGATGACCGTCCAGCCCGCGTCGAGCTTGTCGGCACTGATCGTCGAAGTGACATCGAGCTGTTCCGCCGTGAAGCCGGCCTTGATCAGGTTGCTCGCGAGCGCCATCGAGAAGCAGCTCGCGTGCGCCGCGGCAAGGAGCTCCTCAGGGCTAGTCAGGCCTTCGGGTTCGCCGGTACGGGCGTTCCAGCTCACGGGCAAGTCGTTGAACCGCATCGTGGTTGCCGAGCTGACCGTGCCGCGACCTTCCAAGAGGTTGCCTCGCCACGTCGCTTTGGCCGAGCGCGTTACCGCCATTTGGTCCTCCCTTGGTTTCCAGCCGGGTTAGTCTAGGGCCGCCGTCAGTCCGGCGACGGAACCGCATTCCGAGGCTGGACGTCAGACGCGCGCAGGAGGGTTATGAGCGGAACGGACGGTCCGGACCGGTGACTCGCGCGCTCTCAGTCGTGGCGATGGTCGTCGTGCTGGTCGTCATTGTCGCCGGCGTTGCCGTTTACGGCGGGTTCATCGGCGGTCCGGGTGCGACTGCCAGCCCGACCGCCACCAGGACGCCGTCCACGAGCTCGTCGTCAACCCGCCCCTCGACCCGACCGAGCACCTTGCCCTTGGCCACGCCCACCGCGGTGCCCACGCCGATCGACACGAACGTCCATGCGTCGGCTGTTGTCGTGCCGATCAACAGCGCGGACCTGGGCATGTCGATCGGGGGCGTGGTGTCGACGATCTACGTCCATGAGCAAGATCAGGTCATCGCCGGTGAGCTGCTGCTGAAGCTGGACCAGACGAAGTACCTGTCCGACATCCAGGTCGCTACCGCATCCGTCGACCAGGCAACCGCGGCCGTGAATAGCGCCACGGTCGCCGTCGACCAGCTGCCGGCTGATGCGACCACGGACCAGATCCAGGCGGCCCAGGCGCAGCTCCAGCTGGCGAACGCGAACAAGGAGCTGGCGCAGTCGAATCTCAACGCCGCCCAGTCAGCGTTGCGCCAGACGGAGCTGCGCGCGCCGATCGCGGGCACGGTCGCCAACATCGGCGTCGGCACTGGGGAGTCAGTCGCTGCGGGGCAGACCATCGTGACCGTCGGTGACATGTCGACCTGGCTGATCGAGACGACCGACGTTTCGGAGCTGGACATCGTCCGCGTCGCAGTGGGCGACAAAGCCCAGATCACCCTCACGGCACTGCCCGGGATCCAGGCCACCGGCGTCGTCGACAGCATCCAGGTGCGCGGCACAACGGATCAGGGCGAGGTCAGCTTCGCCGTCACCATCAGGCCCGACGTTTTTCTGCCCCAGCTGCGCTGGAACATGTCGGCCAACGTGAGCATCACGCCGAGCGGCTGACGCTTCCCTGGACCACGTGCTGTGGATAGGCGGCCCGCCCGGCTCGGGCAAGACGACAGCCGCGAGCATCTTGGCGCGCCGCCACGGGCTTCGGCTCTATTCGGCCGACACGAGGACGTGGAAGCATCGCGACAGAGCGATCGCTGCCGGTAACCCGGCCGCGCTGCGCTGGGAGAGCCTTGCGTCCGATTTGCGACGCAGCCAGCCCGCCGATGAGCTGCTGGCCATGTCACTCCATGTCGAGCGCGGGCAGATGGTCGTCGACGACGTCGGAGCCCTACCAAACGCGCCGTTGGTCATCGCGGAAGGTTCGGTCATCCGACCGGCCGACCTGCCGTCGGGGTCGGTTGCGGTGTGGCTCATGCCACCCGTCGGCGTCCAGGCTCAACGTCTCAGGACCCGCGACGGCCAGCGCGTGCCGCTCTACGAGCTGCTGGCCGAGGTGATCGCCGGGGAAGTGGCCGTCGCGGGTGCGCGGGTGGTCGTGGCGCGCGATCCGTCGCAGGTTGTCGCCGAGCTCGAGATGCTGTTCGCAGAGAGGCTCGCGCGCGGCCCGGTCGCCCAGAGCGTCGACGAACGCCGAGCACTGCTGCGCGAGGCCAACCTCGACATCGTGGATCAGGTCCAGGGCTACTACGCCCAGCCGTGAGCACAAGGCGACTCTGAGGCCGTCGTCCGTTCCTTCATCTGCGAGTGCACCGTCACGACGTGCGAATCATTCGTCGCTTCGAGCGTGGGACTGGCCGCTGCCCGACCCGTGATCGAGGCCGGCCGTGAACTCCCGGATGGGCGGCGGTAGCTAAGGCCTATCGCCACGTCCGTGGACCATGCCGCCGAGGATGAGAGCGACAACAAAGGCGAGGGCCGTGAGCACCGAGGAGCCCGCGACAGGAGCAATCCACTGTCGGCACCTGCGCTGAAGACCGCGCCAAGCCAGAGCGACTTGGTCGAACTCGAGCGGAGCATCGAGAGCGCAGCGTCGGTGGATCTGCGCGAGGCGGCTAGTGCTGCCGGCTCCTGTCCGCGGACGTCTCTGACAACCGTTCCGACTCTCGTTATGACAGACGGATCAGCGTTCGCGGTGACTCAGACCTGCAAGCGGCCCCTTCGGCCGCCGAGCAGCAGGTTCGCCACGAAGACGACGATGACCGCGCCCACTGCGGACACGACGATGGTCTCGACGTTGATGCC
>Ga0209014_10000072_pt1 | contig 48937 bp, 46 predicted proteins | sample BarGraNGADG00212_FD_184491 | JGI IMG/M metagenome (GOLD analysis project Ga0209014, IMG submission 184491) | Arctic peat soil microbial communities from Barrow, Alaska - Barrow Graham LP Ref core NGADG0002-212 (SPAdes) (version 2) | ecosystem: Environmental > Terrestrial > Soil > Wetlands >...
GACATCGAGGAGGCAGAAGCAGTGGGACAACCGGTCATCGCGCGCGTCCTGGGTGGCACCGTGATCGGTGAGCTCGACCAGTAGGGCGGCTGGCCCTGGTTGTGGGGCGTCCGCAGATCCGGTGTCGTCCGGAGGGCATAGGCTCATCGATGTGTATGAAGGCGTGGTCCAGGACCTCATTGACGAGCTCGGCAGGCTGCCCGGCGTCGGCCCCAAGAGCGCGCAACGCATTGCATTCCATCTGCTGCAGGCGGATGCCGTCGACGTGAAGCGACTCGTCAATGCGCTCGTGGAGGTCAAGGACAAGGTCCGCTTCTGCAGCATCTGCGGCAACGTCGCCGAGGCCGAGCAGTGCCGCATCTGCCTTGACCCTCGTCGCGACCTGACGTGTATCTGCGTCGTCGAGGAGCCCAAGGACGTTGTGGCGGTGGAGCGGACCCGCGAGTTCCGTGGGCGATACCACGTGCTCGGCGGCGCCATCAGCCCGATCGACGGCATTGGGCCGGACGACCTGCGGATCAAGGAGCTGTTGACCCGGCTCGCCGATGGCGACGTGAGCGAGGTCATCATCGCGACCGACCCCAACCTGGAGGGCGAGGCGACGGCCACCTACCTGGCCCGGCTGCTGCGCCCGATAGGGCTGAAGGTCACGCGGCTGGCGTCCGGGCTGCCGGTCGGAGGAGACTTGGAGTATGCCGATGAGGTCACCCTCGGTCGGGCCTTCGAGGGCAGGAGACTGATCGATGTCTGATGAGCTGACCATGCTGGGGGAGGAGTCCGCCCGCGACGCCCGCGCCTACCTGTCCACCCTCACCGAGGTCGCCTCGGGTGCCGAGCCCGACACCGCGATCCCTCTGCTACTGCTTGCGGTCTCGCAGGTTCTCGTGGCGGGTGCCCGCCTTGGCGCCATCGTCGACGTGGTGCCCGATGAGCGGTTCGAGGCCGATCCCGGTCCGGACGCCGACGTCGACCCCGTGCGTCAGGGGCTGGTCAACCTGTTCGAGGGTCTGGACGACTATGTCCACGTCGTCGACCCGCTTGTCGGCGTTGCCGTGGCCAAGGGCTCCTTGTCGAACGACCTTGCCGAGGTGGCCGCCGCGTTGGCCCACGGCCTGCAGCATTACGAGAGCGGACGGGTCAGCGAGGCCTTGTGGTGGTGGCAGTTCAGCTACCTGTCGTCCTGGGGTGACAGCGCGGTGCGTGCCCTGCAGGTCCTGCAGGCCGTCCTGGGTCACATCCGGCTCGACGCCGACGACGACACCGTCGCCGAGGCAGAGTTCGACGCTCTCCACCACTGACCTCCCACTCAGCTCGACCGAACACCGCGCCAGGCACCGTTTGGGGGTCTGGTGAGGTCAAGAACGGTGCCCAAGCGGTGTCCGGATGGGACGCGGAGGTCGGGTGGTTCGGTGGCAGCGCGGGGTTCAGGCGATCCTGGTGCCGCGGGGGAGTCTGCGGATCGGGGTCCGCAACCGGCGCACCGCCAGCAATGAAGACCCGGCTCCGACAAGACCGAGGAAGACGAAGCCGTAGGGCCAGACCGCCGGCACGCCGTTCAGCCGTTGGCGCTGCAGCTGATTCGGTGCCCCGTTGTCGCCGCCGCCGTTGGGTTGTTGCGACAGTGAGGCAACGGAGAGCTCGGGCCAGCACTCGTTGAAGGAGTCTGAAGTGGTGCCCATGCGAGCCGTTCTGGTGCCGTCGCTGATCATCTGCAGTGGCTCAAAACCCAGGTAGGGCAACGGTTTGCGTGAGGGAGCAGCATCTGCGACGACGACGAAAGGGTTGAGCGCCAGCAGCCACCAGGTGCGCTCGGTGTGCATGATCGACTGCGTCCGGTTGACGTACACGCAGTCGGCCGCAGTCGGCTCGATGTTGGCGTTCCCATCGGGGTTGGCCGGCTGGTGCTGCTGGAACCAGGTGTCGGGCAGGACCTTGACGCGAACGCTCGCCTGGGTCGACATGATCGGGATCGAGAGCAGGAAGGCGATGACCGTGCCGAAAGTGAGGGCGGCCACGGTCAGGTACGTCAGCACGGCTGATGAGATCGTTCGAGCAGTGAGCGAGGAGAACATCAGACCCAGCGCGCAGACCACCGCCAGCACGAACACGAGCACGGCCACGGCCAGCAGCATCCTGCCCGCGTCGACCCCGCCGGCGATCCAGGCCCACACCAGAAATGGTGAGGCGGCGAGCAGGAAGGCGAGCGAGATGACCCATGCCGCGACGAGCTTGCCGATGACGATGTCCGCGGGGGTCAGCAGCGTCGTCTGCAGCGTGGCCAGGACGCCGTGCTCCCGGTCGCCGTTGATGGAGGTCGCAGTCAGGGATGGGACCACCAGCATGCCCAGACCGAGCACGAAAAAGAGCACCACGTCATACAGCGTCGTGCCTCGGTCGCCCGGCTGGTTGTTCACGGCCCACCAGGTCAGCCCCGCGACGGCACCGATGATCAAGAACCAGATACCGATGACCACCGGCCAGCGAGACGTCCGCAGCCGTTGCCTCAGCTCCAGCACGGCTATCGTTCTGACTCCTTGCAGGCTCATTGCCGGTCCTCTGTCGCAGCCAGGTAGGCCGTCTCCAGCGCACCGTGGCTGGGCGCGAAGGCGGTGATGGGTATGCCGTCGCCGACCAGCTGGGCGAGCAGCTCGGATGCCGCGATGTCTCCGGCGACCTCGACGTCGACAGCGTCGGAAAGTGGTTGGGTGCTGACCCCGTGGTGGGCAAGTGCCGCCATCAGGCGAGGCGGGTCGAGCGAGGTGATCCGCCACTGCGAGACCTGGTGACCCGATCCGTCGCCGGAGCCTGACTCAGAGCTGAGGTCCTGCACCGCGACGCTGCAACCGCCGGCCACGATGACGGCGCGGTCGGCGATCTCCTGAAGCTCCGTGAGGATGTGGCTGGAGACGAGCAGGGTTGCACCGGACGCCGCCAACCCGCGCAGGATGTCACGCAGCTCGATCCGGCTTCGTGGGTCAAGTCCGGACGCAGGTTCGTCCAGCAGCAGGATGCTGGGGTGGTGGACCAGCGCCCTGGCCAGGCCCAGGCGCTGTTTCTGTCCGCGCGAGAGCACGCGGGCAGGTCGGTCGGCGAGGTCTCCGAGGTGGACCAGCTCGAGCAGCTCGGCGGCTCTCGCGCGTGCCGGTCCGGGAGCCATGAGGTATGCCGCCGCAACGGTCTCGAGCACCTCGCGCACCGTGAGTGCATCCCAGGTGCCGAACCCGTCCGGCATCCAGCCGATCGTCGCCCGCACCTCCCGTGGTGCGGCAACGGGATCGATCCCGCCGATGCGGATCGATCCGGCGTCGGGGGCAAGGAGGGTCGCCAGCATGAGCAGGAGCGTGGTCTTGCCGGCGCCGTTGGGGCCGATGAGCGCTGTCACCTCACCCGGACGAGCCTGCAGGTCGATGTGGTCGACGGCGAGCACCGTCCCGAAGGCCCGCCGGACTCCCGCGACCTCGATCCCGGCTGTTGTGCCCATGGGTCCCGCCCTCGCCCCCCGTAGAGATCTCGCAGCGTCGAAATGTCGCTGAGCCACGAACGTCCGAAATGTTGCTGAGTCAAGAATGTAACTGTCAGACCATCCCATCGGCGGCTTTTCGGCACGCGTCGGGGGTCACGATCCGTGCCCGTAGGATTGAGCCCGATGAGTACGACGAGCGCGGCGCCAGCGACGGGACGCACCACGGTCCTTGCGGCGACGGGGCGCAGGTCCGTTCCGGTGGCCGTTGCCCAGGCCGGACGGCGGCGGTCGTTCGCCGTCATCAGCCACCCGGACGCGGGCAAGTCGACCCTCACGGAGGCCCTCGCCCTGCATGCCCACGTCCTGTCGCGAGCAGGAGCGATCAACGGCAAGGATGGGCGCGGCGGCACCGTGTCGGACTGGATGGACATCGAGCGCGAGCGTGGCATCTCCATCACGTCCGCGGCGTTGCAGTTCACCTACCGCGACACCGTGATCAACCTGGTCGACACCCCGGGGCACGCCGACTTCTCCGAGGACACCTACCGGGTGCTGTCAGCGGTCGATGCGGCCGTGATGCTGGTGGACGCGGCCAAGGGTCTGGAGGTCCAGACAATGAAGCTGTTCGAGGTCTGCAAACACCGCAACATCCCGATCATCACGGTCATCAACAAGTGGGACCGCCCGGGTCGTGAAGCCCTCGACCTGATGGACGAGATCAGCGAGCGGACCGGGCTGCAGCCTGCGCCCTTGAACTGGCCCGTGGGCATCGCCGGCGACTTCCGGGGCGTGCTGGACATGATGACGGGGGAGTACCTCAGGTTCACCCGGACGGACGGCGGGGCAACGGTGGCACCCGAGGCTCACCTGGGCGCCGAGGCGGCCGAAGCCCTCGAGGGGGAGGCCTGGCTGCGCGCCGTGGAGGAGAGTGACCTGATAGTTGCGACTGGCGCCGGGCATGATCCCGAGGGGTTTCTGGCGGCCACGAGCACCCCGGTGATGTTCGGCTCGGCTGTCCTCAACTTCGGTGTCCGTTTCCTGCTCGACACCCTGGTCGACCTCGCTCCGGCGCCGAGCGCACGCCCCGACGCCGATGGCCGTCTGCGCGAGATCGACTCTCCCTTCAGCGCATTCGTCTTCAAGATCCAGGCCGGTATGAATGTCGCTCACCGCGACCGCCTCGCCTTCATCCGCATCTGCTCGGGCACGTTCGAGCGCGGCATGGTGGTCACCCACTCCTCGACCAAACGCCCGTTCGCCACGAAGTACGCCCAACAGGTCATGGGTCGCGAACGAACGAGTCTGGACATCGCCTTCCCCGGCGACGTCGTCGGTCTGGTCAATGCCAATGCCCTTCGGGTCGGTGACACTCTGTACGTCGAGCAGCCGGTCACCTTCCCCCCGATCCCGTCCTTCTCCCCCGAGCACTTCGCTGTGGCGCGGGCCAGGGACTCGAGCCGATACAAGCAGTTCCGGCGCGGTATCGAGCAGCTTGACCACGAGGGTGTTGTCCAGGTCCTGCGCTCGGACCTGCGAGGTGACCAGGCGCCGGTCCTGGCCGCGGTCGGACCCATGCAGTTCGAGGTCGCGGAGCACAGGATGGCGGGGGAGTTCAACTCGCCGATCTCGCTCGACCGGCTGGCGTACTCCCTGGCTCGTCGCACGGATGATGAGGGTAGGGAGGCACTGCGCGGCCAGCGTGCGGCCGAGGTGCTCACGCGCAGCGACGGTGTGCTGTTGGCCGTCTTCAGCGACAGGTGGAGGTTGCAGTCCGTGGAGCGCGACCTGCCAGACCTCATGCTTGCCCCGCTGGTGGTCTCCCTGTGACTCCCGGCCAGAATCCAGGTAGCAGGGAGCGTCTCGGCATACGCCCGGGCCGTTCGGGTCAGGTGGGCACCACCTAAACTGGCCTCTCGCGCCTTTCACGTCAACCGGAGCCTCATTGTGAGCTTGGTCGTCCAGAAGTACGGCGGGTCATCGCTGACTGACGCCGACAGCATCAAGCGTGTTGCGCGGCGGATCGTCGAGACGCGCAAGGCCGGCAACGAGGTGTGCGTCGTGGTCTCTGCCATGGGCGACACGACCGACGGGCTGCTCGACCTGGCCCAGCAGATCAGCCCCTTGCCGCCCGCCCGCGAGATGGACATGCTCCTGACGGCTGGCGAGCGCATCTCGATGTCGTTGGTGGCTATGGCGATCGCCAACCTCGGCCACACCGCGCGTTCGTTCACGGGGTCCCAGGCCGGGGTCATCACCGACTCGTCCCACGGCAAGGCGCGCATCATCGACGTCACGCCAGGGCGCATCAAGGATGCGCTGGCCAACGGCGACATCACCATCGTGGCCGGATTCCAGGGCGTCAGCGCGAGCAGCAAGGACATCACGACGCTGGGCCGTGGTGGCTCGGACACGACAGCGGTGGCTCTGGCTGCCGCGCTCCACGCCGATATCTGCGAGATCTACACCGACGTCGACGGTGTCTTCACCGCCGACCCCAGGATCGTGCACACGGCCCGCAAGATCGACACCCTCTCCAACGAGGAGATGCTCGAGATGGCCGCCTGCGGGGCGAAGATCCTGCATCTGAGATGTGTGGAGTATGCCCGGCGCTTCGACATGCCGATCCACGTCAGATCCTCGTTCTCCTACCGGGAGGGCACCGTGATCGTCCCCAAACCAACAGACGAAGAAGGAGACAACGTGGAAGCCCCGATCATTGCCGGCGTCGCTCACGACCGCAGCGAAGCCAAGATCACCGTTGTCGGCGTGCCAGACCACCCCGGCATGGCGGCCGAGATCTTCCAGGCCTGTGCCGCTGCCGAGATCAACATCGACATGATCGTCCAGAACGTCTCCGCGGTGGAGACCGGTCTGACCGACATCTCCTTCACGCTGCCCAAGACCGACGGCCAGGTCGGCGTCCAGGCGCTCAAGCGCATCCAGCCCGAGGTCGGCTTCGCTTCGCTGCTGTACGACGACCACATCGGCAAGCTCTCGCTCGTTGGTGCCGGTATGCGGTCACACCCCGGCGTGTCCGCCACCTTCTTCAAGGCGCTCGCCGATGCGGGCATCAACATTGAGATGATCTCCACCTCGGAGATACGCGTCTCGGTCATCACCCGGGACGACCAGCTCGACGACGCCGTGCGCGCTGTGCACACCGCCTTTGGTCTTGACTCGGCCGATGGTGAAGCCGTGGTCTACGGAGGTACCGGACGATGAGCACTCGCAAGCCCACCCTGGCTGTCGTCGGCGCGACCGGCGCGGTCGGCACCGTCATGCTCAGCATCCTGAGCCAGCGCAAGGACGTCTGGGGTGAGATCCGACTCGTTGCCTCCGAGCGTTCTGCCGGCAGGATCCTCAAGGTCAGGGGTGAGGAGATCGAGGTCCGGGCACTGGCCCCTGAGGTCTTTGACGGGGTCGACGTCGCCATGTTCGACGTGCCGGACGAGATCTCGGCGAAGTGGGCCCCGATCGCGGTGTCACGCGGTGTTGTCGCGGTCGACAACTCCGGTGCTTTCCGCATGGACCCCGACGTGCCGCTGGTCGTGCCGGAGGTCAACCCCGCCCAGGTCCGCAACCGGCCCAAGGGCATCATCAGCAACCCCAACTGCACGACCCTGACGATGATGGACGCGATCGGCACCCTCCACGCCGGGTGGGGACTCAAGGAGCTGGTGGTTTCCTCCTACCAGGCCGCCTCGGGCGCCGGGCAGCCCGGCATCGATCGTCTCTATGACGAGATCGCCGTGCTCGCCGGCAACCGCGAGGCAGGCCAGCACGCGGGCAACGTGCGCGCGGCCGTCAACGACAAGCTGGGCGAGGACTCGCCCTTCCCCGCGCCGCTGGCTCTCAACGTCGTGCCATGGGCCGGTTCGCTCAAGGATGACGGTTGGAGCTCCGAGGAGCTCAAGGTTCGCAACGAGTCGCGCAAGATCCTGGGCATCCCCGACCTCAAGGTCTCGGCGACCTGTGTGCGCGTCCCGGTCATCACGACCCATTCGCTGGCGGTTCATGCGGTCTTCCAGAGGCCGCTGACCGCCGATGTCGCTCGCCAGGCGCTGGTCCAGGCGCCTTCGGTCGTCGTTCTGGACGACCCGGGCGCCGGTGAGTGGCCGACCCCCGCCGATGTCGTGGGGTCCGACCCGACCTTCGTCGGACGGATCCGCCAGTCGCTGGACTTCCCCAACTCCATCGACCTTTTCGTCTGCGGTGACAACCTGCGCAAGGGGGCAGCGCTCAACACCGCTCAGATCGCCGAGCTGGTGGCCGAGGAGCTCACGGCCGGGTCCCCGGACCAGGACGACTGAGCTCGAAGGCGCCGACTCCCATGCCCGCGGCCCACGGCGCTGGTGAGGGGATCGGGGTCAGCGGGCGAGGTGGACCACGGCGGTCAGGCCCTGACCGTCGGGGTTGTCCTCCAGCGAGATCGACCCGCCCGAGCGCCGAAGCAGCTCGCGGACGATGGCCAGCCCAAGGCCGGTGCCTCCTGCGTCCCGGTCCCGCGCGTCATCGAGCCGGGCGAACCGCTCGAACACCCGCTCCCGTTCGCCAGCTGGTATGCCGGGTCCGTCGTCGACCACGGTCAGCACTGCGCGACCGCCTTCGGCGCGCACCGCAAGGACAACGCTCGAGCGGGCGTGGCGCATGGCGTTGTCGACGAGGTTGGCCACAACCCGCGCCAGCTCCTCGGCGTTGACGCTGGCGTAGACCGCGGGCCCGCCAGAGACCGAAACAGGCACTCTCGCATCGACATACCGGCTGGCAGTCGCGACCAACAGGGCTCTGACGTCGAGGGACTCGCGTCTGGACGGGGGTCTGGCGTCGCTTCCGGCACGGGCCAGCAACAAGAGGTCCTCGACCAGGGCGGCCAGGCGGGTGACGTCGGCGAGCAGGTCGGTGGCAAGCTCACCGCCCTCGCCGAGCCGCTGGGCCACCTCGAGCTGGGTGCGCAGGCTGGCCAGGGGGCTGCGCAGCTCATGGGCCGAGTCCGCCACGAAGGCGCGCTGACGTCCGCGGGCGGCGGCCAGCCGGTCGAGCATGTCGTTGAGGGTGACGGCCAGGGCGCGGATCTCGTCTGCGGACTCCGGGACGGCCAGCCGCTCGTCCTGGTCGCTGCCGCTGATCCGTGCCGCTCCCGAACGAAGCATCTCCACCGGCCGGAGGGTCCAGCCGATGACCCGCCAGGCAATGAGGGCCATGACCACGACCAGCGGGGGGTAGGTGACCAGCAGGGTGTTGCGCAGGACCTGCTGGCTCTGCTCGATCTCGTTGACGGGGACGGCGACGATGATGCTGGATCGGGCCGAGGCGGAGCCAGCGCGAACCGCGATGACGCGCAGGGTTCCCGTGAGGCCGGCTCGGGCACCTGGGACCGAGATGCGTTCTCCTGCAAGGGCTTTGACCAGCTCAGGAGATCGCAGCAAGGGGGTAAGGCGATCGGCGCTCACCGACGCTCTGACGACGGCACCCGAGCTGTCGACCACCTGCATGACCTGTGAGCCCGAGACCGGCAACGGGTCCGGAAGGGTGTTGTCGTCCACCATCGCGGCGACCGCGCGGGCGCTGGCGTAGGCGCCGTCGTCCACGGCACCGTTCACGGTGATGGTCAGCACGGCATACAGCACGACGCTGCCCAGCGCCAGGGCCAGGGCCACGCCGGTGACCCCCACCGCCATGAGCCGGGCGCGCAGGCTGAGCCCCCGCAGATGCCCTCTCATGGAGACAGTCGGTAGCCGGCGCCTCGCACGGTGAGCAGGACATCACGCCCGACCTTGCGCCGTAGATAGCCGATGTAGACCTCGACGGCATTGGGGTCGGTGTCCTGTGCCGCGTCCCAGACGTTGTCGAGCAGCTCGATCTTGCTCACCACGCGGTCGGGGTGACGCAGGAAGTACTCGAGCAGCGCGTACTCGCGGGGCGTCAGGGCAACCGGGGCGCCGGCGAGCTCGACCTCATGGGTTGCCGGGTTCAAGGTGATGTCGCGCGCTGTCAGGATCGAGGGGCGTGCGGGCAGGTTGCGGCGCGTCAGCGATCTGAGCCGGGCCAGCAGCACCACGAAGGAGAACGGTTTGGTGAGGTAGTCATCGGCTCCGTAGTCCAGTCCGTCGGCCTGGTCGTACTCGCCGTCCTTGGCCGACAGCATGAGGACCGGCACCCAGTTCGCTTCGGTGCGAAGGGTGCGGACCACGTCGTAGCCCGACATCCCCGGCAGCATCACGTCCAGGACCACCGCGTCGTAGTCGCCGTGGCGGGCGCTGGCGAGTCCCGATGGGCCGTCGGTGGCCACGTCGACGAGGAACCCCTCTGCGGTCAGCCCGCGTCGGAGCGCCGCCCCCAGGCGTAGCTCGTCCTCGACCACCAGCAGTCGCACGGCGTACAGACTGTCATGTCTCACGGAGGCCCCGCTCAGGTTCACAGGCGGCTCTCAGGCGTGCGGGTGGAGGATGGGCGCATGAGCATCTTCGAGACCAACCCGACCCTGCGATGGACGGTCCCCGCGGTGACGGCCGTGGCCCTGGTGGGTGGCGGAACAGCGATCGGGGGGCTGCGCGCCATCGCCGATGACGGTCTACCGGCTCGAACCGCCGCGCAGCTGCTCGTCGACGTGCGCCAGGCGCGCCTTGACGGGCTGTCGGGCACCGTGGTCCAGCAGTCCGACCTGGGCCTTCCGGACCTTCCCGTTGCTGGTGCCTCGGGCGGCACTGGCAGCTCCAGCCTGACCTCGCTGATCTCCGGCACGCACACCATGCGGGTCTGGTTCGCCGGTCCCGACCGGGCCAGGATGGCCCTGTTGGGGACGCTGGGAGAGTCCGACGTGATCCGCAACGGTCAGGACGTCTGGGTCTGGGCCAGTCAGGAGAAGACGGCCAAGCACTACGTCCTGCCCGCGCACGACGCCGCAGGCAAGAGTGCCGGGATCTCTGGCACATCCGGTATGCCGACGCCCACCGACCTGCCCACCTCACCCCAGGCGGCAGCCGAGCGGGCGCTGGCGGCGATCACCCCGAGCACACAGGTGACCACCAGTGGCACCGCGACCGTGGCCGGGCACTCGGCTTACGAGCTGGTCCTCAAGCCGAAGGAGGCGACGTCACTTATCGCTCAGGTCCGCATCGCTATCGACGGCACCGAGCACGTGCCGCTGCGGGTCCAGGTCTTTGCGAAGAAGGTGGCCGACCCGGTCTTCGAAGTGGCGTTCAGCGCAGTGGACTTCGCCCGTCCCGACGCCGCTCAGTTCACCTTCAAACCACCGCCGGGCACCACCGTGACTGATTCCAAGGTGCCAACGCGGCCGTCGGCTGCTGACTCCAAGACCAACACCGTTACGCCGCAACCGGGCTCGGCAACCATGCCCAAGGTGGTCGGCTCGGGCTGGGGCAGCGTGATCGTGGCCGAGATTCCGTCGGGTACCAGCGCAAGTGGTGGCTCGGGCCCGAGTGGCACCTCGGGCGCGAAGGCGGACAACAGCATCGCGTCGCTGATGACGTTCGTCGGGCTGCTGCCCAAGAAGACGGGCAGATGGGGCTCGGGGCACTTGATGGCCGGGACCGCGTTCTCCGTGCTGCTCACCGATGACGGCCGGCTCGTGGTCGGGGCCGTGACGCCGGAAGGTCTTTTCGCCGCGCTGGCCGGTTCGTGAGTCGCGAGGCAAGCCATGGGGTGGGCAACCTTGCTCTAGAGGACGTGGCCGGGGGGGACTTCGCGGTGGCTACGCAGGGTCTGACCAAACGGTTCAGCCGGCAGGTCGCGGTTGACGGCGTCGACATGCTGGTGCCTCGCGGGGCGGTCTACGGGTTCCTCGGCCCGAACGGTTCCGGCAAGACGACGACGATTCGCATGCTTCTCGGGCTGATCAGGCCGACGTCGGGGCGCCACCGACTTCTGGGCAAGGCGATGCCCGACCATTTCGGGGATGTCCTGCCGTCCGTGGGTTCGCTGGTCGAAGGCCCCGCATTCCACCCCTACCTGTCGGCCCGGGCCAACCTCTCTCGGCTGGACTCGGTTGACCGTCATGCCGATCCGCGCACCACCAAGGTGCGTGTCGATCGCGCACTCGACCGGGTGGGGCTCCTGGCGGCGGCCGACAAGCGCTACCGGGCATACTCCCTGGGCATGCGACAAAGACTCGCGATCGCTGGAACCCTGCTCGCGCCACGCGAGCTGCTCGTCCTCGACGAGCCGACCAACGGCCTCGACCCCCAGGGCACCCGTGAGGTTCGCCACCTCATCGGATCCCTGGCCGATGACGGGGCCACGGTGCTGGTCTCCAGCCATCTCCTGTCCGAGGTTGAGCAGGTGTGCACCCACATCGGCGTGATGCACGTGGGCGTGCTGCTCACCCAGGGGCCGATCGCCGAGGTGCGAGCCGTGAGCGAGGCCCGGGCCCGGGTCCAGACCGACCGCCCCGAGGATGCCGCGCGAGTGCTGAGGGCGCTCGGGATGACCGAGGTGGTAGCCGAATCGGGTTGGGCTGCAGGCGCTTTGGGTGATGTGGCCGCAGAGAAGGTCGTCGCAGCCCTCGTGCACGACGGTGTGCCCGTGACAGGTTTTGCGGTCGAACGGCCCAGCCTGGAAGACCTGTTCGTGTCCCTCACCGGGGAGGGCTTCAATGTCAGCGGCTGAGGTCACCGGTGAGAGGACCCGCCGTTCGGGCGAGGAGGCGACCAGGGCGCCGGGTGACCGGGCACCACGACGCATCTCGACCCGTTTTCTGCGCTCCGAGCTGGGGCTGATCTTCGGGCGCCGTCGCAACCAGGCCGGAATGGGCATCCTGGCCGCGGTGCCCGTCATCATCGCGATCGCCGTCAAGGTGTCGACACCGCGCCCGGGGCGTGGACCAGACTTCTTCGCCTCGATCACGTCCAACGGGCTCTTCGTGTCGCTGGCCGCACTCACCCTCGAGATGGCGCTGTTCCTGCCGCTCGCCGTGGGAACGATCGCCGGGGACTCCGTTGCCGGCGAGGCGAACATCGGAACGCTTCGCTATCTGCTGACGGTCCCGGTGCATCGCACGAGGCTGCTGGCCGTGAAGTTTGCCGCCATCGTCATCTTCTCGATCGTCGCCACTTTGTGGGTGTCGCTCGTCGGCGCGGCGGCGGGGTTGGCGCTCTTCGGCGGGGGCGAGATGACGTTGCTCTCGGGCAGCCAGATCGGTATGGGGCAGGCCACTCTCCGGGTCCTGATGGCCACGCTGTACCTAGCGCTGTGCTTCGCCTCACTTGGCGCGATCGGCCTGTTCATCTCGACCCTGACCGAGCAACCGATCGGTGCCACCATCTCGGTGGTCATCCTCAATGTCATGAGCTTCATCCTCGACTCGATACCCCAGCTGTCCTGGCTGCATGAGTGGTTGCCCACCCATTGGTGGATGTCGTTCGGGGATGTTCTCCGCGATCCCATCGCCTGGGGTGACATGACCCGGGGCCTGCTGACGGCCGCCGGATACGCGCTGGTGTTCTGGCTTGCTGCCTGGGCGCGCTTCTCCACCAAGGACGTCACCAGCTGAGCACCTGGTGTTGAATTGGTCCCATGTCCAGCAACGGTGAGTATGCTCCCAGCCCCGCACGCTGGGTCCGCGACCAGGTCGAGCTCTACGAAGGATCCGGAGGCACGTCCGGCACGACGATGCGAGGGATGCCGGTGATCATCGTGACCACGCGCGGCGTCAGGTCGGGCAAGGTGCGCAAGGTGCCCCTGATGCGGGTCGAGCACAACGGGGAGTATGCCGCGGTGGCCTCCCAGGGTGGCGCTCCCGCAAATCCCCGCTGGTACTCCAACCTTGTGGCCGATCCGCACGTGGAGGTGCGGGACGGCACGCTCGTCCGCGCCATGACAGCCCGTGAGCTCGCGGGAGAGGAGAAGGCGATCTGGTGGAGGCGGTGCGTGGCTGCGTTCCCCGACTATGCGGACTATCAGGTCAAGACGGACCGGGAGATACCCGTCTTCCTGCTCACGCCGGTTGAGGGTGCGGAGCCAAGCGTCTGAGTCGACGGTCAGAGGTCGTTCCCTGCATAGGAGAGGTTGAAGCTCTTGTTGGTCAGGGGAAAGTCGGGCACGATCGTGCCGGCAAGAGCGACCGGCAGCGCTGGCCAGTTGAACCAGGACGGGTCCACGATCTTTGCCCGGGTCAGGCGTCCGTCACCGTCCACCTCGACGCGATGGACGATGGTTCCGCGCCATCCTTCGACGATGCCGACCCCGCTTCGTGCCCCGCCGGAGCCGTGCCCGTCGATGGCCGGCTCCACTCGTGCATCCCGGAAGGTCAGGAGGTCGGCCTTACTGATCAGGTCAGCTGCGAGCTGGGTTGCGGCCGCGAACTCTTCCACGCGGATGGTGAAGCGGGCCAGGACGTCTCCAGTGGTCCGGGTGACAGGCGTAATGAGAAGCTCGGCGCTTGGGTGGTCGATGCGTGCGTCGGTCGCCAGGCCGCTGGCGCGGGCGACATAGCCGAGGCAGCCGAGGTCCTGTGCCTGGTCGGGGGTGAGGACGGCGGTGCCGGTGAACCGGTCGCGGACAACGGTGTTGGCCAGGATCAGCGCCGCGACTTCTGCGAGGTCTTCTGCGATCAGTGCCAGCTGGGCCGGATCAGGCAGGGCCAGGAGCCCCACAAAGCCGGGGCTGATGGCGCCCCGGAGCAGTCGATGACCTGTGGTGGTGCTGTTGATCCGCAGCAGCTGCTCGCGGATCCGTTGCGCATGGGCGTTGGCGAGCGCGAAGCCGGTGTCGTTGGCCAGCGAGCCGAGGTCTGCGGCGTGGTTGTAGAGGCGTTCGAGCTCGAGGACCAGGGCGCGCAGCCGTTGGGCTGGTTCGGGCATGGTGATGCCGAGTGCGTCTTCGACGGCCAGGCTGTGGGCCAGAGCGTGCCCGGCCGAGGTGTCACCACTGATGCGTTCGGCCAGGTGGATGGCGCGTGTGGCGTCAAGGCCCTCGAAGAGCTTCTCGACGCCACGGTGGGTGAACCAGAGCCGGGCCTTGAGCTTGAGGATGCTTTCTCCGACGACGGAGAGGCGGAAGTGTCCAGGTTCGATGATGCCGGCATGGACGGGTCCCACCGGGATCTCATAGACACCGTCCCCCTGCACCTCGACGAAGGGGTAGGGCTCGGTCTCGGTGAAGGGTGGCGGGGGTCCGGCGTTGTGGCGCATCGGGTACCAGCCTGCGGGCCAGTGCGCGTGTCGAACCAGTCGGCGGGGCTGTGGGTGGTTGACGGGCACGATCCCGAAGAGGTCGTGCATCTCGCGCTCGAAGCGTGAGGCGGGGAAGGACAACGAGGCCAGCGTGGGTAGTCGCGGGTCGTCCGCCGGGAGCGTGACCTGGAGCTCGACGCGCCGGTCGGGCGCGCCGGCGAGAAAGAGGTACACCACTCGCAGGGTGGCGCCGTCGTCGTGCGCTGCGACCAGGCCGAGACGGAAGCCCGCAGCAAACAGTGCCGCGGCATCGTCGGCGAGCTCGGCCGCTCCGAGGTTACGGGTCGTGCGGTGAACACCGGCCGGGACGCCGCTCATGTGAGGTTCGAGGGTCATTCGGCGGCTCCGAGCAGAGTGGCGGCGGTGTGGAAGAGGTGCGTCAACGGGCCGGCAGTCAGGCCCAGAACCACGCTCAGGATGACGCCTGTGATGAGCGCACCGGCGACGGAGCGGGGAACCGCGATTGGCGGCGAGCTCTCGTCCGGGGGGCCAAGCAGCATCCTGGCCCCGTTGAGGACGAGGGCGGCGAAGGCGATGACCATGAGCAGGAGCGCGACGGCGAGCGCCCACTCGAGGTGGGCGCCTGCGAGAGCGCGGGAGATGGACAGCTCGCTGGCGAACATGGCGAACGGCGGCAGGCCCAGCAGGACCACGAGACCCACGGCGAACGCCGTGCCGACCAGGCGAGATCGGGCCAGCAGCGCGGTGACGTCATCGATCGCGGTGGAGTCGTGCGCGGCCTGCAGCTGCCCCGCAGCGAGGAACACCAGGGCCTTTCCGATCCCGTGGGCCAGCACGTGAAGCAGCAGCGCGGCAATGGCGAGCTTGGTTCCTGCGGCCGCCGCGACCGCGACCAGGCCCATGTTCTCCATCGAGGAGTAGGCCAGCATCCGTTTGAAATCCGTCTGGACCACGAGTAGCGAGGCGGCAACAAGCATGGTGAGGAGCCCGACGATGAGCAGGCCGATGCGCAGGAACCCGGTGCCGAGCGCCAGGTCGACGACCGCCTTGACGCGAAGAAGTGCAGAGAATGCCACCGACAGCAGGACCCCGCTCATCAGCGCCGACACCGGTGCGGGGGACTGGCTGTGTGCGTCAGCCAGCCAGGTGTGGAACGGGACGAGTCCGGCCTTGGCTCCGTAGCCCAGCAGCAACAGTCCGGCGGCCAAGCGGGTCACGGCGGGGTCGAGCTGTGCGGCATGGGTGAGGAGAACGTCGAAGTCCAGGGCGTTGCTGCTCGAGGCGCCGGCGTGCAGGCTGGCGAAGTAGAGCAGAACCGTGCCCAGGAACGCCAGAGCGATGCCGACGGAGCAGATGACGACGTACTTCCAGGTGGCTTCCAGGGAGGCGCGGGTCCGGCGGTGCCCGACGAGAAACGCGGTCGCCACCGTCGTTGCTTCGATGGCAACCCACATCACGCCGATGTTGTTGGCCAGGACCGCGAGCGCCATGGCGGCCAGGAAGACCGGCACCAGCATGCCGTAGAGGTTCGCGCCTTTGCGGTCGGTGTGCCCGTGGGCGAGCTCGGCGTTGATGTAGCCGACGCTGGCCCAGGTGGCCAGGGTGCCCACCGTTCCGATGACGACGAGCATCGTGACGCTGAGCGCGTCGGCGCGCAGCAGACGCCCAACACCGAACTGAGCGCCATCCCCAACACGGAGTCCGATGGCGGCGCCACTGATCAACACGGAAAGTGCGGCGAGGACGGTCACGGAGGCGCTCAGCCGCCGCCAACCCATCAGGGCTGCAAGCACAGCCGCGGTGAGCGGAGCGAGGATCGGTGCCAGGAGCAGGATGTTCATCAGTCGCGCAGCTCCCGTAGCTGATCGAGGTCGGTGTCCCCGAAGGCGCGGCGCATGCGCCCGGTGAGCACACCCAGGACCAGGACGGCGAACAGCGCGTCGAGCGAGGCGCCGAGCTCGACGATGAGGGGGACACCGGCGGTGATCAGGAAGGCGGTGGCCGCGATCCCGTTGTCCAGCATCAGGAAACCAACGGCCTGGGACAAGGCACGGCGCCGGCTGACCATGACGAAGATGGCAATAAGAATCACGGCGAACGAGGCCGGCACCGCACGGGTTGCCGCCGTGGGATCCAGGGCGATGATCGGCCGGGTTACCGCGTAGGCCAGAACCGTCAGACCTGCGGTGATCAGCAGAGAAGCGGTGGTGTTGACCAGTGGTGTGCTCTCACGGCGTTCTCCAACCTCGGTCCCGACGACCCGTCCGAGCAGGACCGGAAGCGCGAGCGCCTTCAGGAGGAGCACGATGACCCCGACCGTGATGAGGGCCGCATCACGCTGTTGGACGCCTTCGATGAGAGGGATCGCAGCCAGGGCTGTGCCTTGCCACGCGAGCAGCCGGACGATGGCGCGGAGCTCACGGCGCCACACGATCAGGACAGCGGCCAGCAGAAACGCTCCCGCAGCCAGATCGAGCGCGCCGGTGTAGGTGGTCTGGGTCATCTGCTCTCTATCTGCTCGTGTCAGGGCGTTGGTTCATGGCGTTGATCGGTTTGCGGTCAGTTGGACGCAGCGAGGACGTATGACGCGGTGACCGCCAGCAGGGCGAGCAGGAACGAGCCGGCCAGCAGTTCGGGCACCCGGAACAACCGGAGCTTGGCGATGAACACCTCGCCGGCCGCGAGCAGGCTGGCGAGCACAACGACCTTGATGGTGATGGCCGCCACGCCAAGAACGATGGTCAGCAGGGACGGGTCAGCTCCGGCAATGCCCCAGGGCAGGAACAGGTTCGCAACGAGTGCGAGCAGGACCGTGAGGCGCATGGCGCTCGCCCACTCGACCAGTGCCAGCTTGGGGCCGGCATACTCCAGGATCATCGCCTCATGAATCATCGTCAGCTCGAGGTGGGTCGTGGGGTTGTCCACCGGCAGCCGTCCGGTCTCGGCGATGATCACGATGATCAGCGCGACGAAGGCCAAGAGGCTTCCAGGCGTGAGCACCTGCCCGGGGTTGTGAGTGGTCCCGGTGACGATGGCAGCCAGGTTGGCTGAGTGTCCGGGGACGGACAGGGCGAAGACAGCCAGCAGGATGGTGGGCTCGACAAGGGCTGCGATGGTGATCTCGCGGCTGGACCCCATGCCGCCGAACGCGGTGCCGGTGTCCAGACCGGCCAGGGTCAGGGCGACCGTTCCGAGGAACAGCAGGCCAACGACGCCGAAGAGGTCCGCGACCGAGTCCAACGGAGACCCCAGGGCGATCAGCGGCACGATCGCGGCAATCAGCAGCGTGCTACCGGCCACGACCGCCGGGGCCAGGGCGAACACCACGGTGGTTCCCCTGGGGGTGATCTGCTGCTTGCGAAGCTGTTTGCGAAGGTCCCGCCAGGGCTGAGCGATGCCGCCCCCGGTACGACCCTCCAGCCGGGCGCGCACCTGGCGCATCCCGCCCACGACCAAGGGTGCTCCGGCCAGGACACCCACCACCTGCAGTGCGGCTGCCGCGCCTCCCAGGGCGCTCATTTTGCGACCAGGAGCACGATCAGCATCCACAGGGCGCCGTACGTCAGGTAGAGGTGGATGCTGCCGTTGTGAGCGCGTCGTACCAGCTGGGCCCACATCCTCACGGCACGGACCACCGGGGTGTAGAAGCGTTGCTCCACCGGGTCGTCCAGCCGGGTTCGGTAGGTGACCTTCTCGACGAGGTACTGCGACTCCGCGAAGTGGGTGATCTCCACGTCGGTGTCGGGCCGCAGGATGTCGTCGAAGACGCGCTGCAGGGGTTCCGCGAAGGACGTGGCGGTGTACTGCATCCTTGGGCCGAGTGCGTCGGCGCCACATGCCCAGAGCGCTGTCTCCGTCGCCGGAGGGCGGTGTCGCGTGCTCCAGCGGGCGATACCGACGGCGAGCAGGATGGCGATGACGAGGGCAGCTGCGAGCAGTCCCGGGGAGATCGAGCCGGCCACACCCGGCAGGCGCAGGATCGTGCCGAGCGCCGGACCCTCGGCGCTGCCACCGAGTGTGGGCAGCTCGCCCAGCACATGCCGGAGGGTCGGGCCGAGCAGGACCGGTGCGACCGCGAACACGGTGCAGGCCGCGGCGGCCAGCGACATGCCGGCAAGCATGCTGGCCGGTGCTTCGCGGGCGGCCCCAGCGGCCGCCGTACGTGGCCTGGCCAGGAACCCGACCCCGAACGCCTTGACCATGGCTGCGATCCCGAGCCCGGTCGTGAGTGCGACAGCGCCCACCGACAATGGCATCGCAAGTGCGAGCACCGTGTTGGAGTCGTGGGGGGAGTGGATGAGGCTTTGGAACAGGAGCCACTCGCTGGCGAAGCCTGCACCCAGCGGAAGCCCTGACGCGCCGAGCGCGGCAATGCCGAACAGAACGGTCGTGGCGGGCATACGGCGGGCCAGCCCCCCGAGCTTGTCCAGGTCGCGCAGGCCGGTCGCGGACAGCACGGATCCAGCGGCCAGGAAACCGAGGGACTTGAAGGCAGCATGGCTCAGGAGGTGCAGGAGTGCGGCCGTCATCGCGATCGCGGCCACTGCCGGGGCGCCGGAGGAGCTAAGAAGGGCGGCGGCACCCAGAGCCAGGGTGACCAGTCCCATGTTCTCGGTGGTTGAGTAGGCCAACAGCTGCTTCAGGTCGGTCGCCACGGAGGCCTGCAGCACCCCGAAGACTGCTGAGAGCGCCCCGAAGATCATGAGCGTCAGTCCCCACCAGTGGGGGCCCGGGCCGAGCAGCTGGAGGTCGATCCGGATGATGCCATAGATGCCCATGTTGACCATCGCCGCGCTCATCAAGGCCGAGACCGGGCTGGGTGCTTCAGGGTGCGCCTTCGGCAGCCATGCATGCAGTGGCAGCAGACCAGCCTTCGACCCGAATCCCACGAGCGTCAGCAGAAACACCGTTGTTCGGGTGCCGGACGTGAGCCCGGGTGCGTGCGCGGCGATGGTCGCGAAGGTGTCTCCGCCGCCGGCGGCGGCCAGAATCACCAGGGCGAGCAGGATCGCCACGAAACCCAGCTGGGTCATGACCGCGTAGAACGCCCCGGCGGACCTCACGGCATCACGTCGGTGCTCGGAAAGCACGAGGACAAGCGACGTCGCGGCCATCAGCTCCCAGGACAGCAGAAACGTTGTCACCGATCCCGCCGCCGGAACGAGGAGCAAGCCGGCCACGAACAGTGGCAGTGTGACCATCGGAAGACGAGCCCAGCGTCCCCGTTTGGCGTACCCGACGGAGTAGACCCCGACCGCGACCGAGACCGCGCCTGTCGCCGCTACGAACACCCCGCCAAGGGGATCGAGATCGAAGCTGACGCCGACCAGGGGCAGCAGCCAGCCGATCCGCAGATGCCGGGGGTCGCCGAAGATCACGCTCAGGCCCAGAGCCAGCCCGGCCGCTCCCAGGAGGGAGGTGAGACCTCCGGACAACGCTGCCTCAGCACCGACGTGGCGCTCGGGCACGGGGCCCCCCACCGGCGCCGGCAGCATGGGGGGGCTGTGAACCGCGGTGCTCACCGACCGGTCACCGTTCGCAGGGCCGCGATGATCTGCGGGGGGGTGGGCGGACAGCCGGGCACGTGCACATCCACTGGTATGACGTCGCCGACCGGACCGACCACGCCGTAACCCTTGGTGAACACACCGCCATTGCAGGCGCAGTCGCCAACGGCGATCACGAGGCGGGGCTCCGGAACCGCGTTCAAGGTGTTGAGCAGCGGTTGGCGCATGTTGTGGGTGACCACGCCCGTCGCGAGCACTGCGTCGGCGTGGCGGGGTGAGGCGACCAGGCGCGCTCCGAACCGCTCCGCGTCATACACGGGGGAGAAGGCGCCGGCGATCTCGAGCTCACAGCCGTTGCAGGAACCTGAGTCCACGTGCCGGAGCTGAAGGGAGCCGGTGACACCCGTGGGAGGGGCGACGGTCACCTCAGGGGCCTCACCCGCCGGCTCCACCATGCGCCCGACCCGGCGGATCTTCGCGAGCCAGCTCATCGGTGCTTCTCCTGCTGCGAGGTTTTGGCGGGACTCATCAGCGGCTGGCTCGTTCGGTGGCCCTGCTGCTGGCTTGCAGGTCCTTCAGCAGGCCCACCTGGTCGGTGAGCAGTCCGGTCAGCACCTTCCGGGCGACCATGAGCAGCTCGGCCATATCCGTCGAGCTCATCGAGTAGATCACGTTGTTTCCCTGCTTGCGGGCCGTCACCATCCCGGCCCTGCGCAGTACCGCGAGCTGCTGTGAAAGGTGGGAGGACTCGAGCCCGAGCTTCGGCATGAGCTCGGTCACCGAGTGCTCGCCTTCGGCGAGAAGCTCCAGAATCCGGATCCGTGCAGGGTGCCCAAGGGTCTTGAAGAACTCAGCTTTCAACGTGTAGATCGGATCTGACATCGATTGATGCTCCTTCACTCAAATACGCACATGATGAAACTATCAGATAGTCATCAGTGTTGAGCCGAAGGCATGCGGAGATGGTCGTTGTCGCGGGCGGCTGGGTCGTCTGCGCCGGGTTACGTGCCTGCAGCGTGACTACGTCTCTGCGGCGGGCTTTCGTGTCTGCGGCGGGTTTTCGGTGTCTGCGCCGGGCTTATCTACCGGCGGGAGTCAGCCCGAGCGAGCGACCTGCGAGCCCGCGAGCACGGGTCGAGAGGCCGCGGGCGATCTCGCGCAGGACAACCGCCGAGGGGCTGTCGGGCTCGCCCAGAACGACCGGCATCCCGGAGTCGGCGCCTTCGCGCAGTCGGGTGTCCATGGGGATCTGGCCCAGCAACGGAACCGGCGCGCCGATCGAGCGTGTCAACGAGTCGGCGACGACCTGGCCTCCACCGGCACCGAAGATCTCGTGGCGGGTGCCGTCCGGGAGCTCGAGCCACGACATGTTCTCGATGACCCCGGCGATCTGCTGATGTGTCTGCAGCGCAATGGAACCGGCGCGTTCGGCAACCTCGGAGGCAGCTTTTTGCGGCGTGGTCACAACCAGGATCTCAGCGTTCGGAATGAGCTGTGCCACCGAGATCGCGATGTCGCCGGTTCCCGGCGGCAGGTCGAGCAGCAACACATCCAGGTCACCCCAGAACACGTCACCCAGGAACTGCTGCAGCGCCCGATGCAGCATGGGCCCGCGCCAGACGACGGGCTGGTTGCCCGGGACGAACATGCCGATCGAGATGACCTTCACGTCGTGGGCCAGCGGCGGCAGGATCATGTCATCGACCTGGGTGGGGTGCCGTTCGACGCCGAGCATGCGCGGCACCGAGAAGCCGTAGACGTCCGCGTCCACCACGCCGACCCGCAGGCCATCCTGCGCCATGGCGGCAGCGAGGTTGACCGTCACCGACGACTTGCCCACGCCGCCCTTGCCCGAAGCCACGCAGTAGACCCGGGTCAGGCTGTTGGGCTGGGCGAAGGGGATCTCACGCTCGGTGTTGCCGCCACGCAGGGTGGTTCGCAGCTCGGTGCGCTGCTCGTCGCTCATGACCCCCAGAGTCACGCCGACGCTCGTGACGCCTTCGACGGCCAGAAGCGCAGCCGTGGTGTCGCGGGTCAGGGTTTCCTTGAGGGGGCAGCCAGAGATCGTCAGCAGGATGGTGACGGCGGCTCGCCCGGACTCGTCGACGCCGACCGACTCGACCATGCCGAGCTCGGTGATCGGCTTGCGGATCTCGGGGTCGATGACCTTGGAGAGGGCGGCTAAGAGGGCGTCCTGCGACGGAGCTGACATGGCTCAATGCTAGGTCAGTCGCGGACCCTCGAACGCTGTGGGAGGCGTATCGCCGGACAGGAAGGGCCGGCCTTCGGCCGGTCGCTGGATGCCGCGTTCTTGCATCTCGTCCAGCAGCGACCGCAGCTCAGAGCGGAGGAAGTCGCGGGTTGCCATGTCCCGCAACGCAATTCGCAGGGAGGCCACTTCGCGCGTGAGGAACTCGGTGTCGGCCAGATTGCGATCGTTGCTGGCCCGGTCCTGCTCGAGAGAGACCCGGTCCCTGTCTGTCTGTCGGTTCTGGGCCAACAGGATGAGTGGCGCGGCATACGACGCCTGCAGGCTGAGCAGGAGCGTGAGGAAGATGAACGGGTAGATGTCCCACTTGTAGTGGTGGATCCCGATGACGTTGGCCGTGACCCAGACCATCACGAAGACGGTCATGTAGACGAGGAACTTGGCCGTCCCCATGTAGCGCGCGAACTTCTCGGCGAAGCGTCCGAACGTGTCGGGGTCGACCTGTGGCCTGGTGAACAGACCGCGCCTCGCCTCTCGCGGCTGATCCAACCGGGCCGCCCGGTCGGCGCGCTCATTCGCCATGCGTCACCTCGAGCTGTTCTTCGTGCGGTTCGCCGTGCCGCTCCTCGCGCCAGTCCTCGGGAAGGATGTGGTCCAGCACGTCGTCGACGGTCACAGCCCCCACGAGCCGGCCACCCTCGTCGACCACGGGGACGCCGACGAGGTTGTAGGTCGCGAGCATGCGCGTGACCCGGCCGAGCGGAGCGTCGGGGGACAACGGCTCCAGGTCTGTGTCGAGGATGCTGCCGATGGACGCGTGCGGAGGCTCACGCAGGAGGCGCTGGATGTGGACCACCCCCAGGAACTTGCCGGTCGGCGTCTCCAGGGGCGAACGGCATACATAGACGGTGGCGGCAAGTGCGGGCGAGAGCTCGACCCGCCGCACCACCGCGAGCGCCTCGGCGATCGTGGCCTCGGGACCGAGGATGACCGGCTCGGTCGTCATCAGACCACCTGCGGTGTCCTCGTCGTAGGTGAGCAACCTACGCAGGTCGGCGGCCTCGTCGGGCTCCATCAGGAGCAGCAGCTCCTCGGCGTTCTCCGGTGAGAGCTCGGACAGCAGGTCGGCGGCGTCGTCAGGCTGCATGGTCTCCAGGACGTCGGCCGCGCGCTCGCCGCCCAGCCCTCGCAGGATCTCGACCTGGTCGTCCTCGGGCAGCTCCTCGAGAACGTCTGCGAGCCTCTCGTCGTCGAGCTCAGCGGCGACCTCGGCCCGGCGCTTGGGGCTGAGATCGTGGATGACCTCGGCGAGGTCGGCGGGCTTGAGGCCCTCGTAGCTCTCGAGCAGCTTGGTGGCGCTCTGGCCCTCTGCCTCGAGCTGCAGCCCGGTTACCTGGTCGATGTCCACCAGGACTGTCTCGCCGCGCCGACGTCCGAGACGGGAGATGCTGCGCGTGCCGCCGGATCCCTTGCGGGCGAAGACCTTGACGATGAACCAGTCCCGGTTGCGCTCCTGCTCGATGGCCAGATCCTCGACCGCCGCGTCGAACGTCTCTTCCGGTGTCTGGACGACGATGTTGCGCTCGAACAGCTCGGCGATCACCAACGTCTCGCTGGTCCGCTGCTCGAACCGGCGCATGTTGACCAGGCCTGTGGTGATGACCTGCCCGGCATCGACGCTGGTGACACGCGTCATGGGGACGAAGACCCGGCGTCTTCCAGCCACCTCGACCACGAGGCCGATCACGCGGGGCGCCCTCCGTCGAGGGCTGAAGTGCACGACGACGTCCGAGACTCTGCCAACCGGGTCACCGAGTGGGTCGAACACCCTCAGTCCGGCCAGGCGTGCCACGAAGACGCGCGTCATGGGGCTCACGCCGCAAGGCTATCCGGATCAGTGGCGTGTGCCGCGACGCCACTTCGGTCGACCCTTGAGATGCCAAGGGCGCCAGGTGAGAGTGGTGGCTGGTGTCGAGGCCGGCTGTGCCACACCGGACTCCTGCGAATAGCTGCCCGGACCCTCGATGGCGTCGCCGTGGGGAGTCAGTGCGTAGATCGTGGCCTCGGCGGCCCACCGCGCGACGATGTCACCGGCCGGGGCGTTGAGGCGGGACGTCTTCAGTGCCGTGGTGGCGTCCTCCCAGCGCTGGTCCTCGGGGGTGATGACGGTCGCGTGGGCGGGCACCTTGACCAGCAGTCCTCCGGTGTCCTTGCTGCGGAATGTCATCGCGACCTCTGCGGGAAGCACGGGCAGGCTCTGCTCGCCGGGGCCGGTGACGACGTATGCCGTGTCCTCGAGCCACGCATGCCAAGCGGGCCAGGCCCGGTCGCCGGGGATGTCGATCCACAGCAGTCCGGTCTTCTTGCCTACTGCGGAGAGGAGGCTGCTCAGGTCGGTCACGCTGCGAAGCCTAGCCCGCCGTCGGTTCGCGTCGGGAAGGTCACCCCTGCGGGGTGACGACCCGGCATACCGCTGGGTAGCCTCCCATCATGACTTCCGTGCCATCGATGCCCGCCCGCCCACTGCGCTCCCGACGTTCCAACCTCGCGGTGCCCGGCTCCAGCACCAAGATGATCGACAAGGCCAGGGGCCTTGGCGCCGACCAGGTCTTCCTCGACATCGAAGACGCTGTGGCGCCTCTGGCCAAGCCGGATGCGCGCAAGAACATCGTCGCGGGTCTCAACGAGGGCGGCTGGGGCAGCACGATCCGCTCTGTCCGGGTCAACGACTGGACGACGCAGTGGACGTATGCCGATGTGGTCGAGGTGGTCGAGGGCGCTGGCGCCAACCTGGACGCCATCATGCTGCCCAAGGTCCAGACACCCGAACAGGTCGTTGCGCTCGATCTCCTGCTGACGCAGATCGAGAAGTCCACCGGGCTGGAGGTCGGCAGGATCGGCATCGAGGCGCAGATCGAGAACGCCCTGGGCCTCACGAATGTCAACGCCATCGCGGCCGCGAGCCAGCGGGTCGAGACGATCATCTTCGGGCCGGCCGACTTCATGGCATCCATCAACATGAAGAGCCTGGTGGTCGGTGAGCAGCCGCAGGGCTACGACGTGGGCGATGCGTACCACTACATCCTCATGTCGATCCTCATGGCGGCACGCGCCTACGACAAGCAGGCGATCGACGGACCGTACCTGCAGATCAAGGACATCGAGGGGTTCCGCAGGGTGGCAGGGCGATCCGCAGCCCTTGGTTTCGACGGCAAGTGGGTCCTGCACCCCGGTCAGCTCGGCCCGGCCAACGAGGTCTACAGCCCGCGCCAGGGCGACTACGACCACGCCGAGAACATCCTGGACGCCTACGACTACTTCACCTCGGAGGCTGGCGGCAAGCTGGGGGCGGTCATGCTCGGCGACGAGATGATCGACGAGGCCTCCCGCAAGATGGCCCTGGTGATCTCGGCCAAGGGCCGCGCCGCTGCGATGACCCGTCAACAGAGGTGGGAGAGCCCCCAGCCCTGACTGGCCTTGCACGGGGTCTTGTTGCTGCGAATCGGCGCTCGAGCGGTTCGGGGTGCTGATTCGGTGGTCTCACGGCTACACGGACACGTGGTTCACGCAAAGTGCCTGCGGAGCCAGCTCATCTGGGCTCCGGCGTGAGCCGTCCAATAGTCTTCAGTGTGGGCGCCGGCATCGAATGTGACTGCGGCACCAGGCAGTTCGCGCGCGAACGCCCGGTTGGCGACGATGAACGGGTCGTCACGTCCGCAGTCCAGACGCACCGGTATGCCGCGCAGCTTGCCTCGCGCTACGAACACGTCGTTGCGCACGAAGTCGGCGCGGCCGTCGAAGGCGCCGGTCGCGGTGTCGCCCGGCGACTGCCACAGAGCCGCGCTGGTCGCGACCACACCGGCGACCCGCTTCGGCCCGAGTCTGGTGGCCATCAGGAGTGCGCCATATCCGCCCATCGACCACCCGATCAGGCCGACGCGATCGGCCGCGAGCCCTTTGCGGCCCATCAGCGGAAGAAGCTCCTCCATCACCATGCGGCCGGTGTCGATACCGGATCTTCTTGCGTGCCAGTAGAAGTCGCCACCGTCGACGGTCGCCACGGCCAGCCCCGTCCGCACGACATGACGCTCGATGTGGACGCTGTTGAAGGGCCAGTCCGCGTCACCCCCATGGCCGTGCAGGGCGACCACGAGCGGGTGGGGCGCCGTCCCTACGCCTCGCTGGGTCGGCCGGGCCAGACGCCAGCGCACCTCCTGGCCGGGCCAGAACCTTGAGGAGAAGGTGCCGTCCTCCAGGTCGAGCGCCGCGGACGTGTCCTCGCGCTGGCTGCAGGCGACCAGCCACGGCAGTCCCAGGGCTCCGGCCAGAAGCCCCCGCCGGGTGAGGCCAGTGCCCGTGCCGGGGCACCCTGGGGAGCTCACCATCGCGACGTGGCCGCCGCCATGAGGTCTGCGAAGACCTCCTGCTCGTCGACGACCAGACCGCGGGCCGAGAACCAGGCACACATGTTGTGAGCGTCGCGCGCCAGGAACTCGGGTCCTTGCGGGTTGCCGATGATGTCAACGATCTGCGGCCAGTCGATCAGCACGATGCGATCCTCATGCAGCAGGACGTTGTATGGCGACAGGTCACCGTGGGCCCAACCGCTGCGGGCCAGCTCGGACATGGTGTCCCGGAGCTGCTCGAAGAGGTCGGCCAGGAGTGAGGGCTCGGGGCGTGTCTGTGCCAGCCGCGGTGCGGGCCGGAGCCCGTCCCCGATGAGCTCCATGAGCACCTCCGTGCCGGTGATCTGCACAGGGTAGGGGACGGGCAGGCCAGCACCCCACAGCGCGCCGAGGGCGTTGAACTCGGCCTGGGCCCACTGAGCGGAGATCAGCGCCCGCCCGAAGTCGGTTCGCCGTGCCATCGCGCGCGTCTCGCGGCTGCGCCGGACACGACGGCCCTCGAGATAGCCCGCATCCCGGTGGAACATGCGGTGGTCGGAGTCGCGGAATCGCTTTGCAACCATGTACACGGCGTCGTCGTCGGTGTCGTGCGAGTCATCGTGTGGAACCCATCGCCGAACGACATGGACGTCCGCTTCCTTTCCGCTCTTGAGGACGCCCAGATCCTCGTCCACCGCGCCGAGATCGGTGATCACCCAGGGCGGGCGCGGCTCGGGGCCATGTTGCGCGCCATCCCAGCTGGACCAGCTATGGCCTTCGGGTGGGCCGTCGGGGGCAGTGTCGACGGCAAACGTGCCGACCCGAAGCTCAGCCGTGAGAGCGGTGGGCTCGTTGCGCGGCAGAGGAGTCGATGGATCTTTGCGACTCTTGTGTGACCCAGAAGTGTTGTGTGACAAGGAAATCTCCAAGAAGGGGGAGGGAGTGAGCGCAAGCAGCACTCAGCACAGTCGTTGACATCTCACGGCCCTCCTCGGAAATGGGCGCACACTCGCGGCGCGCTTTCGTTCAGGTTCTCGCCTCGCGGGTCCCGATGCAACCGGTTTTCTGTGCGCTGCGGCCCGCGTGCGTTGCGTTCCGTCTTGGGCCCGGACGGCTGCTGGGTGTCCCACGGAGGTGGCGGCTCCGGCATACTCGCAGGTAGTTTCTGGAACCCACATGCAAGGGCGGCATACGGCGATGGCACGACTGCAGCAGACCGAGGGCCTTACCGAAGACCAGACCGAGCTCGTCAAGCTGGTGCGGACGTTCGTCGACGAGCAGATCATTCCCGTTGCCATGGATCTCGAGCGCAAGGACGAGTACCCGACGCAGATCGTCGAGGGTATGAAGGAGATGGGGATCTTCGGCCTGATGATCCCCGAGGAGTACGGCGGGCTGGGCGAGTCCCTTCTGACCTATGCGCTGTGCGTCGAGGAGATCGCCCGCGGCTGGATGAGCGTCAGCGGCATCATCAACACCCACTTCATCGTCGCTTACATGCTGCTCCAGCACGGCACGGAGGAACAGAAGCAGAGGTACCTGCCGCGGATGGCGACCGGTGAGGTTCGAGGCGCGTTCTCGATGTCCGAGCCGGGCTGCGGTTCCGACGTCGCGGCGATCAAGTCCAAGGCCGTGTTGGGCGGTGATGGCGAGTGGACGATCAACGGCCAGAAGATGTGGCTGACCAACGGCGGAACATCCAATCTCGTTGCGGTGCTTGTGAAGACGGATACCGGCGCCGACTCGGTGTACAAGAACATGACGACCTTCCTGGTCGACAAGGAGCCCGGCTTCGGTGAGACCGCGCCGGGCCTGACCATCCCCGGCAAGATCGAGAAGATGGGCTACAAGGGTGTCGACACCACCGAGCTCATCCTTGACGGCTACCGCACGACGACCGACCAGATTCTCGGCGGCGAGCCGGGCAAGGGCTTCTACCAGATGATGGACGGCGTCGAGGTGGGCCGCGTCAACGTCGCCGCCCGCGCCTGCGGTGTTGCCCTGCGGGCGTTCGAGCTCGCGATCGCCTACGCCCAGCAGCGTGAGACCTTCGGAAAGAAGATTGCGGAGCATCAGGCGGTCATGTTCCGTCTGGCCGAGATGGCGACCAAGATCGAGGCCGGGCACCAGATGATGGTGCGGGCGGCGCGTCGCAAGGACTCGGGCGAGCGCAACGACCTCGAAGCCGGCATGGCGAAGTACCTGGCTTCGGAGTACTGCGCCGAGGTGGTCTCTGACTCGTTCCGCATCCATGGGGGCTACGGCTACTCCAAGGAGTACGAGATCGAGCGGCTCTACCGCGAGGCGCCCATGCTGCTCATCGGTGAGGGCACCGCCGACATCCAGCGGATGATCATCGGTCGCCGGCTGCTCGAGGACTATGCCCTTCGTGGCTGAGCTTCGCTCCGCCGCGTAGTGCTGTTGCGCTGAGTGGGCCAGAATGGCCTCATGAGTACTCAGTCACCCATGTCAGGGCGCGGCCGGATCCCGATCGGTGGCCTCATCCTTGAGTATCCGATGTCGCTCGGGACCTATGACAACTACCAGGCGGCACAGAAGGCGGTCGACTACCTGTCCGACCACGATTTCCCCGTCCAGAACTGCATGATCGTTGGAACCGACCTCAAGCAGGTCGAGCGGGTGACCGGGCGGCTGACGCGTGGTCGGGTCGTCGGGGCCGGCGCGTTGTCGGGGATGTGGATGGGGCTGTTCGTCGGGCTCATCTTCGCGCTGTTCGACCAGAACAGCACCACGTTGGCGGTCATGTCGACCGTGGCCTTCGGTGCAGTGTTCGGTCTGGTGTGGGCTCTGCTCGGGTATGCCGCGACCAAGGGTCAGCGGGACTTCACGTCGGTGAGCCAGGTGGTGGCAACACGCTATGAGGTGCTCGTGGAGCACAAGTTTGCCGAGCAGGCTCGAACGCTGCTGGCGAACCTGCCCGGTCAACCCTTCACGGGCTGATAGCGCTACCTTCGAGCACCATCGCGCCTGTTGCCTCGGGTTGAGGATGGCTCTTGCCCCTGCTCGCGGGCTCCCTTGATGGGGCAGCGAGCCACCCTCAACCCTCGACTTCGCTTGATTGGGCGGCGAGCCACCCTCAAGCTTGCGTCAGTCCTTGTGGATGCGGGCGATCCAGATCTCGACCCCTGTTGACGTGCGGGGCATGGCTGCCGAGAGGTTCTCGCAGCCGCCTGGCGTGACCAGGATGTCGTCCTCGATGCGCACCCCGATGCCACGCAGCTCCGCGGGTACCAGGAGGTCGTCGGCCTTGAAGTAGAGACCGGGCTCGACGGTGAGGATCATCCCGGGGGCCAGCTCGCTGTCCATGTACTCCTCGCGACGGGCCCGGGCGCAGTCATGAACATCCAGGCCCAGGTGATGGCTGGTGCCGTGGACCATCCATCGTCGGTGGTACTGCCCATGCTCCTTGTCCAGGGTGGCGTCGACGTCGACGCCCTCGGGCAGCAGACCCCAGGCGTACAGATGCTCGGCGATGACGCGGATCGCGGCGTCATGGACGTCCGAGAACCTTGCACCTGGCTTGACCGCTGCGATCCCGGCTTCCTGCGCGGCGAAAACGGCGTCGTACACCTTGCGCTGTGCGTCACTGAAGCGACCGTTGACCGGAAGCGTGCGCGTGATGTCGGCGGTGAAGAGTGAGTCGACCTCGACGCCCGCGTCGACCAGCACCAGGTCGCCGTCCGTGATGTCGCCCGTGTTCTTGATCCAGTGGAGGGTAGTGGCGTGGTCACCGGCGGCGCAGATCGAGTCATACCCGACACCGTTGCCCTGGTGGCGGGCGTGGAGACCGAAGAGCCCCTCGACCCATCGCTCACCGCGACCGCGTTCGAGCGCCTCGGGCAGACCGGCGATGATGGCGTCGAAGCCGTTGGCCGTCGCCGTGATCGCCTCGCGCATCTGCCGAATCTCCCACTCGTCCTTGACAAGTCGCATCGTGGAAAGGAAGTGGGCGAGCTCGTCATCGGCCTCGCGCAGGGTCTGCGACGAGCTGAGCTGGTCGGTCCCAGCAGCCCCTTCGCGGATGGCGTCAAGGGCCGCGGTCAGGTCGCGGTCCGCGTCGCGCACGATCCGTATCCCGGTTGCGCCGACGTCCTTGCCCACCGCCTCGGTGAACTCGTCGATGTGGTGCGCGCGCAACGCGAGCTCGGCCTCGATGTCGGCCAGGCCCGGGCGGGCACCGACCCAGAACTCGCCATAGCGGGAGTCTCCGAAGAACTCATCGTCGTCGCGACCACTCAATGGTCGGAAGTACAGGATCGACTCGTGCGAGCCGTCCGGCAGCGGCTCGAGCACCAGGACTGCGTCGGGCTCACGATCGCCGCCCAGGCCGGTCAGGTGGGCAAAGGCACTGTGGGGGCGAAAGGTGTAGTCACAGTCGTTGCTGCGAACCTTCAGCCCACCAGCTGGTATGACGAGCCGCTCGCCCGGGAACGCGGCCGAGACCGCGAAACGGCGCTGTGCGGCATACGGCGCGGCCTCTGCCTGGAAGGGCTTGGCGGTGGATCGGGGAGCCCAGTCGGCGGCCACGAAGGCACGAAACTCGTCGGTGATCGGGCGGCCACGGTTCTCTGACTTGTGTTGTTCTTCGCTCACTCTCACATCGTGCCACGGAGTGTCCCGGCACCGAGTCACGGTCGGGCCTTCTCTTGGTGAGGACTCTGGCCGGTGGTTCCGCGAGATGGCGTAGGTATGTCATTGATGGCGCACCTTCGCGCGTGCTCGATCAATGACAGACCTGCGCCATGTGGCCAGGATCCGTCGTCAGCTGGCGCGCCGGGCCGAGGCCCTCGCAACGGCCATGCGCAGCATGCGTTCGACCGTCGACGGTCGCGTCAGATCGGCCCACGTCAGCCGGACGAACTCGTAGCCGAGCGCGCGCAGCCGGTCCTCACGCGACTTCTCGGCAGCCAACGCATCGCGCCCGTGGGCATCGGCGTACTTCATGAGCCCATCGAACTCGACGATGATCCGCTCCCCCTCCAGAAGGAAGTCCACGCGCCCTGCCAGCCGTCCCTGGGGGTCACGAATCTCGACCTGGGGGATCGGGCGGTAGCCAAGGGCATTGAGCAGCAAGCGAGCTCGTGACTCGCCGACTGACTCTGATCGCGCATCTGCCAACCGCACGACTTGGCGCGCGCGGGTCACATCACGATGCCTCGAGAGTCTGCCGAGCCAGGTCTGGAGGTCATCCACCGTCGTCCGCCCGGAGGCCAATGCGGCATCAGCGGCCACGACCCCTGTCTCGATGCCGCAAGCCATCGCAGCGCCGAGGATGGCCAGGGCCGGGGTGACACTGAGGGTCCCGCCAACGACGCATCCGGAGCCAGGGGCGTATGCCGTGTGGATCGAGAGCCCCGGACGACGCCGACTCAGCGAGTCGACGGTTCGTGCCACGTGGATGTGGTCCAGCGGCGCTCCGAAGACCGGCAACGACATCAGCGTGAGCGCCGAGTAGTGGCTGGCGCAGACCCTGCCGTCGAAGGTGCGCACCACGGCTCGGGCCGCCATCTCGTGCCGTCGCTGCGGCGAGGCGGCCTCGTAACGGTCCCGATCGACATACGCACCGGGTCCCACCCGCAGCACCCGGCCGCGACGCACGAGCTGGCTCAGAGACTGCCCGTGGTACCCGCAGGCGTAGGCGTCCCGCGAGGTGAAGGCACCGAAGTGCGCTGCGGTGAGTGCCGCGAGAAGGTCGTTCATGGTGGGGACAGCATGGCCCGACTGGGCCCGGTCGCGTCGAAGCCTTGTGGATAAGTCACATGGAGCAAGCGCGTCATTGATGGCGCACCGGCGCGCGTGCTCGATCAATGACGGACCTGCGCCATGTGGCGCGGATGGTGGCGCTCGCGGGACGTGGCACCATGGCGTTCATGCAATTTGGTCGCAGTTACGAAGAGTTCGAGGTCGGCGCTGTCTACAAGCATTGGCCGGGCAAGACGGTCACCGAGTACGACGACCACCTGTTCTGCCTGCTGACGATGAACCACCACCCCCTGCACCTGGACGCGAACTATGCCGGGACGACGCAGTTCGGGCAGAACGTCGTGGTCGGCAACTACATCTACTCCCTGCTGCTGGGCATGAGCGTCCCGGACGTGTCGGGCAAGGCCATCGCCAATCTTGAGATCGAGTCGCTGCGTCACGTGGCGCCGACCTTCCACGGGGACACGATCTATGGCGAGACCACCGTTCTGGACAAGTGGGAGTCCACGTCAAAGGACGACCGGGGCGTTGTCCATGTGGAGACCAGGGGATACAAGCAGGACGGCACGTTGGTCTGCATCTTCAAGCGCAAGGTCATGGTGCCGAAGAACAGCTACCTCGAGGCTCGGGGCGGGGAGCAGCCCGGCCGTCCCACCTTGGTGGAGCCTCCCGCCAAGAGCTGAGCCCGGCCCGACTGCCCTAACCTTTGTCGATGCGCATCGATCTCCATACCCACTCCAACGTCAGTGACGGCACGCAGTCACCGGCCGAGGTCATCGACTCCGCCTCTGGCACTGGGCTGGACGTCGTTGCGCTGACCGACCACGACACCACGGCTGGTTGGGACGAGGCTGCCGCGGCCGCCCGCCATCACAGGATCGCCCTCGTCCGCGGGATCGAGATCTCGTGTCAACACCAGGGAGTCAGCGTCCACCTGCTCGGCTATCTCCTCGATCCGGATGCGCCGGGTCTGCTCGAGGAGCTGGAGCGCTCACGGGAGAGTCGCGTGAGCCGGGCGCAGCGCATCGTCGAGCTGTTGTCGCGGGACCTGCCCCTGACCTGGGACGACGTCCTCAAGCAGGTCGAACCAGGAGCGACGATCGGTCGCCCGCACATCGCAGATGCGATGGTGGCGAAGGCGATCGTGACCTCTCGGGGGATGGCCTTCCAGGACTATCTGTATGACGGGTCCCGCTACTACGTCTCCCACTACGCGCCCGATCCGGTGAGCGCGGTGCGTCTCGTGGTGGCGGCAGGCGGGGTCGCGGTCATGGCGCACCCGTTCGCGGGCATTCGCGGCCGCGTCGTGGCCGACACCGTCATCGAGGCGATGGCAGAGGCGGGGATGGCCGGACTGGAGGTGCACCACCGGGACCATGACCCGGCAGGGGTGCGTCACGGACTCGACCTGGCCGCATCTTTGGACCTGATGGTCACGGGTTCCTCCGACTACCACGGCGCCGGCAAGGTGAATCGCCTCGGCGAGAACACGACCGATCCCTCTGTCCTGCAACGGATCGAAGAGCTAGCGAGAGGCGTAGGGGTGCTGCGGACGTGAGCTCCGTCTTCGACCTACGGCTCTTCGGCTCGGTCATCGTGACGCTGCTGGTGATCATGAACCCGATCGGAGCCGTCCCGATCTTCCTGGCGTTGACGAGGTCACTCACGTCCAGGCAGCGGGTGGTCTCGGCCCGGCGTGCCTCGCTCGTAGCGCTCGGGGTGATCGCGGCGTTCGCCGTGTTTGGTCAGCAGATTCTGAGCTACCTGCACATCAGCCTTGCGGCGTTGCAGGGTGCTGGCGGCCTGCTGCTCCTCCTCGTGGCGCTGCAGCTGCTCACGGGCCAGGACTCGGGTGTGGGTGCCGATGCCGGAGTCAACGTGGCTCTCGTCCGCTGGGCACGCCGCTGCTCGCGGGGCCCGGCGCGATCGTGGCGACGATGCTGGCCGTTCGGCGGGCGGATGGGCCCGGGGGTTTCCTTGCTGTGGCTGCAGGCCTTGTCGCCACACTGGCCGTCGTGTGGCTGTCGCTGAGGTTTGCCGGAAACGTCCATCGGCTCCTGCGCGACAGCGGGACGATGCTGGTTACCCGGATCGCCGGCCTGCTGCTGTCGGCCATCGCCGTGCAGATGGTCGCCGACAGCGTCCGAGCCTTTGTCAGCGCTGGCAGCTAGCCTCGGCGCCGTGACTGACGTGCCGGTGGAAGAGACGTTCAGCGGGATGCCGCAACGCCTCTACCGTGCGAGCCCGAGCAAGCTGTTGGCCTGGCTCGACTGCCCTCGGCGCTATCGCATGCAGTACCTCGACCACCCCAGGCCTTCAGCGCGACCACGGCGGGCACACACCTCGGTTGGGGTGGCGACACACAACGTCCTGCGCGACTTCTGGGACCTCGCCCCGGCCGAGCGCACACCGGGTGCCGTGGAGCGGTTGGTGCGGCAGTCCTGGATCGACGTGGGCTTCCGCGATCCTGACCAGTCCGCGCGCTGGCGGGATCGCACGACACGGCGAGTGACGGAATACCTGCGTGGTATCGACCGCGACCGCCAACCGCTGGGCGTCGAGCGCACCGTCTCTTTGCGCACCGAGACAGTCGCCGTCACCGGTCGCCTGGACCGGCTCGACGACCGCGACGGTGAGCTGGTGGTGGTCGACTACAAGACCGGGCGGGCGCGGCTCACCGACGACGACGCACGCACCTCACTGCCGATGGCCCTGTATGCCGTCGCCGTGGCTCGCATGTTCCGTCGCCCCTGTGAACGGGTCGAGCTGCACCATGTGCCGACGGGCGAGGTCCTCGCGCACCAGCACACGCCCGAGACGTTGGCGCGCAAGATCGCTGAGGCGGAGTCGATCGCCTCCGATCTGCGCAGGGCTGATGCGGGCTACGCCGATCTGGGGGTCGGGTCGCCGTCGTTCGGGCCGCAGGTGTCCCCGATCTGCGCTTGGTGTGACTTCCGGGCGTACTGCCCCGAGGGCCAGCGGATGGGGCCGGAGAAGTCCGACTGGGCAGGGCTCGAGCCCGACTCCCCGCACGTGTGAGTCATCGCACTTCCGGGGCGAACAAGGGCTGTTGTCCTGGGTGCATCCCACGCTGACAGACTGTGCCCGACCCCAAGGCCCTCGGAGGCACCACCAGTGACCGCGACAACGCGAAACCGCAAACAGGACGAAAAGCGCGAGCCGGACGGGCCGCCTGTGACGCGGTTGGGCACGATCGTGGCAGTGGCCAACCAGAAGGGCGGGGTGGCCAAGACCACGTCGGTTGCCTCGCTGGGTGCCGCGTTCGCCGAGCTCGACAAGCGTGTCCTGCTCGTCGACCTCGATGCGCAGGCCTGCCTGACGTTCAGCCTCGGCGTTGACCCGGACGAGGTCGAGATGAGCATCAACGAGGTGCTGGTCGGGCGTGGCGTCAAGGCCCGGGACGCGATCATGACCTGTGCTGATGGCGTCGACCTGATCCCGAGCGTTATCGAGCTGGCAGGAGTGGAGGCCCAGCTGCTGCCGCGGCCGGGCCGCGAGTACGTGCTTCGTTCGGTGCTGGAGCCGCTGCGGGCCGACTACGACGTCGTCCTGCTGGACTGCGCGCCTTCTCTGGGCGTGCTGACGCTCAATGCACTGACGGCCTCGCAGGGTCTCATCATCCCGATGCCGTGCGAGATGCTCAGCCACCGCGGCGTCGGGCAGCTGCTCGACACGGTCACCGACGTGAAGGCCATCCTCAATCCCGGGCTCGAGGTCTTTGGGATCCTGCCCACGATGTTCGACGGCCGCAGCAACCACGCACGGGCCGTGCTGGCCGATGTGGGTGAGCGTTACGGTCTGCCGGTGCTCAGCCCGCCGATCCCCAAGACCGTGCGTTTCGCCGAAGCGCCGGCGGTGGGTCGTTCCATCCTCACGACGTCACGACGGTCCAAGGGCGCTCAGGCCTACCGAGACGTGGCCACGAGCCTGTTGCCGCGATTCTGACCGCTGGCACGAAACAGCCCCGCCACCCCCATGGGGTGGCGGGGCTGTCTGTTGGACCTGAGTGAGGCCTTAGGCCTGCGAGGGTGCGGCCGGAGCCGTCTCGTTGCCCTGCCCGGTCGTCGTGCTCGCGGTGGCGGAGTCGCTCTGTCCACCACGTGTGCGACGACGCGTACGGTTTCTGCGCGGCTTGGCATCATCGGTGCCCTTGGGGTGATCGGCGTTCTTCGGTCGATCGGCGACCGATCGTTCGCGACCATCGGATGAGCGCCCGCCCCGAGCAGAAGATCCGGCTGAGCGACCGCCGCCGCTTCGACCGGCCGAGGAACGGCCACGCTCTGGAGACCCACCCCTCGAGTTCTTGCCCGTTTCGCCGAGGTCCTCGACCTTCTCGGCAGCAAGGCCCTCGCGGGTGCGACTGGACTTGGGCAACCGGCCGGTCGCGTTCAGGGGGATGTTCATCTGGGTGAAGAAGTGTTCGGAGGATGAGTAGGTTTCCTGCGCCTTGGGGATGCCGAGGTCGAGGGCCTTGTTGATCATGCTCCAGCGGTGCAGGTCGTCCCAGTCGACGAACGTGACGGCAACACCGGTGTTGCCTGCACGGGCCGTTCTCCCGATGCGGTGCAGATAGGTCTTGTCGTCCTCGGGGCACTGGTAGTTGATGACGTGCGTCACATTGTCGACGTCGATACCCCGGGCCGCCACGTCGGTGGCCACCAGCACGTCGATCTTGCCGTTGCGGAAGGCGCGCAGAGCCTGCTCACGAGCGCCCTGGCCGAGGTCACCGTGAATTGCTGCCGCGGCGAACCCTCGCTCGGCGAGGTCGTCAGCGACCTTGGCAGCCGTGCGCTTGGTCCGGCTGAAGATGAGGGTCAGTCCGCGGTCCGTGGCCTGGAGCATGCGGGCCAGCATCTCGACCTTGTCCATCGCGTGCGCGCGGTAGACGAACTGCTCGACCGCCTTCACGGTATGGCCGTCCTGCTCCTCGCCCATGGCCCGGATGTGGGTGGGCTGGGTCATGTATCGACGGGCCAGCGCGACGATGGCGCCCGGCATCGTCGCCGAGAAGAGCATGGTCTGGCGGCTGGCCGGGGTCATCGCGAGCAGCTTCTCGATATCGGGAAGGAAGCCGAGGTCGAGCATCTCGTCAGCCTCGTCGAGCACGACGCTCTTGACGTAGGAGAGGTCGAGGTGGCCCTGCTTGGCGAGGTCGATGAGCCTGCCCGGCGTGCCGACGACGATCTCGACGCCGCGCTGGAGCGCCGCGATCTGCGGCTCGAAGGCCCGCCCTCCGTAGATCGTCAGGACACGGACGCCACGGCCTTTGCCGGTGCGCTGCAGGTCGGTAGAGACCTGAACGGCGAGCTCTCGGGTGGGTGCGACCGCAAGGGCCTGCGGCTTGCCGGCGGTCTTCAGGGTGGCAAACGCCTCGTCCTTCGGGCTGATCACCCGCTGGATCATGGGTATGCCGAACCCCAGGGTCTTGCCGGTGCCGGTCTTTGCCTGGCCGATGATGTCGTGGCCGGCAAGGGCAACGGCCAGCGTCATCGACTGGATGGGGAAGGGGTTGATGATGCCTTCGGCTGCCAGCGAGGCCACGATGTCGGGGTGGACGTCGAAGTCGGCGAATGTTGGCTCTGCAAGCGACGGTTCGGCTTTCGCGCGCGCGGCAGCCGTCTCGGCCGGGTCAGGCGCTGTTGTGTTCTCTTCGGTTTTCATGAAGTTCTCTCGATCGGCGCGGGCCACATGCGTGTCCGAAGGTTTCGGAGGATACGGCCGCGATGCAAAGCGGGCCGATCGGAGTTCTTCTGGGTGCAGCCAAGTCCGTCTGGCTGCTGATTCGTGCCGACCGGGCACCGATGTCAGGACCGAGTCTACCGGTGAGCATTACTGTTTGCGTTCATGGACGACGTTGAGCAGCCGGCGAGTTTCGCAGATGGTCCCGAGGGCGAGGCTGGTGGGGTTGAGAACGCTGGTGGCCCCGACGGCGATCCGTTGTTCGCCGATCCCGGCTACCGCGCCGCGGTTGTCGACCTTCTCGGAGCCCTTGCCTATGGCGAGCTGACGGCGTTCTCGCGGCTGGCGGCCGATGCCGACATGGCTCCCAACCAACCCGCGAAGGCCGCACTGGCCCGAGTTGCCGTGGCCGAGTTTCATCACTACGACGTCTTGACGCTGCGGCTCAAAGAGATGGGTGTGGACCCCGACGCCGCCATGGAGCCCTTCATCGCGCCGATCGACCAGTTCCACGACCGCACCAGACCCAGTGGCTGGCTCGAGGGCTTGGTCAAGGCCTACGTGGGCGACGGCATCGCGACGGACTTCTATCGCGAGATCTCGGCCTACGTGGATACGTCGACCCAGACGCTGGTCCGCTCGGTGCTGCAGGACGTGGGCCAGGCCGAGTTCGCTGTCAAGACCGTCCGGGAGGCCATCGAGGCCGATCCGACGGTGGGCGGACGTCTTGCTCTGTGGGGCCGTCGTCTGGTCGGTGAGGCGCTGTCCCAGTCGCAGCGCGTGGCAGTAGAACGCGATGCCCTGGCCAGCCTGCTCGTGGGCGGACACAACCGCCCCGGTGCCGACCTCGCCGAGCTGGGCCGCATGTTCGTCCGCCTCACCGACGAGCACACCCGGCGGATGAGGCAGCTGGGCCTGAACGCCTGACTTCGCCTTTGCTCATCTCAAACCGCTTCTCGCCCCGGTTCTGCGGCTCGAGACCGGCCTGAAGTGAGCAAACCGGCCTGACGTGAGCAACGCCGTTCAGAGCGTGCCGAACCCCACGGCCCCCTTCTTGGGCGCACCGAGGTCGACGTAGCCGATGGTGGCCACCGGGACGATGACGCGCCGGCCCGAGCCGTCGACCAGGTTGAGCAGGCCGCCGTCGGTCAGGGCCTTGGTCACCAGGGCCTCGACCTCCTCCGGCGACTGCTCGGACTCAAGCACGATCTCGCGCGCCACGTTCTGCACGCCGATCTTGACCTCCACGGGAAAGCCTTTCGTCAGGGTGTTCGTCAGCGACCCCGGCATTATGCCCCGATCGTCGTCCTTCTTTGCAGGCTAACCCGCGTCGGCGCCAGATCCTTCCCGCTCGATCTTGGGGAAGCCGCCAAGGCCACGCCAGGAAAGCGTGCCCACCAGTCGGGCCGCCTCGCTTCGGGGGATCGACGAGCCCTGGGACAGCCAGAAGCGTGCGCAGGTCTGGGCCATACCTGACAGCGCCATGCCCAGGAGATACGCCTCCGCGTCAGGCAGGTCGGTGTCCTCCTTGATGACCTCGGCGATGGCTTCTGCGGAGTCCTGGGAGACCTTGTCGACGCGCTCGCGAACGGCAACCTCATTGATCAGGTCGGATTCGAACACCAGGCGGAACGGGGCGCCGTCACGGTCCACGAACTCGAAATAGGCGGCGATGGTGGCGGCGACGCGCGCCTTGTTGTCCGTGGTGGATGCCAGGGCTCCCCGAATGAGATCCAGGAGCTCACCGGAATGGTGGTCGAGCAACGCCAGATACAGGTCGAGCTTGCCGGGGAAATGTTGGTACAGAACGGGCTTGGAGACGCCGGCACGGTCCGCGATCTCATCCATGCCGGCCGCGTGGAAGCCGGACTCGACGAACACCTCCTGCGCGGCCAGAAGCAGCTGCACCCGCCGCGCAGAGCGAGGCAGCCGCACTCCGCGGCCTTGGATGTCGGAGCGCATCGGCACTGGTGGCGTTCCCTTCGTTCGGTCGGATCACGTGGCCGATGTCGTGTGCCCCGATCAGGGGATGCGCGGCAGTGATGCGGCAAGGTGAAACGCATCCTACGCGCGGGTAACCTCATCAGCATGGCACTTCCGCCCCTCGTCGAGCCATCCGCGCCGTTGTCCACCGAGGAGGTCGGCCGGTACGCCCGGCACGTCCTTATCCCGCAGGTGGGCATGGAGGGTCAGCGCCGCCTCAAGAACGCACGGGTGCTGGTCGTCGGAGCGGGTGGGCTGGGGTCGCCCGCGTTGATGTACCTCGCGGCCGCCGGCGTCGGGACCATCGGGGTGGTCGACGCCGATGTCGTGGAGACGTCGAACCTGCAGCGGCAGGTTGTTCACGGGGTGGCGGACGTCGGCCGGCCCAAGTCCGAATCGGCCGCGGAGACACTGGCGTCCATCAACCCACTGGTGCGGGTCGTCAGGCACGACGTCCGGATCGACTCGACCAACGCCCTCGAGATCATTGGTGCCTACGACCTCGTCCTCGACGGGACCGACAACTTCCCGACCCGATACCTGCTCAATGACGCGTGTGTTCTGTTGGGCAAGCCGGACGTCTGGGGTTCGATCTATCGCTTCGACGGTCAGATCAGCATCTGGTGGGCGCAGCACGGCCCCTGCTACCGCTGCGTGTTCCCCGAGCCGCCTCCACCGGGTCTCGTGCCGTCCTGCGCCGAGGGAGGAGTGCTCGGCGTCCTCTGCGCGGCAGTTGGATCCATCCAGGCGGCCGAAGCCGTGAAACTCATTGTCGGCATTGGAGATCCGTTGATCGGCCGGTTGATGGTGCACGACGCCCTGCGCCAGAGCTGGGACGCGCTCGCGGTGCGCAAGGACCCTGACTGCGCCGTATGCGGCGAGTCGCCATCAGTCATCGAGCTGGTGGACTACCAGGGCTTTTGCGGTATGCCGGGTGGCTCGGTCCCAGCAGCCGCGGGCGCCGCGGTGCCCGTCATCTCGGCGCGGGAGCTGGCTGGTCTGTTCCCCGGCAGCGGGTCGCCGTCCGTCCTGCTGGTCGATGTGCGTGGTAGCGAGGAGCGGGCGATCGCCAACATCCCGGGGGCGCGGGCCATCCATCTTGACGAATTTCGTTCTGGGGCAGCGCTGTTGGAGATCCCTTTTGACCAGACGGTCGTCATCCACTGCAGGTCGGGCAGTCGTTCGGAGGAGGCCTCGCGGATCCTGATCGAGGCAGGTCATCCGGACGTTCGCAACCTGGAGGGCGGAGTGCTCGCCTGGGTGCGCGACGTCGACCCCTCCCAGCCGACGTACTGAGCCGCACCCATCAGCCCATGGCTGCAACCCACGGTGACGAGCCGGAATACAAGCCGGGTTCGTCTGAGCTGCCAGCGTTCGTGGAGGCCGTGCTCTGCGTCGTCGACCAGATCCCGGAGGGCATGGTTCTTGCCTACGGAGACATCGCCGAGATGCTCGGGCAGGGCGGCCCTCGGCAGGTTGGGGCGGTGATGTCCCGTTACGGCTCGTCTGTGACCTGGTGGCGCGTGATCCGCGCGAGCGGCGAGGCCCCCGAGGGTCTGCAGGACGAAGCGCTGGCGCACTGGTGTGAGGAGGGGACGGCCCTGGTTAGAGGTGCCCTCGCCGGACGACGGGTGGACATGGGGCTGGCCCGATGGGACGGCCATGAGCTGGATGTCGTCAGACCCGAATGAGGTGTCCGCGGGGTGGTGGTGAATCCTTTGCCTGCTGCAGGACTGGAGAACACCACATATTGACCCCTCCTGGGGTAGGGTCGCACCCGTAGTTGCTGTGCATCGCACGTCTTGAACGCTTGCGGCCTCGTGCCGGGGGTGCGCTTTGTTCCTGATCTGGAGCGGACGACGAACACCGCGACGATCGGACCCGGCTTTCGGGATCGACAGAGCGCTCTTGGAGGAAAAACAGTTATGGCAACAGGCACCGTGAAGTGGTTCAACGCTGAAAAGGGCTTCGGCTTCATTGCTCCCGAGGACGGCAGCGCCGACGTGTTCGCGCACTACTCGGCCATCGCCAGCAGCGGATACCGCTCGCTCGATGAGAACCAGAAGGTTGAGTTCGACATCACCCAGGGTCCGAAGGGCCCGCAGGCGGAGAACATCCGCCCGCTCTGATCTCAGCCTGCAGAACCTTTTCTGCAACATTGAATGCCCTGGCCCTACGGCCGGGGCATTCGTGCGTCTCAGGGCGTTGGTGCAGCCAGATCTCGCGACCTCCGTCGGTGGGCGGTGATGGAATCTGCGCGTGCTGACATTGCGACGGGCTCCCGGTCCGGTCAACGGGGCCCTGAGCCTGGACGAGGCGCAGGCTGCTGCGGTCGCCCACCGCACCATGCCCTGGAGTCATGACGCTGCGGCCGCTCAGCGTCACGCCGCAGGGGTGCTTCGTGTCCTCGGCGCCCCAGGAACGGGCAAGACCACCACCGCCATCGAGATCGTGGTCGACCGAGTCCGAAGCGACGGGATCGCGCCTGATCGGTGTCTGGTCCTGACGGCTTCGCGGACTGCCGCCGCCGAGCTGCGCGAACGCATCACCGGCCGGATCGGTGGCACCACGACCGAACCCCTGGCTCGCACCCACCAGGCCTTGGGTTTCGGCATCCTTCGGCAGGCGGCTGCCCTGCGCGGGGACCCCAGCCCGCGGCTGCTCAGCGGGCCGGAGCAGGACGTCATCCTGCGCGAGCTTCTCGCAGGTCACGTCTCGGGGGAGGGCAAGGCCCCGGACTGGCCCTCGCATGTGCAGGCCGCACTGGCCACCAGGGGCTTCCGCGCCGAGCTGCGGGATCTGCTCATGCGAGCTGTGGAGCGAGGCCTCGAAGCCGCCGATCTCGCGGCGCTGGGCATCGCCCATGAGCGGCCCGAATGGGTTGCCGCTGCACAGGTTCTGGCTGAGTACGACGAGGTGACAGCGTTCTCGCGTCCGGGTTCCTATGACCCGGCCTGGATCCTGGGTGCAGCCGCCGACCTGATCGAGGAGGATCCCCAGGCGCGTGAGCGTCTCGCGTCCTCACTGAGCCTGATCGTGGTCGACGACGCTCAGGAGCTCACCCCGTCTGCGGCCCGGCTCCTGGAGGTGGTCCGCGTTCCGCACATCGACCTCGTGCTGATCGGTGACCCTGACGCCGCGGTCCAGACCTTCCGGGGAGCTGACCCTCGCATCCTGGGTGCGGACCACTCCCGATTTGGTCACGGTCCCACGATCACGCTCGCGACGTCATACCGGCAGCCGGCAGCGTTGCGTGAGGTGACCCACCGAGTGACCCGGCGTATCGGCGCGGTGGGCGGTGGGATCCAACGCGAGCTCGAGCACGTCCCCGAGGGTGGACGCGTGGATGTGAGTCTCCTGCGTGCCACCTCACAGGAGGCCGCCTTGATCGCCGCGGAGCTGCGACAGGCACACCTGCTGGACCGTATGCCGTGGTCCGACATGGCCGTGATCGTCCGGGGGCAGGGACGCACCAGCACCCTGCGCCGGGTTCTCGTGGCCGCCGGGGTCCCGGTGGCGGTGCCTGCCACGGAGGTCGCGGTCCGGGACGAGATGGCGGTTCGTCCTCTGCTCGCGCTCCTTGAGGTGGCTCTCAACCTGGCGGCCGGGGCGCCGGACCCGATCGACACCGGGACCGCGGTCGATGTCGTGCTGTCCCCGATCGGTGGAGCCGATGCCGTCGGTCTGCGGCGGCTACGGAGGGCGCTGCGGCGGGACGAGCTGGACAGCGGGGGTGGACGCACCAGCGACGAGCTGCTAGCCCAAAGCCTTGTCGTGCCAACTGCATTGGGGATGCTGGGTCCTGAGGGCGCTTCGGCTCGTCGGGTCGCCAAGGCGATCGCTGCGGGGGTGAGCGCTGCCCGCATGGTTGATGACGGGGACGGCCGGCACTGGGCGCCCGGGGTCACCGCCGAGAGCGTGCTGTGGGCCATGTGGGACGCCACCGGGCTCGGTGAGAGCTGGCGCCGGGTGGCGCTCGGCGGCGGCCTCCCCGGTGCTCGGGCCGACCGGCATCTCGATGCTGTCCTCGCCCTGTTCGACGCCGCAGCAAGGTATGTCGACCGGTTGCCCCAGATGGGCCCGCGCGGGTTCCTCGAGCACATCCGTGGGCAGGACGTCGCGGGCGACACCCTCGTGGCCCGTGCCCCCAGCGATGACACCGTCTCACTGCTCACGCCCGCAGGCGCGGCAGGACGTCAGTGGCGGTTCGTCGTGGTCGCCGGTGTCCAGGAAGGCGTGTGGCCGGACCTGCGTCTGCGTGGATCCCTTTTGGGCTCAGAGCGACTGGTCGACGTCATCAGCGACCGGGGACAGTCCTTGCGCGCCGCCCAGGCGGCAGTCCGCTACGACGAGACACGGCTCTTCCTGGTCGCAGTCAGCCGTGCCTCCGAGCGGCTCCTGGTCACCGCCGTGCGCAGTGACGACGAACAGCCATCGGTCTACCTCGACCTCGTCGACCCGCAGACGGAGTCCGATGGAGGGGACGAGCTGAGGTCCTTCAGCGAGGTGCCGCGCCCGATGACCCTGGCGGGGCTGGTCGCCGAGCTCCGACGCGAGGTGGTCATCGGTGCCACGGTGAGAGACCGTCATACCGCCGCCAGGCAGCTGGCACGTCTCGCGGCCGCGCGGGTCGTGGGGGCCGACCCGTCCTCGTGGTGGGCGCTGACGGCGTTGAGCGACGACCGACCGTTGCGCGCCGAGGGCTCGAGCGTCGCGGTCTCGCCTTCGCGCATCGAGAGCTTCAGCGACTGCAACCTTCGTTGGTTGTTGTCAGCCTGCGGCGGCGACGGTCCAGGCCTCGGCGCTGCCAACATCGGCACCCTGGTCCACGACATCGCCGCCGACCTCGGTGACGTCGACGAGGCAAGCATGCGAGCAGAGGTCGAGGTGCGATGGGCCCGGTTGGGGCTGCCCCAGGGCTGGTTGTCGCGCCGACAGCTCTCCGAGGCCAAGACGATGGTCTCCCGGCTGGCCCGTTACTTCGAGGAGTCCGCAACACGTGGCTGGGAACGCGTCGGTGTCGAGCTCGACCTACAGGTCCAGCTCGGTCGCGCAACGTTGCGCGGTCGTGTGGACCGCCTTGAGCGCGATGGCAGCGGTTGTCTGAGGGTCGTCGACCTGAAGACCGGCTCCAGCAAACCTGCCCGGGCTGACCTGTTACGCAACGCCCAGCTCGGGGGCTATCAGGTCGCTGTCGAGAAAGGGGCATTCGCCGAGCACGGCATCGCCTCAGCCGGGGCGGCCCTGCTGCAGCTCGGCAAGGCCGCCGGGGTCAGGACCACGGTCCAGGAGCAGAGGCCGTTGTCGGCGGACGACGATCCGGGGTGGGCGGAAGCCCTGGTGAGGGACACTGCCGAAGGCATGGCCGGCAGCGAGTTCGTGGCCACGGTCGGCCCCTCGTGCACCTCTTGCCCAGTCAGGTCCAGCTGTCCTGTCCAGCCCGAGGGCAAGGTGATCTGATGCGGCACTCTGCGCGCTCGATCGCGGACGCCCTGGGCAACCCGGCGCCGACCGCGGAGCAGGTCGCCGTCATCGAGGCGCCCATGCGTCCACTGCTGGTGGTGGCCGGTGCCGGCTCCGGCAAGACCGAGACGATGGCTTCACGGGTCGTCTGGCTGGTCGCCAACGGTGATGTCGAGCCTGACCAGGTCCTGGGTCTGACCTTCACCCGCAAGGCCGCCACCGAGCTCGCCGAGCGCATCGCGAGGCGCCTGCGCCGGCTGCGTCACGTCGGAATGTGGGCACCTGCAGAGGAGCAGGACGGCGCCGAGGTACTTGGGGGGACGCCCACGGTCTCGACCTACCACTCGTATGCCGGCCGCCTCGTTCGCGAGCACGGCCTGCGGCTGGGGGTGGAGCCCGAGTCGAGGCTGCTCTCAGAGGCTGCAGCCTGGCAGTTCGCAGCCGAGGTGGTCGAGCGCCATGACGGGCCGATGGACGAGGTTCCCTTCGCTGCCTCGACGGTCATCAACGCCGTCGTCGACCTTGCTGGCGAGATGGCCGAGCACCTGCTTGAACCAGCAGATCTGGCGCTGTTGATTGACCGGTTCGAGGTCCTGGTCACCAGCCTGCCCAAGGGCGCCAGTCGGGCCAGAGATCTACCCAAAGCGGTGGCCGATGCGATGACCGCGCTGAAGGCCCGCCGTCAGGTGCTACCGCTGGTCGATGACTACATCCAGCTCAAGCGCAGCCGCGATGCGCTCGACTTCGCGGACCAGATGGCCCTTGCGGCGAGGTTGTCGCAGGGGTTCCCGGACATCGGTTCGATGGAGCGCCAACGGTTTCGGGCCGTTCTGCTCGATGAGTTCCAGGACACCAGCGAGGCACAGCTGGTCTTGTTGCGCCACCTGTTCGTCTCTGTCGGCGAGTCCGTGCCGGTCACCGCGGTCGGCGATCCCAACCAGTCGATCTACGGCTGGCGAGGGGCGAGTGCGACGACCTTGACCCGCTTTCCACGGGAGTTCGCCGATGCCGCGGGCGATGCCACTGTCCTGCCGCTCTCGACGAGCTGGCGCAATGAGCGAGCCATCCTGTCGGCGGCCAACATCACCTCGGCCCCCCTGCGCCACAAGTCGACCGTCGATGTCCAGGTGCTCAGAGCCCGAGCGGACGCTGGCACTGGGCAGCTGTTCGCGGCCCGGCTGCTGACATCCGAGGCCGAGGCAGCGCACGTGGCCGGCTGGGTCGCCCATCGCTGGCTGGATGCGCGCGGCCGTCCCACAGGGGTATCGGCGGCTGTGCTGTGCCGCAGACGTTCCCAGTTCGGTGCCGTGATCGATGCCCTGGAGCAGGCAGGTCTGCCTGTCGAGGTGGTTGGGCTTGGTGGGCTGCTCCACACACCTGAGGTCTCCGACATCATGGCCCTCCTCTGGGTGGTTCAGGACCCCACCCGTGGCGACCAGCTGATGCGACTGCTGACCGGGCCGTTGTGCCGGCTGGGCGCGGCGGACCTCGACGGGCTCGCGGTCTGGTCCCGCATCCTCGTGCACCGGCACGCGGCTCGATCCCTGGCCCCGGATCGGCCGCAGGCCAAGGACCAGTCTCTCGACAGCGCCGACCGGCTGAGCATCGTTGAGGCCCTCGACGACCTGCCGTCACAGGACTGGACCGGTCCTGACGGCTCCCGGATCTCGGGGGTGGCCCTGCAACGCCTGCACGGACTGCGCGAGGCGATCAGGAGGCTGCGCTCGCTGACGGGCATGCCCCTGGCTGACCTGGCCGGCGAAGCCGAGCGCGCTCTTGGACTGGACATCGAGGTGCTGTCCCGCCCCGAGCACACGCCGACGACGGCACGTGCCCATCTGGACGCGTTCGCCGATGTCGCGGCCAGCTTCTCGAGCTCAGCCGATCGGCCCACGTTGGCTGGCTTCCTGTCCTGGCTGGATGCCGCGCAGGCCGAGGAGCGCGGACTGGACAAGGGGTATATCGAGGTGTCCACCGACGCTGTTCAGGTGCTCACCGTGCACGCAGCCAAGGGGCTGGAATGGGATGTCGTGGCAGTCCCCGGGCTGGTCGAGGGCACGTTCCCCGCACGTTCGAGCTCGACCACGTCGTTCAAGGGCGGCGCGTGGCGGATGAGCCCGCCTCGCGACAAGGGCTGGGTCGGGGGTCTGTCCGGCGTCCCTTACGACCTGCGTGGGGATCGTGACGGGCTGCCGGTCCTGCAGTGGAAGTCGGCCCCAGACCTGTCGGCGCTCGAGGGCGAGGTCATTGACTTCATCGAGGCTGGCGGCGAGCACGGCATCGACGAAGAGCGCCGGCTCGCCTACGTGGCGTTCACCCGTGCTCGCAGCCAGCTGTTGCTGAGTGCGCCGGTGTGGGCCGAACCCACGACGCCTCGGATCACCTCACGGTTTCTCACCGAGCTGGTCGATCACGCCGACCTTGGTCTGCGTCCCCACATCTGGGAGCCGCTGCCCGAGCCGGACGGCGATACCAAGTCCGCCAACCCACGCCAGAGCGAGCCCGTCAGCGCGATCTGGCCAGCGGATCCGATGGCCGCGAGGCGCGCACAGCTCACTGACGCTGTGCAGGTGGTGCTCGACGCCATGGCGGACCTCGACCGTGACGACGTGCCTGCCCCCCCGATCGACGGCGACCACGTCGGCCAGGTGTCCGGCCGGGGGGGAGGTGACGGGCCAACGGTGGTCGGTCGCGAACGCGACATCGCCATCCTGCTGGCCGAACGCGACTCCGCAACCCGCACTGGTGACGTCGAGGTCAAGGTCCCACGACACCTGTCCGCATCTGGGGTGGTCTCGTTCGCCGAAGATCCTCAAGGGTTCGCTCGTGACCTTCGTCGGCCGATGCCCTCACCGCCAGCACTGGCGGCCCGTCGGGGCACGGCCTTTCATGCCTGGGTCGAGGAGCACTTCGCGCGCGCCGCATTCGTCGACCCGCTCGACCTGCCAGGCAGCGCCGACGACCACCCGGCAGACGATGAGGAGCTGCCACTGATGAAGGAGCGGTTCCTTGCCAGCGAATGGGCCCGCCGCACTCCGATAGCCATCGAGACCGCTATCGAGACCACTGTCGCGGACATGGCGATACGGGGTCGTATCGACGCGGTCTTCCCACGTGCAGGTGGCGGGTTCACCGTGGTGGACTGGAAGACGGGCGCCAAGCCGTCAGGTGACAAGGCCGCGGTTCGTGCCGTGCAGCTGGGGGCTTACCGCCTGGCCTTCGCCCGGCTCCGGAGGGTCTCACTGGACCAGGTCGATGCGGCGTTCTACTACGCCGAGACGGGCGAGACGGTGTTCCCGGGGCTGCCCGACGAAGAGCAGCTGGAGGCGTTGATGGGATCTATCCCGGCCTAG